>ORJL010703111.1_pt1 | contig 11048 bp, 14 predicted proteins | sample 1779941 | NCBI WGS metagenome assembly ORJL01 (sample SAMEA104232317, study PRJEB22302) | groundwater metagenome | biome: forest; feature: aquifer; material: groundwater | place: USA | collected 2011-08-07 | depth 5.8 m | reverse complement strand
TTTCCCCCGTGAAGCGAGCGAAGCGAAGCGCTACGCGGCCCCTCGACGATCCTCGGAGGAGACGTGCCCGTCGTCTCTTGGTGCTCAGCCGCTCTTGACCGCAGCCTTGAGCTGGCTGCCGGCCGAGAACTTCGGAACGCGCGCCGCGGGGATGTGGACCTTCTCCGTCGGGTTGCGCGGATTGACGCCGGTGCGTGCCGCCCGCTGCTGCGCCGTGAACTTGCCGAACCCGGTGAACGCGACCTCTCCGCCGCTCTTGAGCGTGTCGGTGATGGTCTCCAGGACTGCGTCGACCGCCTTGCCTGCGTCGCGGGCCGTCAACTGACTCCGATTGGCGACTTCCGCCACAAATTCCTGCTTCGTCACGTGCCTCTCCTCCTGTCGTTGATGTGTTCCACGGGCCGAATTGACCCTACCAGGGTCACATCTACGGCTCAACCATGCGGTTTTGCGGGGCTTTTCGTGCTTCCCAGCAGCTCTCCTGCCCGAAAGAGCGGGCGCAGCCTGACGGCGTGCCGCGCGAGCGCATCCGCGCCGCCCTCCTCACGGTCGACCACGCAGACCGCTGTGTGGACGACGAGCCCGGCGCCGCGCAGCGCTTCGATCGAGTCGAGCAGCGCTCCGCCCGATGTGACGACGTCCTCGATGAGGCAGATGCATTCGCCCTCCTCATACGGGCCTTCGATCCGTTTCGCGGTGCCGTACTCCTTCGCCGCCTTGCGAACAATGATGAAGGGCAGGCCGGACTGCAGAGACGCCGCTGCCGCAAGAGCCACCGCGCCGAGCTCCGGGCCGGCGAGCCGCGTGGCGTCGGGTGCATGCTGCCGCACGGTCGCGGCGAGGCGCTCTCCGAGCGGCTTCAGGAGGTCGGGACGCGTCTCGAAGCGGTACTTGTCGAGGTAGTAGCGGGAGCGCTTGCCGGAGCGCAGCAGGAAATCGCCTTCGAGGTACGCGTGCTCGACGAGCGCCTGAGCGAGCGCGTCTCCGCTCACGGCCGGGCGGCGGAGAGGACGTCGCGGGCGACCGGCAGCAGCGTGTCGGCCTCCGTCGAGCCTTCGACGAACGACACCATCGAGCCGTCGTCGAAGTAGACGTCGACGCGGTCGCGGCGGCGCCCCGTGGAGCGCCGGTAGAGCACGCTGCCGGCGGCGAGGCCCGTCCCGAACCCGAGCAGGCTGAGGAGCTTACGCTTCGCCATCGACGGGCTCCTTCTTGCGGCGCGGCTTCGGCTTGGACTTCGGCTCCGCGGGCTGGGGCTCGTCGGCGATTCCGCGCAGACAGCTCTTCAGGTCGTAGAAGACGAGGCCGACGGTGGGCGACGGACCGGTTGTCGCTGCGATCCGGCGCGACCCGTCCCGAACGACGAAGACGCTGCCGTCCTTCGTCGAGGCCTCGAGTTGCGTCACGCCGGCGCCGGTCGACCGCGACGCCGAGGCGTCCTCGAGCAGCTTCGCCGAGGCGCGCGCGAGCTTCTCGGCTGCCTCCGAGTCGGAGAGCGTGGAGCCGACGACCGCGCCGAGGTCGTCGAACAGCACGACGGCCTCGATCTGCGACGAGATCTCGGTCAGATCCGCGAGTGCCTGGGCCGCGTCCATCGGCCTGAGGCTAATCGAACTCGGCCGCGGCCGGTGGCTCTGCTGCACGCGACGGGCCCCTCAGCCGGGCCCCGCAATGCAAACTCCCGCTGGTGCGGATCCGCAAGCGAGCCCTCCCGTCGAAGTTCTTCGCCGACCGCGGACCGCATCTCGCCGCGATGGTCGCCTACTTCGCGTTGCTCTCCTTCGTGCCGCTCGTGTTCCTCGCGCTGTCGCTCCTCGGCCTCGTCCACCGCGCCGACGCTTCGGACTTCCTCGTCAAAGAGCTCGGGCGCGCGTTCCCCGGCAGCTCGGTCAAGAGCATCCTCTCGCTCGTCCACAAGGTGCAAGACAACGCGGCGACGCTCGGCATCGTCGGTGCCGTCTTCCTCCTCTGGTCGTCGCTGTCGCTCTTCAGCGCGCTCGAGTCGGCGTTGAACATCGTCTACGGCCGCCCGAACCGGTCCTTCCTGAAGGGGAAGGGCGTCGCGGCCGCGGTGATGACCGGCTCCGTCGTGACGCTCTTCCTCAGTCTCGTCGTCGGCGCGTTCGGCGTCGAGGTGCTGAAGCGCTACACGCCGGGCTTCGTCGGCAACGGCATCGTCGCGTACGTGGTCTCGATCGCGGTGTCGCTCCTCGGCGTGTACGTCTTTCTGCTCACCGTGTACCACGTGCTCCCGAACGTGCCGGTGAGCCTGCGGGAGGCGCTGCCCGGTGCGGTGCTCGCATCGATCCTGCTCGAGGCGTCCTTCCAGGTGCTGCCGGTGTTCGTTCGGCTCGCCGGGGTCAACGTGACGCTGCGCGTGCTCGGCGGCCCCGCGATCCTGCTGCTCTGGCTGTACGTGATGTCGAACGTGATCGTGTTCGGCGCCGAGTTGAACTGGTGGCTTGCGGAGCGGCGCGCCTCACGTCCCGTCGAGCCCCTCGACGGCCTCGCGTAACGCGTGCGCAGCACGGGCCCGGTGCGAGTGCTCGGCCTTCCACGTGTCGCCGAGCTCAGCGACCGTGCCGTCCTCCCCGTCGGGAAGAAACACGGGGTCGTAGCCGAAGCCCTCGACGCCGCGCGCCGCGTCGGCGATCCGGCCCTCGAGGACTCCCGAGCCGCGCACCTCGCGGCCGTCCGGCGCGACCGCGACGAGCTCCGAGACGTAGCGGGCGCGCCGGTCGCGCACACCGTCGAGCTCGCCCAGCAGCTTCGCGATCGCGGGCGCTCCCTCCGGTGCGTACCGCGCCGACTGGAGGCCCGGGCGTCCGTCGAGCGCCGCAACCTCGATGCCCGAGTCCTCGCCGATCGTCCAGCACGTGCCGCCGCCGGCGTCGCGCCCGAAGCGCGCCTTCGCAAGGGCGTTCTCGTAATACGACTGCCCGTCCTCGTCCGGCCACTCGTCGGCGTCGAGCAGGTCGATCGTCCAGCCGGGCAGCAGCCGCTCGAGCTCGCGCGCCTTGTGCGCGTTGCGCGACGCGAGGACCGCTTTCAGTCCTCCCACCTGACCTCGAGCACGCCGTCGATGTCGGCGACGCCGGCGACGACGAACGGCGCCGCGGACTCGGTCAGCTGGACGTCGACGACGACGCTACGGCGATCGCCCTCCTGCGTCACCTCCATCGAGACCACGCGCCCGGCGTGCCGCTCGATCACCTCGATCAGCGGCGCCGGACTGCCGCCTGCGGGTATCTCCACGAGCAGGCGCTCGGTCTGCGGCCGGAAGCGCCGCACGACGCGGTACGACAGGATGCGCAGCGGGCCGAGCGTGACGAGCGCGACGCCGGTGGCGATGATCGCGGCGTCGTAGTAGCCGGCGCCGCAGGCCATGCCGATCGCCGCGACGAGCCACAGTGTCGCGGCCGTCGTGAGGCCGCGCACCGAGAGGCCCTGGCGGATGATCGCGCCGGCGCCGAGGAAGCCGATGCCGCTCACGATCTGCGCTGCGATGCGTGTCGGGTCGGCGCGCACGACGTTGCCGCCGTTCACGAGGAAGTCGTGGAAGCCGTAGGCCGAGACGAGCGTGAAGAGCGCCGAGCCGACGCAGACGACGAGATGCGTGCGGAGACCCGCCTCGCGCTCGCGCAGCTCCCGCTCGAGCCCGACCGCCCCGCCGAGCCCCGCGGCGACCGAGAGGCGCAGCAGCTCGTGCTGCCAGTTCAAAACGGGGATCGCGGCGCTAAGGAAGTGCAACCGCCACCGCCTCGGCCTGGAGCTCACCGATCTCCGCGATGCCCGCCTCGGCGAGCGCGAGCAGCTCGTCGAGCGTCGCCCGCGTAAACGGGTCGCGCTCCGCCGTCGCCTGCACCTCGATCAGCCTGCCGTCGCCCGTCATCACGACGTTCATGTCGGTGTCGGCGTTCGAGTCCTCGGAGTAGTCGAGGTCGAGCATCGGCACGCCGTCGACGACGCCGACGGAGACCGCCGCGACGGAGTCGACGAAGGCCTTCGAGAGACCGAAGCGGTCGAGCGCGCGCCGCCCCGCGACATATGCGCCGCAGATCGCCGCACACCGGGTGCCGCCGTCGGCCTGCAGGACGTCGCAGTCGAGCCACATCGTGCGCTCACCGAGAGCCTGGAAGTCGACGACGCCGCGCAGCGCACGGCCGATCAGCCGCTGGATCTCGACGGTACGGCCCTGCTGCTTTCCGCGCGCCGCCTCGCGCGCGACGCGGTCGCCCGTCGACGCCGGCAGCAGCGAGTACTCCGCGGTCATCCAGCCACGGCCTTGGTTGCGCAGCCAGCGCGGCACCTCTTCCTCGATCATCGCCGTGCAGAGGACCTTCGTCTTCCCCTGCGAGACGAGCACCGAGCCGTGCGGCTGCTCGAGGTAGTCGACGTCGAAGGTGATCGCGCGCAGCTCCGCAGGCGGCCGGCCGTCGTTGCGTTTCATGCTGCAGCTGCCTCGAGTTGCGCCAGCGTCACGTGCTCCACCTCTCCGATCGGGAATTGGAGGAACCGGCGGCCCAGCTCGCGGAACGCCTCGGGGTCGCCCGTCGAGAGGAACCGATAGACGCCGTCGCGCGCCGGATCGTTCTCGATGCCCTTTCGCGCCAACGTATCCGATACCTCGCGCGCAGTCTCCTCGGCCGAGAAGACGAGCGTCACGTCACGGCCGAACACGCGCTGGAAGACGGGCCGGATCAGCGGGTAATGCGTGCAGCCGAGAATCACGGTGTCGACGCCCGCGGCCTTCAACGGCTCGGCGTACTCGCGAACCGCCAGCTCGGTCTCCTCGCCGTAGGGGTCCTCGCTCTCGATCAACGGCACGAGGCGCGGGCACGCGACGGGGTGAAACGCAGCGCCGGCGTCGAGCGCGCGCACGAGCTCCCCGTACCGGCCGGAGTCGACCGTGCCCTGCGTGGCGAGCAGCCCGATGCGACGGTTTCGCGTCGCCTGCACCGCGGCATGCGCCTCCGGCGTGAGCACCCCAACGACGGGCACCGTCAGCTCTTCCTGCAGCCGCGGGAGGGCGGCGGACGTCGCGGTGTTGCACGCGACGACGATCAGCTTGACGTTCTGCGCCTCGAGATACGCGCCGATCTCACGCGCGAACTCGCGCACCTCGTCGAGCGGTCGCGGCCCGTAGGGCAGGCGCGCGTGGTCGCCGAGGTAGACGAAGTCCTCGTGAGGCATGGTCACGAGGCACTCGTGGAGGACCGTGAGCCCGCCCACCCCCGAGTCGAACACGCCGACGGGTCTGAGATCCATGAAGGCGATTCTAGAACCGGCTACCCTTGCCGACGCCGTGAGCCTTCGCTTCTCGCTTCTCGTCACCGCCCTGGCCGCGCTCTCCTGGAGCGGGCCGGCGCTCTCCGCCACTCCGCAGCAGCTGACGATCGCCGCCTCCGACGGCGTGCAGCTCGCCTGTTCGCTCGTCGAGCCGGACGGCGCGGCGCCCGCCGGCGGCTGGCCCGCCGTGATGCTCTTCCACGGCATGGGCAACCGGCACCAAGACGAAGAGCCGGTCGCCGTCCAGTACCTCGCGCCCGCGGGCTACGCGTCGCTGATGTGCGACGCGCGAGGGCACGGCACCTCCGGGGGCAGCTTCGGGCTCGACGGCCCGCGCGACGTGCAGGACACCCGCGAGCTCTATACGTGGCTCACCGCCCGGCCGGAGATCTCGGACACGCAGATCGGGGCGTACGGCGTCTCACTGGGCGGCGGTGCGGTCTGGAACGCCGCGGTCGGCGGTGTTCCCTTCAAGGCGATCGTCCCGGTGATCACCTGGACGAACCTCACCACGTCGCTCACGACGCAGGGCCTCTCGAAGTCGGGGCTCGTGCAATACCTCACCGCTCTCGTGCCCCAGAGCCGCTGGGACCCCGACTTGCTCACGGCGCTGCCGCCGCTGACGACGAGCTCGAACCTCTCGATCGCAACCGCGCTCGCGGGCGTGCGCTCGCCCGTCTCGAAGCTCGGCACGGTGACGACGCCGACGCTGCTGATCCAGGGCCGCCACGACTTCCTCTTCGACATCGACCAGGCGCTCGTCGCGTACAACGCCGTGAAAGGGCCCAAGCGCCTCTACCTCGGCGACCTCGGCCACTCGCCCGCGCCCAATCCCGGCGCCGAAGCTCCGACGTACTACAAGGAGATGGTGAACTGGTTCGACCACTTCGTGCGCGGCGTGCCGAACGGCGTCGAGGGACAGCGCAAGGTGGTGCTCGCGCACGACCCGTGGGACGGTACGACGACCTCGTACGCGGCTCTGCCCCCGACGAAGACGGTCTCCCTCGCGCTGCCGGGCACGACGACGATGAGCGGCGCGACGGGCAAGGTGCAGCGCGGCGTCCGCTTCACAGGCGGCCCGCACGAAACGTTCGGCGATTCGACCGTGACCGTCGCCTACTCCGGCGCGCAGGGCTGGGACCGGCTCGTCGCCGTGCTCGCGGTCGCGGGCAACGACACGCCGATCACCGCGGGCGGGATCAAGCTGAGCGCGGCGAGCGGTACCGCGACGATCAAGCTGATGAACGAGGCGGTGCGCATCCCGGCCGGCAAGCGGCTCGTGGTCACGCTCGGGTCGACCTCGCTCGGGCAGAGTCCCGCCAACGCGCTCTATCTCGCCGCGGTGCAGCCGGGCGCGCAGATCACGATCGGACGTGCGACCCTACGACTCTCCGTGCTGACGAAGGCCGTCTCCCGATGACCCGGACGCTCGCCGCACTCGCGGCGGCGGCGCTCCTCGGCGTGCCTGCGGCCGGCGCGCGCCCCGCCGACACCCCCGGCGTCACCGCCACGCAGATCCTGCTCGGGGCGACGGGGCCGCTGACCGGTGCCGAGTCGCAGTACCAGCCGGTGTTGAGCGGAGCACAGGCGTACTTCAGCTACGTGAACGACCACGGCGGCGTGCTGGGCCGCACGATCGCATTCAAGGTCGAGGACGACCAGTACGACCCGGCGCAGACGGTCGCGCTCACGCAGAAGCTCGTCGAGCAGGACAAGGTCTTCGCGATCTTCAACTCGATCGGCACGGAGCACGCGCTCGCAGTGCGTGAGTACCTGAACCAGCAGAAGGTGCCGCAACTGTTCGTCGGCAGCGGCGCCGCGACGATCGCGTCGCAGCGCAAGCAGTTCCCGTGGACGATGGGCCTGCTGCCGAGCTTCCCCGGCGAGGGTGCCATCTACGGACGCCAGATCGCGGCGACGAAGCCGAGGGCGAAGATCGCCGTGCTCTACGAGAACGACGAGTACGGCCAGGAGCTGCTCGCCGGGCTCAAGCGCGGCCTCGGCGCACACGCGAAGCAGATCGTCGCGACGCAGTCGTATGCGCTGCTCGACCCGACGGTCGACTCGCAGGTGCAGCAGCTCAAGGCGTCGGGCGCCGACACGTTCGTCATCTTCGCGCTGCCGAAGCAGGCGATCCAGGCCTTCGTGATCGCCGCGAAGCTCGGCTGGAAGCCGGCGGAGTACGTCACGTCGGTGTCGATCGATCCTGCGGTGATGAAGATCGTGCACTTGAACGCCGGTGCGCAGACCGGCGTGGGCGCGACGTCGACCGCCTTCCTGCACGATCCGACGAACCCGACGCAGGCCGGCGCGCCGGGCGTGAAGCTCTACCGGCAGATCATGAAGAAGTACCTCCCGAACGAGGACTGGAAGGCCGTCGCGCACATCTACGGGATGATGGCCGCGTACACGATGGTCGACGCCCTCAAGGACGCGGGCAAGAGCCCGACGCGGGCGAGCCTGCTCGAAGCGGTCACGCACCTCAACGAGGTCAATCCGTTTCTGCTGCCGGGCCTCACGATCGCAACGTCGCCCGCCAACTACCTACCGCTCCGCAAGACGTTCCTCGTCCGCTACCAACGCGGCTTCTGGAACGTGCTCGGCAAACCCCTCACGACCTCCTGATGGACGACCCGCAGGACATGAAAGGACCGTTGCAGATGAGTAGAGGAACACGCGCGGCGCTCGTCGCCGCGGTGGCAGGAGCGATGCTGGCACTCGCCGGTGGAGCCTTCGCCGCCAACACGGGCACGATGGCTGTATGGCACACGCCGATGGTGCTCGGTGGATCGAGCTCGACGACGATCCACGTCAGCCTCCCGCGGGCGAGCGACCCGGTCGCCCGCCTCGCGATGTACGCACCGACCGGCTACGGCGCAACCCTCAATCAGGCGTTCGGCGCCAACATCGGCTCGGTCGCGGCGACCGCGTTCTCGTACGACACACAGCTGACGCTGCCGCTCGAAGGGACCGTCAACACCGACGATCCCGCGAAGCACACGGCGGACGCCTGCAGCCCAGGGACGCACGCGGCGGTCTGGATCCTCAACCTGAGCGTGTCCGGCCAGACGCTTCAGGTGCCCCTGTACGTCGACGCGACGTCGGGCGCCGAGACAGCGCTCGGCGCGTACCGGCTGATCATCTGCCTGCCGCCGCCGGATGTGCCTCAGGGCACACCGGGACGCGCAGCGTTCGGCGCCCAGATGCTCGACGCGCAGTTCACGGTCAACGGCGTCTTCACGACGCCGACGACGGGTGGCACCCTGCGCTGGGAGTCGCTCTTCACGCCGTACAACGCCGGCAAGGGCACTCCGAACGCCGTCGGCACGTTCGAGGCGCGGGCGCTCGTCTCGCTCCCGGTCGCTCTCAACGTCGGCGTCGCATACACGAAGAAGAGCAGGAACTACACGTTGAAGGGGAAGCTCTCGGAGGGCGGCCTGCCCGTCTCCGGCGTGAACGTGAGCGTCCTCAGCGGCGCCTCGGCGACGAAGCTCGTGGCCGTGAGGTCCGGGACGACAGCCGCCGACGGAAGCTGGAGCGCTAAGGGCAAGTTCGGTGCGGCGGCCAAGAAGCCCGTCTACTTCAAGGCGACCGCAAGCGTGAAGGAACGCGACTTCACGGCGCAGGGGTGTCAGAGCCCACTGCCCGCGACCGTCGCGCCGGCCGGCTGCGTCAGCGCGACGCTGTCGCCGTGGACGGCGACGAGCACAGCCGTCCGGCTCAAGCCGTAACGAGCCCCCGGGGTCAGGCCTCGCATTCGTGCGGGGCCTGCCCCCGTCTACTGTTCCCCCATGGCCGCGACGGTTCGCATCGGCACGTGCTCGTGGGCGGACGAGGCCCTCTCGAAGCACTTCTATCCGCCGAAGCTGCCCGCGATGGAGCGGCTCGCCTGGTACGCGCAGTTCTTCGACACGGTCGAGGTCGACTCGACGTACTACCGGTTGCCCGGCGAGTCGATGGTGCAGGGCTGGGCCGACCGGACGCCGCCCGGCTTCACGATGCACGTGAAGGCGTTCGGCTTGATGACGCGCCATCCGGTGAAGCTCGAGGTTCTGCCGGAGGACCTGCGCGACGCGATGCCGGTGGACGAGCGCGGCCGCGTCGACCGGCCGCCGAGCGAGCTCCGCGGCGAGGTGTTCCGCCGCTTCCAGTCGGCGCTCGAGCCGTTGCGTGCGGCCGGCAAGCTCGGCGGCATCCTCTTCCAGTTTCCGCCGTACATCGTGTTGAAGGACTCGTCGTTCGAGTATCTCGAGTGGGCGCGCGAGCAGCTCGGCTCCGACGAGATGCTGGTGGAGTTCCGCCACCGCTCGTGGCTCGACGAGGACAACCGCGCGGAGACGCTGTCGTTCCTCGAGCGGATCGGTGCCGCATACGTGACGGTCGACGCGCCGAAGTCGGACACCGCGAAGAATCTCGTGCCGACGGTGCCAGCAGTGACGTCGGGCACGGCGTACGTGCGCTTCCACGGTCGCAACATGGGCACGTGGAACAAGCGCGGCGGCTCGGCGGCCGAGCGCTTCGACTACCTGTACACCGACGACGAGCTCGCCGAGTGGACCGGCACGCTGAAGGAGCTCGCGGGTGAGGCCGAGCGGGCGTACGCGTTCTTCAACAACAACGCCTCGTCGGCGGATCCCGAGAATCCGCTCGGGAGGATCTCGCAGGCCGCGACCAATGCGCGGCAGCTGCGGATGCTGCTCGACCGCAGCGGGGTCCCGGCGACGGGAGGCGGCGGGCCGTAGAGTTGGGCGCGATGCAGGTGCTCTCGGTGATCCACGGCGACGAGGCGCGGACGGAGCTGTTCGCGCCCGCGATCGAGGAGGGAGGACACCGCCTCGACGAGTGGAGCTTCTCCTGGGGCACGCCGCCGCCGCGGCCGCTCGAGTCGTACGACGCGGTGCTCGTCTTCGGCGGCGCGATGCACGCCGACCACGACGACTGGCATCCCTGGCTCGTCCCCGAGACGGCCTGGCTCGAGCAGCTGCTCGCGCGGGGAACGCCGGTGCTCGGTGTCTGCCTCGGGGTGCAGCTGCTCGCGCGCGCCGCAGGCGCGTGGGTCGGCCCGTTGCCCGAGCCGGAGATCGGCTGGCACGATGTCGACCTGACGGACGCCGGCGCCGACGACCCCGTCGTCGGCGCGTTGCCGCAGTCGTTCGAGGCGCTGCAGTGGCACCACTACACCTACAGCGTTCCGAGCGGAGCCGTCGAGCTGGCGCGCAGCGCCTCCTGCACGCAGGCATTCCGCCTCGGCGACGCGTGCTGGGGCGTCCAGTTCCATCCCGAGGTGACGCAGTCGCAGCTCGACGGCTGGATCGCCGACACCTCGGACCCGCCCCCCGACCCCGAGAAGCTGCGCGCGGACACCGCGGCGAAGATCGCGCGCTGGAACGAGCTCGGCCATACGCTCTGCGCCGCGTTCCTCGAGGCCGCCGAGCTCGTTCTCACACGCGCCGCCTGACGGACTTCTCGGCCGGGACGGCGTCGCGTCGACGACCAACCCACCTGACCCCTGGGGGGCTCGCGCCCGGAACGGCACACGGCTGGGATCAGGTCCGAACCAGGTCCCAGCCCGCAGCCGCAAGCAACGAGAGACAGATCCCGGACCAGGTCCGAACCAGGTCCGAGATGTGGGGTTTCCGCCTGATCAGCGAGCTCGCGCTCTCTGGGCGGTGAACGGCTCGGACCAGGTCCGAACCAGGTCCCAGCATGCAGTTTTGTGAGTCGAGAACGACGATCTCGGACCAGGTCCGAACCAGGTC
>ORJL010885712.1_pt1 | contig 11049 bp, 8 predicted proteins | sample 1779941 | NCBI WGS metagenome assembly ORJL01 (sample SAMEA104232317, study PRJEB22302) | groundwater metagenome | biome: forest; feature: aquifer; material: groundwater | place: USA | collected 2011-08-07 | depth 5.8 m | reverse complement strand
TGTATATAAATATTTTTCAACACAAAATTATCGGATCTAATCAATGAAGGATTTTACTATTAATGTTCCCATGTTTACTGCTATACCTTTTCTCTTAATGCTTCTTTCGATAGCTGTCTTTCCTTTGTTCTGGAATCATTTTTGGGAAAAGAATAAAAACAAACTCATTGTGGCTGTCGTTCTTAGCGTTCCCGTTGTTATATATCTTTTAAGCGCAGGATTGGGAGAAAGACTTTTCGAAACCATTTTTTTTGATTACGTCCCTTTTATAATTCTGCTTGGCGCACTATATACAATAACGGGCGGAGTTTTTTTAGACGGCGATATAGAAGCAAAGCCCTCTATAAATGTTTTGTTTATGATTATCGGCGCGGTGCTTGCGTCTTTTATGGGAACGACAGGGGCAGCAATGCTGTTGATACGCGCTTTGATTCATACCAACAAAGAAAGAAAATACAAAGTACACACAATTTTATTTTTCATCGGTATTGTCGCTAATTGCGGTGGACTATTAACTCCGCTTGGCGATCCGCCGTTGTTTATGATGTATCTGCGCGGCGCTCATTTTACGTGGTTCCTAAAACTATTCCCCGAGTGGTTTATTGCTAATTTGTTTCTCATAACTATTTATTTTTTAGTTGATACATATTACCACAAAAAAGAACCGAAGGAGGCGATTGAATCAGATCGCCGGGTTATAAGACCGATTAAAATTTCCGGAAAGCTAAATTTTATTTGGCTCATCGGAGTGGTTCTTGCTGTAGCGTTCTTAAATGAACAATATCTTCCATTCATAAAGAGTAGTCATTATTATAAATTTATCCGCGAAGGCGTTATTCTTGCAATGGCTATTTTTTCTTTAATGTTTACAACCAAGATAACAAGAGAGTCAAACAATTTTACATGGGAACCGATTAAAGAAGTCGGTTATTTATTCCTTGGAATTTTTATAACCATGGTTCCGTGTTTGTTGTATTTGGAAAACAACGCTAAGTCTCTCGGCATAATTTTACCGCAGCAGTTTTATTACTATACCGGATTGTTGAGCAGTTTTTTAGATAATACTCCCACGGCAGTAACGTTTCATTCCCTTGCTCTGGGCTTGGGCATACATTCGGGTAATATCGTTGCCGGAATACCGGAAGAAATTCTTAAAGCAATTTCTGTTGCCTCGGTTTTCTTTGGAAGCATGACTTACATCGGCAATGGTCCAAATTTTATGGTGAAGGCAGTTGCTGAAGAGAACAATATAAAAATGCCGAGCTTCTTCGCATATATTTATGGGTTCTCTCTTTTGGTTCTTCTTCCGGTGTTTATAATCGTTCAGCTTCTTTTTATTAATTAGATTTGCCTTCCCGGGTTTATTCGCATAGGCGTCAACTTTACAAAATAATTTAGTTCAGTTGTATAAAATTTTTTTCCCATCCGTATTTAATTCCACTAAACCTTTCTTAAATTGCAGTCGGTTCTTAGATGAGGAAACATGCAGAAACAAAATATTAAAATGATCGTCTCGCTTCTTTTTGTCGTTAGCGGAATCGCCGGATTGATTTACCAGGTCGTTTGGTTTAAATATTTAAGTTTATTCCTGGGCAATACTACTTATGCTCAAATGACGGTGCTTGCAACTTTTTTAGGCGGTCTCGCTTTTGGCAATTATTTATTTGGTAAAAGATCCGACTCTATAACCAATCCTGTGCGCATTTACTCTTTATTAGAATTATTCATCGGCGTTTATTGCTTGTTATATCCGACCATTAATTCTCTCGTAGGAAATTTATTTCTTTCTACTGCTTCGAATTTAGATCTTATTTCAAAACCATTTTTATTTACCGGGTCTCGATTTCTTGTTGCAGCAATTCTTCTTTTTCTTCCCGCTGCAGCGATGGGCGGAACTTTACCCGTATTAAGTAATTTTTTTGTAGAACGTATTCAAGATGCCCGGAAAGAGATTGCTTCGTTATATTTTCTAAATTCGTTTGGTGCTGTTGTTGGAGTAGTCTTTGCCGGTTTTGTATTAATAAAAGAATTCGGTTTGGATGTTACGATTTACTTTATTGCATTCTTAAATATCTTTGCCGGATTAGTGGGCTTCTACTTATCGAGAAAACAAAATAAACTACTTGAACGCGAACTTGTTCCTGCAGAAGATACAAATCACAAAGATTTTTTTGAAGTAGATAAACAGACGGTGAAAAGAGTTATTCTCGTTGCGGGAATTTCGGGAATGGCAGCTCTTTTATATGAAATGGTTTGGGTGAGGTTGTTAATTAATTTCTTTGGTTCTTCCACATATGCATTTTCTATAATGTTGATGGCATTCATCGGTGGAATAACATTAGGAAGCCTGGTTGTCTCCCAAAATGTTTTGAAGAAATATAATTATGTAAAATTATTGACCTTCTTACAGTGTGCTATCGCTTTTTCTACTATGTTCGTTTTGCTTTTTTATGAACGCCTGCCTTACCTTTTGTGGAAAGTTTCAGCACTGTTTTCTAAATCTCGAGAATCGTTTGAGCTTTTCCTCGCTGTCGAATTTATTATCTGCTTTTGTTTAATGTTATTGCCCACTTTATTCATGGGAATGTCTCTTCCTGTTGCCTCCGAAATAGTTTCTGTTTCATATAAAAAGATCGGTGTTTCTGTCGGCAGAGTATTTTCTGTAAATACTCTGGGAACTGTTGTTGGTGTTGTCTTAACCGGGCTGGTATTCATTCCGTTGTTTGGAATAAAAATAACTTTTGAAATTGGGATAGCTCTTAATTTATTTGGTGCATTTCTTCTGCTGTCGAAATACAAATTCTTTTCTACCAAAGAAAAAGTTTTGCTCTATTCTATATCCGCAATTGCTTTTTGTTCTTATCTCGTCTTTTCTCCAAAATGGAACGAAAAAGTTTTGCTAAGTGGTGTTTTCCGTTCTTTCGGCGTTTCTCCGCCAAGTTCCTTCGATGAGTTTGCCAAAGGTTTTAGCGATGAAAAAATAATTTTTTATAAAGAAGGAATTAATGCAACCGTTGCTGTTACACAATCTCTTCAGAATAAGAAAAATAAAAGATTAATAATTAACGGCAAGCCGGATGCAAGTACGTATTTTGATATGCCCACTCAAGTCTTGCTTGGTGAAATTCCTATGATGCTTCACCCTGATCCGAAAAATATTTTTGTGGTAGGTTTCGGCAGCGGCACTACGATTGGTTCTGTCTTAAATTCTCCTGTTAAAAAAGTTATTTGTGCGGAAATTTCCAAAGAGGTTATTTCTGCTGCTTTCCTATTCGAGCGGGAGAATAAAAATTGTATTAATGATCCGCGAGTAAATATCATTAACGAAGATGCCGTTACTTTGTTAAAGCTTTCTAAAGAAAAATACGACGTTATTATTTCAGAGCCGTCTAATCCTTGGGTTGCGGGAATCGGTAATTTATTTTCTAGAGAATATTTTGAAAAATGTTCTGCGTCGCTGGCAGAGGGCGGTATTATGGTTCAGTGGTTTCATCTTTATGAAGCGGATGATGATGTGGTCAAGCTCGTATTAAATACCTTCTCTTCGGTATTTCCGTATTCACAGCTTTGGGGCGGGACTGCTAACGATATTATTTTGGTCGGCTCAAAAAAAGAAATCAAAATTTCTTTGGAAGGCATCAATAACAAATTTGCTTCTCTTTTAATAAAACAAGATTTTGAAAGGATTGGGATTAATAATCCGTTTACCTTTTTTGCTTGTCAATTAGTTTCGCCGCGGGGTTTTTCTACAATGGCAAACAATTTTCCTATAAACTCTGAGATTCATCCACGTCTTGAGTTTTTAGCTCCCCGCGCTTTTTTTGTCGGAAAGCCGTCCAGTTATATTTATTCATTCGATGAAAAATTTGACACGCTTTCTTCCGGATTGTACATAAAAGAGTATGTCAAAAAATATCCTCCTCAAAAAAACGATTTGCTTAATACTATAGATTACGCATTGAATACTTCAAAAAATTATCGCTTCGCTTTCGGATTATCAAAATATCTTAAAGAGCTTTTCCCGAATGATTATCAAACTAATCTACTTTATTCTTTTGCTTATGAAAAATTAGGGATAATGAGTGCGCGGCGTCCCTCTTTAGAGCGGCTGGTAAATCTTTTCCCGGATTCTCTGAAGATTAATAAAGACTATAACAATATTCTTCTAAACGAAAAGATTAATGCCGCTACTTTCTTGCATATCTTCTCGATCGAGAATGAGTCCAATTCTTTTATAGGAACCACCAAGCCGGATAGCGTTTCTCGTCTTAGTGTATATATTCAACTTGCTAAAGCTTTTTTACAAAACAGCGAACTTCTAAAGGCAGAAGAAATGTTTACTATATCGGAAAACTATTTGAAGCACTCTCCGCTACTAATCAAATCCGTTAAAGCAGATGATTTTTATTATGTAGGCGCTATGATAAATCTTTATAAAAAAGAATATGAGAAGGTCTTCGGATATTATTTGGCTTTGATGAATTACAATTCTAATTATGAAAATCTTTTTCGGTTGAGAAAGCTTGTTTCCTGGCACTTAAAAATGGAGAGGTGAGACTCGGTGTAGTTCATGTTTATTTCTCAAAAAGCATTCTAAGTTTTTCTTTGTCGTTTGTTAAGCCAAGACAAACGATTAATTTTATCCTCGCTTTTTGCCCGTTCAAGTAGTCTGCAAAAATTACTCCCATTTTCTTTAACCATTTTCCGGCACCTGGATAACCATAAATGTCCAGGGTTTCACCAGCCAGACATCTAGATACAAGAACTACCGGAATATTTTTTTCTACAATATATTTAATTCCATCAAATGCGGGTGGTGGAACGTTGCCAACGCCCATTGCTTCTATAACTACTCCTTCTACACCGCTGTCTGCAGAGTACTTAAAAAATTTTTCGTTCATTCCAGCATAAATTTTAATAAGATCTACATTTGAATTAATTTTTTCTGTCTCTATTCTTTCAAGTTTATTCGGTTGTCTGTTGAATATTACTCTGCCTCTATCAACAAATCCGAGCGAACCAAAATCCAGGCTTCGGAATGTTTCAATATCTTCTGTGTGTGTTTTTGTAACCTCGCTTGCCGCATTTATTTCTCCGTTAAGACAGACCAGAACACCCACTCCTCTGCTGTTGGTATTATTACATATATGAATCGCGTCCAAAAGATTTAACGGACCATCCCAATCATTTTCGTTGCTAGTTTTCATCGCTCCTATTACAACTATAGGTTTATCGGTTTTAATTGTTAAATCTAAAAAATATGCTGTCTCTTCCAACGTATCCGTACCATGAGTTACTATCACTCCATCTATATTCGCACGTGAAATAAACTCTTTTATTTTTTTTGAAAGCTCTAACATTAGTTCTGGTGTAATATGTGGTCCTGGATATTTACCAAATTCATATGCAGTTATATTCGCTAATTGTTTTGCTTGAGGAATCATTTCTAACAATTCTTCTCCGTGGAAATAAGAAACTGCTGAATTTGTCTTTTCATCTATTCTCATAGAGAAAGTCCCGCCTGTAAAAACAATCAAAATATTTTTCATGCTTAACTCAAATAAAATTATTGCTTAATTAATTTCTTCGGCACAAAATTAGCTTTCATTATTCTCTGTTCAAAACTTCTTTTAGTAAAAATTATTTTTTCTCTTAAAGAGAATTTATTTGCACTAATTACCCTCTTCTCCTATCTTCACCGGAGTATATAATGGGCTAAATTGCCTGTGAATAAGTTGTTGATAATAGAATTTTGTGGAACGTTTCACATTATTAAGAACCTATTTGGTGTTGTAGTTTTCTTCTCTATCTATGTTGATTATTGCTAATTTTCTCTAAAAGTTGTTTATAAATAAATAGTTTATGCCGATTTTTTAATGTTAATAATTTGTTCGTTGTCTTAAAAACTATCTTAATTTTTAATAATAAATCATTTTTTTACACCTTTTTCTTTCTTCCGTATTGTGGATAATATGCAAAACGCTGCCGAAAGCCTTCTTAACCTTCAAACCGAAAAGAACGCCTCTGAAGTTTGGAAGGAATGTTTAGGATTAATCAAAGAAAATGTTCCCTTTATAACTTATAACACCTGGTTTCTACCTATAAAACCTTTTGAGTTGGAAAAATCCACGCTAAAAATTTATGTGCCTAATAATTTTTTCATCGAGTGGATAGAAGAACATTATAATACTTTAATTAATAAAACTATTTCTCACGTTCTTGGTTCGGGTGGAAAACTTGCTTATGTGATCTATGAAGAAAAGATTTCTTCTGATGAATTTGCGGCTCCCGTTTCTTCCAATAACCATGCTGCTATTTCTATAACACAAACTAAAGCGCGTGACTTTGAAACTTATTTAAATCCTAGATATATTTTCGAAAATTTTATAAAGGGTGAAGGAAATCAGCTTGCGCGTGCTGCTGCTTTTGCTGTGGGAGAGAATCCCGGACAAACCTCTTTTAATCCCCTTTTTATATACGGTGGTGTAGGTTTAGGAAAAACTCATTTGATACATGCGATCGGCAATAAAATTTTAGAACGTTCCCCGGAAAAACGCGTGGTATATATTTCTTCAGATGCTTTCACCGTTGAATTTGTAGAAGCTATTCAGGGCGATTCCGTTAATGAGTTTTCTAGTTTCTACAAAAGTATGGATGCTCTTATTATTGACGACATTCAGTTTTTAGTAGGTAAAGAAAAAACACAAGATTTGTTCTTCCAAATTTTTAATACTTTACATCAATCCGGCAAACAAGTTGTTTTATCCAGCGACAAGCCGCCAAAAGATTTAAAAGGTTTAAATGAAAGATTGATCTCCCGGTTTTCTTGGGGTTTATCTGCAGATATACAGCCCCCGGATTTCGAAACACGTGTTGCTATATTAAAAAATAAAAGCGAAGTATATGGCATTAATCTTTCCCGTGAAATTTTAGAATATATAGCACAAAATATAACTTCTAATATTCGTGAGTTGGAGGGGTGTTTGATCAAGCTTCTTGCTAACTCTTCTCTTACTTCTAAAGAAATAGATTTTGACCTTGTTAAAAAAACAGTTAAAGAAGTTTCTACAAATAAACAGGTTAATATTTCTATAGAGTTGATCACTAAAGTCGTTTGCGAGTTCTTCAATCTTGAAGAAAATAAACTTCGTGAAAAGAACCGTAGAAAAGAAATTGTTTTAGCTCGTCAAGTTGCTATGTACCTTTCTAAATTACTTACTAAATCCTCTCTGAAAACCATTGGTTTACATTTTGGAGGAAGGGATCACTCTACAGTTATACATTCACTATCCAGCATTGAAAATCTTGTAGCGGGAGAACCCAAAATAAAAGAGATGGTAGATTCATTAAAAAATAAAATTGAGATGCGTGTTACATAAAATTTATTCTTGTTGGTAACCGGTGTATAATAAGTGTCTTTAATGTTTATATTCTTTTGTTAATAACACACCATTTGATAACTTACGTTTGTTATTATGTTACCAACTTTTTTTTGTTGGTTATTTGTTTGGAAATTTAATTGTACGGTTAATAAAAACTACTTATACACAAGTTAACACTGCTTATTATTAATATTATTTAAATATATATAGCTTATATAATAATAAGGCTGTTGATATCACATAACCATAAGTAAAATACAAATTGAAAATGGCAGCAATTTTTGATATTTTTGATTCAATCAGGAGATGAATTATGGAATTCAAAGTTAACAGTAAAGAGCTCGAAAAACTTCTAAGCAAAATTATTCCGGCAGTTCCCACACGTACCCCAATGCCAATTCTAGAAAATTTTTTATTCGAAGTTAAAGACGGGCAGCTTACCATTTATGCTACCGACCTAGAAATATCCCTGAAGTCTTCACTTAACATAGTGGCAGATGAAAACATAAAAATAGTAGTTCCAGCAAGACTTTTAAACGATGTGGTTCGTTCTTTGAAAGACACAACAATTCATTTCAAGTTAATGGCGAACAAAAAAATAAACATCGTTACGGACATGGGAAAATATACCATCAGTTATTTGGACGCCGATGAGTTTCCGGAAATTCCGTCTGTAGAAACCGATAAAAACGCAAAAGACATAAACGAAGTAATGATCAACGGAGAAGAACTACGATCAGCATTTGAAAAATGCGCCTTCGCAATGAGCAAAGAAGAAATGCGTCCTGCAATGATGGGTACATTATTTGAGTTTAGAGATGACGGATTACGTTTCGTAACTACGGACGGGCACCGACTTGTAAATATGTTGAATAAAAATATTAAGGCAGCGTTCAATCAACTATACGTAGTACCGGAAAGAGCGGTCTCTGTGCTTTTGAAAATATTGAATGAGAAGGATGTTAAAATTCATCTTACAAAAACTTATGTATCGTTTAAGCTGAACGACATCGAGTTGATCACCCGGCTCATCAGCCAAAAATATCCAGACTACGCAAGCGTAATTCCACTCGAGAACGAATTTTTTATGAAAGTAAACACCAGAGATATTCACGAAGCAATAAAAAGAATGATGCTGTTCTCAACATCAAGCACAAGACGCGTTAAGTTTTCAATTTCGACGGATGCTTTGGAAATCTCAGCTGAAGATTTGGATATCGGCGCATCAGGAGAAGAAAAAGTAATTTGTGAATATAAAGGAGATGCTCTGGAAATTGGATTCAACTCAGCTTACGTTAACGATGTTCTTACACACTTAAGCAGCGAAGAAGAAGTAATTTTTAAACTTCACTCACCGACCAAAGCAGTAGTAATAGAACCGGTTCAGAAAAAAGAAAATCTAGACTTAATGATGTTGTTGATGCCGGTTCGCTTAAATACGTAAAATGGTTCTTAAGCAAATCGAATTGCAAAACTTCAGACTGCATAAAAACACAGCGCTGAAATTTTCCGACAAGTTAAATTTCATCGTTGGTGGAAACGGGCAGGGAAAGACATCCATATTAGAGGCAATTTACTATTTGAGCACTACAAAGAATTTAAATCTTGCCAACGAGAACGATGTTATAACGTTTGGAGAACAATATTTTGATGCGAAAGGAAACTTTTCAGATTTAACAGAAAACAACACACGAATATTTTTTGATTCTTCAAAAGGGAAAAAGAATTTTTATTTGGACGGCAAACAAGTTTTTAATTCTACTTCTGTTATAGGAAAATTTCCGGTCGTCTCGCTTATACAATCCGATCACGCCATTACACAGGGAGCGCCGGCAGAACGGCGAAGATTTGTAGATTCGGTAATTTCGCAGGCGAGCCACACGTATTTGGAAATATTGCTGGAATACAACAAAACATTACGTCAGCGCTCTTCATTGTTGACTCAGATAAAAGAAACACGTAATCAAAACTTATATGATCAGCTGGAAGCATGGACGGAGTCTCTAATCATAAGCGGCACAGAAATAATTAAACACAGACAAATTTTTGTTATAGAGTTTAACAGTTACCTTAAAGATTCTTATAATCAAATTATAGAAGGAGCCGAAGAACCCAAAATAATTTATGATTCTTTTTCGGGAACTGACCAGGAAAAAATATCGGAAAGATTTAGAGAAGAACTAAATAATCTCCGCGAAGACGAACTGCGGAGAGGAACGAATTTAGCCGGTCCGCACAAAGACGATTTTATTTTTTACATAAACGATCTCGAGCTAAAACGCTTTGGTTCACAAGGACAGCATAAAACATTTCAGATTGCGCTAAGATTTGGTCAGTTCTTTTTTATGAAGGAAAAACTTGGAAAAACACCGATCTTTTTGATGGACGATGTTTTCGGCGAGCTTGATGTTTATCGCTCCGGAAGAGTCAGCCGGCATCTTTCTCAAATAGGACAGGCATTTATTACTATGACCGACCTTACAAAAACAGAAGGGCTGGATATGGGAAAAGAAAATCTTTTAATAAAAGTTAACAATGGCAAAGCGGCATACGCGTAGCAGTTTTAGAACACTCGATGATGTGTTGAATAAAGAAGCGGAGTTTACCAATCTGCGCGAGTCGCTTAAGAATTATAATATAGTTGATGAATTTGAAAAAATATTTCCGGAACTAAAACCGATCGCTCAAGCAGTTAAGGTAGAAAAACAAATTTTATTTCTCCGGGTAGAAAACTCTGTATGGAAAAGCGAACTGAACCTTAGAAAAAATCTAATAGCAGAAAAAATAAATAAACATTTTAACGGACAAGTAATAAAAACATTAAAGTTTTTGTAGAGAAGGAATACAGATAAATTATGGCGAAGGAAAAAGTAAAGAACAACGCTGCAAAGCAGGACGAATACACCGCAAAAAGTATTAACGTATTAAAAGGACTTGAAGCAGTACGTAAACGTCCCGCAATGTATATTGGCGACATAGGATCGCGCGGACTTCATCACCTCATCAACGAAGTAGTTGACAACAGTATTGATGAAGCTCTCGCAGGCTACAACGACCGCGTAATTGTAACCATTCACAAGGACCAAAGCGTTACGGTTGAAGACAGAGGAAGAGGCATTCCTGTTGATATGCATCCTGAAGAAAAAAAATCTGCGCTTGAAGTTGTTATGACGGTTCTTCACGCGGGAGGAAAGTTCGATAAGAATTCTTATAAGGTTTCCGGCGGACTTCACGGTGTTGGTGTTTCTGTAGTGAACGCGCTTTCCGAATGGCTCATAGTAGAAGTGAAGAGAGACGGAAAAATTTATTCTCAAGAATATAAACGCGGCATTGCTAAAGCGAATGTTAAACAGATCGGCACATACAAAAGCGAAAACACAGGAACCAAAACTACCTTCATGCCAGACAAAGAAATTTTTAAGACAATAAAATTCCACTTCGATACCGTTTCCGAAAGACTGCGCGAACTCTTATATCTCACCAAAAGAGATACGCTTACATTGATATAAGAAGCGGAGGTTCAGGAACATCTTTATAAATTCAAAGGCGGATTAATTGACTTCGTAAAATATCTTGATGAAAACCGCTCGCCGATTCACAAACCCGTTTATATTGAAGGCGAGAAAGATAACACGCCGGTTGAAATCGCGTTTGAGTACAGCGATTC
>ORJL010052489.1_pt1 | contig 11052 bp, 9 predicted proteins | sample 1779941 | NCBI WGS metagenome assembly ORJL01 (sample SAMEA104232317, study PRJEB22302) | groundwater metagenome | biome: forest; feature: aquifer; material: groundwater | place: USA | collected 2011-08-07 | depth 5.8 m | reverse complement strand
TCCGGCGCCGTCGCCGAAGATCACCGCGACGTCGCGACCGCGCGTCGTAAGATCGATGCCGGTGGAGTGGACCTCCGCTCCCACGACCAGGACGTGCTCGTAGAGGCCGGTTTTGACGAACTTGTCCGCGATGGCGAGGCTGTAGAGAAAGCCCGAGCATTGGTTGCGGACGTCGAACGCGGGGACCTCATCGGCGTCCAGCAACTCCTGCAGCAAGCACGCCGAGGCCGGCATGTGGATGTCGGGGCTCAGGGTCGCGAACACGATGCAGTCGATGTCCTTGGCCGTAAGGTTGGCGCATTCGAGGGCTTGGCGCGCGGCGATCGCACCCATATCCGCCGCGCCGGTTCGCCCCTCACTGAAATGCCGCTCCTCGATACCCGTGCGCTGGCGGATCCACTCGTCGCTGGTTTCCATCATGGCCGTCATGTCTTGGTTGGTCACCACCTTCGCGGGCACATGGCGGCCGACACCGAGGATCTTCGCCTTGGGCATGCTCTCCCTCTTATAACCGGACGACGGCTGCACCCCAGGTGAAGCCGGCTCCGGCGGCGACGAGGCACACCGTGGCGCCGGAGTCGATCGTGCCTGCCTTGACGTCTTCGCTCAGGGCGACGGGAAGCGCGGCCGCGGTGAGATGCCCGTGGCGTGCCGCTGGATTGGTGAGCTTCGATTCGGCAACGCCGAGCTTGCGGGCTGCGGCCTCGGCAACGTCGGGAAAGACGTTGGCGATGTAGAAACGATCGACCTGGTCGCGGCTCATTCCGGCGGCCGCGAGGGCTTCGTCGGCGACGGCGGGAATGGCCTGGGCGCTGAAGCTCTTCACCGCGTCGACATCGATGGTCATGAGATGTTGCCGGGCACGGAAGTTTTCCACCGTCATGCGCACCGGATGCTGGCGACTGGCCGGGTATTCGATCCAGAACTGCCGATGGCGACGACCGTCACTGTGCAGCGCGGTGGCGAGAATGGTGCTGGTGTTGGTGCTGGGGCCAAAAAGTGCGGCGCCGGCGCCGTCGCCATACAGGCGTGCGACGTCGATACCGAGGTCGGTGTAGTCGAGCCCGGAGGAATGGACCTCGGCGCCGAGGACGAGGACGTTGGAATAGACACCGGCTCGCACGAAGCGGTCGGCCACGACCAGGCCGTAGAGAAAGCCTGCACATTGGGCGCGGATGTCGAGCGCGCCGACGGTCTGGCAGCCCATCTCGGCTTGGAAGTAACAACCGGCCCCGGGGAAGGTGACGTTCGGGGTCATCGTCGCGAAGACGATGAAGTCGACGACCTCGGCCAGAATTCCAGCTTGCAGCAAGGCCGCCTGCGCCGCGGGCACGGCCAGCTGCGACGGTCCGCCGGGAGCGACGGCGATCGGGCGACGTACGCCCCCGCGCTCTTCGGACGGCGGCAGATGGTGACCGAGCCCTTTGAGGGCGGTGCTCATGGGCTCAGCGTTTCAGCAGCACGACTTCCAGGACTTTGGCTCGGAAGCGGTGCTTGAAGGTCGAGACCGGTTTCGGGATCTCGACGTTGGTGGTGAAGTCCGGCGGAAACGCCGGCGAGACGGCGGCCAGACGGCGTATCGTGGGATCCGTCACGCTGCCTTTGACCACGAGAAATCCGCTCTTCAGCGCGACGTCGTAGTCGTAGTCGGGCATGACGTCGCCCACTCCGAACTCCACCTTCTGCGCCGACTTGGGTACGAAGCGCGGAAACTCGACGCGCAGGTAGTAGCCGTTAGGCTTCTCCTCGAGCCGGTACACCTCGCCATAACGGCGCTCGCGCTCGAGCTTCTCTTCAAAGGTGCCGCCGTGGAAGCCCTCGACGGCGATGGTCCCGGTCTCCTCGCTGCGACCCAGGCGGCGCACAAAGAATGCACCGATGGCCGCCAGCGGCGGGCCGTAGAGGGCCATGCGGTACTTGACCTGCTCGCTGGGCACGGTCCTGAAGCCTTCACGCATGCGGAAGATGGCCTCGACAATGGCGATCGCCATTCCCAGAGAGATCATTCCGCCCAGACCTTTGCTGAACAACGACGGTCCGCCGGTCGCCGACGCGACGGCGACGACGAGCGCGGGATAGAGGATCATGTTGTGAAAGATGTTGACGCCGGTGGAGCCTGCGGCGGTGAAGATGCGGCCATCGCCGATCGCCGCTTCGATCGATTTCTTTTGCGCATGCGGCAAAGCACCGAGGATGGGCTGGCCGACGATCGCGAGCGTCTTCATCAGCGGGGAGAGCCCGGTTCGCCGTCCCGCGAGCTGCGCCAGGGCCTGTTCGAAGGTAATCGGTAGCTCACCCGGAAATACCTTTTCCTTGCGCGCCGGCGCTGCCGCCAGCTGGGCTGCAAGGGAAGCGGACTTGGGCGCAGCCAACGGTCTTTCGACTCTGGTGGCAGGGGGTGCGGGTTGAGCCTTGGGAGCGGGCGCTGCCGCTGCGGGCGCTGCCGGCGCAGGCTTCGCTGCGGGTGCCGCGGGTGCAGGTGCTGCGGCGGGCGCGGTTGCCGCGGGGATTGTGGCGGCGGCGGGCGGTGCTGCCGCTTCTGCCGCGGCCGCCTTGGCGGCGAGAGCGGCGGGGACTGGAGGGGTCGCCGGTGCTTCCGCGGCCTCCGGGGCTAGGGCCGCTACGCCGCCTTCCTTCTTGAAGCGTGACGGGAAATCGGCCGAGAACTCCTGTCCCGGGTGCAGGGTTTTCGCCCGCGCCATCAAGACAGCTTCAGTTTCGGGGATCTGCGGGTCCGGAACGCAACAGTCGACGGGGCAGACCGCGGCGCATGCTTCGTGGTCGAAGAAGCCGACGCACTCGGTGCATTTCTCGGGGACGATGTAGAAGATGTCTTGCGCAATGGGCGGGTGCATCACCCCGTTGAGCTCCCATTCCACCCCGCCCTGATAGATTGCCGTGTTTGGGCACTCCGCTTCGCACGCCCCGCAGTTGATACACTCAGAGGTAATGACCGTGGCCATTGATTCAGTTTCTCCCGTCGACAGCGATTTGCCGCGGCGTTGTAACTGCTACGCCTGGTCGTTTCAACGCGACGCCGGCGCGCCGGCGCGGTGTTGGGTCGGGTTAAGATCAATGCCACTGAGTTAAGGACATGGATTGCGAGCGAGTTGGAGTACCGGCTTTAGCCGGTCCGAAGAAAATGCTGATATTCCGTATGCGCCGCCTAAAGGCGGTACTCCAACGCCATTCCGAATCGCCGCTAGCGTCCTTAACTCACTGGCATTGGGGTCAAGATCGTAGATGCACGGCATGCCGTGCACGGCGGGGATTGCTCGAATGGAGTTCAGCGGGCGGGCTCGTTCGCCTTGAAACCAACCTTGGCGTGGGTGCCGTCGCAAAAGGGCTTGTTCGACGATTGCCCGCAACGGCACAGGAAGATCTTGTCCTTGCTCAACTGGAATTGCGCGAGGTCCGCATCCACGAGCTCGATGGCTCCCTTCACCTCGTAAGGGCCGTCTTTGAAAATCTTGATTCGTACCTCTGCCATCGGATCCTCCGTGGATAAGTTGGTTGGCCGCAACGCGAGCCCCACTCTCCGGCAATCGCGCCGCGACTTCAAGCCGCGTCGGAACCGCATGCGACGTCGGGCCGAGACGCAATTCCTTCCACGCGTGACGCTCTTGAATCAACTTGCGCATGCCCGTACGTAGGCCCCATGGCCATCGCGATCGATACAACCGTAATGCTGCCGGGCTATGCGCCGTATCCACGCTATGGGCGCGTCGGCAAGCACCTCGACGGCGGGCAGATGCAGATCACCAACGTTCAATGCGGCGACCCGCGTTGCGCCTCCGAGCACGCGCACGCCGACGCCGTCTGGAGCGCCGCCGCGCTCGAGGCCGCCAATGCCTATCAGCCACGCGCCGGCTGGGAGCTGGGTCGCAAGAGCTCGGCGAACGCCCCGGGCGAAGGGTGACGGCCGGGAGGTATCTGGTATCTGGTTCCTGGTATCTGGTTCCAGATGCCTTGCATCACTAGACCGTAACCGCGCTCGGCAGAGGTCTCAAAACCTAACGACGAGGGCGCGCCGCCGCGCGCCCTGCCAGTTGTGAGACGACCTCGCCAGAGCGTGGCGGGAAGGCGGCTACATCGGGGCTCATTGCAGTCCCGCGGGATTGAAGTCAGCCATCCCTCCACCAGACTTCGCGACCATGCGGATGGCTGGTGGCAAGCACGATCTCTTCGCCTCCAGGCCAGAGGCGCAGCGCCAGGTCGGCCTTGTCGCTTCCGCGCACCTCGAGTTGGAGCCACGCCAGGGGCGATGTTTGGCTGGCACGCGCGCCGCGCGCTTCGATGGTCGCGCGCACGGCCTCACGTTCGCTCTCGGGTAGGTACCACCACATCATGGAGTGAAAGACGACGGTGGTGATGCCGCGTGGCGCCGAGCCGAGGTGATCGCGTAGCCAGGTCGCGGCACGCTGTCGCACGAGTTGGGGCTGTTCTCGGCGGGCGAGGGCAATGGCCGCACGCAGCTGCGCCAGTCGTTCGAGCTGGTCGGGCCAGATGAAGGACTCCAGCGTCCGCACTTGTTCGGCATCGCGAATGTCGATCGGGCAGAGGTCGCATCCGAGGCGACCGTCGATGCGTACGGGCGTGGTCTGCGCCTTCGGTGCACCGTGCCACTCGGAGCGAATCAACACCGGCGAAGCGGGCTCGCCCCAGCGGTGTGGCCCGGCTTCGTAGCGATAGCGATCCCACAGCAGGTTGAGGCCGGCGCTGCTGCCGATCTCCAACAGCCGTAACGGCAGCCCGGTGCGCGCGGCGATGTGCAAGAAACCCCCAAGCAGCGCCGCCGATCGGCTTACCTCGTTGGTCTGCACCTGAGAGACGAGTCGCGAGCGAATGAAGTCGCGCTGCGTACCCACGACATCCAGGAATGCATTCCAGGTCTGCGGCCATCGTGGCTCTCCGCCGCTCGACGGGTAGTAGCGTGCGAGTTGCGGTGCGGCGCCATCGAGGACCAGGCGATGCACCGCACCGAGCAGACGCAGCGGTAAGGCGTCGGCGACGGCGTGGCCCTGCCATCCCTCCACCACCGCGGCGATCAGGCCGCCGTTGTGTAGGTCCTCGGTCGCATGCTCGAGCAAGCGACCGTACAGTGGCGATCCGAGCTGCGGGCTCAGAAGTGCCTGCAGTTGAAATGCTTCGACGACGCCGTCGGCGATCATGCGCGCACCGTATCGCGACTGGGCAGATGGGAACAAGCCGGTGCAACGTTCGTGCGGAGGTAGCCCACGAGGCGTGCCCTCACCCTAACCCTCTCCCGCGCCAGAGTTGGCGCGGGAGAGGGGAGCTACGCCTGAGGAGGCTACGGGGAGACTTTGTCAGTTCCAACGAGAGAGGATCTTTGGGTCACGATCGATTGATCAGACTCGCCGCGACCGCGGCGCCGAAGCCGTTGTCGATGTTTACGACCAGGACTCCGGCGGCACAGGAATTCAGCATGGCGAGTAAAGCGGCGAGGCCGCCGAAGCTGGCACCGTAGCCGACGCTCGTCGGCACCGCGATCACCGGACGGTCGACGAGACCGGCGACGACGCTGGGCAGGGCGCCTTCCATGCCGGCGACGACGATCAGCACCGTGGCCGAGCGCAGCAAGTCCTGGTGTGCGAACAGGCGATGGATGCCGGAGACGCCGACGTCGTGCACACGCTCGACGTGGTTCCCCATGAGCTCGGCGGTGATGGCCGCCTCCTCGGCGACGAAGCGGTCAGCCGTGCCGGCTGCCACGATCAGCACCGTGCCGCGGCCGATGATCTTCGCCGGGGTGTGAATGACGGTTCCGATTCGGGCTTGCGGCGAGTAACTCAGGGCCGGCAGGGCCTGCCGTACCTGCTCCGCGATCCCCGCATCGAGGCGAGTGATCAGGACGTTGTGCTCGGCGTTGGCGAGACTGCGGGCGATTTCGATGATCTGCTCGGCGCTCTTTCCGGTACCGAAGATCACCTCCGGAAAGCCGGTGCGAATGGCGCGATGATGATCCACCTTGGCAAAGCCGAGGTCCTCGAAGGGCAGGGCGCGCAGCTGCTCCATGGCGGCGTCGGCATCGAGGTTGCCCGCTTGCACCTGAGTGAGTAGCTCGCGTAGTCGTGCTGGATTCATGGCGTCGCGCTTGCCGATGCTTCAGCGGCGGAAGTGATCAAAGCCCACACGATCAAGATGCACCTCGCGACCGTCGTCGCGCAAGAGGCGAACGCGTTTCCCGCGCCCACGATTCACGATCTTGCCGATGCGGGTGATTGGGCAGCCGAGCTCGGAGCGGGCTAGGGCGCGGCTCTGTGCCGGCGGAACCGTGAACAAGAGCTCGTAGTCCTCGCCTCCACTCAGGGCGATCCGGAGCTGCTCGGCCACCTGCACCGAGCACGGAATGCGATCGACATCGATGTAGGCACCACATCCGCTCTGTTCGCAGAGATGACCGAGGTCCTGCACGAGGCCATCGCTGATATCGATCATCGCTGAGGCGATCCCGGATTGTGCCAGGACGCGGCCGGCGCCGACGCGGGGAATGGGTTCGAAAAAACGTCGCAGCGCCGCCACTGGCCGGCGACCGCGCGCGCCTTTGGAGAGCCATTGCAGGGCGAAGGCGGCGTCACCCAAGCGGCCGGTGACGTAGAGATCATCACCGGGCTTGGCGCCGCACCGTTTGACGATGCGTGCGGAAGCTTTCCCGATCAGCGCGATGGTGATCGACAGAGCGCTTGAACGGGTGAGGTTGCCGCCGACGACATCGGTTCCAAACGCGGCGGCCGCCGCCACGATCCCGGCTTCGACGCGCTCGAGGAAGCGGGCGGGAAGCTGTGGCGGCGCGCCGATGGCGACCAAGGCATGACACGGTTGTCCACCCATCGCGGCGATGTCGCTGGCGTTGATCAGGAAACTCTTGCGGCCGAGCTGGTAGGGCGTGAGCCACGGACGTTTGAAGTGTGTGCCTTCGACAAGGGCGTCGATGGTCAATAGCCAAGGTCCGCGGCCGCCGCGGATGGCGGCGCAGTCGTCGCCGGGACCGATGACCACATCGGCGCCCGACGTCAGACCCGGAAGAAGTCTCGAAAGAAAGCCGTGCTCACCGAGCGCGGCGAGGGTTTGAGCGGCGCCGATTCCAGTCGTGTTGCGAGCTCGGATCCCGCGGGCTCTAGCCCTCATCTGTCACCAAGTTCAGTGGTGAAAATCCGGATTGGCCGTTGAAACGATCGGCTTCAGCCACCGACCTCTTGCAGCTTGCCGTCGAAGACGCGCAGCAGGAATAGACGGCGCTCGAAGCCCGAGGGCGTCGCCGTCAGCTCTCCGGCGGCACCCTCGATGGGTCCTGGATAGCGCAGCTCCTGATGGATATCGGCGCGGGTGAGAGCGCCCGATTCGAGGACACGGCGGGCTACCAGGGCGGCGTCGTACGCCTCGGCTTCCTGAGTTCCCGGCGCGGTACCGAAGGCCCTGGTGAAGCGGTCGACGAAGTCCTGGGTGCCTTGCCGGTCGCTGCCGGGGAAGAAAGTGTCGGTGAACAAGACGCCGCTGATGTTCTCGCCGCCGTCTTCGCGCTCCACGGCGAGCCCTTCCCAGCCGCGAATTCCGAGCAAGGTGACATCGGGCATCTCACGTTGCATGAAGCGCGCAAAGCCCTCGGCCGCCGCGACGTCATCGGGTAGGAAGATGCCTTGCACCTGCTTTTCGTCGCGCCACTTCATGAGGGAGCCAATCGCCACGGCGCGTGTCGCCGGCGAGTAGCCTTGGGCACCAACGACGGTTCCGCCGCGGCGCTCGACCTCCTGGCGCAGGGTGACGAGCAGCTGCTTGCCGGCGATGTCCTCGGGATAAAGAATTCCAATGTTGCGGATGCGGCCGCGTCCCATGGCGTAGTCGAGCAACGTGCCCAGCATCTTGGAGCGCGTCATCCCTACCTGCATGGCGAACTCTCCGGCCAGGCCGTCTTGCTGGGACAACAGCAGCAACGGCAAGCGCGCGCGCTCGGCCGCCGGAGCGACGCGCTCGGCGTCGTCGCCGCCCACGGGACCGATCACGAGCTTCACCGTGGGATCGGCGGCGAACTGGCTGAGCATGCTCAGTGCGGTCATCGGATCGCTGCTGGTGTCGCGAATGAGAATGTTTTCGTTGCCCGCTCCGAAGACAAGACGGATGCCGCGCAACGCCCGCTCTCCGGCGTCACGGCCGTCGCCCGAGAGTGGCAGCAGGACGCCGACCTTACCGTGGATCGGCTTCTGGTCGGTACCCAGGACGGCGACCCCTTCGGTGGCTGGAGCCAATTCCTCGGGGGCCACAGCGACTGGTGCAGGTTCCGTGGTTTCCTCTCCGGCGGGTTCGCCCGTGGGCGAAGAGATAGCTGGGATGCGGGCGCGATCCGCAGCCTCGCGTGGAGTGAGCCGAGTTGAAGACGCCAGAGCCGCTGCAACCGCGGCGGCCTCTTCCTGTTCCATCTGCCTGGCGTCGGCGTCAGATTCGGCCGGCGCCGCGAGCGCAGGTTCGTGCCTGCCGGCTTGTCCGGCGGCGGCGCGTCCGTCCGCATCGGGCAGGGGTGCGTCGATTGCGGATCGCAGGCGCCGCTCGGCGCTGCGCTCGATAAGATCGCGCACCTCGTCGTGCGTCACACTGTGGTGGCTTTCCGCGAGCTGCTCGTTCGGCATCTCGCGCGCCAGCTGCACGATGCGTTGGCTGAGCTTTTCGCGATCGCTCTGGTTCCCGATACCCCAGGCGACGTCCCACGACTGTACCGCCAGAACGGACTTGCCCAACTCGCGTTGCGCGTCACCGCGCAAGGCTTCCACCTGCACCCACTGCGCGTCCGGATACTGGGTGTCGATCTCTCTGATGGTGTTGAGGGCGTCGCGATGGCGGCCGAGATGATACTCGGCGAGGGCGGTCTTGTAGTAGACGCGGACGGAGTAGTCGCCGCCGGCTTGATCGAGGTAATTTCGATACTCGGCGATGGCCGCTTCGTAGTCGCCGTCTTGAAAGGCGAGATCGCCGCGGCGAACTGAGGCCGGGGGTTCGAACGGAGCCGTCACCTTTGCGGAGCAGCCGAAAAGGGTTAGGCCGAGAAGGCCCGCGAGGAGCGTGGGACGCCACAAGTGTCGCATGTCAGCCATCAGCCAAACATCTCCTTTACCTTGTCGAAGAAGCCTTTGGACAAGGGATTTACCTCTTCCCCCCCGCTGCGTGCAAACTCTTCCAAGATCTCGCGTTGACGCGCGGATAGGCGCTTCGGTACCTCGACCAGGACGCGCACGAGTTGGTCGCCGCGGCGCATGCCGCGCAGATCCGGAGCGCCCTTGCCGCGCAGGTGGAAGACATGGCCGGATTGCGTGCCCGCCGGCACCTTCATTTTCACCTTGCCCTCGAGGGTAGGCACTTCGATTTCAGCGCCCAGGGCTGCCTGCGTGAAGCGGATCGGAACGTCACAAAGGACGTTCTGGTCTTGGCGCGTGAACAGCGGATGCGCCGCGACTCGAATGACGACGTAGAGATCCCCGGGGAGGCCGCCGTTGACGCCGGCTTCGCCTTCGTTGCGTAGCTTCAGTCGCGAGCCGGTATCGACTCCGGCCGGGATCTTGATGCTCAGGGATTGTTGGGTTTGCTGCACGCCGCGTCCGCCGCAGGCGCGGCATGGTTCGCGTACGATGGTGCCTTGACCGCCGCACTGCCCGCAGGTCTTGGCGATGGTGAAGAAGCCTTGTTGGAATCGCACCTGGCCGCTGCCCCGGCAGGCGGTACAGGTTTCGCGATCGGCGCCCTCCTTGGTACCGCGGCCCGAGCAAGGGGTGCAGGCGACCAGGCGTGGAACCTTGATCACCTTCTCGGCGCCCATGATCGCTTCTTCGAACTTGATGTCGGGGTCGTAGCGCAGGTCGTTGCCGGGACGGGCACGGGTGCGCCCGCGGCCGCGGCCACCTCCGAAGATGTCACCGAAGATGTCGCCGAAGATATCTTCGAAGCCGGTCGCGGAGAAGTCGAAGCCGCCGAAGCCGGCACCCTGTTCGAAGGCGGCGTGACCGAAACGGTCGTACTGGGCGCGGCGATCGCCGTCGCTCAGCACTTGATAGGCTTCCGAGGCTTCCTTGAATTTGTCCTCGGCGGCCCTGTCATCCGGATTGCGGTCGGGGTGATGGCTCATCGCCAGCTTGCGATAGGCCTTCTTGATCTCATCTTCACTGGCGCTGCGGCTGACGCCAAGGACCTCGTAGTAGTCGCGTTTGTGCGCCATAGATGGGAGCTAAAGGCGCGCGCACAATACAAAAGCCCTCACCCGCAGTCGAGGGGAGGGCTTTCGTAGGGTGGAGTTGAGTGCGCGTCGGTTCAATTTCCCTTCACTTCTTCGAAGTCGGCGTCGACGACGTTGTCGTCTTTGCCACCGGCGGGCTTGCCGTCGCCAGCCCCCGGAGCGCCCGCCGCTTGCTGCGATGCCTTGGCGTACATTGCCTCGGCAAGCTTGTGCGAAGCCTTGGTGAGCTCTTCGGCGACGGCCTTCATGGCAGCCGCGTCTTCGCCCTTGAGCGTTTCCTTCGCCTTCTCGATCGCCTGCTCGAGGTTGCTGCGTATCGTTGGATCAAGATCGCCGCTGTGCTCGGCCAACGACTTCTCGGTCTGGTACACCAAGGTATCGAGATGGTTGCGGGCCTCGGCCGCCTCGCGCTTGCTGTGGTCTTCGGCGGCGTGCAACTCCGCGTCCTTGACCATCTGTTTGATTTCGGCGTCGCTGAGGCCGCTCGATGCGGTGATGCGGATCGACTGTTCCTTGCCGGTTCCGAGGTCCTTGGCATGAACGTGAACGATGCCGTTGGCATCGATATCGAAGGAGACCTCGACCTGCGGAACCCCGCGCGGCGCCGGCGGGATGCCGATCAAATCGAATTGTCCAAGCAGCTTGTTGTTGGCCGCCATTTCGCGCTCGCCCTGGAAGACCCGGATCGTCACCGCGGTCTGATTGTCGGCGGCCGTGGAGAACACCTGACTCTTCTTGGTGGGGATCGTGGTGTTCTTCTCGATCAGTTTCGTGAACACGCCACCCAGGGTTTCGATGCCGAGCGAAAGCGGCGT
>ORJL011469711.1_pt1 | contig 11054 bp, 10 predicted proteins | sample 1779941 | NCBI WGS metagenome assembly ORJL01 (sample SAMEA104232317, study PRJEB22302) | groundwater metagenome | biome: forest; feature: aquifer; material: groundwater | place: USA | collected 2011-08-07 | depth 5.8 m | reverse complement strand
TCGGCCGCATCTACCTCGACATGCACCCACGCGCCGGCAAGGCCGGCGGCGGCGCCACGGCGGCGACCGTGCGGGCCGGCATGCGCGATCGGCAGATCCCAGAGGTGGTGCTGATCTGCCGCTTCCCCGGCGGTGACGCGGGCGACCCCGGCCTGATGAGCTACGACCAGGGGACGACGTTCTTCCACGAGTTCGGACACCTGGTGCATGCGCTGTCGTCGGGACGGCAGCGGTGGATCGGCCTCACGCGCGTGGCGGAGCTCGACTTCATCGAGGCACCGTCACAAATGCTCGAGGAGTGGGTGTCGGATCCGGCGACGCTGGCCACCTTCGCGACGCACTACCAGACCAACGCGCCGATCCCGGCCGACCTGGTGCGGCAGATGCGCCGCGCCAACGAGCTTGGGCGCGGCTACGACGTCCGCCAGCAGATGGTGTTTGCGAAGTTGTCGCTATCGCTGCACGACCGCGATCCGAAGGACGCGGATGCGATGGACCTGTACAAGCGGCTGATGATCGAATACCTGCCGACCGCGTATCCCGAAGGCACGCACTTCCCGTCGACGTTCACGCAGCTGTCGAACCCGAACTACACGGCGTCGTACTACACCTACATGTGGTCGCTGGTGATCGCGAAGGACCTGTTCAGCGGCTTCGATGCGCGTGACCTGCTGGCGCCCGGGCCGGCGCGCCGCTTCCGCGACACCATCCTCGCGCAAGGCGGGGCCAAGCCAGCTGCCGATCTCGTCCGCGACTTCCTGGGGCGGCCCTATAGCATCACGGCGTGGGAGATCTGGCTCAACCAGGCGACGCCGGCGACGGTCCCCTGAAATGCCCGCACCGGGCAACGGTGCTAGAGTGGTGCCCATGCCGGGCATCAAGCGCCTTCAAGCCGTGCCGGTCGTCTTCCTCTGGATAGCGCTGTGCTTTCCCGCGGCGGCGGCAAGGGGCGCCACCAGCCTCGAAACCAGCGACGGCGCCTTTGCCGTCGTCATTTCGGCACCCTGCGCCCCTCACGCCCAACTCGTCCGCGCCAAGGCCGCCAAGCCGCTCGTCTTCTCCGCTGGCTGCCTGGCGCCGCCCGCAAGCTCGCTGGCGCTGCAGCCCAGCGCCTTGACGCTCGTGCTCGACCGCGAAAGCGATCCGCCGAGCGTCCGCTTCACCTGCCCGCCTCTCTCACCCCGACCACCGCCAGCGGCCTGACACCCGCGTCAGGTCTGGGTTGTCCGGAATTCAACAAGAGAGGAAAGCCATGTCCAAGAAACGTACGGCGATGACCGGTTTGATCGTGATGTTGCTGGCGAGTGTCCTGAACGGCCAGATGCCGCTCGAGATTCGCGCCGCCTCGTCCAGTCCCACGTCGGGCTGGCGGGAGATGAAGGCGCCGGGAGGTACCGGTGTGTGGGTGTCACCCACTAGCCAACTCACGTCAGCCGACATCGCGCGCGCTGAAGTGCAGACACTCGACAACGGCGATCCGGCGGTGGCGGTCGTGTTCACGGCCGATGGCGCCAGGAAGATGGCGGCGTTCTCGACGGCGCAGATGAGCAAGCCGATTGCGGTGATGATTGACGGACGATTGGCGTGGGCGCCGATCGTTCGCGCCACCATCGACACGCAAGCGGTCCTCAGTGGCGGCCCAGGCGGCCTGACCGATGCCGAGATCAGGCGCCTGCTCTCGGCCTTCAGGGTGAAGTAGTGGCGCGGACCGCAGGTGCGGCGGGCCTACCCCTTCGCGATCGGGCTCGGTCCCCAGTCTTCAACGCGAAGACCAGGAATACGGGTCATGTGTTCGAGGTTTGCGGTCACCAGGGTGGCACCGAGAGCGAGCGCATGCGCGGCGATCGCCGCATCGAAATCCTCGATGCGCGATCCGCGCCGCTCGAGTGTGGCCTTGATGCGGCCGAAGGCGTGACTGACCGCGTCGGTCCATTCCGCACGCTGGAGTTCCGAACAGACGAGATCAAAGCGACCCTGCAGCGCTCGCCGGCGCTTGGAACGCGGCAGTCGCTCGAGGCCATACGCGATTTCCGCAATGACCGGTTGGGGGATCGCGACCTCTCCTGGTTCAGTGGCCGCCAACCGGTCGACGACCGTGACGCTGCCTTTCATCAGGGCCGACACGGCGTTGGTATCCAGAACGTAGGTCATAGGACCGGGGGACGCCGCGACCGACGCGACCGTCTCACGTTATCGACCAGCTCATCGACAGCCTCCGACGCCGCCTGATCGACGGCGCGCAGCTGCTGAAGAAACTCTGGCGCCCAGCCCGATCGGTCGCGGACGACCTGCTCCAACGCCCTGACGATCAGGCGATTGCGGCTGAGGCCTAACACCTTCGCGCGGCGGTCGACGGCCTTCAGCAACACGGGAGGAACGTGCACAGTCGTTGGCATGAATATAGTCACGAATATATCACGCCTCAGCCCGACCGTGCTTCTGCGCAACCGTCACCTTGACGATCGTGCCTACCCCTTCGGCACCGGCTTCACTGCCGGGAACAACGCGCCGGCGCCCACCATGTCTTTCACCAAACCTGGCACCTTGGCTACCGCCGTGTTCGCCTGATCGATCAGGCCCGGCAGCGCGGCCTTCACCTCGCGAATCTGCATCAGCTGCGTGTTGGTCGGCAAAGCCGTCGCCGACATCACGCCGCCTTTCAACTGGCCGATGCGGCCGCGGACGTTCTCCGTGTTGCCGCCGCCACCGCCACCAAAGCCCTGCTGGCCGAGGCCCAGCCGGCGGCGGACCGCCTCGAACTCCTTCACTACGGCGTCGAGTTGCTGCTTCACGTTCGGCGACAGGGTCGTGCCGCGCGTCTGCTGCTGCAACACCCCGACCTGCGCGAACCCGTTCTGCACCATCTCGGCCACGTCGTTGGCCTTCGCCTGCAGGTCGTGCAGTTCCTTCGCGGTGTCGTGCCAGATCTTCCGGTCGGCATCGGTGATCTGGATCTGCGGATCGCCCTTCACGCTGACGTCCGCCGACTGCGCGTCGCGGCCGTTCACGTTCAGCGTGGCCTTGTAGGTGCCGGGCAACACGTACGGGCCGTTGTTGCCGCCGCCGCCGAATCCACCACCGCCGCCGCCACCGCCACCGCCGGCCGGCGCGCCGGGAGGCGGCGGCAACGGACGCAGGGGCTGAATGCGGAGGTCCCACTTCAACAGGTTCAGGCCGGCCTTGTTGCGATCGCGGGTGGCATCACCCGACAGTTCGCGAACCACCGTACCGCTGCCATCCTTGATGATGATCTTCACGTCCTTCGCCTCGGCCTTCAGGCGATACGCGATGGTCGCGCCCGCCACCGGGTTCTGCCCCAGGAACAGCCGATCGCCCTCGAAGCCCTTCATCTGGTCGTTGGCCACGCTCATGATCGTCGCCGGCTCGGTATCGAACACGAACGAGTCACCGGTCTCAGACTTCGCCCACTGCTGAATCGCCGTCACGTCGTCCAGGATCCAGATGCCGCGCGCGTGGGTCGCGAGAATCAGGTCGTTGTCGCGCGGATGCTGCTTGATCTCGTAGATCGGCATCGTCGGCAGGTTGGCCTTGATGCGCGTCCACTGGGCGCCGCGGTTGAGCGATACCCACAGGCCGGTCTCAGTGCCGAGATACAGCACGTCGGGGTTCTTGCGGTCTTCCGCGAGGCCTCGCGCCACCTCGCCCTTGGGCAGGTTGTTCGCCAGCGAGCGCCACGTGGCGCCGAAGTCGGTGGTCACGAAGACGTAGGTGTTGTAGTCGCCGCCACGATGGCCATCAAAGGCGACGTAGGCGGTGCCGGCCGCCACCCGCGACGGCAGCACGTCGGCCACATACGTCCACTTCGGCACGCCGGTGATCTTCGACGTCACGTTGGTCCACGTTTTGCCGGAATCCTGCGTCACGCTGACGATGCCATCGTCGCTGCCGACCCACACCACGCCCTGCTTCGCCGCCGACTCCTCGAGCGTCACGATGTTGCCGAACGAGCCGACGCCGTCGTTCTTGGCGATGTTGATCTCTTTGGCGGCGACGCCCATGATCGACAGCATCTCGCGATCGGTGTTGGTCGTCAGGTCGGGGCTGATCGGTTGATACGAGCGGCCGCGGTCGGATGACCTCAACACCATGTTGGCGCCGACATAGATGGTCGCCGGGTCGAAGGGCGACAACTGCATGGCGGTGTCCCAGTTGAAGCGGTACAGGCCGGTGGTGTCGCCCGGCTTCTGCTCCGCCGGCTCGGGACGCACCGTCTGCCGCTCGTTGCTCGTCCGGTCGATGCGGCTCATCCGGCCGTCCTGCGACTCGGCGTAGACGATGCGCGCGTCGGTGGGGTCCATGAGGGGCTGGAAGCCGTCGCCGCCGCTGATGACGTACCAGTGGTCGTTGGTGATGCCGCTGTTGGTGCGCACCGCGCTCGGCCCGCACCAGGTGTTGTTGTCCTGCAGGCCGGCGCACACGTGATACGGCGTCTGCATGTCGAACTCGACGTGATAGGCCTGCGCACCCAGCAGGTTCGGCATCCACACCCAGGAAGCGGAGCGGTCGTGCGAGATCGAGACGCCGCCGTCGTTGCCGATGAGCAGGTGCCGCGGGTCGTTGGGGTTGATCCAGAGCGCATGGTGATCGACGTGGATGCGCTCGGCGCCATCGGCGCGGAACGTCCGGCCGCCATCATCGGAAATGTGCAGCGAGACGCCGGGCACGTAGATGCGGGAATCGGTCTGTGGATCGATCTTGATCACGCCAAAGTACATCGGCCGCGGGTTGGTGGTGCTCATCTTCGTCCACGTCGCGCCGGCGTTGTCGGAGCGATAGACGCCGCTCTCGGTCGGGTGTTCGATGCGCGCGTAGAGTACGTTGGGATTGCGGCGGTAGATGTCGAGGCCGATGCGGCCCTTGGCGCCGGCCGGCACGCCCGATTCGAGCTTGCTCCACGTCTGGCCGGCATCGGTGGACTTCCAGATGGCGCTGCCGGGACCGCCGCCGTTCATGCCCCACTGCTGGCGCCGGCGCTGGTAGCTGGCCGCATACAGCGTCTTGTTGTTCGTCGGATCCATCACCAGCTCGGTGGCGCCGGTGTCGTCGTCCACGTGCAGCACGCGCGTCCAGGTCAGGCCGCCGTCACTGGTCTTGTAGACACCGCGCTCGCCGCCGGCGCCCCACAAGTCGCCGAGGGCGGCGACGTAGACCACGTTGAAGTCGACCGGGTCGACAATCACCTTGGCGATCTGGCGGCTGGCGCGCAGGCCCATGTTCTTCCAGCTGCGGCCGCCGTCGGTGGACTTGAACACGCCCTCGCCCCAGGAGGAACTCTGGCGGTTGTTGCCCTCGCCGGTGCCCACCCACACGAGGTTGGCATCGGTGGCCGCGATCGCGACGGCGCCAATCGACGCCGTGCTCTCGTTGTCGAACACGGTGGTGAAGGTCGTGCCGCCGTTGGTGGTCTTGTAAACACCCGACGTCGCCATGGCGACATAGAACGTCGTCGGATCGCTTTCGAGCACGGCGAAGTCGTTGACCCGGCCCGACGGCGTGGCCGGGCCAATCGAGCGGAAGTAGAGGCGATCGAGCGGGCCGGTGCCGGCCGAACTGGCCGTGGTGATGGGCGTGACCGGCGGCGGCGCCTGGGCTACGAGGGCCGCCGTACTGGCGATGAGAGCGAGCGCGACAACGAATCGGGTGCGGTTCATGGGTTCCTACTTCGAGAGTTCGTCGAAAATCGAGCCGAGCGCGCTTTCGAGTGACAAGCGCGGATTGAACACGACCACCGACTCAAATCCCTTGAGCGATGCGACCTTGGTGATCTCGTCTTTCGACTTCTTCGCCTTGAGGCCGGTCTGCACGTGATCGATCGCCGCGCTGAGGTAGCCACGGAAGAAGGTGACATCGGCCCTGGTGCCGCGCGTCATGTTGTCGGCACCGTGACCGAAGATGAAGATGGTGTCGTTGCCGTGGTCTTTCTCCAGCCGGGCCAGCGTCTTCACCCAGTTCACTGCCGACGCTCCTGACGGACCGTCAATGCGCGGGTGAATGCGACGGAACAACAGGTCGCCACCGTGGACAACGTTGGCTTTCTCGAAATGGATCACCGCATCGCCGCTGGTGTGGCCAGGGCCGTAATAGCGCGCCCAGACCTTTTCGTCGCCGAAGTTACGCGACCAGCTTTCGCCGAAGCTCAGATCCGCGAAGGCCTGGTCGCCGACATTCCCGGCGGCCTCGGCCGTCTTGCGGTGCCACTCGAGCGCCTTCTCCTGGCAGACAATGTTCTTCACCAGCGGGCGGAACGCCTTGTTGCCGCCCGTGTGATCACCGTGATGGTGCGTGTTGATGAGCAGCTCAATGCCCTTGGGCGCGCGGGTCTTGAGGCCGGCCACGCACAACTCGGCGGTGTTCATGAACTGGCTGTCGACGGCGATGGCGCCGTCGGCGTTCACGAGATAGCCAATCGTGCCGCCGTTGCCAATGAACATGCCGACGCCGCGCCGCAGTTCCTCGAACTTGGTCACCGGCGGTGCCGCCGGGGCGGCCGGCTGCTGTGCCCATAGCAAGTTCGGAACAAACGCGGCGCCGGCAACGCCGGCCGAAGTGGTCGAGATAAACGATCTGCGGTTCATCATTTCCCTCCAAACAAATAGTCGAGCGCGAGGTTGGTCATCACCTTGACGCCGACCGGTAGCGCCGACTCGTCGGCGAAGAACAGGGGTGAGTGATTGACGGCCACTTTGGTGTGGTCCTGGTCACGCGGTGTCACGCCGAGGAACACGAACAGGCCAGGGACCTTCTGCTGAAAGAAGGAAAAATCTTCGGCGGTCCCGGCCAAGGGCCCCAGCCGGACGTTGTCGGCGCCGGCGGCCCGCCGCAGCGTGGGCAGCATGCGCTCGGTCAGCGCCGGATCGTTGATCGTCGAGGGATAGGCGGTGCCGATGCCGATCTCCACCGTCGCGGTCGCCCCCGAGGCCTCGGCGTAGCTGGTGGCAATGGCGCGAATGCGATCGTGAATGCCCTTACGCACGCCTTCGTCGAACGCCCGCACGGTGCCTTCGAGCTCCACCATCTCGGGAATGATGTTCGAGCGGTTGCCGCCGGTGAAACGGCCGACCGTCACGACTGCCGGTGCTTCGGTGATGTTCACCGTTCGACTGATGATGGTCTGCAGCCCCATCACGATCTGCGAGCCAATCACGATCGAGTCGATGCCACCCCACGGCACGGCACCGTGCGTCTGGCGGCCCTTGATCCGGATCAGGAACGTGTCGGCGCTCGCCATCAGCGGGCCCGAGCGATAGACAATCTGACCGGCAGGATACGGAAAGACATGGAGCCCAAAGATGGCGTCGACCTTCGGATTCTCGAGCACGCTCTCCTTGATCATCTGCTCGGCGCCGCCAGTCTCGCCGGGCGGTGGCCCTTCTTCGGCAGGCTGGAAGATCACTTTCACCGTGCCGGGCAGGCGGTCCTTCATCCGCGCCAGCGCGGTGGCCGTGCCCAGCAGGATCGCCATGTGGTTGTCGTGGCCGCAGGCGTGCATGACGCCAACTTCCTGACCATTCCACTGCGTCTTCGCGGTGGACTTGAACGGCAGGTCGCCCTGCTCGGCCACCGGCAGCGCGTCCATGTCGGAGCGCAGCGCCACCACCGGGCCAGGCAGCCCACCCTTGAGCACCCCGACCACGCCCGTGGTGGCGACCCCGGTGGTCACCGTGAAGCCGAGTTTCCGGAGTTCATCGGCGATGACCTTGGCGGTGCGGGTCTCGCGATTCCCCAACTCGGGGTTCTTGTGAAAGTCACGGCGCCAGGCCACGACTTGCGGGTTGAGCTCGACCGACAGCCGCTCGGCATCCGCCGCTAACGGATTGGCGGCTCGCGCCGTCTGAGCCTGCATCGGGACCGGCAACAACAACAGTGCGACAGCGAACAGGGCAGTTTTCATGGTTGGTGGAGGCAACCCCTTCGTGGGGTTGCCTGCGGGAATTCTACTCTGATGGCCGTGTCAGATCTTCTTGCCCAGCCACGTAAACGGGCCGCCGGTGGGCTTGCTGGCCAGCTCCTTGCCCGCCATCTTCGTGCTCACCTTCCACACGAAGTCCATCTCGCTATGGATGGCGCTGAGGGCCATCCGGCTCTCGACGATGAGCAGCATCGATCCGTAGAGCATGAACAGCGACCCGAGCAGCCCGAGCAGCACGGCGATCCAAGTGAAATTACGGGCCGCGGCCGAGACGACGGCAATCGCCACGCTGGACGATACGAACACGCCCAGGGCGGTATAGAACGCGGTCATCGCCCGCTGGATCAGTCGCGCCCGCGAGGTCTGCCGATCGAGCTGCGAGAAGATCAACTCGCGGCGCTCCTCGTACAGCTCGTCCCGCTCGGGGCTGAGGGCCAGCACCTCGAAGCGCTCCGACAAGAGGCGGACCCGGTCGATGACGCGGCCCAGGCGCGTGCTGGTCGAGAAGATCAAGGCGCCGCACGCCGAGATGAGCACGGCCGGCGTAATCATCGCGGTCAGGATCGCCAGCGCGTTCTGCGGCGCTTCCAGCCGTGTCAGCCAATCCATGGGGACAGTATAGAACCTGACGGGAGGGCACTGCTTGTCGGGAGGGCACGACTGGACGGGGCGGCGCTTCTTGACGGGATAGAATCGTCGTTATGAAAGCCATACTCGCGCGCGAATTCGGTGGTCCGGATGTCCTCAAGCTCGAAGAGGTGCCGGATCCGATGGCCGGAACCGGCCAGGTCAGGGTTCGCATTCACGCGGTTGGCGTGAACCCGTACGACACCTACATGCGCGCGGGCGGATACGCCATCACACCAACGCTGCCGTACACGCCAGGCGCGGACGCCGCCGGCGTCATCGATCAGGTGGGCAACGATGTTGCCGGCTGGAAGCCGGGCGACCGCGTCTACATCAGCGGCACGGCAATCGGCAAGGCGCACGGCGCGTACGCCGCGCTCGCGGTGTGCGAAGCCGCCCAGGTCCATCACCTGCCGGCGCGCATCACGTTCGGCCAGGGCGCCGGACTGTTCGTGCCGTACGTCACGGCGTGGCGCGCGCTGTTCGGACGGGCGCAGGCACGCGCGGGCGATACGGTGTTGATCCACGGCGCCAGCGGTGGCGTCGGCACTGCGGCGACGCAGTTTGCCGTCGCCGCCGGACTCACGGTGCTTGGCACCGCCGGCACGGACGAGGGCCTGTCGGTGGTCCTGAAGCAAGGCGCGCGACACGCGTTCAATCATCGGTCCGCCGGATACCTGGACCAGATCACGGCCGCCACCGGTGGCCGCGGCCCCGATGTGATTCTCGAGATGCTGGCGAACGTCAATCTCGATCACGACCTGACGGTGGTCGCCCCAGGCGGGCGCATCGTCGTGATTGGCAATCGCGGCCGCGTCGAGATCGACGCGCGCAAGATCATGGGCAAGGACTGCGCGGTCTACGGCCTGGCGTTGTGGGGCATTCCGCCGGATGAAGTTCGGCGCGCGCATGAGGCGATTATCGCGGGACTCGAGAGCGGCGCGCTCAATCCAGTGGTCGGCAGGGAAATGCCGCTGGCCGATGCCGCCCAGGCGCACGCCGCCGTGATGGAGCCGGGCGCGCACGGCAAGATCGTGCTGATTCCGTAATGCTTCACAGGAGATCAGGAGAAATGATTCTCATGATCTCTTGGTCTCCTATGGATTCCGGTCAGGGCTTTCTTGCCAACTCTTCATCGATGATCTGCTTGAACGCTGTGAACGGCTGCGCGCCGATCAACGCGCGGCCGTTGATGTAGATGGTCGGTGTGGAGTTGACGCCCAGTTTCTCGCCCTCGGCCATGCCGGCACGAACGGCGCCGGCGTGCTTCCCGGAATCCAGGCAGGTGGCGAACACCGCGGCGTCGAGGCCGAGCCCGGCCGCGGCCTGCTTCAGGGCCGGCACCTCGAGCGCGCGCTGGTTGGCGAACATCGCGTCGTGCATCGGCCAGTACTTGCCCTGGTCACCGGCGCAGCGCGCCGCCTCTGAGGCCTTGAACGCCTGCCCGTGATTCGGCAGCGGAAAATCCTTGAACACGATCCGGACCTTGTTGCCGTAGGTCTGGCGAACTTGTGTGAGGGTCGGACCGACCCTCGCGCAGAACGGTCATTGATAGTCGGAGAATTCCACCAGCGTTACCGGCGCGCTGGCGTCTCCGATCGAAGGGTCGGTGCCGCTGACGGCGACGGTGTAGCGCGGCGGATCGAGCAGCACCTTGACCGGCGCGCCCTTGGCCTTCAGTTCGTCCACGAGTTGCGCGCGCGCCTGCAGCGCCCGCTGGCTGTCGAGGAAGTCCTTGATCTGCCCGCGCAGCTGCTCGAGCGTGCGGCCTTGCGCCCGCTCGCGGTTGGCCTCGAAGAACTGCACGACCTCCTGCTCGGTGACCGGCACCGCCCGCTTGGCCGCGTCCTGCGAGACGTAGGCGTCCACCGCGAGGCTGGCGGCCTTCGCCGCGTTCTCGATCAGGATCTCGCCCACCACCTGGTCGAGCATGTTGCGGCGGTTCTGGTAGAGCAGCTGCGTGACGCGGGCGCGCTCGGCCGAGTCGAACTCCTCCCACTTGGCGTCGAGTTCCTTGAGCGTGACCTGGCGTCCCGCCACCTCGGCCACCACCTGGTCGGGATTGCTGCCGGCAATCGGCTGCGCCTGCGCCGCCGCCGAAGACGACTCAGAGCAGGCGGCAGCCACCAGGGCCAGGGCCGAGGCCATCGCAAAGCCCCTGAACGTTGGGCGAAATGTCATCCGGTCAGCTTATCATCGGACCCCGGTTCGGCAGGCATGGCCTCCCATTAGCGTAGGCCGCCGGGGCACGACCTTTGCTAGAGTTGGAGTGTGATGAACAGGTTGTCGTCGATTGTGTGCGCCGGAGTCTTGCTCGCGGGGACCGCTGTGGTGGCGACCTCGCAGGATCAGCCGGTCTTCAGGTCGTCTGTCCGCACCGTCCCGATCTACGCGACGGTCGTGGACAGCGGCGGGCGCCTGGTCCCTGATCTGGAGCGCGCCGACTTCAGCATCCTCGACAACGCCAAGCCCGCCGAGGTGTCGCTGTTCTCGAACG
>ORJL010369994.1_pt1 | contig 11054 bp, 4 predicted proteins | sample 1779941 | NCBI WGS metagenome assembly ORJL01 (sample SAMEA104232317, study PRJEB22302) | groundwater metagenome | biome: forest; feature: aquifer; material: groundwater | place: USA | collected 2011-08-07 | depth 5.8 m | reverse complement strand
GGGGCAGCATGTGTAGCGGCAGGCTTCCAGCCTGCCGTAGCGCCGGGCTTCCAGCCGGGCGAGCGTGGATGGGGAGAGGGGCTCATGACGATCCTTTCGCATGAGGCCGGGCGGCAGGGATGCCGCCGGCTACGGCAGGCAGGATGCCTGCCGCTACGGAGGTTACATGGCTACTCGTACATCGCGAGGAACTGCTTCCGATAGACGGTTTCCTGCTCCGGCAGGTGCTGCCGCAGGCGGTCTTTGGGCAATGCTCCGTGCTGGAATCGGCGCTTCGGGAAGACCGGCATGTCCAGGCCGGTGATGGCTTTGATCCCGCGCGATACGATGTCGCCTTTCAGGGCGTAGAGCTTCTCCACGCTGTAATCGGTCAGACCGACGAAGGGAATCCCCTCGGCCACCTCCATCACGCTCGGGCGGGTGAACGGGCTGAACCCCTCGAAGCCGAAATGCCGGGCGGGCGCGTAGGTGCGCGCATAGCTTCGGCTGAGCCCGCCGCTGTAGGTGAGCGAGTGTTTGATGCGTCCAACCCCCCAGCCTTCCTGGTAGAGCATCAAGTTGTTCACCACGCTGCGGATCGTCAGTTCCGGGTTCTCCTCGATCGGGTAATCCTTCAGGTTTTCGTCTCCGCCATCGCCGTCCACAAGGTGCTTCCAATCGGGGTATTGGCTTCGGATGGCGCGGCAGAGGGTGAGGGCCATGGACGCGGATTCGATGTCCAGCGGTTTGTAATCCTCCACCACGCGGATGGTCTCGGCTACGTCCAGCGATTGCAGATCGGCTTCGATCGGTTCCAGGAAGAGCCCGAGCCCGGTTCGATCCATGAATTCTCTGGCCTGATGCAGGTCTGGGCCCTCTCCGAAGGAGAGAGTGAAGGCCTTGAGGCGGGCTGGGCTCATACCGAGCTTCCGCATCACGTGGTAGGTCGTGAGAAAAACCGCGCCGCTGTCGATGCCGCCCGAGAAACAGACGCCGACGGGTTCACGATCCGGGATCGCTCGAAGCCACTTCGCGATTTCATCCGCGAGAGCCCCGATGTAGCGCCTCCCGATTTCGTTCAGGTCGGAGGGGAGAGTGTTTCGTTCGGGCGTAAAGAAGCGCGTGTAGGTGGGATCCGGGTCGGGGCAGCCGAGGAGTTGGATTTCGACGACATAATGGGCGGGCACCATGCGGGTGTAGCTGGGATGGAACTGGCCGTCGAGCCCTTCGAGCTTGAGCTGCTGGTGGATGGTGTCGATGCGGTCGGCTACGATGAGGGCCGGCCCCGCCTGCCGCTTAGCGAGGAAATAGCGCATTGGACGGTCCATCGAGCGCGCCATGCGGACGGTTTTGCCGTCGCGGGCGAGCAGGGCAAACGACCCGTCGATTTCGCGCACGGCTTGCGGATTGCCGGAGAGCACCCGTCGCCGGGCTTCCTCCACGGTTAGGTTGTGGATGCGGTTGTGAGCGGGATCGAGCAGATCCACGACGCGTTCGATGTAATGTTCCATATCGCTATTTCCAGATCGTTCAATGCCCGCAAACTACCAGATCTGGAGCGGCCTGACAACGCCAAGCTTTCGGACTATTTGCTCTTGTCGGGATAGGGCGGCGGCGGCGGCAGTTTCACGGGGTTGCGGTCCAGTTCCTCTTTGATGAGCTGGATTGCCTTCTCGAGCTGGTCGTCCACACCCGAGAATTCCCGGGCTGGGTCGTTATCGACCATGATGTCGGGCTCCACGCCTTTGCCTTCCATGATCCATTCCTTGCCCTCGACGTCGTAACGGGAGAATTCGGGCCGGTTCATGAATCCGCCATCGAGCAGCGGGAGCGAGCCGCGAATGCCAACGACGCCGCCCCAGGAGCGTTTGCCGATGACGGGGCCCATCTTGTACTTCCTAAACCGATAGGCCACGATGTCCCCGTCGGAGGCGGAGAACTCGTTGAGAAGCATGACTTTGGGGCCGGCGACCATTCCGCCGGGATCAAGGTGCGTCGCCGCGTTTCGGGCGACTGTGATCATGGCCAGTTCGCGGTGGAGGCGCTCGATAATCTGCGACGAGACGAATCCTCCGCCATTAAACCGGACATCGACAACGAGCGCTTCTTTCTTAAGTTGCGGATAGTAGTACTTAACAAACTCATTGAGACCAGGCTCGCCCATGTCCGGGATGTGCACGTAGCCGGCCTTGCCTCCCGTGGCCTCGCTCACGCGCGCTCGGTTACGTTCCACCCATTCCAAGTAGTAGAGCGGCTGTTCATCTGCGGTGGGGACCACAATGGTCTCCCGGGCGCCGTCCTGGTTCGGTCTGGTGTTGAGGCGGAGTTTGACCTGTTTGCCCGCGCGGTTCACGAGCGCCATGTAGAGGTCGCGCATCTGGCTCGTGGGTTGGCCGTCCACGGCCAGGATATAATCGCCCTCCCGGGCATCCACTCCGATCTCTGTCAGCGGCGAGCGCAACCGTTTATCCCAGTTCTGGCCCTTCAAGATACTGCGGATGACGAACAAGCCGGAGGCGGCATCGCGATCGATTCTGGCGCCCAGCAGCCCTGTCGGGATCCGTTCGGGCTTGGTGTAGTCGCCCCCTCCGACGTAAGCATGGCCGATGTTCAACTCGCCAATCAACTCACCTAGGACGTACGTGAGGTCGGGACGCTGTTGCACGTGCTGCAGGAGAGGCGCGTAGCGATCGCGCATCTTCGCCCAGTCAACCCCATGGAGGTGCGGATCGAACATGAAATCGCGCATTTGGCGCCAGCATTCATTGTAGATCTGCTGCCACTCGGCTCGGCGGTCCAGGGTGACCTTGAGATCGCTGAGATCGAGTTTGTCCTTGATCTCGATCTTCGCACTCGGCAGGTCGATGATTGCGAACGCCCCGTCCCCAGCGTTGACGAGCATTTTCTTGCCGTCCTCGGAGACCGCGTAACCGTTGAACTCGCCCAGCTCGGTTTCCTTCAGCTTGTCCGGATCGAAGTCAAACAGACACAGTTTCGTTTTCTCGTCCTTTGTGCCGTGCCGCGTATAGAAGAGCTTGTCACCCACGGAAGACAGGTTCCCGTAGGAAGACGCCGCGATCGGGAGGACGGCGATCCGTTGCTGTAGGCCGTCCAGGTCCACCTTCACCGGAGCCGGTTTTGCCGGAGGCTTGTCTGTTTTTTTCTCGTCCGTTTTCTCGTCCTTTTTCGCCTCTCCCTTTTCGTCTTTTTTCTCATCCTTGCTGGCTGCGGCGCCACTCTGCGTCTTCTCCTCCTTTTGGATTTTCACCTCATCGCTGCGAGGTTCGAAGGGGGACTTGGTCTCCCGGAGCAGCGTCACCAGATATATCCGTGCCATGTCGAAATAGGCGTGGTTGGGCTCCGTCTGGCTGAAGCGCGGGCTAAAATCGCGCGCGGAGATGAACATTAGGAATTTCCCGTTGCGGCTGAACACGGGGGAGTGGGAGCCGAACCATCCATCGGTTACGGGACGCGATTGTTTGCTTTCCAGGGAGTAAAGCTGGATGCCCGTCATCTCTTTCTCGTCGGGGCGTGCGTAGGTGATCCACTGGCTGTCCGGCGACCAGGCGTAGTCCGTGATTTCCCATTCAGGAGACTGGTCCACCTGGGTCACCGTCTTGGTCTGAATATCCACAAACTGGAGGCGCTGTTTGCGGTCGGACCAGAGGAGTTTCCTGCTATCTGGCGACCAGACGATCTGGTATTTGTAGCTATCCGCGTTGGCGGTGACCTGGGTGGCTGGCGCGCTGCCGTCCTGCGGCACGATGAAGATCTCGTCCTCCCCGGTGGAGTCCGAGACATAGGCGATCCACTTGCCGTCTGGGGACCACTGAGAGTTTCGTTCATGGACGCCCGGCGTGCGCGTGAGGTTGCGCGTGGCGCCGTGTTTGGCGGGGACCGTGAACACATCTCCCCGTGCGCCGAACAAGGCGCGGCTGCCGTCCGGCGCGAGGTCGAAGTTAGTGACTTGCTTGCTGACGTCCTTGAGGCCGCCGCGAGCGACGGCGAAATCCTCATGGATCGAAATCGGAACGCGTCGGACCTGTTCTGTGGCGAGGTCGAACAAGTGGATGAAGCCGCCGTTCTCGAAGACGATCGCGTTGTCGCCCAGCGATGGGAACTTGACGTCGAACTCGGTGAAGCTGGTCAGTTTGCGCGTCGTCTTGCCGGTCAGGTCATAGACGTAGAGATTGAGTTTCTTGAGTTCGTCGCGGTCGGATACGAAGTAGATCCTGTCCTTGTGCCACATCGGGAAGATGTCCTGGGCTGGATCGTCGGTGATCCGCTCGGTGGTGTGCTTTTGGAAATCGTAGATCCAGATATCATCCGCCTGGCCGCCGCGGTAGCGTTTCCAGGTTCGGAATTCACGGAAGACGCGGTTGTAGGCCATGCGCGTCTTGTCGGGAGAAAAGGAGCACCAGCCGCCGCGGGGCAGAGGAAGCGTCTCGGGCAGGCCCCCATTGGTGGAAACGGTCAGGAGGTGGCCGTTGAAAGGGTTCCAATCGATGCGACGGGAGCGAAAGACGATGGTGGCGTCGTCCCTCCAGGTCAGGACGATATTGTTGGGCCCCATGCGATCCGAGACGTCGTCGCGTTCGAGCGTGGCTGTGTAGGTCAGCCGCTGCGGAACACCACCGTCCGCGGGCATCAGATAGACCTCGGTGTTGCCGTCGTACTGGGCGGTAAACGCTATCGATTTGCCGTCAGGCGAGAAGCGGGGAAACATCTCGTAGCCGACATCGCTGGTGAGCCTGCGGGCCATGCCACCGGAGGCGGGCACTGTGAACAGGTCACCCGCGTAGGAGAAGACGATCTGGTTCCCATGGACGGCCGGGAACCGGAGGAGCCTGGCCTCTTCCTCGGCGGCACGCGCAGAGGAACAAAGGAGGAGTGTGGCAAGCAACCCGGTCTGGAAAGCGGATACCGCCCGATCTGGCCAGCCTACAAATGGTACGAATCGCGGAGAACGCATTAACAAGGATTGTCGGGTAGCGGTGGAGAGACAAGAAAAAAGGGGCGGGTTACGCGCTTCGCCCATGAGCACGGAGCGTGATGAGACCTTGGTGTTGTCTTGCACGGTCGAAACGTTCAGCCGAGCCACAGACGGATCTTTTTTTCCGAGAGCGAGGGAATTGACCACGGATGAGTCGGATGCCATGGATGAGGAGGATAACCTGAGATTCGTTTCTTGTCCGCGTTATCCTGTCATCCGCGGTTCTGTCCCTTTGTTCGTTCACGAGGCATCACTACCCTCCCGGCTGTAAGAGAGAGCCTATTGGGATTTGCGGTTTTTCTTTCTTTTGGCGGAGGATTGTTTCCAGGCGCCGCTGGCACACCCACGCCTCGACCTCGTCCCATGTCGGGGTGCGGAGGCCGTTCGCGGCGGAGTGGGATGAACGATTTGAAGCCACTCGGAACTGCCATTTGTCCAAATCTTTCACGCGATCCAGCGCGCCGAGAATACGCAGCGATTCAAAGGCGGCGATGGTGTCCCGCGCGCTCCCGTCAATGTGGTATTCGTTGTAGCCACCGGAATCGGGCGAGGTGAAGTAGCCTTTGCCACGATGCCTCCTCAGAATTCCTCTGATGCACGTCTCTCGGTCAATCCTGTCCAGTCCGCCGAGGATCTCCAACGCGGCGAGCGAAAAGTACGTGTCCTGCAACACGGGCCAGCACGGCGTGAAGAACAAACCGCGCACGTCTCGCCAGTCATGAATGGGCGGCTTGCTGGGCGGCCTGCCCGACAGAACCTGCACCGAGGCGATCTGCTGGATGAGTCTTTCGCGGTCGATCAGGTCCAGGCAGTTCACGGCGCGGAGAAGTCGAAGCTGGGCCAGCCCGTCAGAACGGATGCGCATCACGTTGAACCGTTCTGATTTCACCCACGACCAAGCCTCGCAACGGGTCAGAAAACAATCCCACTTGTCTGGCGAATACATCCCAAACCTATTGGTGCGGAGGAAGGCCGCTGAATCCGCCGGCTGGATTCCCAGATCGCTCCAACTGATCCAGCCATCGGCCACCGCGCGGCGCGCCAGCGGCGCAATGAAAACCCACTGCGCCTGCCCCCTCTGATCCTTGATCGAGTCAAAGCGACGATTCTCGGCGACTTCGTCACGCATTGCCCGCAACCCTTCCGGCGAGAATAGATTCGTTGGCGGGAGAACCAGACACTCGAACAGCGCCAGCGCCAGGCTGTTGGCCTTGAACTTCTTTAGGTCTGGGTTTGGCGTCGTGTCGTTCAAAAACGTGCGGACTTGCGCCTCGGAAATACTTACCGGGTTCAATCCGTCGAGACGTCCCCGAACGCCAGGGAGACGGAGTCCGGCGAACAAGAGCAACACCAGAACGAGCAAAATCGCCATCAGCGAGCGCACTTTTGCGAGACCGCCTTTCGCGGGCGGGATGACGAACACTTCCATCTCGGCCTGCTGACCCAGCGCGAGTTCCGCGGTAGCACGATCGGGCCTATCGTGGCTCAGCCACGCGGCGGCTACGGCTGCGGCCACCTGTCTTTCCAGGTCCGTTTTAGAAACGGTCGGGTTGTCGTGAAACCTGGCCAGGACCTTTTGGTCAGTCTCGCCAAGCTGCGCGCGAACGGTCCCATCCCACGCGAGCTGGATCTGTGAACGCTTTTTCCACGACCAGTTGAACGCAAGATCCGTCCAATCCCACCAGGGTGAACCGCCCGTGGAAGGCAGCCGCAACCGTAATCCGCCCTCGACCCAGCGATGGTTGTTCACCAGCCAGCGTGCCCCGAGGAACCGTGCGAACGCGAGCAGTTCCCTTTTTCCATGCTGCGCCAGGCGTTGCGCCCCCGCTGGTTCCGCCTCGACATTCCTCACCAGCCCTTCGGTCGCTCGCAGGAATAGGTTGTAGTCCCACCGCATCGGACGCTGGCCGAAGAATGGAAGCATCAGCAACGATTGTGCCACGAGGAGAATGGTCACCATCGAGACCGGTACCAGAGAGAGGCCGACGAGGAGGCAGACGATTCCCGTGGCCAGCGAACCGCACACCTGCACTATGAAATAGGGGCTGCGGTTGATGGTGAATTGTCGCATGAGGTGCGGCAGCAGGGCAAAACTGAAGGCCGCAAGGAACAGAAAGAACGGATGCGAACCCAATCCTGAGAATGTACTCGCTGGAAGGTTGGACAGCCAGGATCGCAGCAAGGGAATCACCACGGCCACAACCAATATCATGACGGCCACGATGAAAACCGCGCGGTTGATCGCGGCACGGAACAGACGTGCCCGAAAGCCGGTTTGATCACGGAAATTCTTTAACTCCATTCGTGCGAACAGCCAACTGACCAACACCATCGGCAGGAAGAAGAGGAATGAAAAAAACGAAGCGAACGGCACTAGCCATTTTGTGAACCCGAGCTTGGCAAGCGCTCCGGCAGCGGCCGCACCGGCGCCACCGGCCGCCGCCGCTTTGGCGGAGGCCGACCCCAGCACGCCCGCCATGATGGCGGGGACGAGGGTTTTGGCAGGACGCAATTTGGCGAGCGATCCTTCAAGCTTTTCCTCCAGCCGCGCGCGCATTGCGGCCCGGGCGCGGTGCAGGCGCACGCGCAACGCCGTTTCAGAGATCCCCAGCGCCTCCGCCGCTTCCGTGCCGCATTTGCCCTCGAGATAAAACAGCACAAGACACTCGCGGTGCGCGCCAGGCAGCTCGGCGAGCGTCTGGCGCAGGGTCTCCGGCGTGTAGAGCGCATCGGGTTCGCCAGCGGAATTGTCAGCCGTGGAGGCTTCTGGATTCTCCATCGCCCAGCGTTCGCGTTTGTTGAGTTCGCGGCGGTGACGCAGGCCAAGGTTGATGGCGACGCGCCGGGCGATGGTGTTGACCCAGCCGGCGAATTTCGCGCCGTCACCGAGCAACCACAGCCGCTGGTAGGCGCGGATGAACGCCTCCTGCGTGGCCTCTTCCGCGAGCGCGGCGTCACCGAGGCGGCTCCACGCGACGGCATAGACGCGGCGTTCGTGGCGCTCGACAAGCTCGCGGTAGCGCTCGGCGTCGCCGCCTTGCACCGCAGCCACAGACGCTTCGTCCCGCTGCCTGCTTTGATCTGCGCTGTCGGTCATTTCGGCTTGCATCATTTAACCGGAAGACAGCGGCAAAAGGAAATTGTTACATGCCGAATCGCTGCTTGATGGCTGGGGACGTTCAGTAGCGCCCGAGGATGGTGTAACTTGTCTCTGCGGGGTTCGGTATCCGGACCCACTCCTTCGCCGCGTCGAAGTCGGTCCAGGTCTTCCGGTTGACCGAAACCGAGCGGAGCGGTCGCCCGGTGGGATGGCGCAGTCGGACCAGCAGGCTGGCCGGACGTCTGCGGGACGGCATCTCGATTGTGGCAGAAATCTCTCCCGTCGCCGCACGGCTTTCGAGCGTCAGGCTGAGCGGGCCGTAGTAGGTCGGCGCGCGCTGGACGCTGATGCGGTTGCCCTCCTTCAGCCATTTCCTGGGAGTGGCCTGGAACAGCAAGAGGGTGTCGTCGTCGCGCTCGTGGATGAGCATGTGGCGGTAGAGATCGAACCAGGCGCCGTCCGTGCTTGGCGGGCCGTAGTATTGGCCCCAGGCCCAACGATGTTCGAGTGGAGAGAACTGATGATGCGAGAAGGCGCAGGCCATCATGCTGTAGAAGGCACGGATAGCCGCTTCGGGTTCGTCCCGCAGGAGATACGCGGTCGCCTGCATGTTGTACACCGGTTCGTTTGCGGCGCCCCACTGGTTGAGGAAAAGGTTGTCCTCGTGGTCATGCAACATGGCGGTGGTGAGCCATCCGCGCGGGTCAATGGCGGAGAGCCGCGCCAGGTGCAGCGGGCCGCTATCCACGTCCGTGGGATACCAGAGGTCGAGGAGGCGGCGCGGCGTCAGCGCATCGCACGGGACGTAGTTGTTCCAGGTGCCGTCCGCGAGTTGCACCACCGGGGACTTCACGCTGCCGCGCGCAAACGCGCGCTCCACGTCGGCCCGCATCTTCCTGGCAGCCGCTCCTGCCTCGTTGGCTCGCGGATGTCCAAAAGCCGCCAGCGCGCGACCAAACACCTCCAGCCCCGCGACGAAGTAGGCGTTTGGAAATCCCCACGCCCGAGAGTCGTGGGTCAGGTCGTTGAGCGGCGCGACGATGAGGCCGGGGGCGTCTTTCGACGTTTGCCCGCGCGCAACCTCCGCGAGGCACCAATCCAGCGCCTTCAACGAGGCCGGCAGCAGCCGCTCGAACGAGGCACGGTCGCCCGAGAGCAGGAAGTTCTGCCCGATGGAATAGAGCATCCCCGGCGAATACACGCCCCACTCGGCGTAGCCGCTGATGCGCCCGTCAGGCTTCTGTTGGCTGCGAACCATGGCGGCGAATTCCTGCTCGGCCACGGCGAAGTGCCCGCGCAGTCCGTAGAGCATGTAGTCCACATACACAGCCTGGTTGATGGGCCAATCGGCGTTGAGCTGGCCATAAGCGAAATTTGAGTAGGGCAGGTCGATGCGGTCGTCGTCGCGGAAACGTGGCAGCATCAGCGCGTGCCAGAGGTTCGCGCGGAAGAGGTCATTCACCGCCGGCTCGGGCACTTCAAATCGCGCGCCCTGCGCCAGCCAGTCCTCCCAATAAGCAACCGTGGCCGCGCGGCTCCTGGTGAAATCGACGGCGGCAAGGTGTGGGGCGGCGTCTGCGGCCACGACGGGCGAAGCGAGCTTGAGAACGATCACGCGAGTTTCGCCCGCGGAGAGCTGGCCCGCGCAATCGAACTCAATGCGCGGATCCTTGTCGTCCGCGATGGGCGCGCGCGCTTTTACGGCCAGACCCGCATCCGGCTCGATCATCAGCCACACAGCCCCCGTCTCGCGGTCCACGACACACCAGCGTCCGGCAACTTCGCGCAGCTCGGGATGACGCTCTTTGTTCTCGGTCGCCAGGCGAAAACCAAAGCTGACGGGACCCGAGCCGGTGATGTGGATTCTGGTGAGAAAGACGCTCGCGAGTTCGCCGCGTTTCACGGGTGGCATGTCGCGAAGAGGCGCCGCGAACTGCTCGACTTCGCAACGTTGGCCGTCGTGTTCGTAGTTTGTGAGGATGACCGGCAGCCCGTTCACGATGCGCTGCCCGGTCCATTTGCAGTCTGGCCAGAGGGGATCGAAGCGGAACCTGTGCGGCGACGCAAAATCCGGGCGCACGCCTGCCCAGCGGTCCACGGCGAATTTGTAGAGCGAGCCGTGCCGCGCGACGGTGCCCACGAGGTGCCCGACCGTGCCGAGCCATCGCGTCTGCCAGGGCACGGTCCATTGGTTGGGATTGCCGATGTCCTCCCACCGCGCCGTGAACTGAGCGAGGGTCGCTTCCGGCTCGCGCTTCACACGGTCCAGCACACGCTGACCCTTCAGCGAGGCCAAATGCTCCACGAACTCCACCGGGGCATCGGCCAGCGTGACGAACAGATCGTGCTCCGGCAGCCACATCGCCTTGTGCCGGGCGAGTTGTTCGAGGCCAATAGAAAACCCCCGCGTGCCGTCGGCTGACATCAACACCGTCAATACTGGGGAACCAGGCAGGATGCCGGGGTCATCCTTCAGCCGCGCCACTTGTTCGGGGGTGCCGTGGTCGAGCAGATACGCCCAGATCTCATGAGCTTTTCGCGGGGGCTGCACCGACTTCTTCCATGACACGTCCGCCACCAGGGCATCCACGTCGCCCGCTCCCGCGCGGGTCTCGCAGACGCCGCCCTGCAACGTGTCGCCCGCCTCGAAGCTCTCGGGGCTTATTAGGGTGACTGCGACATCATTCGTCAGGAAACTGATACGGAAAGGCCGCGTGGACGTGGACTGGTGGCCCCAGGAGAGGCGCACCCGGAGATGCCGAGGCACGGAGAGCGTGACCGTTCCTTCCTCGGCCATCGCGAGGGGCATTGGAATCCGGGTGCCCAGCACCCCCAGGGCCAGTAACATCGAGAATACGCGTTGAGTTGTCATATTAAGCAATTCGCTGTTGGATGCCTCGGCGTGGCGCCACCTCGACCGAATGCTTCCTCATGTGCGCCGGACGGGCATATTCGAGCGGCACGCCGCCGGAGAACGTGGTC
>ORJL011796300.1_pt1 | contig 11056 bp, 8 predicted proteins | sample 1779941 | NCBI WGS metagenome assembly ORJL01 (sample SAMEA104232317, study PRJEB22302) | groundwater metagenome | biome: forest; feature: aquifer; material: groundwater | place: USA | collected 2011-08-07 | depth 5.8 m | reverse complement strand
TGTGTTGCGGGCAAATGGTTTCGAGACTGTTGCAGCCGGCCCATCGTCGGGCGAGTGCGTTCCTGTGGCCGCCGCGGAGCTGTGCAACAAGAGGGGAACACAACTGAATGTCCTGTTGGGGATGCACGTGGGACATGATTCCCTGTTCATACGGCATTCGAAAGCGTGGGTGACGTCGTTGGTGGCCCGTGACCATGTCCTCGTCCACAATCCGGTAGGGGCCATCTACGGCGCCAGAGGGTACTTCAGGGAAGCGCTCGTTGAGCACCATGCCGGGCCGAACGCATCCGGTGTCCCGGACACATCAGAGGAGCGATTGCTGGCAGCGGCTAATGATGTCATCGTCCGGGGCAACGGCCGGTGGACGCGCGTGGAAGAGACGATGGAGTTTGGCAGGAGCCTGGGGGTACGCCGCTTGGGGCTTGTCTTCTGCATGGGGCTCAGCAGCGAGGCGTCGGTCCTGGCTGGCATTCTAGAGTCGAATGGGTTCGAAGTGGCTTCAGTCGGCTGCAAGACTGGCGGCGTGCCCAAGGAGTTCATGGGAGTGCTTGATTCCGAAAAGGTGCGTCCGGGCAAGCCAGAGATGATGTGCAATCCGATAGCTCAGGTAGAGGTGCTGAACAGAAGCCGCACCGAACTGAACATCTTGATGGGGCAATGCGTTGGTCATGATGGGCTGAGTATGAGGCACTCCAATGCGCCTGTCGTCTGCCTTGTGGCCAAGGACCGGGTGCTGGCGCACAACACAGTAGCCGCCTTGTATGAGAGCGAAGGCTACTTTGGCTCTGCTCCGCACCAGCACAAAGCTAGCAGGTGAAGGTGTCGTGGCCTGACTGCGGATTCAGGTCTGCTGGCGGTAGCGGTGCAGCCGGAGAACTATCTACCCCGCGACCGTTGACCTAGTCCTGGCACGGACTGCTGCTTTCAGCTCGGTGTGACGAGCTCGGAGACGAGCATGTAGCCGATGCCGGGTCTGGAAAGGATGTACTCGGGCCGGCTGGCCTCCTTCTCAATCTTGCGTCTCAGATGGCGGACGTAGGCCCGGAGGTACTCGAGCTCGTCGCGATATTCGGCGCCCCAGACCCTGGTGAGCAACTCCTCGTGGAGCATGACTCGCCCTGCATTGTTGGCCAGCTCGCACAGCAAACGGTACTCTGTGGGGGAGAAGGCTACCTCCTTGCCGCGGACGGTGACCCGTCGCCGTGAGAAATCAATGGCGAGGTCGCCGGAGGTGAAGCTGTAGGAAGGTTTCGGACCTTCCGGGGTCTTGGTCCGTCTGAGCAGCGCCTCGACCCTGGCTAGCAACTCTTGGATTCCGAAGGGCTTGGTCAAGTAATCGTCAGCTCCCAGCCGCAGTCCCTTCACCTTGTCTGACTCTTCCACCTTGGCCGTAAGCATGAGCACGGGCACCGGAGAGAATTCCCGCAGCCTCTGACAAAGCTCGTAGCCATCTCCTCCAGGCAGCATGATGTCCAGGATAACCAGGTCTGGCATCTCTCGCGCTATCAACTCAAGGCCCGGGTCAGCGTCTTCCGCCGTGCATACTCTGTAGCCCTCGGCCTCCAGGTTGGCCCGCACGAACCTAAGCAGGCGCGGATCGTCGTCGATGACAGCTACATTGGTCTTCTTCATGGCAGGTACACTCCCTTTCCTATGTCCGTCAAGCTCCACGTTGCAACCAGAAGTCAGTGATTCAGGCAAAAGGTCTGCGGAGGGGCGGCCCCCATACCCCAAGATCAAGCCTGGGGTATCTGCCACCACCGCAATCGCTATTCAAGGGGGCCGACATCAGACGCTCTCTACGGGCAGACTGAAGTAGAATGTGCTTCCTTTTCCTTCCTCACTGCTGACCCACACCCTCCCACCGTGTGTCTCGACCAACGCCTTCACCACCGACAAGCCCAGGCCGCTGCCGCTGATGCGCCAGGTGAGCGGGCCCTGCACGCGGTAGAACCGGTCGAAGACCCTGTCCAGGTCCTTGGCCGGGATGCCGATCCCATGGTCGGCCACGCTTATGACTACCTCGCCGTCTCCTACCTCCCCTGCGACTGTGATCTCCCCTCCTTCGGGCGAGTACTTCACCGCGTTGTCGAGGAGGTTTCTCAGTACTATCTCGACATCACCGCTATCGGTCTCTGTTACTGGAAAGGGGGTGGGGAAATCTGTTGTGAAGACGTGCTTTGGGTTTCGGAGACCCATTCCGGTGATCATCTTGCGAGCCAGATGGTTCACCAAGACCGGCTCCTTTCTGATCTGGAGGACGCCGGCCTCCACCCTGGACATCTGCAGCAGCTTGTCAATGAGGTCGCGCAACTCGTCGGCCTTCTCATCTATGGCCTGAAGGAATTCCCTCTTCGTTCCTTCGTCCCAACTGACTTCGGGGCGCAAGAGCGACGACGCGTATCCTTTGATGGAGGTCAAAGGAGTGCGAAGCTCGTGGGATACTGTTGAGATGAACTGGGACTTCAAGCGGTCGGTCTCCTGGAGCACTCGTGCCTCCTCAGCCTTGCGGGAAAGCTGAGCGTTATCCATGACCATGGCCATCTCGCCGCCCATGATCCGGAGCAGCCTCAGATCGGCCTCGGTGAAGCCCGTGCCGCCATCGAAGCTCACCAGTACGAGGGCGCCCATGTACTGTCCCTTGCATACTAGAGGAGAGCAGGCAACACTGGACGGCCGGCGTCCTTCCGGCATCAGAGTGAGAAACCCGGCGCATCCCTGGGAGGTCAACTCACCTACCTGCGCGGGCCATTCATCTGAGGTTGTGAAGTCTCTCGTCGTCGAAGCCGCGTTCAGTTGACTGTCGCGCTCCGCAGTGCAGGCGACCGTTATCCCAGGCTCGCAGGGCAGACTCAGGCCTGCGGTCGCACCGAGCGAAAACAGAGATGCTTCCTGATCGTACAAGAGGAGCGCACCGCCGTCCGCGCCCCCGATGGCTTCGAGCGCCTTGGCAGTCATGGTCTGGAGCACGGTGGCAAAGTCCGGGCTGGCTACCAGGGTCTGCGATATGCTCAGCAAGGAGGCGAGCTCTTTGGTGCGTTGCTCTATTTCCTCATAGGATGCCTTGAGCTTGATCCTGGCGGCATCCAGGGTCTCCGCCAGGGACCCTATTTCATCCTTGCCGTATGCCGGGATAGGTGTGGAAAGGTCGCCGCCGGCCATCCCAGATGAGGCCCTCTTCAATGCGGTCAGGCGGGAGACCGGGTCGGACGTGGCGACCCATACCAGGCCGATGGAGATAGCCACAAGGAGGCCTCCCGCCATCATCAGTTTCTGACGCAGGTCCCTGGTAGGAGCGAGGGCCTCATCTTCGGACTGGCGGATGACCACCCCCCAGCGGGCCAGCGGTACCGGGGCGAAGGCGAGCACGTCCTTTCGCAGCTCGGTCTGTCCCGTCTCCTCGTGACAGCGGTGACATGTCCTGACTGTGGGCTGCTCGGCCTTGATGAGAAAGGCGAAGCGTTCGGGGTGGTCACTTGTCTCGAAGGGGGAGAGAGGCGTGCCGGGTTGCGTCCGGGCCAGGACCTTTCCGTTTTCGTCAACTACCTCTACGTATCCAGTCTGCCCCAGCCTGATGGGTTGAGCGAGGCCGTCCGTGCTGAAACGGGATGGATCTATGGCTACCACCAGGATACGTGCCGAGACAGAGGTCCTTCTGATCGGGGTGGCGAGCAGGACTGTGGGGCTGTCAAATGCTGGAGTTGAAACCAGAGGAGATATGGAGGACCGGCCCGTTTCCAGGATGCCGGTGACGCTGGGGTAGTCCGCGAAACTCTGGCCGGCGGCTCCCGAGGGTGCTACGGGGATGGCCGTTCCCCATATGGCCATGCCCTGTCCATCGAGCAGGAAGATGCCGGTGACCGATATCCCGAGCTGGGAAAGGCCAGAAATCAGGGATTCAACGCGCGGGCCGGCGATGATCTCCTCTGTCTGACTGTCCGCTGCTGCCGAAACGCCTTCGATAATGTTTAGCGCCGCTTGCAGTGTGCGGCCCTCCTGGTCGGCTACCAGGCGGGCGATATCCATCCTTTCTTGAAGTCTGGTCTCCGTGCTGCGGTTCAGGGCCTGCAAGCTCAAGAACGCGAAGGCGCCGGTCCCCAGGAACAGTCCCAGGAACATCAGGAGCCCGATTCGGCGGGGCAACGTCAGACGTGAAAGGAAGCGCATCTAGCCTGTCTTCTGTCGCTCTGCAAAGGTTGTGAAAAAGCCATGCATTAGGTTGATTGTATTTGGTACAGGGCTGGCCGTCAACCGCCCGGCAGCGTCCCGGTCCCATGATGGCCGTATCCCACTGCGAGACCAGGGACCCCAGCAATTACTGGCCTCTCAACGTCTGGCAGGGGAACCGGCCTCTCCTCCCCTCGTCCTGCTTCCAACTATGGAGCCGGCTCTGACGTGGAGAGGCGCTTTGAGCCAGGGCTGACCAGCGCGTGAGGGAATGCGCCGGTCAGCCTGTGGGTGGCTTTGTCTTGGCCGGCCTGATATCTCTCAGGTAAGCGGCCCGGCGGTTTGGCCGTGGTCCGTGCCGTTCCGGTGTAGATCGGCGATGATCTGGAACATGCTCTGGAAACCCAGGTGCCATTGCTCGTGAGATTCAGGATGTTCGTGGTCGAAGTCGGGGTACTTCTTGAGGAACAACTCCAGCCACGCAATGTTGTGGTGCTGTGCCTGCGGTATGACGGCGCTGGGCTCAGATGGGGGAGGCGGCGGTTCGGGCAACTGTAGCTGTCGAGGTTTCTCGTTGGCGTTCTTGTGGTCCGTGGACGGTCGCCGGACAGACTTCCTCCGGCCCGCGGATGGCTTGAGGTGGGGTGTGGGCACATTGGCTTCGGAGCAGAAGCCCACAATGAAAGAGAAGCATTTTCTCTGGCTATCTCCGCTAGCGCCCTGCTTTCTGAGGTACTCGTTCAACTCTGACGGTGTGGCCCTGCCGAGGTCGATGAGAGAGGGATAGCTGTCCTGAATGAGCTTCTTGTAAATGCCCTGGCGTTCCTTCTCTTTGGAGCTAATCAACTGCTTCAAGGTATCGGTAGGGACGCCTGCATCGGTAATGAGGTTGAAGAAGCGGAGGGAGGTGCGCAGGGATGAGCCGGTGGCGCCGGAGTAACCCAGAGGCTGCAGGTAACTGCTGTCTATATGCGACGGGAGGTTGGCGGAATCCAGGTTCTCCAGGAACCTTGTCCACGTAGTAAAGGACACGTAAGGTAGGCGTTGCGCCTCAATGGACTTTGCCATTTTCCTCTTGTCCTTTGCCGAACCAAAGATATTTTACCACGGAAGTCAAGCCTGCAGTAGCCCCTGGAAAAACTTTTCGCGACTTTTTTCCAATATTTGCCTCTTTCCTTTTCCTGTTTGCCAGAAAAGACACGCGAAGACTTTGGGGAAAAAGTTTTGGGGGGGTAGCTGGGAATATGGTTAAGTTTGAACTGCGGTTTCCAGGGCCAGATAGGCCCAATACTAAATGAAGGAGGTATAGAAACCGTGAGTAAGAAAAGACTCGTGGCAGCCATGGAGCTGGGTACCAACAAGTTCACCACGTTGGTAGCCGGCTTGGATGGCAAAGGCGGGGAGGAGGAAGAGAACCTGCAGATCCTGGGAGTTGGCCTGGCCCATGCCCAGGGGGTGACCAAAGGGATGGTGGTCAACATAGATGACGCCGCCCGGGCCATCCGGGAGTCTGTCAGAAAGGCAGAGCTGCAGAGCGGTTCCAAGGTCCATTCGGCCTATGTCGGTATCACGGGCACCCACATCGCTTCGACCAACAGCCGGAGCGTAGTCGCCATCGGCACCGGTGGCAGAAAAGTGAGCCGGGGCGACGTCAGAAGGGTTGTGAGCTCGGTTAAGGACCAGGAGCTGCCCGAGGGCAGGAGAGTACTGCGACTTATCCCCAAAGAGTTTGTTCTGGACACCAATGCCAGCGTCAAGAAGCCCATGGGAATGAAAGGATATCGGCTGGACCTGGACGCCCACATTATCACCGGCGCCCAGACTTGCCTGACCAACATGGAGGAAGCCATTCACCGGGCTGGCATCAGGGCTAGCGGCTATATCCCGGGTGCCCTGGCCAGCGCCTATGCTGTCCTGTCATCCCCAGAGCTAGAGGGTGGAGCCCTCCTGGTGGACATCGGCGGAAGCACGACAGATGTAGGGCTGTTCCAGAGGAACTCGGTCCAACACGTTTCGGTGATGCCCGTGGGCGGCAACAACCTGACCAGCGACCTTTCCATCGCCCTGGGCCTTCCTCTGGACATGGCGGAGAGGGTGAAGCTCACCTATGGCGACCTGCTCTATCAGGCCGGCAAGGGCCTCTATGCCCAGAAGGATGACGAGGATGAAGAGGCCGATACCGACAAAGTGAACTTGGGTGCTGGCCGCCAGATTTCCCGCAATCAGGTCAACGAGATCTTGCGCTGCCGCGTGGTCGAGATCATCCGCATGGCGATGACCAGGGTCGCGGAAGAGGGCGAGGACAAGCCCTACAACACCATCGTCCTGACCGGCGGGACCGCAAATCTCAAAGGAATAGAATACGTGGCCGAGGCCATGTCCAATCTTCCGGCTCGAATCGGTTCGCCGGCGGGCATATACGGCCTGACAGATGGCATCGAGGACCCGGCCTATGCCTGCTCCGTGGGTCTCCTCCACTGGGCGGCCCGGAGGCCGGAGGAAGACCTGGTAGGCAATGGCAGCGGCGACGAAGGCACCTTTTCCCATGTGAGGGGCTTTGCCCGCAAGACGATGGACTTCGTGCGGTAGCATCAGGCAAAAGAAAGAAACAGGAGAGAAAGATAGCAATGGAACCGAATCTCACCCCCTTCGAGAAAGCGAAGATCAAAGTCTTTGGTGTCGGCGGCGGTGGCTGTAATGCCGTCAGCCGCATGGTCCAGATGGGCATCCAGGGCGCCGAGTTCTACCTGGTGAACACCGATGCCCAATCCTTGGCCCTCCTTCAGTGCCCCAACAAGATCCAGATCGGCTCGAAGGTCACCCGGGGGCTGGGAGCAGGCGGCGAGCCAGAGGTCGGGGCCAAGGCAGCTGAGGAAAGCAAGGAAGAGCTGCGCCAGGCTGTAGCAGGCGCCGACATGGTCTTCATCACGTGTGGCATGGGCGGTGGCACCGGGACTGGTGCCGCGCCGGTGCTGGCCGAGCTGAGCAAGAGCACCAACCCATTGACCATCGGTATCGTGACCAAGCCGTTCCGGTTCGAAGGGGCCCACCGGGCCGAGCAGGCGGAGGCGGGCATCACCCGGATGGCGGACAAGGCCGATACCTTCATTGTCGTGCCCAACGACCGGCTTCTGGACCTGTGCGACCGCAAGGTCGGAGTCGAGGACGCTTTCAAGATGGCGGACGACACGCTGCGCCAGGGTGTTGCCGCCATAACTGAGGTCATAACGAAGCCTGGCCAGATCAATCTCGACTTCGCGGACGTTCGCGCCATCATGAGGGACTCCGGTCCCGCGTGGCTGGCCACTGCCAAGGGACAGGGCCAGAACCGGGCGGTCACCGCGGCCAAGACGGCCATCGCCAGCCCGATGCTGGAGATGTCCCTGGAGGGAGCCAAGTCCTTGCTCTTCGTGGTTACCGGCGGCAACGACCTGACCCTACACGAGGTGAGCGACGCGGCCACGACGATCCAGCAGGTGGCGGACCCCAGCGCCAACATCATCTTCGGCGTCCGCTACGACCAGGCCATGAGGGACGAGGTGTCCCTGGTGCTGGTTGCCACAGGGTTCAAGAACGATGGGCGACAGCGTGCGCTCAGGATGGAACAGTGGAACGTGCCCACGGCCCGGAACGAGGCCGAGTTGGAGGTACCCACGTTCCTGCGCGCGCCGGTGAAGCCCCGGGCTTCTGACCTGGTCCACCGGGACTCGGCATATCGGACCGTGGACGTGGCCTCCATTGGCCGTAACGGCAAGGTCCGGTAGAGAGGAGGTTTGCCATGGGCCTTGACGCTTGTGCGATGGGCCTGGCTAGTCGGACCATGGGACGCGCATCGGTGTCCGGAGAGGAGCGACTTTCCCCTCGGTATTGGGACCTTCTCCGGAGGACCAACCAGAGAAAGGTCCAGTTGTTCACCGCGACGCCGGGTCTGTACGGCAGCGAGAGGTCTTTCGCCCCGGATTCCATGGGCCAGAAGAATATCTCGATGCCCGCGCAGCCCGCGGTCGATAAGAGCGCCAGCCGGGGGGCCGTGTTCGGCCCCCCGGTGGCGATGAAGGTCGGCAGCAAGCTTGTGAGCATTGGGGACGCGCCGTGGCCGGGGGAACACATGCAGTGGGCGGGTGCTGGGGCTGGAGCCGCCGCCATCAGCATCGGGATGTCCCATCCTGCCCTGGGGCCGTGGGGTGGGGACATACCAGAGACCGAGAGGCCGGTCAAGCATGGGGCTATCCACCAGTCCTTGACGGCGCTGCTGCCCATAGCGGCAATGTCCCTGGCCGTGATAGCCGCGTTCAGCGTACTCTACGTGCTGTCGGGCAGCCTGGTGAGTCAAGTGGCAGGGGCGCCTCTTCAAGCGCAGGACCACTTCTTCTATAGCCTGCGCACGTTCCTGACCTTCTCGGCGGTGGATACGGCGGCTGCGTCCTCCCTGGGACGGTTTCTGAGCAGCGCCGAGGGACTGCTGGGATACCTGGTCATGCTGTGGTTCGCTGTGAAGATTGGGCAGCTTACGGGAGGAGGGGAGAAGTAGGGTATGACTGGGGCGGGGGGAAGTGGATCATCCATCCCATCCTTCCCCCCGTCCCCAGTTGGTTATGTTGGGCATCGTCCAGACTCAAGCGTTGGACATGAAGGGAGAAGAGTCAATGAACAAGCTCGTATCGGGGCGTTTGCTGGGCATTGAAGAGACGAAGATCAGCCTGGATACCGCCTCTGGGAAGCAGGTGTTTCCTCGTAGGAACCTGGACGTGTCAGTGGAATGGGTATTCGGCCATCTGGAGCGGCCCGTCATCTGCCAGCTTCAGGATGGTGTCGTGGTAAAAGTGGAAGCCTTAAGATAACAAGGAGGTGCGGAGGTGGCGCAATTTCAACTACAAACCGGTGCAGGTGTTTTTGACGTCTTGGCGCACGTATGTCGCAGCCCACTGGAAGCACTGAAGCAGTTCGTGGAGAATGCGGCCGACGCCATAGAGCAGGCTGGGAATGGGCAAGGGCGAGTTGTCGTCTGTCTGGAGACGGGCGGCGAAGGGGGTACCTCCTTTCTGGAGAGTATCACCGTCGAAGACAACGGGGTTGGCCTGAGCCGGGAGAAGATGGAGCAAGTCCTGGCACACGTCGGCGACTCTGAGAAAGCTCACTCAGTTCTGAGGGGCGAAAAGGGCATAGGTCTTCTCGCGTTCGCCCTGATAGCGGACGAGGTCCATTTGTCGTCCAATGACGGCAGCGGGCCTTCCGGCTGTCTGGTCCTGAAAAGGGATGCCTTGACCGATGGCGTTGCTCGCATCGAGGAGCACTGTCCGTTACACAGCCAATCAAGGCGGGGTACCAAGGTCCATCTCCTGCGTGTCCGGCAGCCTCTGGCGACCCTGTTCACCAGAGCGCGGCTCAGGGAGTACTTCGGGCGGGAGTTCGGCCACGATCTGAAACAAGGACAGTACACCCTGGTCTTGCGTGATGGACACCACAGCGAGATGGTATCTGCCAGCCCGTCGCGGGGCATCTCGATATTCTCGTCTTCGGTCCCACTGGACTCCCTGGGCCAGGTGTCGGTGCAGCTATACGCGTTGCCGGTTGAGATGCCCGAAGCAGCCGTTTGCCTCTATGGCCGGGGAGGGACCAGGATATGCAATCTGACGGACCTGGAGGCGTTTCAGAAGGAGCCGTGGAGGGACCATAGGCTGGAAGGGTCCATTCACTGCGATCAGTTGAAGCGTTCGGCGGACAAGACCGCCGTGGTCCACGATGAGGCATTGGAGGCTCTCATCCAGTCCCTCGGCAAGCTGGAACCGTATCTCAGCGACAGGGTGCACCAGGTGACGCAGGAGTATCGCCAGCAGCGCATGATGGAGGTCATTGAAAAGGTAGACAGGTTCATTGCGCGGTTCTTGCGCCACGCTGACGACGACCGGTTCTTCCAGCCTGTTGTGCACGCCCCTGTTTTGGAAGGGAGACGACCTAATCACAACGGCCATGGCAACAGCGCGTCTCCTCATCGGCATAACGGCAAGGACGGAGAGCACGTTGTCTCAGCGCCAAGGGAGCGCCCACACTTGTTGCGGGTGGACCTGTGCGCTCCGTCTGGCAATGGCAGTGTCCCGCTGAGGAGTTGGAGCGAGGATGGCCAGACCATCCATATCAATGAACTGCACCGGGACTTCCTGCGCTCCCAATGGGACGACAAGCGCTGGGCGTGGTATCTCTTCACTCTGTGGGCCAAGGAGAAAGCCCTCTCCGAGCACTCCAGCGATCCGGCTGAGCTGGCCGACCAGATGGCAGGGATCCTGGGCTGCGCCGGGCCTTTGATGAACCAGTACTTGCAGCGGGCCTAACCATACGGAACGTCCCGGGCCGGACCGGCAGCGGCGGCAATGGGCGCTCGTTCAAATGGGTGACTGTTTGGTTAGAGAAAGCGTCGCCGGAAGGGCGACCTCGCGGATGAGAGTCGCCGCGTGTGTCACCTCGCCTATGCTGCGACCACGACGCTTCGCCGCGAAGCAGGGAACATGACCAGGCTGGCGCAGTGTGGCCTCCTGAGAGCGGCTGGTAGCTGCGTCTCCCCGGGCGTGCGCCAAATGGAGCCGCGAACGACTTGCCGCCATGGGGCTCCGGGGAAAAGCGGACCACTCTGGATTTGAGAGAGTTAACATGTCTACTTCAGTCGGGCTTATCTTAGTCATCGCGCTGGTACTGGCGAACGGCTTCTTTGTAGCCACAGAATTCGCTATTGTCGCTGTACGGCGCTCGCGCCTCGAAGACTTGGCTGCGGAAGGCAATGTTCGCGCCCAGGCGGCCCTTGACATAACGAGGCACCTCGACATCTACATTGCCGCGTGTCAGTTGGGCATAACTATGGCTTCGTTGGCGCTCGGATGGGTGGCGGAGCCGGTAC
>ORJL011517783.1_pt1 | contig 11057 bp, 10 predicted proteins | sample 1779941 | NCBI WGS metagenome assembly ORJL01 (sample SAMEA104232317, study PRJEB22302) | groundwater metagenome | biome: forest; feature: aquifer; material: groundwater | place: USA | collected 2011-08-07 | depth 5.8 m | reverse complement strand
CTGGCAATTAGCCCAGGAGAAAAATCCTGACCTTGATAAACGTTTGCTTATGATTCCGCCCGTTGACTTGGATCAATTGTTGTCTTGGAAAATTAATTCTTTACCTAAGGGGGGTAACGATCACTTGACCGTTCCCTAAATCATCTTTTTTTGGAAGGAATTTTATTCAAACTTCATTTCATCTAAGTAAAACACGCAGGATTCTGGATTAACCGCGGTCTCCGTAGACCAGGCAAAACCGCCGCTGATGTAAGACAAATCTTTTCCGCGCAGATCGAGCGTATACTGCCTCCATTGGGGCGTTAGAATAACAGGGCCGATGATCACAGTATCGGAATCAGAATAATCTCCCATAATCCCGCCTATTTTAAATTCCTGAATCTGCTCTCCGCCCTTTTCACCTTTAGCCCAAAAAGTCAATTTCTGGGCGCCGGTCAGATCAAATCCTCCTTTACGGCTTCCCCAATTATTCGGCGGGTTCAGCCAATAGACACCCGCCCATTTCTGATCTTTTTTAGAACATTCAACATCGTAAGCGATTTTGATGCAGGTCTCCCCGCTGCGGCAATTTTTCTTAAAAGCGTCATCAAAGGCAATACAGCGGCCATTGGGCATAAAGCCGGAAGGGATATAATGATTCTGGCGTGAGCCTTTATCCGCGAAAATATAGAATGGCTGGAATGTTGGCGCGGTTGAAGATTGATTGGCGGTTTTAGATTCTTCTCTTTGACGATTTGACTTCCCGCATCCTCCCAATGCCGCACTCACACACAACGCGAAAATGGAGAAAAGACGAATGAACATCCACGCTTTCATAAAAAATGAGTCCTTACGAGGGATAAAATCAAATTTCTCCTAGACCATCAAGAGCTTGTTGTGCCGCCTCGGCCGGTTTCCAAAACCACCCCTGCGGATCCCAGCACTGCGCGTAAAAATACTCTTCCGCCAATTTTTTATAAGCCTCTTGGGCTTCCTTGAGTTTTCCAGTATTTTTATAAGCCTCGGCCAAAATATAAAGAGAAGTGCCAACATCATTAAGGGCCCAATAAGAAAAAATTTTGTCTTTCGATTCCCAGGGATATTCCGTCAAAGATGACTGCATTTCTTTGGCCTTGCCTTCGTAGAGCTCTAAAATTTTATCCGCATAAACCTTTACAGACTCCACATCATTCTTACCTAAAGCTTCCCAAGCCTTTACGGTTAAAGCTGAAGAGCTATAATCGACAAAATCAAGAGTCGATCCAGACTCAATCATGGCTAATTTTTCTTTGGCAGCCTCAGCCGGTTTCCAAAACCATCCCTTAGGATCCCAAGCCTGGCCGTACGTGTATTCATTGACCAATTTTTTATAGACTTCCTTGGCTTCTTCCAACATATCAGCTTTTCGGTAGGCTTCGGCTTGAATAAATAAACTCGTTGCCACATCGTTTAAAGCCCAGTAAGAAAATTTTTCATCGTCCGTTCCTTCCGGATAACCACTCAAACTTTCCTGCATTTTTTTAGCCTGCTGGCCGTAGAGTTCGATGCATTTATTCGTGTACGCTAAAACCGCTTCCAAATCTCCCGTGGATAACGCATCCCAGGCTTTGGTCGCCAGAGTAACCGAACGAAAATCGCCAAAATTATAAGCAGCCGATGAGTTTGAAGTGAGCGAAAACATCCCTATCACAAGAAGCCCAATGAGTAAAAACTTTTTCATACCACAACCTCCCTTTGTTTAAAGATGTTAGTTAATGACTAAAATTCCAATACTTCCAACTGCGTAACAAAAGTAAGTATACAATATTTTTTCCTAAAATGCCAATACGGTTATTTATTCCACAGCTCTTTGTACACAAAATAGCTTTTTCGCAGCTGCCGTAAATAGGGGCTCTTGGTCCCATCCCCCTGGCCGATAATGCCAAACCATTCCTCAAAATAATAACCGCCGGGGAAAGGGCCGATGGCATCGGACTTGCGATCATGCGCAAAGGGTTCATAATTTTTCCACCACTCATCGAGCCATTCAAAGACAATCCCGCCCAAGGCGTTTCCCACACCCTTGGCGTTTCCGGCCAAATTCTCGTCGATATCCAGCCAATTACCTTTGTGATACAAGGCCTGCGCATCTTCGCCTTCCTCTAAAGTTAAATGTTTGGCATACGCCGGACAGCCATACTCGGTAATAAAGGCCGGTTTGCCCGAGGCATCCAAAACCTGCTCCCAAAACGATCCAAATCCGTAATCTCCACGGTAAACATTCGCGGCAAAGACATCCACCTCCGGAGCATTTTTAGCGAAAATATCTAAGTAAAGAGTATCGCCGTTACTGACGGCCACGGGATGATTTTTATCCACGGATTTTATCCATTGAGCCACTTCATTGACAAATTTGTAATAGCTCTCAGGCTTTTTATCGGCGTTACAGGCTATTCCATAATTATTTTCATTGCCCAAGAGCCACATCAAAACATAGGGCTCATCTTTAAATTCCATCACCATCTTTTTAACGGATTCCAGCATATTCTTGCGATGTTCTGGATTGTCATAATCGGTGCCTTCAAACCACGTGGCTCCGGAACCAAAGGTATATTTCCCTAAATAATCCCCCATAATCACCCGAATGCCGTAATCCTGAAACATTTTCTTCAGGACTTCTCTGTTGGGAGAAGCAGGCTGCTGATAGATTCTTAATGTATTAAGCCCCATTTCTTTCATTAATTGGAAATCTCCCGCCGCAGGCTCGTTAAAATTCTGCTTGTTATCCTCGTTAGCGTCTACCCAGGAGTCATACGGGCCGTCAATCTTGCCGTTATTATTCTCATCGACTTCCATCCAATTTTTTAAAGTCCCTTTATCCGGAGTTTGTCCAACTTTCGTAGGCGCATACGTGACACCTTTAATGACGTAAGGTTTATCATCGACGAATAACTGCCAGTGCCTGTTTTCATATTGCACCAAGCGGATATTCCCCTGGCCAATGGTTTTTTGGACATCCCCCAAAGGAATTTGTTTTTCACTGCTCGCGAGAACTTTAGGAATAATTTTCCCCGGAGAAGTTGTAATCACATCGTTTTCAATACTGTTATCATAACCATTTTGAATCGTAATTTTCATTCCTTCTTCCGCTAAATTAAGTTCAGGATGTATACGCAGGATATGACGAATTTTCGCGATAGCCACCTGCCCCGGATACCAGGGAGTCTGCCAGTATGTCCAGGCAATTGTCTTAGGAAAATGAACAACCAGGGCGTGATAAGCCTTTAAGGCTTCATCATACATCCCCGACTTTTCAAAAATCGTTCCTAAATAAAAAAGTCTGACACCCATGGGCTCGGGCGCGGTCACCCACTTAAAATAAGCCGCCTCAAGATCAGAACTGTTCACGTAGTCCCAATATTTATCTTTAAGCCGTCCTTCTTTTCTGACTTCCTTGTATCGAGGATTATTAAAAATATCGCCGGTATTCGGATAAATCCCTTCGCCCAGAGCTTTAATAAGGCCAATACTATCCACGAGCTTGTAAGAATATTCTGGCGTTCCCACGTTTAAAAATTCTCCATACTTACTGTAATCGATCACGTTTTCTGTTCCTTTAGTATAAAGGGTAGGCAGAGTGCGCAGGATTTCAGCCTGCGGCTCCTCGGGCTGGACTTTCCCTAATAAAACATCAATACTAGCCTGACTTTTTTCCGCGACCGACCAATACCAGCCGCGTGGATCCCAGGACTGCGCCCAGGAATAATCGTCGATAATTTCCTGAAATTGCAGGATCGCTTCTTCCCTTTGCCCATTGTTCATCAAGGCTTCGCCTTTAACGAACAGAATGGTGGCCATATCATTAAGAATCTGATATTGAGTTTCGGTCCCGCGCGTGGGGAAAGAGGATAAACTAGCCTCAAGCTCTTTAGCCTTTTGATCATAAAGTTTACGGGCTTGATCCAGAATAGCATTTAGTTTGGGTAAATCATTTTTGCTGGAAGCCTCCCAGGCCAGACGGACAAGCTCCTCGGAAGAGGAAGGCAAAGAAGTCGAGGCGCTGGCGGGTGGCGTGACTTCTTTTTGCTCTGTAATTTTTTCCGCTGATTTTACATTCCCTTCCTCTTGTTTTAGACAGGAAGAGAATAAAAAAATGAATGCAATGAAATTTGCGCCAATAACCAGTTTTTTAAATTTTTTATTTTTCATCCGACGAGTGCTCCCGAGACAAGGCCTTTGATGATATGCCTTTGCATGAATAAATAAATCAGAATAATGGGGATAGCGGTAATCGTTAAACCGGCCATCAAAAGCGGATAATCCGCGATATGAGTCCCTTGAAAAACCATGAGCCCCCTCTGCAAAGGCATGAGATTTTGATCGTTCAAAAGCAGGGTCGCTAAAATATATTCATTCCAGACGTTCAGGGAATTAAAAATCACAATGACCGCGATCGCCGGGCGCGCCAGGGGCAGCGCCACATGCCACCAGATGCCTAATTTACTGCAGCCATCGATGCGCGCGGCATCCTCCAAATCGACGGGCATTTTATCAAAAAATGTTTTCAGCAAGAGAATACTCATCGACAGGCCAACATTAATCATGCACAGGATATACCCAATACGGGTATTGATCAGCCCTAATTTATTCATCAAGACATACAAAGGCACGAAACTTCCCGGCAAAGGAATCATCATCGCGCCCACGAACATATAAAAGAAAAAATTTTTACCGGGGAATTTTAATCGGGAAAAGGCATACGCCGCCAGAGAAGAAATCACGACAATGCCTAGAACAACGCTTACGGTATAAATCACACTGTTTAAAAAGAACATTCCAAAATTACCCTCGGACCAGGCCTGGAGAAAATTGCCCCAATGTAATTGGGAAGGAATAAGCGATTTATCCGTAAAAATCGTGGAGTTAGTCATGAGCGCGCTGCGCACCATCCAAAAAAGAGGAAAAAGACAGGTCAAAGCCACCGAACTTAAAAAAATATGAATAAAGCAGCCTTTAACCGCCCCCGCTAATTTGTAGTAACTCATAACCATATTTTTTAATTAAATTCCAAGTTAAGCTTGTTTCATGCGGTCCGACATCTTTTTTAAAACAAAAGAGGTCAAGACCAAAATCATGCCAAAATTAATTCCCATCGCGCAGGCGTATCCAAAACGATTCGTCCCGGTCATCGCCGCTAAAATGCGCGTTACCGGGACATCCGTGTGATACGCTAATCCCTGCCCGACCATGGACAACACCAGAACAAACACCTGCATGGCGCCCAGAATCGTTAAAATGACCACCACCAAAATAACCGGAATCATCATCGGAATCGTGACATGCACAAACGTATTCCAGCTTCCCGCGCCATCCACCTTGGCCGCTTCATACAACTGCCGGTCAATGGTCTGCAGCCCTGCCAGAAAGATAATAAATCCCCAGCCAAACCCTTTCCAGCAATGGACAACCGCGATGCAGGTTAAGGCGGTCTTAGGGTCAGAGAGCCAGCTGTGAATCAAATGCGGCAATCCAGTCTTTGCCAAAAAATAGTTTAGTAAACCAATATGCTCTCCTTGCTGCATCCCCGAATAGAGAATCCACTGCCAGATTAAACCAACCACCACCTCGGAAAGAACCGGCGGAATAAAAAAGATCACCCGATAAAAGTTCTGCATGCGGATTTCGCGGTCGCAGGCCAGGGCTAACGCGAAGGCGAGCATATTCTGAAAAGTTAAAGCAATCAAGGTAATAAAGCCGGCGTGCCCCATCGCCTGCCACCAGATGCCGTCCTGGATTAACTCTTTAAAATTCTCCAGGCCGACAAAGGCCCGATGAGAACTAATGCCATTCCATTCATGCAGGGAAAGATTAAATATTTCGATAAAGGGATAAATGTAAAAAATTGAAAAGATAATAACGGCGGGGAGAATAAAAGAAAAATTCGTGAAATTGGCTTTAAACTTCGTGAAAAAAATTGTTTTCGTCTCAGAAGAAGGCATTTTGGGGGAGTCGTAAGGGCGTGATTAATCACACCCCTACAATTATTTTATTTTCTCTGTGCTTTTTTGAGTTCTTTCTCTTTAATCTCTTGAACTTCTTTGGCGATTTGTTCCGGCGTCTTCTCGCCAATAATGATCGATTGAATGCCTTTGGTAAATTTTTCCGTGACCAGCGGAAATTCATTGTAAGGCCAAATCGTCGGATGCGTGGTCTGCTCCATGGTCATGGCAAAATCGGATAACACTTCCGGAATCGTTAACAAGGCCTCACGATTGGAAGGCAAATTTCTGGTCTCCTCGGCTAGATAAGCCTGCTGCTCGGCGGCGGTTAACCACTTTAAAAACGCGACAGCTTTATCTTTCTGCGGTGAATTATTGTTAATCACAAAGGATGATCCGGCCCCGCCCCAAATCCGCATAGGCTGGCCTTCGTTAAAGGCAGGCGGCATCATCACTCCGTACTCTAGATTAGGATTCATTTCGTGATACACATTGACACACCAGGAACCATTAAAGGCAAACGCCGCCCGTTCTAAAGCGAAATCCTGTTCGGCGTATTTGTTAGGTTTGGTGACAACACCGTCGGCCAGCGCGCCTTTATCTCTCAATTCCTTAAAAATACTAAAAACTTTGATCCAATCGGGATCGGTATAAGAGACCTTGCCCTGGTAAGTGGCCATCACCTTCTCTTCTCCCATAATATTAAACGCGTAATTGGAGGCGAAGCAGTCAATCATCCATAATTCTCCCCATCCAGAAACCAGGCCTGGAATACCCACTCTTTTTAAAGCCTGGGCCGCTGCTATAAATTCTTTAAATGTTTGCGGGGGCGCGTCAATTCCCGCTTTCTTTAATAAATTTTTGTTGTAGACCATCTGGATGCTGGTGACATCAAGGGGGGCTCCATAAATACCGGGCTTAACCTTTTGAATATTCCCTTCTTTAAAGCGGTTGACATCGAGGGCTTTCTCAAATAAACTCTGTTCCCACGCAGCATCATTTTTCTTAAATTCCTCGGTTAAGTCGGCGACAAAGCCGCTTTCAATAAAGGAAGCAAAAATTTCCTTCTTATCTAAAATACCATAAATATCCGGGAGAATTTTGGATTGGGCGGCGGCCACGATTTTTTGACTGTAAGCGTCCGATGGGGCGTAAACTTCAATTTTGATTTTAATTTGGGTTTGATCTTCGTAGCGGCGGGCGAGTTCTTCAAAAGCTTTTTGGCGGTCCGTCATCCAGTGCCAGAGGGTGATGGTGTTAGCATCTTTTTTTTGAGGAGAACAGCCTAAACAAAAGGTGAATAAAACGCTCAGAGCTAAAAATTTTTTCATAAGAACCTTTCCATTAATAAGATTAATATACTAACTTGAAGCCAAAAGTATACCACGCAAATTATAACTTGTCAAAGAGCTCTTTTTTGATTTTTTATAAAAGAAGATTTATGCCCCCATCATATCTGAAAGAAAGATAAACATCAAAATGATCTTTTCCATTCTTCTTTCATAATTCTTTTGACACTATCTAGTTAGATGAAAGCCGCACACTAGAAAATATGGCCACCCCCAGATCGTGATCGGAAAAATTTTCCGAGTTGATACAAAAATATTGATAGAACCTACCTTACAACACGCCAGAGAAGAAAACCTAAAACGAGAATAATAAGAATAAAAAAAAATCGTACGAAGAAACCATTCACTTGTTGTTCAAAAGAGTTAACTCGACTTTGAGCTTCTCTTTCAATGTTCTGAATAAGCGTTAAGGCTTTATCATAATCCTCAGCCTCAACCCACAATTCGATATGGGCAGTCCCATGACTTGCGTAATGACTTGAAGGATTAGCGCTATCAACTATGTCTGCCGATACATTGTGCTCAGCCAATTGATCAGCATACTGGTAACCAACTAATCGTGGAAAATTTCCTAGCTTTTTCATAAACTCATTCAAACAACCTTCTATACTCCCCGTAGCCTTCTTTTTCTAAATCCTCTTTGGGGATAAAGCGCAGGGCCGCGGAGTTGATGCAGTAACGCTGGCCGGTGGGCTCGGGACCGTCGTCAAAGACATGTCCTAAATGCGAATCGCCTTCTTTACTGCGCACCTCGGTCCTCGTCATAAAAAGAGCTCGATCTTCTTTCTCAACGACATTGGCCTTCTCAATGGGCTTGGTAAAACTTGGCCAGCCCGTGCCGGAATCAAATTTATCTTTGGAGCTAAACAACGGCTTGCCCGTGACCACATCGACATAGATCCCATCCTGATGATTATCCCAGTATTCGTTTTGAAAGGCGGGTTCTGTTCCACTTTCCTGCGTGACCTTGTACTGCAGGGGAGATAATTTTGATTTCATGTCTTGAGGTTTGCCTTTAGGATATTTAGGAAGAGGACACAAAGGCGGGGCGTTTTTCCATTTCTCTTTGGTAAACTGTTCCCGTCCGGAACCGGCGCGATACATTTTGTAATGCCCTGGCTCTTTTTTAGAATAATCTTGGTGATAGTCTTCGGCCGGATAAAATTGGGAGGCCTTCAAAATTTTGGTCATGACGGGCTTGTTAAACATCCCGCTTTTCTCGACCATTTGCTTGGATTCTTCCGCGATTATTTTTTGTTCGTCGGTAAAATAAAAGATGGCGGTTTGATATTGCGTGCCGCGGTCAGCAAACTGCCCGCCGGCATCCGTGGGATCGATATCACGCCAAAACGTTTCCAAGATTTGTTCGAGCGAAATTTTGGAAGGATCGTAAGTCACCTCGACGGCTTCAAAGTGACCGGTCTTTCCGGAGCTGACCTCTTCGTAAGTGGGATCCTCTTTGCGCCCGCCGATATAACCGGAAACCGCATCAACGACTCCGGGGACTCCGTTAAAAGCGGACTCCGTGCACCAAAAACACCCGCCCGCTAAAATAATTTTCTCGTATTTCATATTAACCCCCTGTGCGTTAAGATAAGAGATGTTAAATAAATTAAAAACTATCATGATTGCAAAAATACAATTTTGTATCAACCGCATAATGATCTCCCTTCACTCCAAATCTTGTACGGATTAAGAATTTTTATTGAGCTTTGCACAACCAATAGCATTAAATCCAGGGAAACAAAGCGAAATATTGACTACAATAATGCTATTGATAAAGCAAAAGTCAATATTAATTTGCATTTGAGCAACATTCATATTATATTACAATCCACTCTTAAATTAAGGAAATTTTTTTAGAATGACTCCGAAGCCCGCTGCTCAATATTCTTTCGCCGCGCTGAAAATCGCGGAAGTCCGCTATTTTATCGGCTCCACTGCCTTTTTTACTCTGGCCAATCGTGCCATCGCCGTGATTATCGGTTTTCAAATTTACCAATTAACGCACAGTGCCCTGGCCTTAGGGATCTTAGGACTCATTGAAGCAATTCCAGCCATCTCCCTTTCTCTTTTCGGAGGATACGCCGCGGATCGTTTTGAACGCCGCAATATTCTTTTAACCACCCGCGCGGTTTCCGTTCTCTGCGCCATTCTCTTAGGATTAATTTCTCTGTACTTACCCCATTCTTCACAAACACTAGCCCTTTACGCCGTCGTTTGTATTGTGGGCATTGCCCGTGGATTTTCCGATCCAGCGACGACAGCTTTTGAAGCGCAAGTGGTTCCCAGGGAACTCACGGTGAACGCCGCTTCCTGGATTGCCAGCACCTGGCTTTCCTGTTCCGTGATTGGCCCAGGCTTAGTCGGGTTTGCCTACGAATATTTTGGGGCGGGCCCCACGTATTTTACGCTCGCGGGAATTTTCATCCTGTCCTGGATCTGCACTTTTCTTATTCAACCCAAACCTCACCCCAGAATCGCGCACGGGGAATCAATTTTTAAAAGTATTTCGCTCGGGCTTAAATTTGTCTTTAAAGAGCAGGCCTTGATTGGTTCGATGTCCTTAGACCTCTTTGCGGTATTCTTTGGCGGGGCCGTGGCCCTTCTTCCTATTTTCGCTACGGACATTCTTCACGTCGGCGCTAAGGGTTTGGGGATTCTTAACGCGGCGCCGGCTGTCGGAGCGCTAGTTGTCATGCTCTGGTCCACACGCCATCCACCCATTCAACACGCCGGACGCAATTTGTTCTTCTGTGTCGCTGGCTTTGGGGTAAGTATCTTGGTATTTGCTTTCTCGAAGAATTTTCTCTTGTCGCTTCTGGCGTTAACATGGAGCGGAATCTTTGACGGGGTGAGCATGATTATCCGCCGATCGATTGTCCGTCTTCTTTCGCCGGATCACATGCGCGGCCGAATTTCGGCGGTCAGCTGGATTTTTATCGGCGCCTCGAATGAATTGGGGGCCTTTGAAAGCGGATTGCTCGCGCACTTGATTGGGGCCATTCCCTGTGTCGCCGTCGGTGGTGGGATTACTCTTCTCGTTGTCGCCATTACTTCGATTCTGGCTCCAAAACTGCGCGCGCTCTCCTTCGATCCGCATAAATTAGACAGGCAGGGTATTTGAATTATTTAAGCCCCCGAGAGTTTTTCTACTTGAGGGGCTCAATTATTTTCTTTGAGCCCTTTGCACAACGATCCGGTCTTTTTTATTTTGCTTGAAGAAATCGAGGACTCTTTCCGCGTCCTGAAAGGGAAGGGTGATAAAAGAAAATTTTTCGAGAATTTCTATGTCTCTAATATTCTTGCCCGAAATTCCGCACTGACCCTCAATGAGAAAGATAAGCTTGCCGCGCGTTAAGCCCTCAGCGCGTCCCTGCTTAATAAAAAGGCGCGTTTTGCCCTCGGCATCAACAGTTGTCTCTTCCTTCGCCGCGTAAGTTTTTTCCCTGAGCTCATCGGCAAAGGTGTATTGCAAAAGGGCCGCCAGCGCGTCTTGAGGGCTATTATTTTGCAGAAGCTCCTGGGCCATGGAAAGATATTCTCGCTGCGCGCTTGTTTTGATCATCTGCTCAAGCTCGGTTGTAATTCTCTTTTTTCTCACCGCGATGACGGCGTTAAGCGAAGGCAGTTTGGCCTTACGAATGTCCGCGTTTACTTTTCTTTGAATATGCTGCAGCTGCCGGTATTCGGAAGGGGTAACAAAGGTGACGGCATTGCCCGCTTTTCCGGCGCGGCCCGTGCGCCCGAT
>ORJL010077939.1_pt1 | contig 11057 bp, 12 predicted proteins | sample 1779941 | NCBI WGS metagenome assembly ORJL01 (sample SAMEA104232317, study PRJEB22302) | groundwater metagenome | biome: forest; feature: aquifer; material: groundwater | place: USA | collected 2011-08-07 | depth 5.8 m | reverse complement strand
TATCCAGGAACTTGTTACCCACCGCATGCGACCAGAAAGGGCGGCTATAGCTCTGGGTGCCGCTGAACTTTTCGATATAGAATCCCCGGTAAACATCCGGTTTGTCTAAGAAAGGGCTGGCATATTCAAAATTACCATCAGCCGGCGCGGAGGCAAATTCCTGAAGAGCCGACCATGAACCTGCAGCAACATCACCGCCGTCACCATAGACCAGGCTCCACAGCTTGAAGTTGCCTGCCTCGTCCTTGCCGGTAATCAGCAGATTCCAGTCTGTACCGTAAACAGTAGCGACTCCAGAGAGGTCGCCGGTAGTCTTATCCCAAGCAGACTTAGCCTGCCAGCTACCCACAACCTGTTTCTTCACATAGAGGGTAGACCCGTCAGCAAAGAAAATTGCCAAATCTCCGTTCGGTTTATAGTCTGCCGCCAGCCCGTTGACGTCAGCGGTGACCGCATAATCAATCAGCTCCGGACTGCCCCAATTAGCGCCGTAGTCGGTGCTCTTCATCCGGCGTAGCTCCCGGCTGGAGTTTATCCAGAATAGCGAGACCTCCGCCCCAAGAGAGGTGACCGCTACCGCCAGGCAGTTATACTGATTGGTGTAGGTCCAGGTGCTGAAATCGGACGATGGTCCGGGGTTAACCACCCTCTGCCGGTAGAGCTTACAAGCGTCACCTGGAAGGGTTACTCTGGCACGAATCAGGGAGCCATCACCGGGGATAGTCAAGGCATGATAATAGTCGTCCTCGGTGCCGGTATACAACCTCGACCAGTCAAGCCTGACCACACCAGTAATTTTGTTCTTGGCCTCCACTTTAACATAAGGCGTGCGACTGGCTGCTTTCTGAGCCGCGAGCAGGGTTGCTGTTAATGTCCTCATTTTGAATTATCCCCATCTTTTTGTCCCGGAATATGCCTCGTGCCCCAGAAAAGATGACCGGCCAGATAGCCAAGAGCAAAGACCAACCAGCCCTTCAGCAGCGTTTCCCAGGAGTAGACATGACCCAGCCATATTCCCAGGGAGACCAGGCTGACAATCCAGAGAAATTCGGCATTGTCCCAGGCATCCCTCAGGATGAATGTCCAGGGGCGGCCGCCTATTCTCGACCAGAGCGCTTTATACAGATTCACGATGAACCTCACCCCTCGGCTTTGTCACCATGAGCGTAGCGAATGGTCTCGGGGTGGTGTGGGGGATTGTCTAATCGCCACCCCGCCCCGAGATTCTTCCTCGCGGAGTTTACACTGAGCGGAGCGAATGTGCTCCTCAGAATGACTTGATACAAAGCCTCTTAATAAAGCCAGGAAAATGTTTTGTTACAGATGTGCTGCACGCCCTCTTTAACACACAGTTCACTAGGGACCAAAGTCGGTCGATTGGGATACGACCGGGTAATAGGGCTTATAGAGAGAAGAAATCCTGACCCGGTTTCTTCTACCCAGCCTCTTCAGTTCTAGCCGGAAATAGTTGAGTCTCTCATTGCCCCAGGTAAGAAACTCGCTGGGCGTAGGATTGCCACCCACGCTAATCCGGTTAATGGCGTAAACCGCCCACTCAATGGCGGCATAGCCGCCAGCACCGGCGGCAAGCAAGTCCTCGTGCCTGGTGGGAATGGTAGAAGTGGAGGCATCAAGGGTATGGAGCTTCCCGTAGTAGATAAAGGCATTGGTGCCATCGGGGACTTCATCACCGAGAAAGGTCAGTTTGTCTCCCCACAGGGCAAAGCGCTGGTAACTTTTGGGAAACTTGTCCACCGGATACTCTACTGCTTCGACCATAATGCGTCCGGTGATGGTCGAGATATCAATCTCCCTGGAGCCGGATGTCGTGGCTATGGTTGCCTTCTGCTCATAAGGAATTGCCTCGGAGAAGTCCTTTAAGGCATGGGCGATGTGCCTGTCCAACTCATCGCTCGTCCAGCGGTAGCTTGCAGAGTCCTCATCATGCAGGTCGCGCCGGACGATGTCCCTCATATCAGTTAAGTTCATGTACCTTTACCCCCTCGTTGAAATCGTCATTGCGAGCCCTTCGCCTATGCTCAGGATAAACTCCGCAAAGCAATCCGTGATTTCAGTGGTAGGGCGGATTGCTTCGTCGCTATGCTCCTCGCAATGACGTCCATTCTTACCCTAGCCCCTGGCTCGTACAATATTTCCTCGCCCCTCCTGGGAGAGGATTAAGGTGAGGGGCAGCCTTAATTCACCCTCATCCCATTCGCTTCGCTCAGGGCAGGCCTAACCTTCTCCCATCGAGGGAGAAGGGAATGCTACTTAAGCCCTAAGCAAGATTTCTAATCTCCACCCTCTCCAGCCGCTCACAAGGCAAGCCTTCCTCGTTACGGCAAATCTCCAGTTCGCAGAAGCTTATCTCCTCGTTGGCCATACCTTCGTTGATGCTCACCGCCTGCCCGGACGCGCTTCTGGCATAGTCCATCAGCGACCTTGCCTCCGCCTCGCTTTCGAAGGCCAAATCGAGTCTTACCCTGTATTTCATTATCGATACCTCCATTTTGCCGCCAGGTAGTTATGCTGCACCTCAAGGTAGCTTAAAGCCCGACGGTATAGCCTCACTTCACCAATGAGGCCATTTATTTTGCCATAGTACCCTTTACCCACAGACAGGTTAGTGGTATTGCTCAACGGGGTCACCGTTCTAACGACGGGCGCAGCTATTGATTCCGCGTTGGCAAAGAGACAAAGATAGTCGGCGTTATGGGTAAAGACAAGATGATACCAGTGGTCGAGGTTAATCACCCCGGCGGGAGAAATGATGCTATCGTCGCCGCTCCCGTTTCCTATACGGCCAAAGACGGTACCATCATCCTGGATACGAAGGAGATACGGGTCATTGTACCCTTGCGGGGCGTTATTCTTGCTCACCACCTCTTGATAGGCGTTGAAACCGGAAAGGTTGACCCACGCCTCGATAGTGAGAGCCGCCGTGATGTCCAGAGCATTGTGGTCAGGCACGGTAATCACATCATCTACGCCATCGAATTTCCTACCTGCCGGCGTCCATATGGCGCCGGTTGCAGTACAAAGGTGTCCGCAAGCATCCCTGGAGGCAAAGGAACTACCGTCCTCCTTGTACAAGGGCAGATAAAGCACCAAACTCGGGTCGCGGATAAAGTCTATTTTCCTCATCACACTACCTCAGGAAGCTGCATAAACTACTCTAATATAGCTCGAACTTTTCGTCTTGCCGGTCGCGGTCTCACCGCCGGCCGACCCTGACTTGATAAGCAGTCTGATGTCAAAGGGCACCGTATTGAAATTAGCTACCGGCTTGAACCGCCCGCTGTAGGTGTATTCCCTGTAGGTAGAGGCATTGGCGGCATAGGTTACCTCGCTATGGAGGTCAACCCAGGTGCCCCCTTTGTTCCGCGCCTGCCACTTGAACAGCACCGCTTCCAAGGTACCGCTGGACTTTACCGCGCCGGTCAGCCCGAACTCGAACTCCATGACGGCTCCCAGCACCGGAGGGCTGACGGTGACCTCTTCCACGGTTTCATAATCATCGGTAGAAGTCGTTTTTTCGGCACTCCACTGGACGCCATCCGAGGTCAGATTACCCCGGGCGAAGGGATGCTCGATATGTTCCACAATAGCAATAGTCATGTTTCATCTCCTTCGGGATTAGTCTTGGACTCCAATCAGTGCCGCAGCCTTCACCGCCGAGAAAAGGGCGAGAGAGACATACCACTTAATCCTGGTGCGGGAGGCATCTTTCGTCTCCAGCGAGCCGATACGCTCCACCGTGATATGACCCGGCGCGGTCAAACCGCAAAGCGCCCCCTCGGCGAACTGGAAGGCATAAATGGTAGAGCAGGTGCCACCCGTAGTGGCGGTTTCCACACTACCAACGACGGCGTGGGTATCCAGTATCCAGTCGTTGACGCCGAGAGGAATGCCATCCCAGAGCTGGATGAAGTTGCCCCAGCGGTCGCGATTGCTTTCGACCATCCCGCCGGCAGCACGAATCAAGGCATTAATCTTGCGTCTGGTGCGGCGGCTCATCAGCAGCATATCCGGCTTGCCCCCCTTGACGGCATCGATAAGCTGGTCGAGCATAGCGAGCGTCAGCGTGGCCCCGGTGGCACCGGCGGCAATCAACTGGCTGCCTTCGGTAGTAGTATCGATGAGTTTTCTTAAACCATCGAACTGCTTAGGATTGGCCGTCGCATCGCCATAGATAAAGGTATCCTCGAACTTGTTTTTGAGCGCCTTCGCCTTCAGTTCCACCACTGCCGCCTCTAAGTCCTGTATATTAGAGCGGGTCGCCTTCAGAAAGTTGTCCACATCGGCATCACCACCCATAATCTTCAGGTTGGCGGTTTTCTGCTCGAAGGTCGGCGTGGATTCATCCCAGGGGTCGCCGACATCGTAGAAATCGATACTGGGCAAGGCATTCTCCCGGTTATAGGTCAGCCCGTTCCCTACGATTTCGATGAAGGGCATCTGCTGCAATATGGGGGAGTCCTTGATGATAGTTTCGACCACTCCCTGCAGCAGCATATCGTTGCTTAGTTTGCTTGCTTCGGCTAAGGTTAGTGCCATTTATCGTTTACCTCCTGTATTTATTGCGTGTTGAATTTTCTCCCGTGGCGAGAGGGTGGAAAGGTCGGGCACTGTCCGCTCTGGCGCTCCCGCCGGTACCCGCGCCCGTAAAATACTGGCTTCCACTCCCTGCCGCACTTTGCCCACCAGGACTTTCGCCTTGCTCAGCGAAGCGTTGACCGCTTCAATCGTGTCGCCGATGATAAGCTCTTCGACCTCCGGGTTAGCCTGAACCACCATCGTCTTATAGCTCGCAATAGCTTCGTTCAGAGACTGGGTCAGGCTCTGTAACTTTGCCTCCAGTTCTGTCTTCGCCTGTTGCAATCCGGCAATATCACTGTCTTTGCCGGCTACGGTTTGCTCAAGCTCAGCGACCCTGTCCTGGGGTGTCTGCTCGCCCGGCTTCGCCACCGGTGTGCCTTCTTTTTGTGCTACTTCATCTACCAAGTTTCATCCTCCTCAAATTATTTGAGATTGTTTGTCAACTCCGTTCGCCCTGAGCTTTGTCGAAGGGCGTTCATGGTTCGACAAGCTCACCATGAACGGGGTTATTAAACACCCTGTTTATTCCTCGCCGACCTCTGTCTGGGACTCGCTGACACGCTCTCTCGCTGCGCCCCGGCCCGGTCTGAGGCCTTTATTCATCTTCAAAATGGTCTCCCTTTCTTCAAGCCATCTCTGGAACTCCCGCTCCGGCTCTTTCACGCCTATTTCCCCCATTGCCCGTCGCCGGGAATGGATGCCGCTCTGCACCATTACTTGCTCATTAGCCACTACCTTGGCCATGTCCGCGGGCAGTACCGGCGCCCAGACTACCCTGAGGCGGTTGTCCCCGAAGCTCTCATTCTGGTATCGCTCCAGGAGCTTGAAGATAAGCCGGTTGCGCTGCGTATAGGCGGCGGTACGGATACTCCTCTTCCGCTTTACCTTTTGCAGTAGCGGCTGCAACTCAATCTCCAGGGCCACGCCGGACAGGTCCCGTTCCGTGCCGCCGAAGGCCGCCCGCGGCGATTCAGAGACATCGTGCAGGATGCGGTAGAGCAAGTTGATATAGTCCAGATGTAACCCCACGCCGCCCCCCTGCAGCAGGTCGAGCAAGTAGGCCTTGGCATCCTCCGGGATGTTCCACACCGCGCCCGGCCGGACGGCAATATCCTCGGACTCTTCCACGTTTTCCAGCACGGCGATGGGGTTGCCGGAAAGCTCCAGGATGCGTGAGATTTGGGACATCGCCCGGTTCAACTCACGCTGCGGCTCCATAATCTGGGTTAAATCGGAGACGCCCCAGAACCGCTTTGGTTCCCGCAAATTAGGAAAAATCACAAATGGTATGAAACCGTAGGGGTTGGGCTTCTTCTCCACCTGTATGCCGTCAATCCACAGCTCGAATTCCTGATTAGTCCACACCTCGACCAGGTTTGATGTCTTATCTTTGGGCGCTACCTGGTAGAGACTCTCGACCACCTCCGCCGCCAGGCTGTACTTCGAGACGACGCGCCACACCCGTGAGGTATCATCACCCACCCACCAGGCATACACCCCCTGGATATCGGGGGCACTGACTCTCACGCTCTTCGACTCGTTGTCCAAGATAACCTTGTAGCAGGCATCGCCCAGGATGGCACAATCAACCTCGGTCTCGAAGTCGAGTTGCTCCAGGTTGTTGTCCTCGTAGACGCGGTATAAAGCCGCTTCCGCCTTATTCGCCCCGGCTCTGGCCTCGGCGGAATCAGCGACCGGCTCCACGGCAGAGCCGGTGCCGGACATGAGGTAAGAGGTCACCTTATCAATGAAGACCCGGGCATAGTTGAAGGTCAGGCGTTTGTCGCCCCGCCTTTCCCGGCCTTCCCAGTGGATGCCATGATAGAAATCAAGCAGCTCTTTATAGCCGCCCAGCCGGTCGGCATCACGACGGTTTAGCTCGGCGGGATTAAAACCTTCACTCATTGTTGTCTACTCCTCATTTCCATTTCGTCATTCCGAGCGTCTTTCTTGTCATTCCAGCAACAACCCCTTGTCATTCCAGCGTAGGCTGGAATCCACTCCCACCTTCCCGCCTTGATTCCGTGTTCCCGTATCAAGTACGGGACAGGCAAGCACGGAATGACAACGTTACAAGTGTTCCGTTAATGTCATTCTGAGCGTAGCGAAGAATCCGTACTGTTCCTTCTGTGAACGGATTCTTCGCCGTCCTTCCCCGTGAAGGACTCCTCAGAATGACAAGGTTGGTTCGCATTATTTCTTGCTGGTTTCAGTGCCCGCTGCACCGTGCGCACACTGACGGCGAACATCAAGGCCAGCTCCTTGACCCCTTTTTTTTCTGTGGTGAACAGCCTTATCATCTCTTTCGCCCGCAGCCTCTTCAGCCAGCGCTGTTTCCCTCCAGGCTCATCATAGATACACCCGGGTAGCGGGCAGTTGAGACAGGAATCCATCACCTCACAACCCTCATCCCGGTAGTGGCAATACTCCGGCAGTAAATCCGGCTCAGGTACCTTCTCCGCAACACCAATCCCCTCATGCTCTCCATCCCTCTCGCTCATCTCCATCTCCGTTCGTCAATCACAACCTAAATTTGTTCCGCAACTGCCAGATTAGCACATTTGTTCTACTAGCGTCAACAACATTTTGTCGCATATTGCTAAAATCCAGACTCAGGTGATACAATGGCGACATTGGCAAATACACAATAATCACAAGGTATTATTGAATGAATGGTAGAATTGGTGGCCAAAGGCCACGTCCTCGGGTTGCATTAGTTGGTAGTTTTGACGTCATTGATATGGAGCATTTTCGGCGCATGTTCCCAACGATTTGGCAAGCAGAGGCTATATGGATTTTGAGAGATAAAGTAGATATTAGGGAAATAGACTTGGTTATTCTAGCCTCAGACGTTGATGATGTAGGTGACTGGGAGCAAGCAGCACATTGCGTTTGCTTTTCCAGGAGTATTAATACACTTCCAGGTCCGACTTCTTATTGTCACCTTCAAATATCTGGAAATGCCCAAACTGAGGAATTCTTCTTCCCTGATGCTCCCCTACCAATCAGCCGTCTTCGTGAGGCAGACTACGGTAACTTGACAAGCATACGAGGCTGGCCACGTCTACAACTGCAATTTGAGCGGTCTCGTCCCGGGTCCGGTTCTGGGACTACAGAAACTCAACGAGCATATGCAACCAGCATCTTAAATAAGGGAAGTATCATATGCGAGCATTGTACTAACTTACCTTTAGCTGTAGCTTTTATCAGGGAGGGAACAAGTCTTGGGGTTGGTTGGCTCCCAAAAGTGGATACCAACCAAGCGGCTTGGGTAGAGTTGCTAGTAACTCAGTGGGCTCAATCTGATAAAGACACGTTCCCCAATTTTGGAGATTGGACTGCATCCCCTGAATGGATGGTCAAAGAAGAGGAACAAGTGTTATCTCAAATTCAGGTTTTGGAGCTAAAGAAACGGGAATCCGTGATTGAGATAGACAAACAAATTGGGGAATTGACCACCAAGTTCGCTCTTGCGAAAACTAATGCCAATCAAGGGCAGAGACGCTTAATTGCGGCACAAGGTAAAGAACTAGTAGAAGAAGTAGCAAAAGCTCTCAAATGTATCGGATTCGACGTAACAGACGTCGACGAGCTAGTCGGTGAAAAGGGACTTAAGAGAGAAGACCTTCGCTTAGGGCATTTAGATAAGGATGGTAAGGATTGGAATGCAATTGTAGAAGTTCGAGGATATGCTCGGAGTGCAGGAACTACTGCTGATTTGCTCCGCCTTGCTCGATTTGCCAATCTGTATAAAATAGAGACTGGACAAGATCCCGATAAACGTATCTATATTGTAAACGGTGAACTTGAAACCTTGCCGTCACAGCGTCAGGAACCTCTGGCTTCAGCACCTGAGGACCTACAGATATTCGCCGACAGTGATGGTATTCTTATTTGGTCTCTCGATTTATTCAGAGCACTAAAAGCAACCGACCCTGCTGATTACCCTGCGCTTCTGGAATCTATCAAACGTGCCAAGGGTAGGTGGGTCATCTAAGAGGGGCTTTCACCCCTCTTTCCTTTTTTCTTCCCCCCTCTCTGTCTATGCTATAATCGGAAAACTAGCCAATGAGCACAAAAATAATTATCGCGGTTATTGGTGGGGGAGAGCCTGCCCCAAAGGAAGCGGCGGTAGCCGAAGAGGTCGGCCGTGAGCTGGCCAGGCGGGGCGCCGTTGTCATCTGTGGCGGCCTGGGTGGGGTTATGGAAGCAGCTTGCCGTGGCGCCCGCTCACAGGGCGGGGCAACTATCGGCGTTCTCCCCGGTGATAGCGCGGCCTCGGCTAATCCTTACGTGGAAATCCCCATCGTCACCGGCATGGGCTATGCCCGCAATATCATCGTGGTCAAATCGGCCCGGGCGGTTATCGCGGTGGGCGGCAGTTATGGCACTCTCTCCGAGATTGCCCACGCCCGCCAAAGCGGTATACCCGTTATCGGTCTGAACACCTGGTCAATATCGAGAAACGGCGAGGCGGATAGCTCCATTATCCCTGCACAAAGTGCCGTCGAGGCCGTAGACATCGCCCTCCGTTTGGCGGCGGATGTATCTCGCGAGGGCAAGTAAGGATTCGGCATTGCCTCGAAGCACTCCGTTAACCACGGAAAGACGGATGCTTCGCGGAGTTTATCCTGAGCATAGGCGAAGGGCTCGCAATGACCGGAGCAAAATTCCCCCTTTTCCCTTCAACATGGAGAAAAAATATTAGCAAAGGGACTTGACAAATACCCACCGAAATAGTATCTTCAATGTAGATACCAAAATGGAGGGGTAGCATGAGAACACGTGTCCAGAAATGGGGCAACAGTCTTGCTTTGCGCATCCCCAAATCTTTTGCTAACGAAGTAGGGCTCCAAAGAGAAACGTCTATCGAAGTATCTCTGGCAGACGGAAAGCTCATTATCACCCCCGTAGCCAAGCCGAAGCCGACCCTTAAACAACTGTTGGCGAAGGTCACGAAAGAGAATTTACATCACGAGGTTAACACCGGCCCCGCCGTAGGGAACGAAACGTGGTAAGACCCCGGACTTATGTTCCCCGGTGCGGGGACGTAGTATGGCTCACCCTGAATCCACAAGCAGGTCACGAACAAACCGGACGTCGCCCTGCCCTGGTACTCTCACCCGAAATTTATAACAAGAAAACAGGATTGGCTATATTCTGCCCAATTACCAGCCAGATTAAGGGCTATCCTTTCGAGGTTCTTCTTCCTGAAGGTTTACCGGTAGCCGGAGCAATCCTATCCGACCAGGTTAAAAGTCTAGATTGGCATGCCCGAAACGCGGAACTGATTTGCATTTTGTCAGCTGAGATTATGTCCGAAGTACTTCAGAAACTGGGTACATTGATATCCCCTTAGCTGACCCCTTCTGGCAAAGGGTATACAAATGTCACCCTGAGCACATTCGCTACGCTCAGTATAAACTCTGCGAAGGGTATCGGAGTGGCGGGGCATCGGTTAACCACCAACACCACCCCGAGATTCTTCAGTCGCTCTGCTCCTTCCGAATGACATCTTCGGACAATTCTGAGATATTCCTTTGCGAATCACATGTTTCGGTGCTATAATCGCTAATGTCGGAGGGAGCGAGACATTATGTTAACTGTCAAAAATCTGAAAGCCAGAGAAATTCTGGACTCCCGGGGCAACCCTACCGTAGAGGTTGAAGCCGGGCTTTCCGATGGTGCGGTAGGCGTAGCCGCGGTACCATCCGGCGCCAGCACCGGCACGCACGAAGCCGTGGAGCTGCGCGACGGCGGCTCACGGTTTAACGGACTCGGTGTCCTTAACGCTGTAAAAAATGTGAACAAGGAAATCGCCAGGGCAGTTGCCGGTATGTCCGCCACCAACCAGGCCGCCCTCGACAAAAAGCTCATCGAGCTTGACGGCACACCTAACAAGGCGCGCCTGGGTGCCAACGCCCTTCTGGGCGTATCGCTGGCGGTAGCCCACGCTGCCGCCAACTCGGCCCATACGTCCTTCTATCAATATGTAGGAAAGGCCAAACAGTACACCCTACCCGCCCCGATGATGAACATCCTTAATGGCGGGAAACACGCCGCAAACTCCACCGATTTCCAGGAGTTTATGGTAGTACCTGCCGGCGCCGCCAGTTTTCGCCAGGCACTGCAGATGGGCGCCGAGATTTACCAGGCGCTGAAAAAGGTTCTCAAAGACAGAGGTTTGAATACCAACGTCGGCGATGAGGGTGGCTTCGCCCCCTCGCTCGCCTCGAACAAAGAGGCCATCGAGGCTATTGTCTCCGCCATCGCCAAGGCCGGTTATGCGCCGGGCAAGGACTGCTTCATTGCCCTCGACCCCGCCGCCAGCGAGTTCTACAAGGACGGTCGCTACGTACTGTCCCGCGAGGGTGTTTCCCTGAGCACCAGCGAGATGGTTGATTATTATGTCAAATGGGCGGCCAACTACCCACTCATCAGCCTTGAGGACGGCTTGG
>ORJL011578936.1_pt1 | contig 11059 bp, 8 predicted proteins | sample 1779941 | NCBI WGS metagenome assembly ORJL01 (sample SAMEA104232317, study PRJEB22302) | groundwater metagenome | biome: forest; feature: aquifer; material: groundwater | place: USA | collected 2011-08-07 | depth 5.8 m | reverse complement strand
GACGCTCGACCGACGTGCACGACTGGCCGGTTGTCGTTAGCGCGCCCCACGCCGCGCCGGCCGCGGCGCGTTCGAGATTAGCATCCTCGAATACGATCATCGGATCCTTGCCGCCGAGCTCGAGCTCGACCGGGATCAGGTGCTCGGCCGCTTGCGCCAGGATGCGGCGCCCGGTGCGCGTGCTGCCGGTGAAGAAGATCTTCTCGGGTTTCTGCGCCACCAGCTCGGAGCCGACCTTGCCGTCACCGTAGACGATCTGCACCCAGTTCGGCGCAAAGCCGGCTTCGGCGAGGAGATCCTCGATCAAACCCTCGAGCGGCGTCCACTCCGAGGGCTTGTAGACGACACTGTTTCCGGTGACGACCGCACACGCGATCGGGACGATGGCTTGGTAGAAGGGATAGTTCCACGGTGAAATGACGAGGATCGTCCCCAGCGGCTCGTAGAAGGTCAGCGACTTCTTCCCCATCAGCGCCAGCGGCGTCGGTTGCTTGTGATCGCGCAGAGCTTTGCCGGCGTGGGCTTCGAAGTAATGCAGGTTGTCGAGGACGCCGAAGATCTCGGAGATCAAGGCATCGGAGCGCGACTTGCCGGTGTCCTTCTGAATGCGGTCGACGATTTCCTCGCGGCGGGCAAGCACGATGCGTTTCAGGTTGGTGATGTATTTGAGCCGCTCCGCCACCGACAGGCGGCGCAGCGACTGCGCGCCGCCGCGGGCGCGCGCGAAGGCCTGCACCGCCGGCGACGCCGTCTCGTCGACTTCGCGCACGGGCGGCGCCTGAGGCGGGATGGGTGTCACCGCTGCCGTCGCGTCGCCGTCGCGCTCGACGATCTTGGTGTCCCAACCGATGCTCTCGAAGACCGATGTGCCTTCGCCGATATCGGAATAGTAGAGCGACACCACCATGCCGCGCAGCCCGATGTTGGCCATGCGAAACGGCGCGGCGACGGCGTCGGGCAGCTTGCCGTGTTGCTCGGTCAACCAAAACAGAGCTTTCACCAGCAATTGTGGCAGGGCGCCGAAGACGCTGAGGACGCCGCAGATGCTCGTCCGATCCGAGTCACTCATATAGGCCAACATGCGGTCGGCTTGCAGCGCGCAGCGCGACGCCGAAAACGACGGTAGATCGCGATCGCCGGGAACGATGATGTTGCCCAGCTTCTCCAGGCCGACGAGCTGACGATGGTTCAAGAGCTGCAACGAGTTCATACGCGCGCGTCCTTCAAGATCTGATCGGCGGCCATGATCGACAAGGCCATGATGGTGAAAGCCGGGTTGATGCCCGGTGCGTTGGGGAAGATGCTCGAGTCGCCGGTGTAGATGTTGCGCGAGCCGTGCAGGCGGAACTCCGGCGAAGTCACCGACTTCACCGCGTCGACGCCCATGTTGCAGCCGCCCATCAAGTGCAACCCGATGGGGAACGCGCCTTCGAGGATCTCCTTGGCTCCGGTGGACAGAAAGATATTGCGGATCGCCTCGCGGCCGAGGTCGCGGCGGCGGCGATCTTCGTCGTTGAGCTTCTTCTCGACGACGACACCGCCGCGGGAGTTGAGCCGGATGCGTCCGGGCAGGGTGTCGCGCACCGCGACTTCGATACAGGCGAGATGGCGGATGTGCTTCATCAGCTGAAAGTGCCGCGCCCCGAAGGCCGGCAGCAGCAAGGCGATCGCCGCGGCCGGTGCGAACACATTCTCGAGCTTGAAGCCGCGGCGCCGGAAGCTGGGGTCGTCCGATTTGTAGGTCTGCAGCGGGCCGCGATGCGAGTCGACGGGATCTTCGTAGCGCGCCAGGATCATGTACTGCGGATGGGTGAAGAAGTTCTGTCCCAACGCCGGCAGTCGCGACGCGAAGCCGGAGGCGAAGAGCAGGCGCGTGTTGCCGATGGCGCCGGCGGCCAGCACCAGGCGCTTGCCGCGGAAGGTGCGCGGGCTGCGGTCGGTGCCGACACCGGTGACGCTGACCTCGTCGGCGCGATCCTCGATGCGTTGCACCTCGAACTCGGAAACCAGCTCCAGCCCGGCCTCGCGGGCGCGCCGCAGCGTGGTCACCGCCATGCTCTGCTTGCTCTCGATCGGGCAGCCGCCGAGGCACTCGATGCAGCAGTTGCCATCTTCGTAGTGGCAGCCGCTCTGGGCGCGATGCAGGGCTGCATGGCGATAGCCGGTGCGCTCGAAGCCGCGGCGGAAGACGTCGGCGTTGCCGTTGCGGTAGCCCTCGGGGATGTCCTCAATGGCGATCTGTTGATTGGCGCGATCGTAGAACGGATCGAGGTCGGAGCGGCTCAGGAACGATACGCCCGACTGCTCGCGCCAGGCGTCGAAGGCGACGTCGTCGAAGCGGTCCATCAGCGCGCCGTTGACCACCGAGCCGCCGCCGACCACTTTGGGCCGCAACAGGCCAATGCCCGCATCGCTGGTGAGCTCGACGCCGCCGCCCCAGTAGAGCTGCGCGTTGGCGTCGAGGTCTTTGCGTGGGTACGTCTTACGCGTGTAATCCTTGCCGGCCTCGAGCACGACGCAGCGCATCCCCGCTTGCGTCAACGCCTGCGAGATGAAGCCACCCGAAGTGCCGGCGCCGATGATGACGGCGTCATACATGTCGTTGCTTGCCATCGACTCTCCTTAGAAAACGCGAGGAAACTATGCGGCCGCGTGCATACCTCCAGAGCGAGGACCCGACAAGCCGGGGCGGGAGACGGTCGCGCTTCTGCCCTGCATCTCTCACCACGGAGGCAAGGAGACACGGAGTGTAAGGGGAGGGGGAACGCTCGATTGGCAGGACTGCCGAGGTTTCCCGTAGTCTCCTGAAGCGCCACTCCCCTCGCCCGCGCCACCCTTCGACACGGCTCAGGGCAGGCTTCCGGCGCGGGAGAGGGTTAGGGTGAGGGCCGTAAGATGGGCAAATCAAGCGAAGTTGGACCCCTCACCCCCACCCCCTCCCGCGGTAGATCAGTCCGCCGGCTGCTCAGCGCCACCGCGTTAGAGATCGGGAGAAACGCGAGCTCCAGAAGCCATACGAACGTATGGCTAGGACAGGGCACTCGTGTTAGCGTGTCTTGGTGGCGAAGGCGGGGTTCGAGTGGGACGCAAGGAAGGATCGCGAGAACCAAGAGAGGCATGGGGTTTCGTTCGCGAAGGCGCAGCTCGCCTTTGCCGATCCGAAGCGCGTGATTGCGGAGGACTTGACCCATAGTTCGAGGGAGGAGCGGCACTACTGTTTCGGCGAGGTTGAAGGCGGGGTCCTGACCGTCCGATTCACATACCGCGAAGACATCATTCGAATCTTCGGTGCGGGATACTGGCGAAAGGGCAAGCGAATTTATGAGCGAGAAAATCCGATACACCGACGAACCACTGGGCAAGCTAAGAGTCGTTCCTGATTTCCTTCCTCGTCCCGAGGATCTGGTGTTTCGCGACGAGGCCGTGAAGGTCACGATGGCCTTAAGCAAGCGTAGCGTCGACTTCTTCAAGTCTGAAGCACGGAAGCACCATACCCAGTACCAGCGAATGATTCGGCGACTGCTCGATGCCTATGCTGAGCACCACGAGCGCCCTTCAACTGGGCGCTCAACACGGTCGCGCGCAAGAGCGGCGCGCGCCAGTTAGCGGAAACCTGGGCGACGCAGCGACGATTCGGACGATGAGGAGGTCGATTAGGCTATGCACCGAGATCCTGTTGTTGAAGAGACCCGAGCGGCGGCACGCACGCTCGAGGAAGCGGCTGGTTACAACGTGCACCGCTACTTTGAGAACCTGCGCGCGAAGCAGGCGCAATACGGGGATCGCCTGATTCAGACGATTGCCTCGCCTACCTCGACATCCGAACCGCGCGCAATCTCAAAGGATGCTGCGGAGTGAGGTGTTGTCTAACTCCGAAAATGATTCTCGCGCCAAGACGCAAAGCCGCCAAGAAGAACAACGGGAATCTAGACGCGATTCTTTCTTCTCGAATCTCATTCTGGTGGCCCTTAGGTTTTCCCGTGCTTTGGCTTGGCGGCTTCCTCCTTTGCGGCTTTGCGTCTTTGCGCGAGCTTCTCTTCCTTCGGATCAGGGCTAACTGTCGAGAATCAGCAGCTCGACGAAAATCATGAGCGGTGCGGTGGTCTTCACCGGAACCCGCGTGCCGCTGCAGACCCTCATGGATTACATCGAAGAGGGCGGTTCTCTCGACGAGTTTCTGGAGGACTTCCCCACCGTAAGCCGCGAGCACGCGATTGCCGTCTTAGAGCTCGCGAAAGACTCCCTGATCCAGCGTGCGACTGCTGCTTGACGAGTGTGTGCCGAAGCGACTGCCCCACCTAACCCGCCACAACCTGGAACACCGGAATTGTCGCGGCGATCTTCTCGAACTCGGACAACGGCGCGTCTTTGTCGACCGCGATGTGCGGCCGCGCCCCGGGGGCGCGCTGCAGGTACTCTTTCAGAATCGGCGCGCGGCGCTCGACTGGAATCTCGTCCAACCGCACATCTTCGCGCCGCCCGTGGCGCAGGACCGCCGCGCCACCGCTGGCCTGCAGGTTGCGGACCCACGCCACTTTGTCGCCGAGCATCGCCACCAAGTAACGCTGTCCTTCGACCGTGACCAAGACCATGGGGAAAGCGGCGACCTTACCCGAGCGCCGCCCCTTCACCTCCAGGGTGACCAAGTAATTCGGGGCGACTCCCCACGCGCCCACCGCCGCCCAGGCGCGGTTCAAGATCCTGGCAAGTCGGTTGGGGCGAAACCCTCGGTACAACCAGCGAGCGAACGTGTCATGCACCGGCACTCTCCTGTGTCGCTCGCCCATACACCTTCAGCGCCGCGGACAACAGGCAGGCGGGGTCGCCCGAGACGATGCTCGGCCCGAAAGCCGGCTTCAGGCTCGAGCCTCAGGCATCCTGATCCCCAGGATTCCAAATTGATCCGGGAGATCGAATTTTGAACCACAGAGGCACAGAGGCCACAGAGATGCAGAAGGAAATCTCAGGCTTTTTTCTCTGTGCCCTCGGTGTTCTCTGTGGTTGATTTCGTCTCGAACCAATTCTTGGGATCACGGCAAATTCCAGGGCTGAATCTCCGGCTCTCGGATCTTCCCTCATTCCTCGGGATCTCCAGCGTATTCGAAGCCCGCAACTACGAGCTGCGATCGATAATCAGGCTCTGCGCCGAGCGGCCGATGGGACCGCCTTCGTCGTACAGCATACTCTCGGCAAGCCCGACACCGAGCTCGCTGGGATAGGTCACCGCCTCCAGGCAGACCCACTCGCCGACGGGCTGCCGGTGCAGGTAGATCGTCAGGTCGGGATTGATGAAGCTGTAGCCCTCCACGCGGCTCAGAATCCAGCTCACGCCATTGCCGAAGTCGGCAGCGGCGGCGACGCGCGACAGCGGCGAGGTCTCTTCACCCGCGATCAGCGCCACCCGCAGCCGGATCCAATCGGTCGCCGCTCCGGGTTCCATGAAGGTGCCGCGCACGAAGCGATGCTCGACGGCGTGGCTGTGAAAGGCGCGCTCGCCCGCCGTCTGCGCCCACGGCGGCAATGTATGTCGGCCTGCTTGTGGTCCCGGCGGCGGCTCGTGGTGCGGCAGGTCGGTCGGCATCGCAACGTCGGCGCGACGAATGCGTAGACCGGTAACGCGCGCGACTTCGGTTTCGCCGGCGAAGAGCGCCGTCTCGACGAGTTGAACCTTACGCCCCTGCCGCGCCCAGCGCGTGCGCGCCAGCAACGGCGACAACGGCACCGGCCGCAGGAGCTCGATGGTGAGCCGCGCCACGAACATCGCCTCGCCGCCCTCGAAGCGCTCGACGAGACTCGCCAGCAGAGCCGCCGGTGCCCCCCCGTGCTGAGCTCGCGGGTCCCACGGACCACGCGCCAGATCGGTGGGAACGAAGCGCTCGCCGTCGCGCACAAAAATCGCTTCCGTCATGGTGGTCACAACTATCGCAAAGCGACGCCAGCGCAATCCGGCAAGAGGGTTGGCGGGATAGCGTGAGCCAATCCGACTGCCCTCACCCTAACCCTCCCTCGACCAAGCTCGGGACAGGTCTCCCGCGCCGGAATTGGCGCGAGCGAGGGGAGCTGGCCTGCAGCCCATTCCGTTGCGGACCTCTTCTTCGTGACCTTCGTTCTCTTCTTCGCTCTTGAGATTCCGGACGCGTTCATTGGCCCCGAGCTCAGGAGCTCTGAGACTCGGGCGCCAGGAGCTCGGGCAAGAGCTCGAGGCAGATGCGCACGAAGGCGCTGAGGTTTGGTAGACGCTGCGCTTGTTCGCGGAAGGCGAGCGCCCAACGCCGGGTGATGCCGGTCTTGCCGATCGGGCGAACCAGGAGGTCGCCACGGCGCTCTTCTTCCACCACCGCCCAATGCGGGACCACCGCAACCCCTAAGCCGGCGCAGACCAGCTTCGGCACGGGTTCGAGGGTGTCGAGCTGCATCCCCACTCGCGGGAAGACTCCGTCCTCGAGAAGCATGTGCTGAATGGAATGGCCGCGATGGTTGCGCGGCGCCCACAGAATGAGCGGCTGATCGGTAAAGTCGCGCGGGTGCACGCGCCGGCACTCGGCCCATGCGTGCGTGCTGGGCGCGATCGCCACCATTTCATCCGATCCGATCTCGACGAGGCGCAGTTGCGGTTCATCCACCGGCAGCAGGACGATGCCGACGTCCAACTCCGAGGCGAGCAATCGCGTCAGGATGCGCTTGCCGTGGGCTCCCTCCAACTTCAGCTCACATTTTGAAAAGCGCCGGCGAAACTCGCCGATCACCGCCGGCAGGAGAAAGGATGCCACCGGATGCGGCGCTCCGATGGTTAGCCTGCCGACCGCGTCGGAATCGAACTCCGCGATCACACGCTGCGCTTCCTCCGCCTTGCGCAGAATCTGCCGGGCGTATTGCACCAAGACCTCGCCGGCCGCCGTGGGTTTGATCCCGCTGCCGGCGCGGCTCAACACCTTAACATTGAGCTCGCGCTCAAGCGTGCTGATCTGCTGGCTGATCGCCGGCTGGCTCAAGCCGAGGCGCTTCGCGGCGCGCGTGAAGCTCCCGGCGTCGATGATCGCGAGGAAGGTTCGCAGCTGACGCAGATCCATCGCCGCAATCGAGCTCATCGGCGCACCGATAAGGCTTCTCTATGAGGACGTTCGTCGTTGGTGATGTCGCCGCCAGCGACCCCGATGCTCATTTGATCGGCACTGTGCTGCCCGATTGCACAGCGCGCAGCCGCTGATCGCTGTCGCTCGAATCTCCTCCACCGCTCGCCGGGTCTACGCGGAAGACGGCCTGTGACGCGGTTCAGGAAGCGGACTGCTTCTTGCTCATCGTGTCTCAACGAAAGGTCTCCACTCGTGATTCGCTTCATCAATGAGGCTCAGAAGCAGGATGGATGCCAGTCAGGTGCGGAGTCAGTGAAACAGATGCAGCGAGCACGCCAGGGAATCGATGGAGAGCGTAACGGTGGAGCAATGATGGGAACGAAACGCAAACGCTTGGTGGTGATCGGAAACGGAATGGCGGGCGCCCGTGTCGTCGAAGAGATCCTGGCACGCGATCCGGATCGTTTCGAAATCACGATGTTCGGTGCCGAACCCTACGGCAACTACAATCGCATCCTGTTGTCGAACGTACTGAACGGAACGCAGCGGATGGAGGAGATCTTCCTCAATTCGCTCGAATGGTACAGCGAGCGGCGGATCGCGCTGCACGCCGGCTGGAAGGCGACCTGCATTGATCGTCAGCGCAAGGTCATTGTCGGCAAGCCTATGCGCGTCGGCGCGCTGGCCTACGAGACGGATGGCTGCGACCCCGGCGCGGCGACAATCGAAGTGCCGTACGACGCCGTCATCATCGCCACCGGGTCGCGGCCGTTCGTGCCTCCGATCGAGGGCATGGGGCAGCCGGGAACGTTTCAGTTTCGCACCATCGACGATTGCGCGCGCATCGCCTCGTTTGCGCAGCGCTGCCGCAGCGCGACGGTCATCGGTGGCGGCTTGCTCGGTCTCGAGGCGGCGCGCGGCTTGTTGACGCACGGCGTGGAGGTCGCCGTCGTCGAGGCAGCGCCGCAGTTGATGGTGGCGCAGCTCGACGCCGAAGCCGCGGTCATCCTGCGCGCCACGATGGAGCAGATGGGTGTGCGCGTGCTGGTCGGGAAGATCTCGACCCACATCCTCGCAGGCGACAACGGCGGCGTGGCCGGCCTGCGTTTCAAGGATGGTGAGACCCTGGCGACCGAAATGGTCGTCGTCAGCGCCGGCATCCGGCCGATTACCGAAGTCGCCGCTGTGTCCGGCCTACGCGTCGCGCGTGGCATCGTCTGCGACGATCAGATGCGCACCGACGATCCCGAGGTCTTCACCGTCGGCGAGTGCGCCGAGCACAACGGCGTCATCTACGGCCTCGTCGAGCCGATTTGGGAGCAGGCGCGTGTTCTCGCCGACGTGATCACTGGCATCAAGCCTGACTCGACCTACGCGGGCTCGCGTCTGGCCACGAAGCTGAAGGTGATGGGCGTCGAGCTGGCGTCGATGGGAGCCACGATGCCGCGCGACGAGAACGACGAGATCGTCGTCTACCGCGAGCCGGCGCGTGGCGTGTACAAGAAGCTGGTGCTGCGCGGCGACGCCCTGGTCGGCGCCATCCTTCTCGGCGAAGCCGATACCGCCGGGGTCCTGATGCAGATGTACGCGATGGGTACGCCGGTGCCGGAACGGCGCGCCGATCTGCTCTTCGGCACGACCAGCGGAGCCCCGATCCTGTCGGTGTTCGACCTCCCCGATCATGCGCAGATCTGTAACTGCAATGGCGTCTCCAAGGGACAGATCAAGGAAGCCATCCTGGTGGGCAAGTGCCGCTCGCTGACCAAGGTTGGCGCCTGCACGAAAGCCGGCACCGGTTGCGGCAGCTGCAAGCCGTTGATCCAGCAGTTTCTCGAGGTCTACGCCGGCGACGTCGAGGAAGACCCGCGCGAGCACTACTACGTGCCGGGCGTACCCCTACGCAAACCCGACCTCATCGAAGCGATCAGGGCGGGTGGATTGAAGAGCGTGAGCTCGGTGTTCGCGGCACTGGCGGGAGGCGTCGAGGATCCGGCCAGCAAGCCGGGGCTCGCTTCCCTGCTGCGCTCGCTGTGGCACGACGAGTACGAAGACGAGCGCGATGCGCGCTACATCAATGACCGCGTCCACGCCAACATCCAGAACGACGGCACCTTCAGCGTCATCCCGCGCATCTATGGTGGCGTGACCTCGGCCGCCGAGCTGCGCCGCATCGCCGACGTCGCCGACAAGTACCAGGTGCGCATGGTCAAGCTCACCGGCGGCCAGCGCATCGACCTGCTCGGCATTGCCAAGGAGGATCTCCCGGCGGTGTGGAAGGACCTCGGCATGCCGAGCGGCCACGCCTACACGAAGGCCTTCCGTACCTGCAAGAGCTGCGTCGGTACCGAGTTCTGTCGCTACGGCCTCGGCGATTCCATCGCTCTGTCGCAGAAGATCGAGCGCCGCTTCCAGGGCATCGAGTCGCCGCACAAGATGAAGCTCGGGACGACCGGCTGCCCGCGCAATTGCTCGGAGGCGTACGTCAAGGATCTCGGCGCCGTCGCCATCGAGGGCGGCAAGTGGGAGATCTACATCGGCGGTGCCGCCGGCAGCAGCGTGCGCAAGGGCGATCTGCTCTGCACCGTCGACTCGCACGAGGACGTTCTCAAGTACATGGGCCGCTTCATGCAGTACTACCGCGAGAACGCCAAGTACATGGAACGCACCTACGGCCTCGTCGAACGTTTGGGGATCGAACATCTGCGCGAGGTTCTGGTCGACGACCGCGACGGGATCTGCGCGCGCTTGGACAGCGAGATCGAAGCCGCGGTCGCCGCCTACAAGGATCCGTGGGCGAGTGACGCCGCCGAACCGGTGCACGAGGCGCAATTCGCGGCGCCGACGGCGGTGGTGCTGCAGGGAGAGGTAGCCGTATGAACGTCGCACCGCGCAGTCGTGTTCTTCCGACACCGCACCTCAAGCTCGTGCGCCCGCCGCGGCGTATCGACCTGTGTGAGCTCGACGCCATTCCCTTGGGGCAGGGGCGCGCCTTTGTGATCGACGACCATGCCGTGGCGGTCTTCCGCCAACGCGACGGGCTGGTGTTCGCCATCGACAATGTGTGCCCGCACCGCGGCGGCCCGCTCGCCGAAGGTATCGCCGGCGGCGGCAGCGTCATCTGCCCACTGCACGGCTGGAAGATCGATCTGCGCAGCGGCCGCTGCGCGGCGGAAGACAAGGGTGTGCGCACCTACCCGGTCGAGATCGTAGGCGCACGCATCTGGCTGACCATCGAGGCGGACAAATGAACCCGACCGCCATGCCGGGTGTGGAGCGGGAGACTCCGCCTATCGCAGTCGCCGCCCGAACGGAGGCGGTCAATGGCAGGAAGAATGACCGCGGATTACACGGATACCACGGATACGGAGGAGCGTTTCCTGATCTTCCGATCCGTGAAATCCGTGACATCCGTGGTTCGGAACGATCTGGCTCTAATCCTCTGCCGCAGGTATCGACGACGCAGGGCGCTGCGGTTGCACCCCTCGCACTCGCCTTCGGAACAACCGCCTGCTTGCTGCTGGCGATCTATCTCGGCTCCGCACGCTTCCGTCACCTCGACCCCGCACTCTCCGGCTATCTCGCCGCAACCATCGTGTCGTGCTTCGCGCTGACCTATCGCGTCGTTGCTTTCTGGAGCCGCCCGGCATCAGCGTTCTACGCGCGCATTCTCTTCAACGCACTGAAGCACCCGCGTCAGGCGACGCGAATGCTCCGGGCAGGGGCGCGCGACGTGGCGGCGCAGAGCTTTATCCGCAAGCGCGGCCTGGCGCGCTGGCTGGCCCATATGTCGATGTCCTGGGGAACCATGCTTGCCTTCGCGGTAACCCTTCCACTGGTGTGGGGCTGGCTGCACTTCGAGGCCGCCGGCGATCGACACTACGTCGCCCTGTTCGCCGGCGTCCCAACCCTGCGCTTCGACGTCGGCGGAGTTGCCGGCTGGCTGATGTTTCATGTGTTGAGCGTCGCCGCCGTCGCCGTGATCGGCG
>ORJL010686441.1_pt1 | contig 11060 bp, 9 predicted proteins | sample 1779941 | NCBI WGS metagenome assembly ORJL01 (sample SAMEA104232317, study PRJEB22302) | groundwater metagenome | biome: forest; feature: aquifer; material: groundwater | place: USA | collected 2011-08-07 | depth 5.8 m | reverse complement strand
TGGACGGCGCCGATGTGCGCGCAGGCGTGCGAGGCGATCGCGACCTGCGGCGACATCGGCAGGAAGATCCCGACGGCGTCGCCCTCGCAGATCCCGAGCGAGACGAGCGCCTCCGCGAGCCGCGCCGTCTCGTGGGACAGCGCGCGCCACGTGAGCGCCGAGCGGGTCCCGTCCTCGGCCCGGAAGACCGCCGCCTCGGCGTCCGCGAGGTCTCCTTGAGCCCACTTGTGGAGGCAGTTCCAGGCGAGGTTGAGCCGCGCGCCGGAAAACCACGTCGCCCACTCGATCCCGCGCGACTCGTCGAGCACCGTCTCCCACGGCTGCGAGAACTCGATCCCGAGGTCCTCGACGACGGCGGGCCAGAAGACCTCCGGCTGCTCGACGGACAGCCGGTGGAGAGCGTGGAAGTCGCCCGCGCAGCCGAGCGCGCGCGCGAGCCGCGTCACGTTCGCGCGCTCGAGCTGCTCGGGTGTCGGCGTCCAGGCGTAGATCAATTCGCTACCGTAGTGCTCACTAACTTGAGACGAAAGGGCGGGAGATGAAGGCACGGATCTTCGCAGAGGCGAACAGGAAGTGGTGGACGCTCGCGGCGCTCTCCTTCGCGCTGTTCATGATCATGCTCGACAACACGATCGTGAACGTCGCGCTGCCGTCGATTCAGCGCGACCTCGGGATCGGCGTCTCCGAGCTCGAGTGGGTCGTCACCGGCTACGCGCTCAGCTTCGCGGTGCTGATGCTGAGCGGCGGCAAGCTCGCGGACATGTACGGGCGGCGGCGGGTCTTCCTGTCCGGCCTCGTAGTCTTCACGCTCTCCTCGCTCGCTTGCGGCCTCGCGGGGGGCGCCGGTCTGCTGATCGGCGCGCGCGTCGTCCAGGGCGCGGGCGCGGCGTTCATGATGCCGGCGACGCTCTCGATCATCTCGGCCCCCTTCCCGCCGCGCGAGCGCGGCGCGGCGATCGGGATCTGGGCGGGCGTCTCGGCGATGGCGCTCGCGATCGGCCCGCTTGTCGGCGGGCTCATCACCGAGCACATCTCCTGGAACTGGATCTTCTACGTCAACGTCCCCGTTGGCGCGCTCGCCGTCGCGGCGACGCTCCTGATCGTCCCCGAGTCGCGCGACACGACACACGTGCAGCGGCTCGACGTCCCGGGGCTGCTCGTCTCGGCGGGCGGCCTGTTCGCGCTCGTCTTCGCCCTGATCGAAGGCAGCCACTACGGCTGGAGCTCGCCGACGATCCTCTCCCTGTTCGCGGCCGCCGCGATCGCCCTTGTCGCCTTCGTCCTGCTCGAGCGGCATCAGCGCCTGCCGATGATGGATCTCTCGCTCTTCCGCCAGGGCACCTTCGCCGGCGCGAACATCGTCGCCCTGCTCGTCTCGCTCGCGATGTTCGGCGTCTTCTTCTTCGTCTCGCTCTACATGCAGAACATCCTCGGCTACTCGGCGGTCGAGGCTGGGGCGACGTTCCTGCCGATGACGGTGCTGATCATCCTCGTCGCGCCTCTGGCCGGAAAGACGTCCGACCGCTTCGGCTCGCGCTGGCTGATGGCGGTGGGGATGACCCTCACGGGCCTGTCCCTCCTCGTCTACGCCCAGCTCGAGACGGGATCGTCGTTCTGGAACGTGCTGCCCGGGCTCCTGCTGGGCGGTATCGGGATGGCGATGGCGATGTCCCCGATGACCGCGGCCGCGCTCGGCGCCGTGCCGGTGGACAAGGCCGGTGTCGGCTCGGGCATCCTCAACACCTTCCGCCAGGTCGGGGGCGCGCTGGGGATCGCGATCATGGGCGCGATCCTCACCGACCGGTCGGCCACGGCCCTCGCCGCCGGAGCCTCGCGCGAGGAGGCGTTCATGGCCGGGTTCACCCGCTCGCTCTACGTGGGGGCCGGCTTCGCATTCGCGGCCGCCGTGGTCGCCGCGCTGCTCGTGCGCACGCACCACCCATCCCCGGCGCGCGAGCCCGCGCAGGAGCCGGCGGTCGTGTGATGAGCCCCGCAGTCCGGCTGCCCGCCGCCGAGCGGCGGCAGTCGCTGCTCGAGACCGCGCTGCCGATCTTCGCAGCCGGCAGCTACCACAGCGTGACGACGGCGGAGATCGCGCGCGCCGCCGGCGTCAGCGAGCCTGTCCTCTACCGCCACTTCCCCTCGAAGCGCGCCCTCTACCTCGCGTGCTTCGACGAGGCCTGGCTTGGCCTGCGCGAGAGCTGGGAGTCCGCCGTCGCCGAGGCCGACGACCCGGCGCTCTGGATCCGGGCGATGCGCGGCGCCGTGCTCTCGATCAAGGACGACGTCGTGCTCCCCTCCACGCTGTGGATCCAGGCCCTCGCGGAAGCCGGGGACGACGACGTCATCCGCGACCACCTTCGGGCGCACATGACCGCCGTGCACGCGTTCGTACGCGACGTGATCGCCAGGGCGCAGGCGGCGGGCGGCATCGCCCGCGAGCGCGATCCCGCCGCCGAGGCGTGGATCTTCCTGGCGGGCGGCCTGCTCCTGACCGTCGCAGACCGGCTTGGCGTCCTGCTCGGCGAGGGCGAGCTCGCCGGCATCGCCGCGTCGCGCCTGCTCCGGCTCGCGGGCCGGGCCTGAGCCGGTCCGTGGAGAGTCCCCGGCTGCGGCCCCGGGGACATCTCCTGAGAAGGCAAGCAACCACTTCGGCGACACTCCGGATAGGCGGTGACTCTGCGGCAAGTCACTTCCTCCGGCTGCGGCGGTCGCTGAAGGTGGCGCGCCACAACTTGCACTGAGCCCTGGCGTCCGGCGGTGCAAGCCTGGACATGACTTTAGTGGCACTCTCCTAAGGAGTCAAGTACCTCGGTCAAGTGATTTTGTATAGCCTCCACTTCACCGATCGAGAGACCGGGGACGCGGTACCTCGTCCGAGGGAAATCCGGTCGCCCCCTTGCAAAGACATCGTCTTTCGCGCTAACTGTGTCAACCGCCGCCGTGAACCCGACCGAGACTCAAAGCCCTTCACCCGCGCCCGCCGCCCGTCTCGGCGAGCGCCTGCGCTCGCTGCGCGTCGCCGCCGGGCTGACGCAGACGGAGCTCGCGGGCGAGCGCTTCTCGAAGGAGTACGTCAGCCAGATCGAGCGCGGCAAGACGCGTCCGACCGCCGACACGGTGGCGTGGCTGGCGCAGCAGCTCGGCGTCGATCCGAGCTTCCTCGCGAAGGGCATCTCGACCGATGAGCGCGGCCGCGTCGAGGCCATGCTCGCCCGAGCGGAGGCGCTGACCGAAGCGCACCGTGCCGGCGAGGCCGTGGCGTTGTTCGAGGAGGCGCGAGCCGCCGTGGCTCCGACCGGCTCGGTCGAGCTCGAGGTGCGTGCGCACATCGGCGAGGCCTGGGCCTGCCAGGAGAACGGCGACCCGCACACCGGGATCAAGCTGCTCACGCGCGCCCGCGCCCTCGCCGAGGGTCCGCAGTTCTCCGACGTGGACCGGGCGGACGTGCTCTTCCGGCTCGGCGTCTGCCGCTACAAGCTCTCCAGCATCGCGATCGCGGTCGGCTTCCTCGACGAGGCGCTGGCGCTCGCGGAGCGGTCGGAGCTGCCGTGCGATCTCCTGCGGGCCGACATCCTCGGCTGGCGCTCGCGCTGCTACCGGCGCCAGCGTGATTTCGAGGCGGCGCGCGAGGACGTCGAGCGCGCGCTCGAGCTCGCCCAGTCGCTCGACGACCGCCGGACGATGGCGAACACGTACTACCAGGCCTCCCTCGTGGCGGAGCGGATGGGCCACTGGGTGCTCTCCCGGAACTACGCGGAGCAGGCCCGGGGGCTCTACCAGGAGCTCGCCGACGAGCGCAACGTCGGCAAGCTGCTCACGAACCTCGGTGGCCTCAACCACCTGCTCGGTCACCCGGACGAGGCGATCGAGTACCTGAAGGCCTCCTATGCCGTCGCGCTCGAGGTGGACTCGATCGAGGACGCCGCTCAGGCCGCCGGCTCGCTCGCGGCCGTGCACCTGCACCTCGGCAACAACGACGAGGCCGACGAGCACGCGCGGCACTCGCTCAAGCTGCTCGAAGACCGCGAGGACTACCTGCACGAGATCGGCCCGACCCAGCTCGTGCTCGGGCGCTCGCTGCTCGAGCGCGGCCGGCTCGACGAGGCCGAGGAGTGGTTCCGCACTGCCGAGCGGACCTGCGCGCAGCTCGACTCGGTCAGCCACCGCGCGGGCGCGTGGGTGGCCCTCGGCGACCTCGCCGCCAGGCGCGGCGACAACGCCGAGGCGGCGCGGCTCTACAGGCACGCAGCCGAAGCGCTGCAGGATGTCCGGTTCTGACCCAGGGTAGGAAAGGAGGTGCTCTGATGAAGAAAGCACGGCTCATCGTCGTTCTCGTCCAGGCAGTGCTGCTCGCCGAGTTCCTCGCTCGCGCCAGCGGGCGCTCCTGGACCGACGGGCACTAGCCTCTCCGTTCCGCTTCTCGCGGGCGATCGCACTCGGGCTAGACTCGGGCGCTAGTGCGCGCCCCGCTGCTTGCCGTCCTCGCCGCCGCCGGTCTCCTCGCGGCCGGGTGCGGCGGCGGGCCCGGTCTGGCGACGAGCACCCAGCCGGAGGCTCCCGCCGGAAGCCTCGAGGCGCTCTGGCGCGCGCCGGGCGAGGACGTCGCGGTCGTTGCGGGCGCGCTCGACTTCGCGCCCGGGGCGAACCGGTACCCCTTCCTCGTCGTCAACGGCCGTGGGCAGCCCGTCGAGCGCCCGACCGCGCGGGTCTGGGTCTCCCGCGGCCTGAGGCAGACGCCGTTCGCCCAGGCGACCGCGCGACTCGAGGACGTCGGCGTGCCCGGAGGGTACGAAGCCTCCGTCGCGCGCCTCTACGTCGTCGAGCTCCGGCTGCCGGTCGCCGGCCGCTACTGGCTGCTCGCCGAGCCGGTGGGTGGCGTGAAGATCCAGGCGATCGGCACGCTTGACGTGAACGCGCGACCGGACGCCCCCGCGGTAGGAGATCGCGCGTACGCGTCCCGGACGCCGACGCTCGCGAGCACCGGCGGGAACCTGAAGCTCCTGACGACCGATGCGACGCCGGAGCGTGCGCTCTACCGCTTCTCCGTGGCCGGCTCGCTCGCCGCACACGCGCCCTTCGTCCTCGCCTTCGCGACGCCGAAGCTCTGCGCCAGCCGCACCTGCGGACCGGTGGTGGACGTCGTGGACGCGGTGCGCAAGCGGCTCGGCCCGTCGCCGGTGCGCTTCCTGCACGTCGAGATCTACGAGGGCAACGACCCGGCCAAGGGCTTCAACCGCTGGGTGCGCGAGTGGACGCTGCCGACCGAGCCGTGGGTCTTCCTCGTCGGGAGCGACGGCTTGATCAAAGCGCGCTTCGAGGGTGCGGTATCGGTGCGCGAGCTCGAGGCCGCGGTGCGGGCAAAGCTCGGCTAAGAGCCTCTAAGGCTCTAAGCCTTGAAGGGCGGCTCGTCGCCCACGCGCTCGATCACGATCTCGGGCACCCGGGCGTGCGGGCTCAGGTGCAGCAGGGTGCGAACGAGCTCGGCGCAATCCTCCGGCTGGATCATCGCCTCGCCGGGAAGACCGGTCCACTCCGCCATGCGCGTGTCGACGAAGCCGGGGCAGATCGCCGTCGCGCGGACGCCGCTCGCGGCCTCCTCGTGGTTGAGCGACTTCGTCAGCGCGATCAGCGCCGCCTTCGAGGCTCCGTAGATGGAGAGGCCGGGCGTCGGCATCGTGCCGGCGATCGAGGCGATGTTGATCACGAAGCCGCGCGCGGCGCGCAGGTGCGGCAGCGCCTCGCGCGTGACGACGAACGCGCCGCGGACGTTGATGTCCATCTGCAGGTCGTAGCGCTTCGTCGAGAGGTCGCCGATCGTGCCGGCGATGCCGATCCCGGCCGCGTTGACGAGCACGTCGAGGCAGCCGTGGCGCTCGGCGTGCGCGGCGACGAGCCGCTCGCAGTCCTCCTCGCGCGAGACGTCCGCGGCGACGCCGAGCGCGCCGAGCTCGTCGGCCGCCGCCCCAACGCGCTCCGGCGTGCGCGACGCGAGCGTCAGCGCGTAGCCGTCGTCGCGGAGCATGCGCGCGATCGCGAAGCCGATTCCGGAGGAGCCGCCGGTGACGAGTGCCGACTTCACAAGCGGTGTGTATCAGGAAGGGGCGGGTTTGCGCACGTCGAATCGAGCGGCGGGAAGGTGGCCTGTATTGCATCTTCTCCTCTCCCCTGAGGCGGCGGCGGCTTTCGGGTCGCCGCCGCATTTCTCCCGGACGTACAGTTCGGGCGTGGAGGCGGTGAAGCTCACCTCGCTCGCGCAGAGCGGCGGCTGCGCGGCGAAGTACTCGGCAGCCCGGCTCGAGACGCTCCTGCGGGGGTTCGTTCCCGTCGAGGCGGAGAACCTGCTGATCGGGCTCGACCCCGCCGACGACGCCGCCGTCTACCGGCTCGACGACGAGCGGGCGCTCGTCTTCACGCTCGACTTCTTCCCGCCCGTCGTGGACGACCCCGGGGACTTCGGCGCGATCGCGGCGGTGAACGCGCTCAACGACGTGTTCGCGATGGGCGGAGTGCCGCTGCTCGCGCTCTCGATCGCCGCCTTTCCCGAGGACCTGCCGACCGAGGTGCTCGGCGCCGTGTTCGCCGGAGCCGCCGAGCGCGTGCTCGCGGCGGGCGCCCTGCTCGCGGGCGGGCACACGATCCGCGACGTCGAGCCGAAGTACGGGCTCGCGGTGGTCGGCACCGTCCATCCCGACGCCATCTGGCCGAAGGCCGGTGCCCGCCCCGGCGACGCGCTGTACCTGACGAAGCCGCTCGGCACCGGCCTCGTGCTGCACGCCGTGCGGGAGGGGCGCGGTCGGGCGGAGTGGACGGAGGCGGCGATCCGGCTGATGAAAGAGCTGAACCGCGACGCCGCCGACGCGTTGCGGCCGTTCTCCCCACACGCCGTCACGGACGTGACCGGCTTCGGCCTCTTCGGGCACGCGCACGAGATGGCCGACCGGAGCGGGGTCGCGCTGCGGCTCCACTCCGGCGCGTTTCCGGCGCTCGACGGCGCACTCGAGCTTGCGGCCGCGGGCGTGCGCACCGGCGGCGACAAGCGCAACCGCGAGTTCGCCGGGCCACACGTGCACGCACCCGGCCTCCCCGAGGAGCTCGCGGCGCTCGGCTACGACGCCCAGACGGCCGGCGGCCTGCTCGTCTCGCTGCCGGCGGAGAAGGGCGCGGTGCTCGAGGCGGCCTTCGCCGCGCGCGGCCTCTTCCTGCGCCGGATCGGCGCGGTCGAGGCTGGAACCGGCGTGCTCGTCGACTGACCGCGCGTAGACTCGCGCCGTGGTCTCGCTGCTCGCGCGGGCGCGCGCTCGGGAGGTGAGCGCGGCGCGCTTCCTTCGGCTCGCCCTGCTGTCTCTGGCGGCTCTCTACCTCGTGGTCGTGACCGGGGCGGTCGTGCGCCTGACGGCGTCCGGGCTCGGCTGCGACAACTGGCCGCGCTGCGGCGACACGCCGTTCCCGGAGAAGAACGGGCACGCCCTGATCGAGTTCTCGAACCGGATGGTCGCGCTCGCCGCGATCGGCTGCACCCTCGTTGCCTGGCTCGCCTCCCGGCGCGTGGTCGGGCTACCCGGCTGGACGCGGAGGGTCGCGCTCGCCGTCTTCCTCGGCACCGTCGCCCAGATCCCCCTGGGTGGGCTGACGGTGATCTTCGAGCTGCACCCACTGCTCGTGCTGTCCCATTTCCTGCTCGCGCTCGTCGTCATCGCGGGCGCGGTCGTCGTCGCGCTCGAAGCGTGGGGACACGCCGCGGGCCGCGCGGCCGCTCCGCTCGCGCCCCCGGTCTGGCGCTGGACGGCGGCCGCGCTCGCCGCCGCCTGCCTCGCGCTCGTCGTGACGGGCACCCTCGTGACTGCGTCCGGGCCGCATCCGGGGGGCGAGGAGATCGAGCGGCTGGGCGTCCTCCTGGACGCCGTCTACGTCCACGTGCGCGCGGCCGCCGTCTTCGGGATCTCGTTCCTCGCGCTCCTCTGGCTCGCGTGGCGGCTGCGGCGGCGCTCACCGCTGCTGCTGCGAGCGGCGGGCGGGCTCCTCCTGCTACTCGGCGTCCAGATGGTCGTGGGCGAGGTGCAGTACCGCACCCATCTCCCGTGGTGGCTCGTGCTCCTGCACGTCGCGCTCGCCGCCGCCGTCTGGGCCTGGACGGTCGGGCTCGCGTTCGTGGTCTGGCGCCCGCCGACCCCGTTCGTCGCGGAGTAGAGTCCGGCCATGGAGAGCGAGGAGCTGCGCCTCTCGGAGCGCCCGGCACTCGAGCACCCCGTTCTGATCGCGGCGTTCCGGGGCTGGAACGACGGCGGTCAGGGTGCGACCCTCGCCGGGGGCTACCTGGCGCGGCTCTGGGGCGCGGAGCGCTTCGGCGAGATCGACCCGGACGGCTTCGTGGACTTCCAGGCCACCCGGCCACATGCCTCGCTCGACGAGGGGATGACGCGGCGCATCGAGTGGCCCGAGAACGCCTTCTACCGCGCGTCCATCCCCGACCTCGGCCGCGACGCCGTGCTGCTGCTGGGCGTCGAGCCGAACGTGCGCTGGAGGGCGTTCACAGGCCTCGTCGTCGGGCTCGCAAAGGAGCTCGGGGTCGAGCTCGTCGTCACGCTCGGCTCGTTGCTCGCCGACGTCCCGCACACCCGGCCCGCGCCCGTCACCGGGGCGGCGAGCGATCCGAAGCTCGTCGAGCAGCTCGGGCTCGAGAGCTCGCGCTACGAGGGCCCGACCGGGATCGTCGGCGTCCTGCACGACGCGTGCCGGCGGGAGGGGCTGCCGTCGGTCAGCCTGTGGTCCGCGGTGCCCCACTACGTGTCGCTCGCCCCGAGCCCTCGTGCGGCGCGGGCCCTCGTCGACCGGCTCAGTCAGCTGCTCGGCGGTGCGATCGACACCGCCGAGCTGGTCGCCGCGGAGGAGGCGTATGCGGATCAGGTGAGCGAAGCGGTCGCCTCCGACGCCGACACGTCGGCCTATGTGGAGGAACTGGAGCGCCGCGTCGACCTGGTCGAGGAGCTGCCCGAGCAGGATGACCTGCCGTCGGGCGAGTCGCTCGCCGCCGAGCTGACGCGCTTCCTGCGCGAGCGCGAGGAGAACGGCGACGACCGGAGCTCCGAGCCGCCTCGCGGCGGCTAGGGCCCGGCTACGCCGGCGGTGCGGGCGTCTCGGTCGAGCCGGTGCCCGCCTGGGTCGTCCCGGCCGGCCGCCGCCTGCGCCGCTTCGGGCGCACAGGGGTCGAAGGCGCGGAGCCGTCTTCCGCCGCTGCCGCAGCGACGACGAGGTCGCCTTCGGCCTGCGGCCCGGCCTCACCGCCGTTCGGGGTCGCGCCGTTGCCCTTCCGCTTCTTCTTCCGGCGCCGCGACTTGCGCGCCGACGTGCTCGGCGCGGGCAGGTTGTCGGCGAGCGCGTTCGCGATCTCGTCGATCGAGCCGAGCTCCTCCCGCGCCTGGTCGAGCAGGGAGTTCGCCCGCGGCGTATAGCCCTCCGCCGAGGCGAGCAGCGCGACCCCCGCGTCGAGCGGCAGTGCCTTCGCCACCTGCACGAGCCGCCCCACGTTCTCCTCGTGCCGGTGCCCCCGCGAGTTGGCGACGGCACCGAGCAGGCGCTTCGCCTCGGGGAACTCGGCGCTCGCGCGCCGGTCCTGGAGCTTGCGGGTCGCTTTCGCCAGCTTCCACGTCCAGCGCCCGAGGATCTGGTCGGGCGCGTTCGCCTTCCGCTCGCCGATCGCGCGCAGCAGGATCCGGGCACCGGCCGCGCGATCCTTCTCCCACGGCGGGGCCTGGGTCGCGAGCGTGACGAGGTCGTCGAAGTCGGCGCGCTCGACGATCATCGAGACCCGGTCGGCGAGCGCCGTCATGCGCAGCCGCCGGTTCGGGTTCTCGGCTGCGCAGACGGCGAGGAACGTCTCGAGCGCGCCGCGGCCGGCGCGTCCGTCGGCGAACTTCTTCGCGAACTCCGCCCGCTGGTCGAAGCGGATCTGCCGGCCTGCGATCGTGGCCCAGTACGCCTGCTCGTCGCCGTCGAGGTACTTCGGGTCGATCCGCTGCCACTCGCGCTGGATGACGGCGAGCCGGCGACGGACGTCTGCCGTGACGGGGACGAGCCAGGTGGCGGGGGAGAGATGGCGGCGGGCGCGGCGCTGGACGCGGCGCCTCGGCGCGGGCGTGACCCGGGCGCCCTCGCGGTAGAAGTCGGCGTCGAGCAGCGAGTGGAGCGAGATCACGCGGTCCGAGTGCGTCGCCGCCTTCGGCGCGAAGTCCACGACGATGCCCGCCTCCTTGCGCGGGTGCGTGCGCATGATCCGGCCGATGCGCTGCTGGTAGACACGTCTCGACGCGGTGGGCGCGAGGTGCATGCAGACCGTCGCGCGGGGTGAGTTCCACCCCTCGGCGAGGAGCATCGCGTTGATCAGGACGTTGATCTCGCCGCGCTCGTAGGCGGCGAGCGTCTCGGCGAGCTTCACGGGCGGCGTCTTGCCCGAGACGGCCTCGGCTGCGAGGCCGGCGGCGCGGAACTCCTGCGCGAGATGGTAGGCGTGGTCGACCCCGGCCGCGTAGACGATCCCGGGCGTGCTGCCGAAGCGCTCGCGGTAGAGGCTGGCGGCCGCCTGGTTCAGCGCCTCGTGGTCGAGCACGCGGGCCAGCTCGCGCTCGTCGAAGTCGCCGCCCACGATCGGTACCGAGTTGATCGCCGCCGCCGGCGGCACGCGCAGGCTGCGCAGCGGCGCGATCAGTCCCCGGCGGGCGGCGTCGGCGAGGGGCAGGTCGTCCACCGACGCCGGGAAGACGTCGGAGACCTGCTTCGCGATCAGCTGCTCGGTGGCCGTCATGCCGATGTAGAGGGGCTCCGGGTAGCTCCGGATCGCCGCGCTCGTCTTCTCGCCGAGAGCGGTGTGCGCCTCGTCGCAGATGACGAGCTGGTAGGCGTCGCGATTGATCGAGCCGACGTGGCGGGCGAACCACGCATACGTCTGGATCGTGATCGGGTTGAGGATGCGCGGTGTCTGGCCGGTCAGGATCGCGTCGGTGAAACGGTCGTGGTAGCCCTCGGTCGTCAGGTCGCGCTGGAACTGGGAGACGAGCAGGCGC
>ORJL010951375.1_pt1 | contig 11061 bp, 7 predicted proteins | sample 1779941 | NCBI WGS metagenome assembly ORJL01 (sample SAMEA104232317, study PRJEB22302) | groundwater metagenome | biome: forest; feature: aquifer; material: groundwater | place: USA | collected 2011-08-07 | depth 5.8 m | reverse complement strand
GGCGGGGGCGGGGGGGGGGGGGGGGGGGGGGGGGGGGGGGGGGGGGGGGGGGGTGGGATCATGTCCTCATCGGCGGGCAGTCCCTGAATGCGGGTGGTTCCAGGGGCGCTTTTCACGACCCGGGGCTTCTTTGGTCTGGGCATAAGTTTAATAGGGGCAAGCCACGCGGGCGAGCCGGTTGAGAGTGTTACCTTAACGATACCCCGGCTTGGAAGGTTCGCAATATCTCGCGCCTAAGAACGAGTCCGACCGGGATAAGTCTGGTGGTCTGCTAAAGTTATCTATCGTGCCTGGTAGGGCAAGGGGAATCTTGCGGTCAATTCGTGGACACGTTTACGCACTTGGTCGGCGGCGTCAAGGTTTTTGATGTCCAGAAGCACCTCACTGATCATGTCGCCGACGGCGGCCATCTCGGGCTCCTTCATTCCGCGCGTGGTGACGGCAGGTGTGCCAAGTCGGATGCCGCTGGCTTGGAAGGGCGATCGGGTTTCAAAGGGGATGGTGTTCTTGTTTGCGGTGATGCCAGCACCGTCGAGTGCGATCTGGCAGTCCTTGCCGGTCAATCCGCGGCTTCCCACGTCCACGAGCATGAGGTGGTTGTCCGTGCCTCCGCTGACCAAACGGAACCCATTGCGCTGGAGGCCCTCGGCGAGGGCCCTGGAATTGCGCAGGATCTGGTCCTGGTAGGCCTTGAAGGCGGGCTGCAGGGCTTCTTGGAAGCAGACCGCTTTGGCGGCGATCACATGCATGAGCGGGCCGCCCTGGATGCCGGGGAACACCTGGGAGTCAATTTCCTTGGCGTATTTCTCCGCGCATAGGATAAGGCCGCCGCGCGGTCCGCGCAAGGTCTTGTGCGTGGTGGTGGTGACGAAGTCCGCATGCGGGATCGGGCTGGGGTGCAACCCAGCGGCGACCAACCCCGCGATGTGGGCGATGTCCGCCAACAGCAGCGCGCCCACTCCACGCGCGATCTCACCCATTCGCTGGAAGTCGATGATGCGCGGATAGGCGCTGGCGCCCACCGTGATCATGCGCGGACGTTGCTCTCGCGCCATCCGGGCCAATTGGTCATAGTCGATCCGCTCGTCGTCCTGGCGGACGCCATAGTGGACGATCTCGAAAAACCGTCCCGAGAAGTTGACCTTGTTCCCGTGCGTGAGGTGGCCGCCATGGCTCAGGTCCATGGTGAGCATGCGGTCGCCCGGCTTAAGGAAGGCGAAGTAAACGGCCATGTTCGCCCCGCTTCCGGAGTGGGGCTGCACGTTCGCGTGCTCGGCGCCGAAGAGCCGTTTCGCCCGGTCGATGGCAAGTTGTTCCGCCACATCCACATACTCGCATCCCCCATACCAGCGTTTGCGGGGGTAACCTTCAGCATACTTGTTCGTGAGCACGGAGCCTTGAGCCTCCATCACGGCGGGGCTGGTGAAGTTCTCGCTGGCGATCAGCTCGATGTTCTCCTGCTGGCGGCGGCACTCGTTGTCGATGACCGCCTGGATCTCGGCATCCACGCCTGACAAAGGCAGGGCTGGGGCGATGGAAGGCTCCATCTTCCGAACCCGACGCTCGTGCCGCCCGCCTTCAAAGCGGGTGATAAGGAAGAGGTCCAGGATCCGTTTTGCGGCGTCGGGTGCAAGGCGCCTGGCGCCCAGGCAAAGGACGTTGGCGTCGTTGTGGCTGCGGGTGAGAACGGCGGTCTCCTCATCACTCACGACAGCGGCGCGAATGCCAGGAACCTTATTGGCGGCGATGCTCATGCCCACGCCGGTGGAGCAAACCAGCAGGCCAAAAGTGGTCCGACCCTCAACGACATTCCGGGCCACCAGGTGGGCGTAGTCGGGGTAGTCGCTCGACTCCGTCGAGGAGGCGCCGCAGTCGGTAACTGCTATTCCCTTGTTCTGGAGGTGGTCTTTAAGGACCTCTTTGAGAGCATAGCCGGCGTGGTCGGCGCCCAGCGCCATGGTTGCGATCCTGGTGTCCTGGGGGGCGGGCTTGGAGTCCGGGGAGTTTTGTTCGATGAATTTCAACATGGAAACAAGGCCTTGTTCGATTTGGTCGCGGCACTCCACATAGACCGTGAAGGACTCGCCGATAGGGTCGGAAATGTCTTTCTCGAAGACGTCGAGCGTCTCGTCGAACTCCCGCAGGACAAATGTCTTTTCGGTCGTCTGGGGATAAAGCATGGTGATGGCGTCCACATGGCCTTGCGTCATGCCAAATATGTAGTCGGCCTGGTTGACGAGACTCGATGTGAGGGCGCGGCTGCGCTGGCGTGAGATATCGATACCCAGGTCTTGCATCGCTCGAATGGCGTGCGGGCTGGGCGGCAAGCCGTCCATGGCCCCAACCCCGGCCGAGAGAACCTCATATTCGCCGCAGTCTTTGGTCATGCGGCGAAAGAGGCCCTCGGCCATGGGACTGCGGCAGATATTACCGGTGCAAACAAACAGGATTGTCTTCATGCCTGCGAAAAGAGAGTCAAATTGCGGCTCGTTCGGGAAAACGTCAACCGTGAAAATTACTACTCCCTGGATTGGCGCACCAAGGCCAGACCCTTGAGAAGATCGAGGGCACGGGCGAGTGCCGGATCGTTCACCACCGGCTTCTCCAGGACCGGCGGGCGTGGCAGGCGTGGGCCGTCCTCGGTGTCCGGGTCCAGCCCTTCGCGCTTCATCCGCACCAATTCGGCTTCATTGAGCCGGGACGGACGATTCGTGGGCGCGAAGGCCGCATTGGTGGCGCTCCGCCCTGGCAGTGCCGCTGCTCCGCCCGCGCGCCCAATCACCTTGAACGCATCCATGAAGTATTGTTTCTCCTCTTCCCGGCCTACGCGGACCAGGATGTCGGGCACGATGCCCGTGACGGGGAGGGACATGTTTTCCCCGGCTGTGATCAGGGCTGTGGCCACCCTCAGGCGGGCTCCGCCGCTCAGGGCGAAGTCTTTGAAGATGCCCGCCTGGCCGGCCGTGCGAGCGCCGATCACCAGTCCCACCTCCGTGTCGCGCAAAACGGCTGCCAGCGCCTCCGCCGCGCCCGCAGTCTGGACGTTGACCAGGATGGCCAGGGGTTGGGCGAAATGGTTCGTCTTGGCGGTCGAGCGTGCTTCCCCTGAGCCCCAGCGCAGGAGCAAACGCTCGGTGCCGATGAAACGGTCGGCCACCTGCGCCGCCACCGAGTAGTCCTGTCCGCCCACAAAGCGCAGGTCCAGCACAAGTCCCTTGAGTTGATTCGTGGAGGTCAACCCGGCCAGCGCCTCATCGAGCCCCTTCGGCAACCCGTCTTCCAATCGCCCAACCCGCAAGTAGCCGTAGGCGCCATCAAACACATTGGTCCTGCTGAGCAGCGGCAGGTCGGACGTGGTGCCAGGGGTATCCGCCGCGGCGGCGTTGGTCAGGAGGAGCAGCCGGGACGGGAACTGCTGGAGCAAGCCCAGGACAGCGGCTTGATTGAGGGCCTCCTCGCTCGCGCCCGCCAGGTTGGACCGCACCAGGTCATAGACCTCCCGGAACGGCGGCATCTCGTCGGCCAGTGGTGCGGAGCACCACTGGACGGCCAGGGCTGCCAGAAGAGCAGAAAAGGCTGCCCGGAATAGTAATTGCATGTGTTTCATTCACGCGGGCCGCGACGGAAAGCAAACGCCGCCCGTCAACGTCATGTGTGGGATGCTAATCGTTATTATGGGCTCTCTGGCAAGCTATTTCCAGGTGAGCCGGCGAGAAGTTGCCCGTTGGTTCAGGCCGCGGCCGCGGCGGCGGCGGCGGCCGCCTGCTCGTCCCGATGGCTCTTCTCCGCGAGCACCGCCATCAGGCCCGCCCGCAGGTTGTCTTCGGTGGCAATCGTGGCCAAGCCGGTGCCAAAGCCTTTGAGCCGGTTATGCCATAGCCCGTTGCCCGTCAGCGGATCAAGGCAGAAGACTTCGCCCTGGGTCGTGGCGAGGAGTATCCCGCCATCCACCACGACATTGACGAACTCACTCCCCTTCAGATGTGTCGTCCACACCTGCTCGCCTGTGGCGCGGTTCAGCGCCACGACCGATCCTTTGATGCCAATGAAGACTAATTCCGAGGTTTTCATCGAATCTTTTTTCAGAGTTTTGGATTTGCGTCTTCCACACCCCGCACGCGGCTTGGTGTGGTTCCACCCCTTTGCGCACCGGAGTCACTGACCCACTCTCCGCGCAGGATCGCCAGCAGGACCACATCTTCGAAAATGCCCCATTTTCGCACCCTCTGCCGCAGCAACCCTTCGCGCAGCATCCCGATCCGCTCCAGCACGCGGCCCGAGGCCGGGTTCCTGATCATATGATGGGCGTAAATCCGGTTCAGCTCCAACTGCCCAAAACCAAAACAGAGCACGGCTCTGGCGGCCTCGCTGGCGTAGCCTTCTCCCCACCATTCGACCCCAACCCAGAACCCCATTTCGGCCTGGGCGTGCTCGCGGTCGATGTCACGCAGCCCGATGGCGCCGATCAACCCTCCCTCGCTTTTGAGCTCAATCGCGAAGACAACGCTCTTCTCTTCGGCACACGAGTCCGCCTGACCGGCGATCCACTCCTCGGCCATCCGGAGTGAATAGGGATGAGGGATCGAGATCGTGGTATCGGCGATCTCGCGCCGTCCCGCGAGCCTCTGGACCGCGGGGGCGTCCCCGACGGCAAAAGGCCGCAACACCAGCCGCTCTGTTTCGAATGTCGGTTGCGCCATCGTCACGCTCAAAGGTTGAAACCGCCGCAATCAGTGCGTCGGCGTGTGGTTCCGACGTTCGCCGAACTCGGGCGCGTTGGCAAGCGCGATGGCTCTTAAACCACAGAGGGACAGAGGCACAGAGCGGAAGTAGTAGAGAAGAAAGCTCAAAGACCCGAATCTCCGCCAGTGTCTCTCCTCCTTTCCAGTTCCAGCAGCCGCTGAGCCAGCACTGGGGCGGTGGCGCCCTTTCCTCGTCCGATGGTCAGCGGTTCCCGGTTTCGGGCAAGGTTCGCAACGCCACAGCGCTGCCGCGCTATTTCGGATACGGGAAAGGCGTAACCTTCTACACCTGGACGTCAGATCAGTTCTCCCAGTACGGAACAAAAGTCATTCCGGCGACCATGCGCGACGCGACCTACGTCCTCGACGAGATTCTTGACGACGAAACGGAGCTTCCGCTCGTGGAGCATACCACGGATACGGCCGGGTATACCGACCTCATCTTCGCGCTCTTTGACCTGCTGGGCATGCAGTTCTCGCCGCGAATCCGCGACTTGGGCGACCAGCGCCTCTACCGCTTGGAGCGCGGCAACCCCTATCCCCACCTCGACCATCTGCTCAAGGGCAATCTCAAGCGAGGTTTGATCGTCGAGCGCTGGGATGACCTGCTGCGCGTAGCGGGTTCCTTGAAACTGGGCTGGGCGACTGCCTCGCTGCTCATTGGCAAACTCCTGTCCTATCCGCGCCAGAATACCCTGGCCCAGGCCCTGCAAGAGTACGGCAAGCTGGTCAAGACGATCTTCATCCTGCGCTACCTTGAGGATGAAGGGTATCCGGTCCGGGAGCAAGACCTGGTGCACCTGTCTCCGGCCAGGTACGAGCACATCAATCCGTACGGGAAGTATCGCTTTGAGATGGATGAAGTGTTGGGCCGGAAGACCTTACGGCCACTCCGCAAGGTTTGACCGAGGCCAAGATCGTTGTTCTTTGTCCGTTTGCTGTCGGAACCCCGACGTGCCTAACCGTACCCGCGCGGCGATGGCCTTGATCGACCACGTCGTTTTCCGGCGCAACCTCGCGGCAATGGCCACTGTGAGCCGTCACCAGTCAATCTCGAAAATGAACCATGCTATGGCTGACCCCGTTTTGGGTTGACCGACTGACGCCAAGCCGCCGAGCGCCGACTGCGACTAACCCGGCCCCTTCGCCTACGGCATCAAGACCACGCGGTAAAAACGCTGCGCGTCCGGGTCTGGGGTGTCCGAGACCGTTTGGAGGGAAGCGGTCGCGACGACCGTGGTGCCGAGATTGTTCCAGACGGCCTGACTCAAATCCGTCTTGTATTGCATTTGATAGGTCTGCCCGGAGACAGTGCTCCAGGTCAGGAGGATCCGGCCATCGGTCACAGTCACCGCTTGGAACACCGGCGGCACCAGGACTGGCGGCAAGATGGTGAGCGTGCCATTGATGAGGCTGACCAGGTAATTGGCCAGCCGATGGTTCGGATCCACCAGGCCGGGAACAATGGGATAGGTTCCGGGCGGACTGGCGGGCGTGGCGCTGCAACTGAAGGTAGCCGTGATGTCATCCCCGTTCACCACGCCGGCGAGGCTGCCGGTCCAGGCCGGGTTAGCCGCAGCAAAGGCGCGTGTGGCGTTCGCCGCCGTTACGTTGAGGGGCGCCGGCAAGACCACCACGCTGACGCTGGCGCTGACCGTGGTAAAATTAGTGGTGTCACTTGGGGTGAACGCCGCCGAGAGGGTATTCGTGCCGGCGTCCAACACGGCGCCGTCGGCTGGGCTGTAAGCAAAGGAACCAGGCACGCTGGCGGTGGCGTTCAACTGGCTGGAGTCTAACGCGGCGCCGTAAGTCAGCGGGGCTGGGGTAGCCCAGGTGATTTCGGGCTGGGCCGAGACCACGGTCAGCGAGGCCACCTGGCTAGTGACCGAGCCGGATGAGTTGGCCACTACTATCTGGTAGCTGCCTGCATCGCTGGCCTGTACGCCGGCGACCGTGAGGGATTCACTTTGCGAGCCGCTGATGCGCCCGCCATCGGTCAGATTCATGCCGTTAAACCGCCACTGGTAGGACAGCGGACCATTGCCGGCAGTGGTTACACTGAAACTCACACTGGTCCCCGAGGTCACTATCTGACTCTGCGGCTGGACCGATATGGTCGGAGGCGCCATGCCCATGTCCACCGTGATGCTGGGGAGCTGGGAGGCCTTGATCAGGATGTAGTCTATTTGAAAAGCCCCCTGCCCCGCCGCTGACACACTCGTCGCCGTAATGCCGGCCAGGCCCGTGTCAAGGGGTAAGGGTGGAGAATAGGCCCAGGAGAGCTGCCACGGACCCGGCTCGGGCGTCACGCCATCCGAGGGCCACACTTTGGCGAAGACGTCGCTGGTCTTGCCGTTGGCGTCGGGTTCGTGGCGCAGGCGCATCCAATACCAGGTATTGGCCTTCCACGGGAACGGCAGCCCAACCGGTCCCCAGGCCACCAGATCGTCCAGCAGCTCGAGTTGCCCGCCGGTGATGCCGTTTTGCGTGGTGTTGCGGAACAGAAGGTCGATGCCCTGGCTGGAGCTTGGGGTCACCACGGTTCCAATCCCCGCGCGCGCCTCGTTGCCGGACCAAACCGTGGGCATCCGTATCCGAGCCACCACCTCCTGGATTTTGCGGTCGTAGCTCGCATTGTAGAGCAGGTGGTTGGGGTCTCCATCTTGAACCGTGACCGTCAAGACGCCATCGGCCTGCATGTAGTGGTCCCCGCCGGCGCCGCAGACGGTCCAGTTCGGATTGCGCGTCGAGGCGTTGAAGTCATCTTGAAACCCGTCGATAACCTGGCCCTGCTCCCAAGGGATGTTCGTGGCCGGGCCCACGGCCAGCGTCGCTACATGGCTGGTGGCCGTTCCGAAGCCGTTCACGACCACCGAGTAGTTGCCCGCTTGGCTGGTCTGGACGTTATTCAGAGTGAGGCTGGAAGCGGTGGCGCCGCCGAGCGGCACTCCTTCCTTCATCCACTGGTAGTTGAGTGGGCTCGTGCCTGCGGCCTCGACACTAAACGTCACCGTCGAGCAGGCGTTGACCGTCTGGCTCCGGGGCTGAGAGGAAATGGACGGAGCCACGGCGCCTCCGGCCCCATAGAGGGTAACCACCCCGTACCCGGGGACGGACACGAAGGCGTGAGAGTCATTCACATTGACGGTCGAACTCTGCCAGTAATGGTCATCGCTGGAGGTGAAGACCTGGAACGTCAGGATCCCCGCGGGCGTGGGCGGGAGGGCGAGGACGGCTGTGATCGGATTAATCGAGCTGTTTACCAGCACGATGGTGAGGGTCTGGTTGCCCGCATGGTAGTAGGCGCTGGCATTGAGATCGGCTGAGCCGTTCACCGCCGCGGTGACTCGCACAGCGTTGGGGCGGATATAGCGGAAGAAATGCTTGGCGGCGGCGTATTTGGGCGAACTACCCAGCTTGGTGGCGTCTGTCAAAGTGTACTGGGAGACGGGAGTTCCATCGGTGAACAGCCAATAAACCCAGGCGCTTTGCCACCCGATGACCAAGGCCTGGTGAAGGCTTAAGGCGATGCTCCAGGCCCCGGCGACGGGCAACCCGCTGGCCGGCGAGAGCCACGCCGGATCGTCCTCGGAGGATTCCGTCATCCAGGACTTCTTATTGTAATAGGAAAATCCGTGCACATTGGCCGGAATGCCCGGAGCCGGGCTGGCTACCCAGCCATTGAACCACTGGCTCCACGAAACCGCCATAGCGGTTAAGGGGCGTTGGTAGCCATGAATACAGAAGAAGGCCTCGGCTGAAGCCGCCACCGGGTCGGCCGCGATGTTCCGCAAGTACTGCAGATTCTTGTGGTAGGTGCTCGCGCCGCTGCCGTATTGCCATAGGCCGTAGGCATCGCTCCCTATCGCGTCCTCGGGGCCGAAAATCCTGATGTCTGCCAGGTCCGGGTACCTGTCCAACTCGGTGCGAAGGGCCTTGAGCGCCGTGATGTATTGCGAGGACAGGGGATAGATGCAACTGTCGTAGTGCGTTTCGAAACCCAACTCGTTCTGCAGGCTCACGGCGTAAAACCGTACTCCAAACCGGTTCTGGAATCCACGCAAGTAGGCGGCGGTGCCGCGCGTAAATTGGGTCAGCGCGCTCGTCGGCCCGGTGCCCCCAAGGGCCGAATCGTCAAACTGCGCCAACGGCTTGCCGGAGATATCCAATTTGCCGCCGGCAAAGTTGTGGGTCCAAATAAAGGGCCAGCGCGTGCCACTGACCGGGTACCAGCCTGAAGTGCCGCTGATGGCGTTGCCTGATGGCACTTTCACCCATGGCGCCGGCGACCACAGCGAACCGACCAGCTTGAAGTCGCCCAGGCTGGCGACTCGGCTCAGGCCGGCTTGGGCGGCGAGGCCGGCGATGCGCGGCCAGTCCGCCTCGAAATCGAAGTAACCGATGTTGGTATCGATGTTCGGCCCCATGATGGCGATCTGAGCGCGCCGGCCGGCATACAGGCGCATGTAGTCCAGGGCATTGGTGTAGGTGCGGACGTTGTTATTGTCCGGTCCGGGAAATGGCGGGTCGCCCCCATAAGTAGGCGAGTTATATAAATGGTCAGAATAGGGTGACCGGAACACGGGCGTGAGGGCCATGCGCAGGATTGAGGCGCCCAGGTCGTCGTAATAGAGTTGCTGCCACCAGGCCTGTCCGGGCTCGGTTCCGCAGAGACAGGTCCCAAAACCGTCGATGACCTGCCGCTGGCCGACTGCCGAGGTGTCGATGCTGACGGTCACCTGCGCCCAGGACCCTGTCCCCAGCGCGAACAGATTTGCCCAGGCCAGGGCGATCACCATCCTGAAGACCACTCGCCCTGGGGCCCAAGGCATGTCCAACCTTGGTGTAGGATTCATAAGCAATGCTTCCTTATGATGCCAGTTCTGTTTGATGTGCTTGGCAGGCCGCCAGCTAGTGTAGATACTCGCCAGCATAACGGGACCGGTGGATTTGTCAAGCGCCATTCCGTGGGGGTAGCGCCGTGAAATACCCGTCATTTCCCATGAAAGGGTCCGATATTTTTATAACGGACGCGGCGGAATAGGCTGTATTAACGATTGTCGGACCGACCCTTTTACCGACCCTTTTACAAAGAGTTCCTGCAAGGCCGCACTGTGAGCAACCCGGAAATCTGACAACGTGTGATAATTGATGGGCCCCAAGCGGCAGAGCCATTCAAAGGCCGGATCAAAGGCTACAACCCTGCCACAGATACCTGGCGCAAGATCTCGAGCGTCAACGCAACCGTCGGTCGATGCCGCCACACAGCCGTCTGCACTGGGTCCGAGGTGATCTTCTGGGGTGGGCAAAACTCACCAGGGATTAGTGCCAAGCCTGTACCGAGTGGCGGCATCTACAACCCGACCACAGACACCTGGAGGCCGATCAGCACCAACAATGTCCTTGCTCGGAGCCAACATGCCGCCGTTTGGACCGGCACCGAGATGATTGTTTGGGGCGGAATAGGCTGCCTGGCCGATGGCTACGATACGGGCACGTTGAATAGCGGTGGCCGCTACGACTTGGCCACCGACACCTGGCACCCCATGGAGTTCTCGGGCGCGCCCGTTGCCCGCACTGGACATTCCATGGTCTGGACCGGGAGCGAATTGTTGATCTTTGGCGGGCGAACAAATGCTGTCGAGTCCACAGGCCGCACCTCGGTCAGCAACGGCCCCCGGTACCAACCGCAAACCGATAGTTGGGCAGGCATGGCATCCAGCCAGGCTCCTTCCCGCCGCCAATCGCACGTTGCGGTTTGGACCGGCGCCGAAATGATTGTCTGGGGCGGGCCGGGTTCGGTGGTGGGGGCGCGCTACAATCCCATCACAGATGAGTGGGCGTCGATGACCACCCTCGGGGCGCCAAAGCTCTCCGTCACGCCGCCAGGGGTCTGGACCGGCAGCAGTTTGCTCCTGTTCAGCGGGACCAGGGAAACGACCACCATGAGTAGCGCCACGTTCCAATACACGCTGACCAAACCGGTGTACCTCTATCAGCACCCGTAGAACTCAGTAATCCCACAAGGATTCGAAGCGTTCACGGATTTCCCGGGGAACAAGAATTGTGGCGGCAATTAACCTAATAATTAACCTAATCCTGCAAAAACTTGAGGTCAGCCGGTAGTAGTTCTCAGGCACGGACACGCGACAAATCTGGCACGCATTATGCGACAAAAACACGCGTTGGTGTTCGTTAAAATCGAACCAAAAAACGAACTGTCTATGAAACTCAGATTCTTTCCTTTGCTTCTCTGGGTGGGCCTCCTGCCGTGCCTGCGCGCCCAGGTGCCCTCCCTCATCAACTATCAAAGCAGCAT
>ORJL011633551.1_pt1 | contig 11065 bp, 12 predicted proteins | sample 1779941 | NCBI WGS metagenome assembly ORJL01 (sample SAMEA104232317, study PRJEB22302) | groundwater metagenome | biome: forest; feature: aquifer; material: groundwater | place: USA | collected 2011-08-07 | depth 5.8 m | reverse complement strand
GCTAAGCTTTATGGTTTCTGGATTACAAAAAATTACCGCGAAGCTTATAACCTCTTTGCAGTAAACGGTATTCTCTTCAACCACGAATCTCCGCGTAGAGGAGAGACATTCGTAACACGCAAAATTACTCGTGCCGCAGTAAGAATTTTACTTGGACTACAAAAAAATCTGACACTCGGCAATTTAGATGCTAAACGTGACTGGGGTTATGCACCCGAATATTGTGAGGGTATGTGGAAAATGCTTCAATTAGATCAGCCGGAAGATTTTGTTCTCGCAACCGGTGAAACACATACCATCCGCGAATTCTGCGAACTCGTATTCAAAGAACTCGGCATCGAACTCGAATGGTCTGGAAAAGATGAAAATGAAAAAGGAATTGTAAAATCAATTATAAATGATAAATTAAAAATTATAAATGAAGAACTTGCCAACCAAAACAAAAAACATTCAACCACCAAAGGGGCAGGCATACAATCATTTTTACCCTCCGAAGCTTTAGCGAAGGATGGCAATCAACCAATCAATCAATCATTCAATCAAAAACAAACACTTTCTAATTTTGAATTTTTAATTTCTAATTTACAACCTGGAAAGGTTGTTGTTGAAGTGTCGCCAAGTTATTACCGACCAACGGAAGTTGATTATTTAATAGGGGATGCGAGAAAGGCAAAGGAAAAGTTGGGATGGGAGGCAAAAGTGAAGTTTGAGGAACTGGTGAAAATTATGGCGAAAGCGGATTTGGAGAAGGTGGTAAAGAGAGGTTACTAAAACTGAGTGCAAGGAAAAAGTAAAAAGTAGAAAGTAAAAAAATAAATTGATTAAAAATGGAAAATGAACTATCGAAAAGATTATTTGACTTTTCAGTACGGGTAATTAAGTATACAAGAAAATTACCAAAATCTAAAGAAAATGATGTTATTGTTTATCAACTCATCAAATCTGTCACATCAGCTCCTTCCAACTACGAAGAAGCGCAAGCTGCATCTTCAAGAGCTGATTTTAAGAACAAAGTAAATATTTCTTTGAAAGAGATGAGAGAAACAAATTTTTGGTTAAGACTTTTAAAAGCATTAGATAATAAATCAGATGATCTTGATTACCTAATCGCTGAGTCCAAGGAATTAAAAGATATTCTTGGAGCTATTTGTTCAAAGGTAAGCAAAAATCATTAATACTGTTCTTAAATGATTTTTCAAAAATTACTTTTTCCTTTTGACTTTTTACTTTATACTTGAAATTGCATATGAATAAAAGCTCAAAACTATATATCGCCGGTCACACTGGAATGGTCGGTTCAGCTCTCATGAGAAAATTCAGAGCGGAAGGATTTACAAACATTGTTACGCGAAAATTTGAGGAACTTGACCTTAGTAACCAGCAAGCAGTAACCCAGTTTTTACAAACTGAGAAACCCGAATTCGTTATCATCGCTGCAGCCAAAGTAGGCGGCATACTAGCCAACAATACATATCGCGCAGAGTTCTTGTACGATAACCTGATGATCCAATCAAATATAATCCATGCATCCTCTTCGAGCGGGGTCGAGAAGCTGATCTTCTTGGGCAGCTCATGTATCTATCCTCGTGACTGTCCCCAACCAATAAAAGAAGAATACTTATTAACCGGACATTTAGAACAAACAAACGAACCCTATGCAATTGCAAAGATCGCCGGTATTAAACTTTGTGAAAATTATTATAGACAATATGGCTGCAACTTTTACTCCGTAATGCCTACAAACTTGTATGGACCCAATGATAATTTCGATCTCGAAACTTCTCACGTCCTCCCGGCACTCATCCGCAAATTCCATGAAGCTAAAAGTCAATTAAAAATTATAAATGAGAAATTAGAAATTAGCAATCAATCATCTTTACCCTCCGGCCTGTCCTCCAAAGCTAATGGAACGAAGAAGGAAGGTTTAACGAAGGAGCGTAATCAATCAATCAAACAATCAATCAATAAAGCAAACGTTTCTCTTCCCACCGTCACCGTCTGGGGCTCCGGCACTCCTCGCCGTGAATTCTTATATGTTGATGACCTCGCAGATGCTCTCTTATTCTTACTGAGCGAAGTCGAAGCAAGGGATATTTATGAGCAAGGAATCACACACCTTAATATCGGCACTGGAGTAGATTTGACTATTAAAGAATTAGCTGAAATGATAAAAGAGATTGTCGGTTTTAAAGGTGAAATTGTTTACGATACTTCTAAACCTGACGGCACCTCTAGAAAATTGTTAGATGTAAGTAGAATAAACCGTCTAGGATGGAGAAGTAAAATTGATCTCGAAGAAGGTATTAAAAAAACATACGAATGGTTTTTAAAGCATCAATAATTCCCCCGCCATTTGTCCGGCATTTTTTTGACGGATTCTATTGGGCGTGGTTTATTCGCCTTTGGCAGACTGATCCCTGTTCTGAGTGAAACGAAGGAATAAACATCTATGCATCCAAACCTTGCCCGGCGTTATTTTGACGGGCCTGTCCTGAGCGAAGCGAAGGAAATCAAACCCTAAGTACGAATTACGATTTACGAAGTACGATTTAAGAAATATGAATTACAAAGTACGATGTACTGACCACTGACAATTTCTATTGATTTGATTAAAAATAATTACAAAGATTTTGTCAAAAGTTTTTTAGGAAATAACGGAGATTAAAGAGATGAAAAAGAAAAGTTTAACAATTAATGAAATAGAAAACAAAATAAAAAAAATGGGCGGTGTCGAAATAAATGATAAGGAATTTTCTTCCGCTGATGAATATAAAAAACTTCATGATTATGTAAAGCGGATTTTTAGAAGACCCAAGAAGGACATTGCACCGAAGCGAAGGGCTAGGTGAAGAAGTGACAAAGGAACCGATCACTGATACCTGCACCGAGCCGAGTCGAAGTGACTGACAACAAACTCTTTATTATTAACCCTTGCCTATTGCGCAATGACTATTTTGCCAATTGCCTATTGCCTAATTAGAGCGAAGTAACAAACATCCATACAACAAAGCATCCAAACATTCTTTCATGCAATCATACGATCTTGTTATTTTAGCTACCGATCATGATGCATTTAACTATAAACTCATAACTCAACATTCAATCATCCAAGCAACCTGACCCGTGAAATGTGGTTTTTACTATTTTATGGGACCAAACATTCTTTCATGCAATCATCCAAACCCTAAGTACGATTTACGATTTACAATTTAACATTTATAATTTATAATTAAGCCTGTCCATTGTGCCCATTGCCTTGTTCTTCCAAAACTATTTCCAAAATAGGCCGTGTAAAATCTTTAAAGCTCGTAAAAGAGAAGGGTAATAATCTAATCGTATTTCTAATCGTATTTCATTTTCCCTTTTTTTATATTTAATTTGTATTATAAAGTTGAAGATTAATTTTTGAAGAATGGAGAATTTAAATGGAAAGAATTACTATAAGTCATAATGCGTTAAAAAAAATAATGCGTGAATCGTTTGAGGATGTATTAACTGAGCGAAAGGATCTGATAGGGGATGCTGTAGTAGAAGCTATGGAAGATATTGGCCTAGCCAGAGCAATGGAAGAAGGCCGTACCGGAGAAAAAGTAGATCTGATAGGATTTAAGAAAAGACTCAATACCATTATCAAACGCTCTAAATGAAGATCAAAATAGAAAAATCCTTTGGACGGGATGTTGATAATATCACAGAAAAGAAATTATTGCTAAACCTGCAAAAAATTATTTCCAAATTAGAAAATGCTAAATCAATACATGAAATCCCGCATATAAAAAAAATTAAAGGTTACAATTCATTCTATCGAATAAAAATTGGGGATTATCGATTAGGTTTGGAAGCGGTTTCTAATCAGGAAATAAACCTCATTAGATTTTTAAATCGAAAAGAAGTATACCGCTATTTTCCACATTAAATAATAGAGTCCCTGCGAAATAAGTAAAAAAAACAACTGTTCACTATTGCCTATCGCCTATTTCTGATTTCTGGTTTATCATTTATAATTTAGACTGTTCACTCTTTAATTAATAATTTATCCTTATAATTTCTAATTTATCATTTATAATTTAACATTTATCATTCATAATTTGACATTTATAATTAAGATTTACACTGATCACTAATACCTGCACTGAGCCGAGTCGAAGTGACTGATTTCTTACTTCTGATTTCTAAATTCTTAATCATTCATCATTTATAATTTATAATTAAGCTAATTGCTAACAGCTAATAGCTTTGTCTTAATTCTGTATTAACAATACTTTGAGAATAACTCAAAAACTTAGGGGTAAATAAATGAAAGCAGTAATTTTAGTTTACCCGGCTTTGACGGGCCGGTGGACTTGGTACACGTCTAAGCGAAGAAACCACAATTAAACCAAAACCAATGGTTGAAGAGGGTGTGTTAAAATAGTTTATCGAGCAGATTTTGGAATTTCAAAAAAGTAAAAACAAAATATTTTAGAAAAAGAAGATTTAGAAAATTTTAAGAATAAATTGGAAGATAAATGCTTAACGATAAAACAATTTTGGTTACTGGTGGTACAGGTTCCTTTGGCAAGAAATTTATTAAAACAATTTTGGAGAGATATGAACCTAAAAAGGTAATTGTTTATAGCCGAGATGAATTAAAACAATTTGAGATGCAGGAATCTGCTACTTTTAAACCTTCCGATGAAAAAATAAGGTATTTTATTGGAGATGTGCGTGATCTCGAAAGATTAAAACGTGCAATGGAGGATGTAGATATTGTTATTCATACAGCCGCATTAAAGCAAGTTCCAGCTGCAGAGTACAATCCATTTGAAGCTGTTAAAACAAATGTTATTGGAGGACAAAATGTGATTGATGCCGCAATGGCAACAAGCAGTGTAAGAAAAGTTATTGCATTAAGCACTGACAAAGCTGCCGCTCCAATTAATTTATATGGTGCAACAAAATTAACTTCAGATAAATTATTTATTGCGGCTAATAATTATAAAGGTAAAAGAAATATTAAATTTTCTGTAGTAAGGTATGGAAACGTTATGGGCAGCAGAGGTTCAGTAATTCCATTCTTTATTAATAAAAGTAAAGATGGCATTTTGCCGATAACTGATGGGCGGATGACAAGGTTTAATATAACCTTGCAGCAAGGTGTAGATTTTGTAATTAGTTGCCTTGAAAAAATGTGGGGTGGTGAACTGTTTGTTCCTAAAATACCATCATATAAAATTATTGACCTCGCAAAAGCGATTGATCATAATTGTAAACTTGAAATTGTAGGCATAAGACCTGGGGAAAAAATTCATGAAGAAATGATAACAGAAACGGATTCTATAAATACAATTGAATTTGAGAACTATTTTGTAATACTGCCTACTATCTTCAGAGAACTTTGGGATAAAGAAAAATTTAGAAAAGAAAGCAACGGGACTGCAGGAAACTATTGTGAATTTGGATTTAAATATAACAGCGGTACCAATAAACATTTTTTAAGCGTTGAGGAATTGAAAGCATTAGTAAAAACAATTTGATCGGGGAAAAATAAAACGATGAAAAATATTTTTACTCTAAAAAATAAAGTGGCTGTTGTAACTGGTGGTTATGGTTATCTTGGGTGCGCTATATCATTCGGCTTGGCAGAGGCCGGAGCAAAAGTATATTTAACCGGCGACGATAGGAGAAAGTTAAAAACTGTTTTAAATTCGGATCATAAGAATAATTTAGAAATTGGCTTTTTAGACTTGCGTAGTTTAAATAGTATAAAAAAAAGCTTGGAAAAAATCTGGAACAAAGAAGGTAAAATAAATATAGTAATTAATAATGCTGTATACGGCAAAGTTGGTAGTTTAGATTTGACGAATGAACTGGAATGGTCTGAGGGGCTAGATGGTACGGTCGGTGGAGTTTTCAGAGTCACCAAATCTGCTCTACCTTTTTTACAAAAAAGCAAAGGAAGTTCTATAATTAATATTTCCTCAATGTATGGAATTGTATCTCCCGATCCTTCAATCTATGATAATACTACAAAGGTCAGTCCACCTAGTTACGGTGTGGGCAAGGCAGGAATAATCCAGTTTACAAAATATGCGGCTTGCCATTTCGGAAAATTAGGCATAAGAGTAAACTGTATTTCTCCGGGACCATTTCCAGATCCTAAAATTAATAATTCGCCAAAATTCATTGAAAATTTAAAGAAAAAAAATCCATTAGGCCGAATTGGTAAACCACCAGATATAGTGGGCACAGTAATATTTTTAGCTTCTGATGCATCAAGTTTTATAACAGGCCAAAATATTTGTATTGATGGTGGTCGGACGGCATGGTAAAAAAAACTAATGTTACCGCAATAGTACAGGCTAGAACAGGTTCAACCAGATTTCCTAATAAAGTGTTTGCGGATTTATCCGGTAAACCGATGATTTGGCACATAGTTAATAGGTTACGTTATTGTAAAAAAGTGGGAACGATTGTTTTAGCTACTACTAAAAACACAGCAGATGAAAAATTGGAAATCTGGGGCAGAGATAATAATCTTATTGTTTATCGCGGAAGTGAAAATGATGTATTAGATAGATATTTTAATGCAGCGTTAATTTCTAAGGCAGAGATAATTTTAAGAATAACTGCTGATGATCCCTTTAGGGATCCAGCAGTCATTGATAAAGTGATCAGTTTATTATTAACAAATAAACTTGATTTTGCATATAATAATTATCCACCAACTTTTCCTGAAGGATTAGACGTGGAAGTGTTTACTTTTGATGCTTTAGAAAAAGCACAAAATGAATCTACCCATGACTTTGAACGAGAACATGTGACGCAATATTTTTATAGACATCCTGAAAAATTCAAGCAAGAGAATTTTTTAAATAATAAAAATGTTTCTGATCTAAGGTTAACAGTTGACACAGAGAAAGATTTAGAATTAGCAAAATTAATATACAAGGAATTGTATAAAAGCGGTGAGATATTCGTGTTAAATGATATTTTGAAATTATTGAAAGAAAAACCTTGGTTAACTGAAATAAATAGTAATGTTAAAAGAAGCGCTATGTATTCCGATCTAAATTAATACGGGAATTAAAGTGAGAAGATTTACTGATCTTGAAAATAAGTATGTAATAGAAGCAATTGAAAATGAATTTAGAACGTCGCTTAATAGCGCGTTTAATACTAAATTGGAAAGTAAATTTGCTGAAAAATTTGGAGTTAATTACGCAATTGGACATGTAAACGGTACGCAAACCTTACACACAGCATTGCATTCTTTGGCAATTGGACAAAATGATGAAGTAATTGTTCCGCCGCTTACTATGTCAAGCACTGCAATTGCTGTTTTGCAGAATGGATCAATTCCGGTTTTTGCTGATGTTGATTTAGAAACTTTTAATATAAGTCCGGATGCAATTAGAAAGGTTATAACTTCTAAGACAAAAGCGATTATGACAGTTGCCTTGTACGGGCTTTCACCGGATTATGATGAAATTTTAAAAATATGTAGAGAACATAATCTTTTTTTAATTGAGGATAATGCAGAATGTTTTCTTAGTGAATATAAAGGAAAGTTGGTTGGGCAATTTGGCGACTTCGCAAGCTTTAGCTTCCAGGCAAGTAAGCACCTTACATGCGGGGAAGGTGGAATGCTAATTACGAATAATGAAATTCTTGCTAATGCTGCAAGACGGTTTAGCAGTTTAGGATATGCCGGCGTAAGCTCCAAACAGGGGAAAATAGCACGGAATGATATTCAAGATCCAAGTTATAGCAGGCATATTAGTCTGGGTTTTAATTATAGGATGTCTGAAGTTAATGCTGCAGTACTATTAGGGCAATTGGAACGGGCGGAGGAATTAGTTGAACACCGAATAAAAGTAGCAAAAATTTTTGATGAAGCATTAAAAAATAATTCTTTACTAAAAAGACAAGCTGAGCCTGCAGGATATAAAAACACGTATTGGTCGTACAGTTTGACTCTAAATACGGAAAAACCGGAAATTGATTGGTATAGGTTTAGAAATCTCTACCAAAAAAATGGCGGGGATGGATTTTACGCGGCATGGAAACTTTCGTATTTTGAACCTCTTTTTACAGATATTATTCAAAATTGGAAAGGAGTTCGCCAGCAGTATAAATCCGGTTTATGTCCTGTTGCAGAGTACTTGCAACCAAGAATGATTCAGATGAAAACAAATTATTGGAATCTTGATGAGGCTTTTCGTCAAGCAGAGATACTTAGAAAAACGATCAAAGAATTCTAAAAAGATTTCATTGGAGTAAGTTTAATGAATACAACATTTCCAAAACAGATTAAAATCGGTAATAAAAATATTGGCGAGGGCTTCCCTGTTTACATCATTGCCGAGATCGGTGCAAATTTTGACAGGGATATAAATAAAGCAAAAAAGCTAATTAAGGCAGCTAAAGAGTGTGGTGCTGATTGCGCAAAATTCCAGACTTTCATAGCTGAAAAAATTGTTTCTGCCGGAGGTTTTGCAAGAATGCAGTTAAAAGGTGTACATGGAAGTTGGGGCAGGCCTGTGCATGAAGTGTTCAGAGATGCCGAATTTCCGCGTGAGTGGCATAAAGAAATAAATGATTATTGTAAAGAAATTGGAATAGATTTTTCGATTTCTCCATATGATATGGAGGCGGTTGATTTATGTGAAGAATTAGACCTACCTTTTATCAAAATCGGATCAGGCGAAATAACATGGTTAGAAATGCTTGAATATATTGCAAAAAAAAATAAACCAATGTTTCTTGCAACTGGGGATGCAACACTTTCAGAAATTGATGAAGCACTGAGAACCATTGAAGCAACCGGCAATAAGAATTTAGTACTTATGCAATGTATTACAAATTATCCATCAAAAATTGAGAGCGCTAATATTAATGTGTTAAAAACCTATCAGACGGCGTTCAATATAGTTGTCGGGTATTCCGACCATTCCCCGGGACCAGTTGTTGCTCTTGGATCGGTTGCATTAGGGGCTAAAGTTATTGAAAAACACTTTACTATTAGTAAAGCGGATAAAGGTCCAGACCATCCGCACTCAATGGATATAAATGATTTCAAAAAAATGGTTCAGTATATAAGGGAGCTTGAAGATGCATTAGGTTCTACCCGCAAACTGGTTGTAGAAGAAGAAAGCGAGACAGTAATTGTTCAAAGAAGATCTTTATATGCAACTAAAGATATTCCTATGGGAAAGAAAATCGAAGCAGACGATGTTATAGAGTTAAGCCCTCAGCTCGGCATTTTGCCAAAGTACAAAACAAAAATTCTAGGTAAAAAAACAAGTAGGCAAATTTTACGCGATGAACCTATCTTGTGGGAAGACCTGGAATGAGGAGTTACCATGTTAACCAGAAGAGAAGAATTCATAATCCTTGTTGATAATGATACCATTAAGCCCTCTGATGTAATTGTACTTCTTGAAGGCGACGGGCTTTTCAGGGTTCAGAAAGCTGTTGAATTATATCATGAGAATTACTCGAAAAAGATTTTATTCTCAGGCGGTATTTATGACCCCAAATATGGAAGTTTTCCAAAAGAGTATATTATTCCTGAGCTTATTAAAAGCGGAATACTGATGGAAGATATAATTATTGAAGGTAAATCCTTGAATACAAGAGATGAAGCAATTGAAATTATGGGCTTATGTAGAGATAGATCATGGAAAAGAATTATACTTGTTGCTTCGCATTATCATCAGTATAGGGCTTACCTTACATTTCTGAAAGCAATGCAGGAATCTGGGATGCTAATTGAAATTATTAATGCAACCTCTCAAAACCTGAAATGGTTTGAAGAAACCGGTTGGGGAAAACGTTTTGATTTGTTAGAACAAGAATTTGTTAGAATTGAAAAATATAGTGAATTAGGTCATCTCGCAACATTTGAAGAAGCGATAGAATATCAAATATGGAAAGAACAACAACTTTAATTAGAGCTAAAGAAATCATGGGTGTGAATTTTATTGGGACTGAAGAACTTAAGTCCATAGAAAAAGAAATGGGAATTTTCGTACCGGATGAAATACTTGAGCAACCACCCAAAATTAATTTCGTAGAAGAATTATTAGAAAATCATAAAAATGATTATCTGCTAATTCTTGGTATTCCTTATTATAAAGACCGTACGCCTTTGACAATTGTAAAAATGCGAGAGCATTTTGGTTGGGAACCTGATAAATCCGAGCCATGTTTTTATAACCAAGATTGGTATATAAATGAAGAATTCGCTAATAAAACATCTTTGGAATTTAAATGGTATTTATTAAAAAAAAATGTTTATGAAGAGCATAGAGGAAAAACTATCAATGATTTTGACAACTTACAATTGCCATCCGCTGTATTAGTTACGTATTTATTTTTCTCTTTCTTATTCCATAGTAAAAGTGAAATTCTTTGGGAAAACACTTTCATTTGGTGTTCTGATCAAGACATTCATGGAGATCAAATTTATGTTGGTAGGTATAAGGACCCACTAAGAATTAACAAAAATGGATTTAATATTCATCGATATTTAAAAGTTCGAAGTAATTTTAGTCTCATCGATGTTAAAAATTTGAATGATATTATTTAAAGTAATCAAACACTGAATAGCTATTATGTTTTTAAAATTTATCTTAATATATGCAACTATTTGAAAAACCCGACTCTTTAAAATTTAGTCATAAATTAAGTGATTATTATTTTCCCATTCTCTGGTGTTTTCTATGGTTTGTAGTTGATCCGGGTTTGTCAAGTCATCGTTTATTACAAATTAATTTCGTAATCCGGCTATTACTTTTTGCGTATATTTTTATAAAATCAATTGAAGCAAATAAATTACTAAAACCTGGAATTGTAGGATGGATACTTTTGTTTGGCTTCATTGCTGACTCAATTCATGGAAATCTATTTGCATCTCTTAAATGGACATTATTTTATAGAAATTTAGGTCTTCTGTTAATTCTAATCTTCTATTTGGACAATTATGAAAAACTATTTACATTTATTAAAATATTTCTTTTATATATTTTTTTAACTGTTATTTTAATTGGTTTTTATCAATATTTTACTCATATATCGATAT
>ORJL011768254.1_pt1 | contig 11066 bp, 8 predicted proteins | sample 1779941 | NCBI WGS metagenome assembly ORJL01 (sample SAMEA104232317, study PRJEB22302) | groundwater metagenome | biome: forest; feature: aquifer; material: groundwater | place: USA | collected 2011-08-07 | depth 5.8 m | reverse complement strand
TGGTGTACGCGGACATGACCGTATTCAACCCGTCGCGGACTTCGATCGCGTACTGGCGATCGGTGCCCACGAGCACCGTGCCGGTGGTCGGAGCCGACGTCACGAGGATCGTCATCGACGTCGCGACGGGGGCGGGGTCGGGTGGGAGGATGAGCCCACCGTCGCCACAGGCGGGAAGGACCACCGCGCAGGTGGCCACGATTCCGAGGAGGGAAAGACCGAGACGGTGGCGCGTCAGGAGGGCGCCGGGGGACGTGCTTAGCAAGGCGCGCTCCGAGGTATCAAACAAGAGCCCGCCAGGCGGGTCGCCTAGGCGGGGCATTTAGGGATATCTTGATCTGTTTATCCAGAAATTGCCTCACATCATAGCGGCAAGCCGCCCGGAACGGAAATGTCCGACCCCATGGTCTGGAACGTCGACCCGGTGCTCGCGCACCTCGGACCGCTGGCGGTGCGCTACTACGGCATCTGCTTCGGTCTCGCCATCGTGACCGGGTTCGCCATCTGGTTCGCGCGCGTGCGGCGCTTCGGCGAATCCACGAAGTTCGCCGAGGAGTTCCTCTGGTTCGGGTTCCCCGCCGTGATCATCGGGGGACGGCTGGGGCACTGCTTCTTCTATGCGCCCAAGACCTACCTCGCGCATCCGCTCCAGATCCTCGCGGTGTGGCAGGGCGGCATCGCATCGCACGGGGTGGCGGTCGGACTCGCGGTCGCGCTGTGGGCGTTCAGCCGGCGGCATCGCGTCACCTGGACCCGGTTGGCGGACTACTTCGCGCCGGCGGTGGCACTCGCGGTCGGGTGGATCCGGGTGGGGAACTTCTTCAACTCCGAGGTTCTCGGACGCCCGGCGACGGTGCCGTGGGCCGTGGTCTTCGCACGCCATGATCAGGTCCCCAGGCACCCGGCGCAGCTCTACGACATGCTGATTGGCCCGGTCACCTTCGTGGTCCTTCTCGCCATCGAGCGCCGCAACATCAGGCCGGTGGGCTCCGGGCTGATCGCGGGCGCGTTCCTCGCGGTGTACTTCGGGCTCCGCATCTTCGTGGAGCAGTACAAGGACTTCTATGTGGAAGAGCTGCGCGAGCTCGGACCATTCGCGAGCGTGGAGCAGTGGCTGGGGTTCCCCATCCACACGGGGCAGTGGCTGAGCGTTCTCCCGGTCCTTTTCGGCATCTACCTCGTCGGGCGGGCCATGCGCTCGGGTGAGCGGCTGAGCGCTATCGTCCGCTCGTAGGGGTTCCTGACGGTGCGCACCACGCGCGGCTCGGCCTCGCGCACGTCCACGAGCGGGTCCTCGTCATCCGGGGTGGCGCCGGGCGTTCGCCCGGATGGAGTCCGCTACGAAGGCGGCGAGGCCCGCGGCCCGCGCTTCGTAGTGGGCCTGGAAGCGGGCATCGGCGGTGTACATGTCCGCCAGCGCCACATGCATCGCGTGGGTGCACGGGTAGAACCCGGTGGATGTGGAGGCGCGCCTTCTCCGCGAGATCCATCGCCCCCGCCCCGTCGGGGGGCTCTCCGGCGAGGAGGAGCGCCGCCATGCCGGCCTCCACCGCCTCGCCCTCCGCCTTGATCCTGGCCCAGTGCTCGGGCCTGAGCTGCTTGGCCCGGCGGCGCGACTCCTTGTAGGCCTCCGTGTCGCCCCAGCGCTCGCGGGCTTCGGCCTCGTAGGGGCTGTCCCCCATCCCGTCCATCGTCCCTCCTCGTGGCCTGCCCCGGCGCGCGACCGGGGTCGATCATTCCCTCACGACGGCGCCATCGGGTCCCACCGCCCCCCTGGGCTTCAGGAGCCGCTCCCAGGTCGGCCGGGCCTGCGCCTCGGCGCGTCGTAGAGCAGGTGACGGAAGTGAATATCCATCCGCGGCCCCGGTGTTCACCGCGTACCCCTGGTCGGCGAGCGAGCGCACCGTGATGACGCTCAGCGGGTTCCCGGGCCCCGAGACGTACCCGGTCATGAGCTCGGTGCGGAAGACCGTCTCCCTCCAGTGGCCGTCCCGCGTCCCCTCGCCTCCGGTGTTCTCCACCGGCACGCCGTTGACGAGCGTAGCCCCCAGCCCCTGGTAGGCCGCCTTGGCCTGTGCGCCGGAGAAGTACGGGTCGGCGCTTCCTGCGCCCTGCAGGAGGGAATGGTAGTCCCACACGGTGCCGATGCCGATGACGTGACCCATCTCGTGGAGGATCACGTCGCCCAGCGTGCCGTCGGATTGCATGGACGCAAGGTCCGCCTCGTCGAACTCCATCGTGCCCAGGATGGGGAGGAAGGAGCCGTCGCGGAGCCAGCACGGGCCCGCCTGGGCGAGGATGTTCCCCACCCCGTCGATCGCGGTCACCCTGGCGTAGATGACGAGGTCGTCCACGGAGAGCGCCTCCGCCGGAGCCATGCCGCACGAATCCACCTGAGCGGCCGTGAGGCTCTCGTTATCGAGGTCCCCGGTGATCACCTGCTCCCACCGGCCCTCCGCCGCGGCGAACGCAGCCTGGACCGCCGCCGACATGCCGCCGATGACGCGGATCTCGATGTTGTAGCCCGCGGATGCCGCAGGCGTCCCCGTGGCGGTGAAGGTCACGGTGGTAAGCCCGGAGGCGGCGGCCGTGAGCGTGTTCGCGCCTACGTTGGCTCCGAGCGTCCAGCCGCCCACGGTCGCGGTGCCGTCCGATCCGGTGGTCTGGGTGAGGCCGGTCGCGGACCCACCTCCGGACGCGACGGCGAACGTCACGCTCACCCCCGACACCCCGTTCCCGAACGCGTCGGCGACCTTGACCTTCGGGCGGGTCGCCACGGCCGTGGAGACCGTCGCGCTCTGGTTGTCGCCGGCCACTTTGGTGAGCGCAGAGGCGGCGCCCGCCCGGGCGGTGGCGGTGAACGTCACCGAGCCGGCACCGGTAACGGACGCGGTGAGGGTCTGGGTGCCGGCGGCGGTGCCCAACGTCCAGACCGCGGTGGCGCGTCCCTGGGCGTTCGTCGACTTGCTCGCGGTGGCCGCCGCAGCGGGGCCGTCCTCCTGGGACGGGGAAGCCACGGCGCCCGACACGGCTGAGAAGGCCACCGTCGCGTTGGGGACCTTGTTGCCCGAGACGTCGGTGACCTCGACGGTGACCGAGAGCGTGTCCCCCACCGTCCGGGTCTGGGCGTCACCGGACACCTTGCTTATCGCGGTGGGCGGGCCGGAGGTCGCGTTGGCCGTGAAGCTCACGGTCCCGAGCGCTCCCGCCGACGCCTGTGCCGCGTGGCTCCCCACCGTGGGCCCGAGAGTGAACGTCGTCGAAGCCCTCCCGTCGTTTCCCGTCGTCGCCGACGCGGGGTTGACCGAGCCGCCCCCGGCGGTCACCGAGAAGGTCACGGCCACGCCGGGGACCCCGTTGCCGAAGGCATCCTTCGCGATCACGACGAGGGGGGACGCCAGGGGCGCGGTCGCCTGGCCCGTCTGGGTGTCCCCGGACGACTTAGCGAACGACGCGGCGGGGCCAGGCGTCGCGGTGGCCGTGAACGTAGCCGAAGTGGCTCCCGTGGCCGACGCGGCCACGGTCTGGGTGCCGGACCCCGTGCCCAGGGTCCAGGCCGTGGACACCCGTCCGTTGCTCCCGGTGGCTCCCGAGGTCGGCGTCACCGTGCCGCCCCCGGCGGCGGGGGTGAACGTCACCGTGACGCCGGGGACCGGGTTGCCGAAGGCGTCCACGACCTCTGCGGCGAGCGGGTTGGCGAGGGCCTGGCCCACGGTCGCGGTCTGGGCGCTCCCCGAGGCCACGCGGACCTGGGCCGAGGCGCCCGCCGCGGCCTGGGCCGCGAAGGTCACGGGGGTGAGACCGCTCACGGAGGCGGTGAGCGTCTGGGCCCCGGCGACGGTCCCGAGCTTCCACGTGGACGACGCCTCACCGTTTGCGCCCGTGGTGGCCTGCGCCGGGCTGGACTGACCGCCCGCCGTGGCGGTGGCGAACGCGACCGAGGCCCCGGAGACGCCGTTGCCGAACGCGTCGGACACCTTGACCACGACCGCCTGGGCCAGGTTCTGCCCCACGGTCCCGTTCTGCCCGCTCCCCGATACCGCCTCGAGCTTCGCGGCGGGGCCGGCCACGGCGGTCGCGCCGAAGGTCGCGGTCGTCGCCCCCTGGATCCGGGCCTCCAGGGTTTGCGCCCCGGCGGTGACGCCCAGCGTCCACTGGGCCTGGGCTCGCCCGTCGGCGCCCGTGGTGACCGTGTCCGCCGAAGCCTTGCCGCCGCCCACGGTAGGGACGAAGGCCACCTTGGCGCCGGGCACGAGGTGACCGAGACGGTCCTTCACCTCGACCACCAGGGGGTTGGCGAGCGCGGTTCCGGCGGTGGCGGTCTGGCCGCTCCCGGAGATCGCGGCCACCGTCGCGGGGGCTCCGGGACGAGCCGTGGCCGTGAACGTCAGGGTTCCCAGGGCGTGGGTCACCGTAAGGGTGTTGGCCCCCAGGGCCTGCCCCAGCGTCCACACGATGGACGCCCGCCCGTCGGAGCCCGTCGTGGCCGACGCCGCGCCCACGGAGCCGCCGCCGCCCGAGACGGCCACCGTGAGCGACTCGCCTGAGCGCGGGTTCGCGAACGGGTCCTTCACCGCGATCACCAGGGGGTCCTTGAGGGGGTCCCCGGCGGCTCCGGACTGGGCGTCGCCGGACACCTTCTCGAAGACACTTGCGGCGGCCGCTCGCGCCGTGACGGTCGCCGTGGCCGACTTCCCCGAGGCCGAGGCCGTGAGGGTCTGTGAGCCGGCGGCGGTCCCCAGCGTCCACGACACCGATGCGACGCCCGACGCGTCGGTGGTGGCGCTCGTCGGGTTCGCGGAGCCGGCCGTGACGGAGAACGCCACCGACGTGCCGGCCATGGGCTTTCCGTCCGTGCCGTCCACCCGCACCTGCAGAGAGACCGCGCTCGCGACCACCTGGTCGGTCGGGGCCGTGAGGAACGCCAGCGCGGCCACCGTGGGGGGCGGAACGGTGTCGGTGGGGGAATCGTCTCCCCAGCACGACGCGAGCGACAACGTAGAGACCAGGAGGACGGTAGGCCGAAGCGCGGCGGGCCGGAGGGAGGTCATCGCGGCTTCCGGGGTCCTTCCGAGGTACGGGCGGTCGGAGGCAGGACGGCCGCCAGAAGGGAGGCGGAGACGGCGAGACGCGAGAGGAACATGCTCACGGCGGGACCTCCGTTGGAAAACCCTCCGGACGGGATTCTGGCGTTTCCTGGCGGGCTGCGCGAGCGCGAGCCGCGGACGGGCCGTATCTCGTGCGCGTCAGCGCACGGTGAACGTGACCGTGTCCACCACCCAGGGCTGGAGGGGCACGTGCAGCCCGTCGGCCACCACCGCGATGAGGCGGTGCGGACCGGGCGCCACACCCTCGAACATGTACGCGCTGACGCCGGTGCCCAGGTGGATGATCTCCCCTGGCACGCTCGGGACCGGGGCCTCCGGGAGCGTCAGATCCGCGTCGAGGTACAGGTGATGATGCCCGGTGCCGGCGACGGCCTCGCCCGCAGGGACGATCTGCACCCCCTCGGCGGTGAGCTTCACGGTGACGTTGGGGCCGGCGATCTCGGCGCCCTGGGCGGGCTCCAGGATGGTGACCGTGGGGGTGGGCGCGGCCTCGGCCGCGGGCGGGGTGGCCTCGGGGGCCTCGGCGGCCGGCTCGGGGGCTTCGCGGCCGCACGCGGAGGCGAGGAGGACGACCAGGGCGGCCACGGCTGGGGAGGTGTGGTTTCTCATGGGTCTTTCAATCCGGGGTTCGGGAGGGTCGGGCGTCAGGAACCTGAAAGGTCGCCTCCGGTTCCCTCCGAACGCCAGGACAATTGCGCATCCGCGGCGTAGAGGGGAGATTGCAGGTCCCTCCGGGGTACGCCCCAAGGAGATCTCCCCCAAGGCTCTCCGTCCGCTCGACATGTCAGCCCTCTCCGACTGGTTCCGAAAGAATCCCGAGCCCCCCCAGGGGCAGCCCCGTGCTTCCGTGGATTGGCGACTGGAGCTCGAAGCGCTGGAGAAGGAGGCAGAGACCGCGTCGCGGGCGTTCCAGGGGACCCTCCTGAACAAGGCCGGGGACGTCTGCCTCCGGGCGGGCGAGCGGGACCTCGCCCTCACCTACTATGGTCGGGGCATCGATGCGCTCCTCGAAGACGGTCAGCGGGAGGCCGCGCGTGGGGTGGCCAACAAGATCATCCGGGTTCACCCGGACGCCATCCGCACGCTCTGCACGCTGACCTGGCTGGACCTCGCCGCCCGCCCCATGGCGACGGCGATCCTCCACCTGAGGGACTACGTGGAGGCCGCCCGGAAGGGTAGGCAGGAGTTCATCACCGCCGAGCAGGTGTACATGATGGCCAGCATCGCGCCTCAGGAGGAGTTCCTCGCCTCTGCGGCAGACGCCCTGGACAGCCTGGGCTTCGCGGAACGGGCAGATCGGGTGCGGGGGTGGGCGGGGAGCGGCGGATCCCCGGATCGCATCACGGACCCGAACACGCTGGCCACGTACTGCCTGAACTCCGCGGTGGGGGCGAACCTGAAGGGACGCCGCAAGTAGGCGCGCGGCGCCCGTCGGCGGTGACCGAGGGTAGAGGAGCGCCATGATCGACCTGGACCGGATGCACGAGCAGGCCAGGGAGCTGGAGGGGTTGCTGAGGCTGCAGAGCATGCCCATCGCCCTGAAGATGCTCCGTAGCGCAGAGGAGATCCCCGCAGACGCGCTGCGGCCCGTCAGGGACTTGGGGCACCATCTCTCCTTCTGTCAGGCGCTGGCGCTGACGCGCCGCAGGGGGATGACCATCGCCGAGACCCTCGAGGACATGTGGTGCTTCGAGCCCGTGGTCGGATTGGGGTTCGCGGAGGCGCCCCAGCGCTTCCTGGAGGGCCACAATCGCTATCCGGGATCGGCATCTACGCTAAAGGCGGGTGCCACCTGGGCCCGGAACATGCCCAGGTTCGAGCACGCGACCTATTCCGCCGTCGTCACCGCCCCGCTGGGGGCCGCCCGGTTCGAGCCTGACCTCTTCCTTCTGTATGGGAGCCCGGCGGCGATGACGCAGATCATGCTTGCGAAGAACTGGCTGGACGGCGAGGACATTCACACGACCATGTCGGGGCACGCGGCCTGCGTCTACTACGTCGTGCCGGCTCTCGACGGGCAGCAGTGGCGCATGAGCATCCCCTGCGGCGGCGACATGCGGAGAACCGGCGGCGACGACTACAGCATGGTCTTCTCGGCCCCGGTGGCGGCGCTGGGCGATCTGCTGGCCGGCCTCAGGGCGATCCGGGATACCGGGTGCGGGTTCCCGTCATCCCCCTCGTTCGCCACCGAGTATCCCCTGGAGAAGAGCTACGTCGAGACCGGCATGTCCATAGGCATGGAGTGGCTCGAAGGAAAGGACAGGCGATGAACGGCCAGGCTTGGCGGGCGCGACGGCGTCCGCCGCCGGCCGCTACGGTTGCTCGCTCACGATGTTCTTGTCGGTGGCCTTCAGATGCACCTCCAGCCATGCGGTCCATCGGGCCCACAGGTCCAGCAGGGTCTCCTTGGTGGCGGGGCCGTGGTCCTCGAAGGGATAGAGGTACATGGCCGCGTCCTTGTCCAGGCCGTTCAGGGCCTGGAACAGCCGGGGCGAGTTGATCGGGTCCGTCCCCACGTTCTGGTCGCCCAGCCCGTGGTACATGAGCAGCGCGCCCGTGAGGTTGTTGGCGTACAGGAACGGGGACATGGACAGGTACGTGTCCTTGGCGTCCCACAGGACCCTTCGCTCGTTCTGGAAATTCAGCGGCGTCAGCGTCCGGTTGTAATTCCCGTCTCCCGCGATCCCGGCCTTGAAGAACGGCGTGTGCACCATGGCGTTGACCGTGGAGAACGCTCCGTACGAGTGGCCGCCGAGTCCGAGGCGCTGTCGGTCGATGATCCCGCGGCGGTCCAGCTCGTCGATGACGGCCGCGAGGTTGTTGCGCAGGTCGTTCTCGTAGTTGTTGTTCATCTGGCCCGCCCTGCCCACGATCGGCGCGTCGGGCTCGACGACCGCGTAGCCCAGCCTGGCCAGGAACTGCATGGACCGCGTGTTGAAGTTCGCGAACGCGTTCTTGTTGAACGTGCGCTGCGTCTCGTCGTATTTGTCCTGGCTCTCGAACTCCCGGGGGTAGAACCAGAACATCGCCGGAAGCCGGCCGCCCCGGTGTCCCGGAGGCAGGGTGACGTTCACCATGAAGCGGAACCCGTCGGGGCGCTCCACCACGAAGCGCTCCTTGGGCGCCGACGTGAGGTCGGGAGAGTAGTCCTTGTTGTCGGTGAGCTGCGCGCCCAGCCGGGCCCCCTCACGGAGATAGAACTGGGGCGCCTGCGTGGGGGTCTCGCGGGAGACGACGAACTTCGCCGCGTCGACGTCAAGGATGGACGTCACCCGCTCCCACGCACCCTCGTTGGAGCTCTCGAAGACCCGGGTCTTCCGGCCGGTCGCGACGGCGACCTTGTCGAGGAAGCTCTTGGGGCCGTTGGCCACAGGGTCTTTGTCGTACGCCGTGCCGTAGAAGAAGACCGACGCGCCGTCCGCCGACAGCTGTACGGTTTCCCCGCCGCCCCGCGCTCCGCCGAAGCCGCCGCCGAAGCCACCGCCTCCCGGGACCGAGCCGCCCGTGAGCACCAGGCCCCCCGGGTTGGCGTAGAAGTCCTCGGCGCCATAGCGGGCGAGCGTATGCTTGGTGCCCGCGCTGCTGAGCTGGACGGCGAACTGGTGGATGTTCTGCCCCTGGCGCTCCGAGAGGAAGAGCCAGGAATGGTCCGGTGAGTACCGGTGGGCGCTCATCCGGTTGTTGTTCTCGAAGAGCACCTTCAGACTCGCGCTGTCGAACGGGGGCGCCCAGTGCATCACCTTGTCCTTGAGGCGGGCGCGCCCGTTCTGGCTCGTGTCTGCCGCCGCCTCCGCCGCACGCCCGGCCTCCGAGGCGGAGTCGGGCGCGGGCTCCTGCTCCAGGTACGTCAGCCCCTTGTTGTCCCGGCGCCACGCCACCTGTCGCTTGCCGGGCTCGTTCCCGCCGTCACCCACGCCGGGTGCGTCGGGCACGTCGCCATCGATCCCCGTGTTCATGGCGGTGGTGTCGAAGTCCAGCAGCTTCCTGCCCGAGCGGTCCCAGATCTCGTCCGCCCGGCCGAAGTTGCCCACAGGGACGATGTAGCTGAACGGCTTCCTCACCTTGGTCACGCGCACGTATTCGCCGTCCCTCGAGAAGTCGGCGGCCCAGATCATCGCAGGGTCTCCCACCTTCTCGACCTGCCGGTTGGACACGTTGATCAGCGCGAGCTGCCCGGTGATGTGCCACTCAAGGAGCTGCTCGTCGTAGGGCGTCTTCATGAGGCTGGCGTAGTTGCGCAGCAGATTCTCGCCATCCTCCGTCATCTTCACCTGGGGTCCGGTGGGGACTGCGGGAGGTAGGGGACGCGCCGAGCGCCCGTCGGGGGGGAGCACCGTCGCGATCTTCGCGCCCGCGGCCGTCCACTGGAAGGTCGTCACCGCGGTGGCCAGGACTGGCGTGCGGGTCACCTGTCGGGAGCGGCCGGTGGCGGCGTCGGCCACGTAGATATGCGTGGCGTCGTCGGTGTGGACGAAGAACGCGATCTGGGCGCCGTTCGGCGACCAGGTGCCGTTCGAGACACGGGCGCCCTGGGGCACCTGGACCGTCACCCTGCGGCCGTCCGCGGCGGAGATCGTCTCCAGCCCCACCCCGCTCCGGATCGTCAGCGTCCGGCTCCGGTTGGCACGGAAGTCGAAGAACATCCCGCCCAGGTCGTCGAAGGGCTTGGAGAAGCGGTCCATGGTCACGGGGCCGTCGCCGACCTGGTACAGGAACCAATTCCCGTCGGCGCTCCGCTCGGAGAGCGTGACGTTCAGCCAGCGGGGCGCCAGCACTGCGTCGGCGATGTTCGCCTGGGGCGTCACCCACCCCTTGGCGGCGAGGATCTCCTGCGCGTTCCAGGTTCCGCTCTGGGCGGCGGCCCCCATGGGAAGGAGGAGCGCGAGTATGGCGAAGAGAGGCATCCTCCCAACTTGGCTGTGCCCAGGCTTTCTCGGACCAGGACGACCGTACATGGGAACCTCCAGAGGCTCGTTCGGACGGACTTCGGGGCCGGGCAGCCGGCCGGGCCCGGGACCCGGGCTCGGCCGCTTTCCCCAATTGGCGCCGGGTGCCGGACATCCACAAGAGACAGGTGACGCGGCAGTTTGTTGACCACGACCGGCGCTTGCGGGGGCCCGCACCCCCCGGGGCAGGTTGCGGCCCGTGTCCAATCCCTACATCACGGGCTTCGCCCCCGTGGCCGCCCTCTGGATGGCGTTGAAGAGGAGCTTGTACGTCCCCCGCGGCTGGCCCCGGAACTGCGGCTTGAACCCGAACAGCACCACGTTCCCCGAGCCCAGGCGCACGTTGACCATCGCCGGACGGCCGGCCAGGTGGCGCTGCTCACCCGTGGCCCAGCCGCTCATCAGCAGGTCCTTTTCGGCGTAGCGGGCCACCACCTCCACCGCGGGAGCGGGGGCCTCCGGCGTCGTCTCCATACCCCCTTCCGAGGAGCGCGGGAGGGTCACGATCTCGAACGCGCGGCTCTGGCTGAACGCCGCGGCCACCTGCCCCTGCATGCCGGCGGCGAAGAGATGGCCCGTGTCCACGTCGGTGCGGATCAGGGACCCCGGCACGAAGAAGTCCTGCGGGTCGAGCCCCGCCACCGCGTTCCGCACGGGGATCCCGAAGTGGTCCATGGGAAGGTCCGTGGCCTGGTCGAACGCGATGAGCGTGCCGCCCCCCTCTACGTATCGCTTGAGCTGGGTCACACCCTCCGTGCCCATCCCTCCGACATATTCGTCGGGCATGGTCCCGGGGGCGTTCCCCTGGAGGATGTCCTGTCCGGGGTGGTTGGGAAGGACGATGGCGTCGTAGGCCGAGAGATCCCCTCGGCGGATGTCGGCGTCGTGGAGCGTGTCCACGGCGAAGTCGTACTGCTCCATGAGCCACAGCGTCCACCCCTGGTCATCCACCCGCGAGTGCCAGGCCTTGTAGAGCCCGACACAGGGGCGCCGCAGCTCGGCGAGCGCCGAC
>ORJL010414458.1_pt1 | contig 11068 bp, 12 predicted proteins | sample 1779941 | NCBI WGS metagenome assembly ORJL01 (sample SAMEA104232317, study PRJEB22302) | groundwater metagenome | biome: forest; feature: aquifer; material: groundwater | place: USA | collected 2011-08-07 | depth 5.8 m | reverse complement strand
CACTCTCTACCCATTTGGACCTCTAAATCAAATTCACTCTCTGAAAAGAATTTTTGACGTGTAAGAGGTAAATGTTGTTTTTTATTTACTGATTTATTGCCAGCCATAATTAATCATTATTTTAAATATTTTTCAGCATATAAATAAATATATTTTTTATATCTATTTAATACTTGTTGATCAACAATATTTTTAATTTGCCAGTAAATATCATTTCTTTTCAATTGTTCTGGAAGTTCACTTAATTTTTTTAATCCTTGTTGTTTTATTAATTCTTTTACAATAGTATTAGAAATTGCCATAACTTCTTCTTTCATTGAAAGATATTCTTTTTGTTTTGTTGGATCTTGTGGTTTATATGGTGATTTCTTGGATCCCCATTTTGATACTTGTCCATGATGTATATTTTCATGAGATAAAGCGGTTTCTAAATCTATTGGTGCGCCTTTAAATGCGTTTTTAATATCATTATCATTGTAATAGTTATCATCAATTATTATAATTGATCTTTTTGTTTTAGGGTCATAAGCAGCATGCATAAATTTAATATAAGGTAAATAATCTATACCTTTACTATTAAATTCACTAAAACCCATTAAATCAATTCCATATTCATTAAAGGTTTGTTTGTGATCTTCTAATGTTTTAGCAGATTTTAATTTTTGTTCTAATTCATTAAAGTTTATTGGCATAATAACTGCTTCATTAATATTTTTATGTTCTTGTATTCCAGATAATATTTTTCTAACTTTCTTAGATATTTGTTTCATTTTTTCTTTTCCCCTTGAACTTCCAGATATAATATCTTCTATAAGCGAATTAAACTCTCTATGGGGTAAAGAAACCACGTAATGATAAATATTAGATTTTATATCCATACTATCATCAGGTATTGATTCAACAAATTTTTCCCATAATTTTGGACCATATCTTAGATCTTGATTTTCTCCACCAAAATAATCTGCTTGTTTTAATACTTCTTTACTTTTTTCTTCATCAGTTGGAAGACTATCTATTGACATTAATTCCATTACACCTTTAATTATTTCATGTAACAATACAGAAAATGTTTTTCCTCTTGCTATTATTTTTGGTAGTTTACCAGAAGTATCAATTCTTACTTCGCCAGAACTTATTTTTTTATATAATTCTTTACTTTTAACAACCCCAAGAGTAAATTCATCTGGGATTATAAAGTGTCCAAGTTCACTTATTGATGTTATTGCCCCATATAATTTCATTAAATCAGGTTCAATTTTATTTAATTCTTTACCAGCCAAATGAAACATATAATGCCCCTTATATGCCATTCCTGTTATTAAAGCATTAACTAATCTTCTTTTTTTAACGTTTGAATCAAAAGATTCTCTACTTTTAAATTTAGATATTGCTTCCGGTGTAACTTCTGATTTATCTATATTGGTTATTTCCCTACCAGTATCAATATCATTTGTGATTTTAACGTCAAATTCAATTTTTCCTTTTGGAATATTAAAATCATACATAACCATACGTATAGCTAACTTTTCTAATTCTGTTTCATGTCCTTGTTCATTTCTTTGTATTTGGTTTAATAGATTCATCGTAAATTGACTCATTTCTATCATACTATCAAAATCAGATATATCTTTACCAGTATAATATTTTACTCTTTCAATTACTTCTTTATAGTGTTGAGATCCGTATTTTTGAATAAAATCTTGAGAAAAGGTTCGACCAGATTTTCGATTCTGTGGTGGAACCAAATTGCTATGTTGTCCCCAGTCTTCCTCCCTAATCAAATATTCTCTTAATCTGTTTTTTAACATAATATTATAATATTTTTATATAAATACTTGTTTATTTCAAAAATTTTACTTATCTTTGTGTTATTAAATCAAATTATTAACCTTAATATTAAAATTATGGAAACCTATTTAAACATTGTTAAAAAGGGGTATTACAAACATACTGAAAAATGTCCAAACTGCAAACACGAAAATCATTTGCAGATACCCAAAGGAACAACTATATTGGATTTTCTGCAAAATGTGAAATGTTCAATCTGCGGTTGCAATATTGGCTCAATATTGAAAAACTTGTGGTCGTAAATCCAGCAAATCGTTTTGTAACTTTAAATAGTTATTGTATTCTTCTTAAATCTCTTTTACTGGCACGAGGTTGCGGATCTTGTACTATTCTTCGTATTGGCGTAAATGGGTCCCTTCCAGGAACATTTCCAGGTTCTTTTTCTGGTGTAACTGGCCTATCAATTTCAATACCTGGATCAATTTCTGGTTCCATAGTTTCAATATCTGGTTCATCAAATCCTGGTTGAGATTGGGGTTGTTGTTCATTTAACATTCTTTCAATTATTTCTATTAATTCTGATTCTTTTATTCTTACTGTTTTTTTCATATTATTTAATTTTTTTATTTATATCACAAAAATTCCCATAGGAATGTTGCTCATGACTTTGTTAAGAGATTCAGCTTCACTTGCTTTCTTTTCTAAAAGTGATGAGTATTCAAGTCGCTCTAATCTCTCCTTTAGTTCGGTTATTAATTCTTCTTTTTCAGCAATACCTTCAGATAATAAATCAGCAAATTCCATTATTCTTTCAGCATCACCAACACCAATAACTCCACCAAATTTACCTCTTACTTTACCCAAAGATTGTTTGGTTAATGCCAATAGATATCTTCTAACCCATGTTTGAGCTGGTTTATTTAATTCTGACCATTCAAGATTATCTACATCCACATCACTTGGTAATTTAACAATATCTTTATTTTCATTTTTACATTTATCTATACTCGTTGAATTTGTATCATAATACCAATACCATATTTTAGCACCATCCCAAGCTGGGTTCGCTAAACCACCACCCATTCCGCCTCCAGGTTGAAATCTTCCACCAGGAATAGGATATAAATAAAGTAATTTTGTTCCATTTGGACCACCAACAATTCTATAACTTAATTCTGATCTACGAATTTTTTCTTTTAATGCCCTATCTTGTGCTGATAATAATATATTAAATACTGGTTGTACATATTCTGCTGCTCTTCCTATATAACTCCAACCAAATTGTTCTGCAGACCAATTAGATCTTGAAAATGGATCAACCAGTCCTCTATCTATTTGGGGTGGAGTTATCCATAACACTTCATTTACTTCTCTGTTTTTTGGTATTGTATAAACTTGTGTACCAGCAGTGATGACAACAAAATCTTTTTTAAGCTCCCAAGGTGAATTTGTACCCAAACCAACTTGTTTTGAATATGCAAAACTAAAACTTCTTGTAAAATCAAGAGATCTTGTCGTAAACGCAAAAGATAAGTCTGTTGAGTTGGTATCTAATCCGATCAAACTATCCCATTGTTGATCTATTAACCAATTATTAACATAACTAGAATAATCTTCAATAGAAACTTCAAGAAAGGTTTCTAACTGAGAATTATCAATTTCAATTTCTCTCAGAGGAGCACCAAGCATGTGCTTTACCCTTGTAAATAACTTATCCTTTTCTGATGTTGTTATGTTTGCCAAACTTATAATTTTATATATAAATAGTTATAAACTTAATAAAAATTACTCCATCCTATAAATATAATAATCCCCTGATTTATCTTCTTTGTTAAAACCTGCACCAATATAACTTTCACGACCATGTAATTTAATTGCATCTCTAACATATTGGTCAAAATCATCAATTAATTTATCAAAAATATAAAGACCAGTATTGGTTTTCTCTTCATTTCTAAGAAGTTCCAATATATCATGACTTATTTTATCATCTTTTAATACTGAAGAATGACTTATAATAAAATCATCTGTAAAGTATAATGGATCATCTCTTAACATATCTGTTGCTATTTCAAAAGAAAGGTTATTCGCCTCACTATCGGTTCCAACAATATATGCTTTATCATTAGTTAATTCATATTCTGTCATACCAAAATAAGGATTTACATTTTTAATATGTATAAAACCATATTCCTTATCTTCTGTACTGTTTAAAAAATTAATTAATGCCAATGCTTTAGGATCATTAAACCTATCATATTCTTTCTCTTTTATTATGTTTTCAACTAATCTTTTAAATTGACTTTCAGTGATAATTATTTTCATTTAGATTAAAATATTATATTTATATTAGGAAATAAAATTTTTATTTGTTTTATTTCTTTTTCTGATAAACCCATACTTTTTACTGATAAAAATTCTAAGTTTCTTAAATTTGGAAATCCTTTTAATTGTTTAGATAAATTTTTTAATTTATCATTTCCAGTTAAGTATAATCTTTTTAAATTAGGTAATTTTCTTATTGGTTGGGGTAATATAGTTAAATTATTATATGATAACATTAATTCTTGTAAATTTTTTAAATTGCCAAAACTTTCAGGAAAATTTCTTATATTATTATTATTTAATGATACATAACTTAAATTTTTTAAATTACCAATATTTTCCGGTAATTCTTTTAAATTATTTTCACCAATATTTAATACAGATAAATTAGATAATTGACCTATTTTATCTGATAGTTTCCCTAAATTAAGATTATCTATGTCTAATCTATTTATTTGTGGATCAACAAAACTAATCCAATCACCGTAACCAAGAGATATTAAAAATTTCCATGAATAGTTTCTTTTCCCGGACTCAATAAGCGGTTTTAAAAGTACTTTTTTAGTTTTAAAAAAATTATTTATTTGACTGGTTATATTCTTATCATTTACGTCATATACTTCAACATTATTTGTATTTCTATCAAAAAAGAAAGCATATTTTTCTTTTTGATTTGTTTTATTAATAACATAGTTGAATATTCCATGACTATTATAACTTTTAAACATATTATTACTTCTATCTGCTGCAGTACACCACTGGGAACCTTTCCCATATAAACAGCTTGCTTCCTGTGTTTTTGGCCATATAATTAACCATTTATTATCCTCATATATTTTCTCAGCATCTTTTTTTGTTTGTAATCCTTGTTGTGTTTTTGATAATTCAAGATCCGAATCCTTCTTTTCAAGATAAGGTTCAATAATATTATATAAGTCCTTATATGTTTGATAATTGTTTATATTTCTTTGTTCTGGAGATAAATTATGTTTAACTCTGTCAAATAATCCCAAATAATCTTTTATTTTATATAAATCTTCAAGAAATTCATTCTCAGAAACATCAGTTATTTTATGTTTTAAAATGTCATTATACTGTCTTACAATCCAGGGAAGATAATTCAATATTTCTGTTGGGTCCGTTTTAATTAATATTTCCTCATAAGTGTTTCCTGGTGAAGTTTCCTTATTCCAAGGAATTTTTGGAAATAATTTTTTTAATTTAATAATTCTATTTTCCCTATCATCTTCATTAAGAAGATTATTTACCAAATTGTTAAATTGTTGTTCTGTTATTAATATTTTTTTCATTAGTTTGTTCTATAAATATAATAATCACCATATTCATTTTCCACACCATCATATCCAGATAACGAACTACCACGGCCATCGGAATTCTTTATTCCTTCAATTAGTTCATCCACATTAATTAAATTATTTTGTTTAACTACTTTATTAAATTGTTCCTTTCCATAATTACTTTTATAATCTTCAACCGGATCTCCAGCATCATCAATGATTTTTTCAAGAAAATCCTCCTCGTTATCAACTCCCCATTCTGCCATCTCCCTTTCCAATCTATTTTCGTCATTTCTGGATGATTCATATTTTATATCTTCAATATAATATTCAAGATGTTCTCTTAACGCACCTTCAAACCACTCTTTATCAATATAATTCATTATAAAATCTTGATTGAATCCTTCTAACCCATTATCATCAATAAAATCTCTCTGATCTTGTTCATAGGCATCATCTGCTTCTTCATCTGTGCCAACAGCATATTCCCTGTCCTTAACTTTATACATAGATAAGCCATAATGATCATATTCTGATGGTATAATATGAGTTAAACCAACTTCAATTTCTTCATCATGTATTAAAAAATTTGCTAGTGCAATTGCCTTTGGATCCTCAGAGATATTATTATAATCATCATCTTGTTCTTTTAAAAGAACATTATTGATTATATTTTTAAATTCTGATTCTTTTAATTTAATAATATTGTTTTCTTTTATCGGTGGTAATTGAAATCCTACATATAATTTATCAATTATTTCTTGTGGAGTACCTAGAAATCCAGGGTTCAATCCCTCTTTTGAAGTATTATCAATTGGAAAATCTTCAATCCATAATAAATCTTCAGTACTTGTCCATATTTTGTATTCTTTATCTAAAATCTTAACAAGAGCATATGGACCAGAATATTTATCAAATCCAACAATATCAATTAATTCAAAGAAATCAATTTTATCCTCAATTGGTTTAATCAAATCTCTTAAATATTGTTTCTCTGCAAGACCTTCCTCATCATCTGCCCATTCACCAGTTTCTTTTAAAATAGTATTTTCAATAATGATTTTTAATTGATTTTCAGTTAATTTTATTAGTTTTTCCATATTCTTATATAAATAGTATTAAAATAGGAAAAATTAATGAAAAATAATAATTTAACTAATTGTGGACTGGGGAGATTTGAACCCCATTTATTCATTGCAAGTGAATTGTAATTGCCATTTATACTACGCAGCCCATATTGTTTTCCAGAGGTCAGAGAAATAATTGAAATTTCAACTTATCATTACAAGTGATATATTTTTCCACTTAAACTATCCGACCATAAATTCTTGAGCATCAGATGGGCAATGATCCCACAACCTCCGATTTGGAAGACCGGCACTCTGCCAATTGAGCTACTGATGCATGCTATTTTATTGCGGAACCTCTTTGAGTTGAACAAAGACCCACTGTGCTTCAAACAGTTGTGCAAACCACCTACACCAAAGTTCCATATTTTATGCGGGCAATATCAGAATCGAACTGATGTCCTCATATCGACAGTATGAGAGGATAACCACTACCCCAATTGCCCATATAATTAAAAAACCCCAACTTGTTTTTAAGTCAGGGTTTTCTTTTTTAGTTTTATGTTTTTTGAATTAAAGCAATAAAACATACCCTGATTGATGACTATCACCAAATCCTTTCGCATCAAATTGATATGTTTTTGTATATTTCATGTTTTATTATTTATATAAATATATGTTAGTTAATAAAAATGTTATTTATTAATAGATTTTGGTTTTTCATATTTATCTATATTAAAACCAAGTTCAATAAACCAATCTTTTCCATATTCTTTTTCTAATAGTTCAACTTCTTCTTTTGTTAAATCTTTTGGTAAAAGTCCTCCTTGCATATTAAGAAGGATATTTTCCACTTTTGAGAGTTTTATTTCTTTTTTCATATTATTTTTTCTTTTTTCAATATTTCATTTGCTAACCTTTGTGCATTTGCAATTCCATCATTAATCAACATTAATTTATCAGTTTTTAAATCCTTTAAAAATATTTTATTTTTATTATTGTCAAAAAATATCCAAAATCTAACTTCATTTTTAATATTCCCCTCATACATCCAACCAAAATCTAATTCCATCATTTTATTAAAATTTCCATTTTTCCAAATTATTTTATCTTTTCTTAATATATTTTCCAAATATGTTTTATCACCATCATCACCAGATAACCACCATTCCAAATTTTTGGCTCGTTTTGATAAATTTTTTAAATTAAATTTTAATGATTTAATTTCATTAATGATAATTTGTCGCTCCTTTAAATTCAAATTATTATCATTAAACTTAATTTTTATTTTTTTAATATCATCTGCCAATGTTTCCAAATGATGAAATCCATAATTTAAACTTCCTCCTGACATAATATTTAAGTTTTAATATTGATTAATTATTAGAAGCGGGAGGAGGACTCGAACCTCCGAGGCTTTCGCATGAGTTTATGAGACTCACCAGATACCAACTTCTGACACCCCGCTAATTTAATATTACAAAGATAAGTATAATTTATTTAAAAAACAAGTTTATTTTAATTTATTTAATAATTCATTTCTCTTTCCATCTGTAAAACCATCTTTAAATTCTGTTTTTATACAATGTTTCTCCTCGATGTATTGAATAATGTCATAATCGATATCATCATCAATAACTATAAATGTTGAATCTTCTTTATTATTATCCTTTAACCATTGTAAAATCTCTTTTCCTCTTGGACTATCCGATCTAACTTGTTCTGACATCTTTACTCTGGATGTCTTCCCTATTATTTTTGTTAAATATAAACCTTTCATATTAAATAAATCTTTCAATTCTTCTATTGTCCCCATACTTTTCCAAGTGCTTGAAATAACATAATTGACAATATGTCCTTGTTCATGGAGTTCCAATTGAAATTTATGAATATTCGATATACAATTTCTATCAAATGGCCAATGTGACATAGATGTATTAATAAAAGGTAGATTTTTCTTATTTAATATTTTTTCAAATTTATTATCGGGGGCTTCACCCATATATTCTTTCCATAAATTATCAATGGAATTATTTGTAGCAATAACACCATCCACATCGAGGAAGACTATAATTTCTTTATTTGTTTTATTTTTCATAGTACAAAGGTAATCATAATTTATTTAATATCCAAATAAAAAATGATTTTATTTATGTAATATTTCCAAATTACCTTTTAATATTTGAGATAATAACCCTCTTTTATTGTTTATATGATCAATTACCATATCATCTTTTTCTCTGTATGTCCTTCTTTTATCTCCTCTCATTCCAGATCCAATTTGTTTCTTTCTTATCTTTTTCAATAATATCAAACCACTGTTCGTGCCAATAGTTTCCATTTTCTAAATAATACTTTTTTTTATAATAATTGTTTGGAGAATCTATATTATAATATTTTTTTATAAAAATTGAAAGACAACCTGATTTATTTAAATGATCATTAAATTCATCCCCATTTAATTTTGATTTGGCAATGAATATTTTTCCATTTGATGGTTTTATCTCTCTTGATTTTTTATAATTATCTTTTAATGTTTGTTGTCCAATTATAAGTTGACCACCTCTTTTCTTTTTTTCTATATCATATTTTTTAAATATGATATTAATTGTTTTTTTCCCTACTTTATATTGTAATGCCAATTTCTCTGTACTTATATTTTCTATTTTATAAGTTTCAATAATTTTCTTTTCCTGTTCTTCTGTTAATATTGTTTTTTTCATAATTATATTTTATAAATACATTACAAATATAAATATAATCCTTTTATTGTAAATACCATTTAAAGGAAAAATTAAAAATAGCAATAAAAAAGGTCTGAATTTTTATTATCCAGACCTTTTCAATCTAACCTAAACTATTGATTCTTACCTCAATTCAGAAGGATCAAAAGTTACTAATCCATCGCAATATACTTTCCCATAAAACCTATTGTTTATAAGTTTTTTCGCGTATCTTGACATTATACCTTTTATTGGTTTAAAGTCAAATGGATTGTACATTGTTGGTGTTAATTGCATCGGAACATATGGGGCATAGATGTATCCAGCTTCCAATATCGAATTTCCTTTATGTCCTATTAACATTGTATTAGCAGGAGCGTAAGGGTCACGATATACTTGGTATCTTCCACCAAGAGATCCAATTCTTTCAATACCCATGTTATATTTATCCTGTTCAGGATCAGCATTTGATACGTGGAAATATTCCAAGTCATCTAATACTGCTGAAATCTCAGGAGATACAACTATCCAAGAAGCTCCACCTCTCAGTGTTGCCTTATGAATTTGAGCTGAAATTTGATTAACTTTTGTAATCAAAGTTTGATTCCAATCTTTCTGAGTACCGTGATACTGAGTAGTTTGGTTTCTCAAACCATTATAATCCCAACGTAATGACCAAGCTGCTCCTCTTCTAAGATCTCTTAGGATTTCCCTATCAACCTCAGCTGCCATTTGTTCTGACAATAAAGCAGTAAGTTCAGCTTCTGCATCAATGTTATGAAATGCACTAACGTCTTGTGCAAGTTCAGGTGTCCATTGTGCTCGCATTTTACGAGTAGTTACAGATACCGTTACTTCATCAAGAGTGAATGTTACTTCTGCCATTTCAGAATCTTGTTCTAAATCAGAATAAGTTCTGTAATTTGCAGTAAATAAAATTTTTCCTGTGCCAGGATCACTAACATATGATGTAAATGCTGAATATCCATTCGCTGCCGGATAACTTAAATCAACCTCAATGTCAATTATGCCGGTAGAACTAACAATTTCTCTACCATATCGTTGAGTTTTAACTCTGAAAGGGATGTCATCACCTGTCGTAATGCTTGCCCCCTGAAAACCTGATCCTCCTGATAAGTTTTGATCGGCTGTTACTTTTAAACTTGCTAAAAATTCTTCAGTATCCATCGGTACACCTGCAGGTCCAACCAATTTACCATCACTAGTTGTAGTGAATCCAGTTAATTGGAATGTCCTGAAAGTTGTTACACCTGATTGTGGTGTTGCACCAGTTAATACTGCATTTGTTGATGTGAAAGCTCCTTTACTTCTATCAAAAAGTGAAGTTCCTTCAGAATTGTTTTTCTCTGCATAAAATGAATCATACAAAGATTTAGTTTCGAATTGTGTTCCAGACCCTGCTGCCAAATCGGCCGCATTTGAGTAAGCACCATCCGGTGATGTATGTCCTGTTGAACCAGTATTTACTCTCGTAGACACTTTAGGATTCAAGTAGAACAATTTACCAATTGGTAAATTTAATGCTTGTACTGATACTATATCATTAGCAAGCAATTTAGAAAAGACCCTACGTATAATAGGAAATGCAACAGTTTCAAATGCGCCTGAATTAGACGCAGTGGTTGATTCGTTCAACATATAAGAAGCTTGATTCTCATATAACTGGGCAATGTTATCTTTTATATGACCTTTAAGACCATCTAATAGTCCTAATTTGGTCCATTTTTGTGATATCAGTTCACGTTGTTCTTTGAGTTGTCTTAACCCAATATTTCCAACTTCTCCTGAATTTAAAATTTGTCCCATAATTATTTTTGTTTTTTAATTTATTATTATTTATTATTAT
>ORJL010508330.1_pt1 | contig 11069 bp, 3 predicted proteins | sample 1779941 | NCBI WGS metagenome assembly ORJL01 (sample SAMEA104232317, study PRJEB22302) | groundwater metagenome | biome: forest; feature: aquifer; material: groundwater | place: USA | collected 2011-08-07 | depth 5.8 m | reverse complement strand
TTCCAGAACTACGCGCTCTATCCGCACATGAGCGTGTACGACAACATGGCGTTCGGATTGAAGATGCGCGCGACGCCCAAGGTCGAGATTCAGCGCAACGTGACGGAGACCGCCCGGTGTCTCAGCATCGAACCGCTGCTCCATCGCAAACCGGCGGCGCTCTCCGGCGGCGAGCAGCAGCGCGTGGCGCTCGCTCGCGCCATCGTGCGTCGCCCCAACGTCTTCCTTTTCGATGAACCGTTGTCGAATCTCGATGTGTCGCTGCGGTTGCAGATGCGCTCGGAAATCAAGACGCTGCATCGAGAACTCGGCATCACCACGATTCACGTGACCCACGATCAGGAAGAGGCGATGATCCTGGGCGACCGCATCGCGGTGATGAAGGACGGAAAGCTGCAACAGTGCGCGCCGCCGATGGAGGTCTACGATCGGCCGGCCAACCGCTTCGTAGCGGGGTTCATCGGATCGCCGCCGCTGAACTTCCTCCGAGGTCGACTGCGTGCGGACGGTGCAACGCTTGTTTTTGAGAGTCCATTGGGCCGCATCCCGCTTCCGTCCCCCCAGCACCGAGAATCAGATCCGCGAGCTTCCTCGCTCGGCGATGCCGACCTGGTTCTGGGGATTCGACCGGCGCAGATTGGAATCGATGTCGATGGTTCGGCGGCGTCGCGTACGACCACCGACGATCGCCTCGCCGCGAGCGACCGTGATTCCGCCGCGTCATCGTTCTCGTTGCGAGCAAGCGTCACCTTGATCGAACCGCTCGGGGATCGGCTGCATGTCCATCTCAAACTCGCGTCCGGCGAGACCGTGGTCGCGAAGTCGCCCGCGAACGTGAAGCTGTCCACCTCGGAACAAGTCACGCTTCGTCTCGATCTTTCCCGCGCCCATCTGTTCGACGCGGACGACGCAGGGCGATGACGGCGCTTCGTCGCAGCTCCCGTGCGAGCTGCCTGCAACGTGGCGGGGAACTTCGACCGCGTTACGCGGTCGCTGCGCGGAGTGCTGCGATAGTGCATTTGATACGCATCCCACGAAATAAGCGCGCTTCGGCGCAACCGCGCCATCCACTGCTCACAGAGCAGGACGCACGACGGGGTCCGTCGCCATGATGGATGAAAATCGCTCAGCCTTCCGTCCCCCACCCTCGCAGTCGCGAGGATGGGGCACCCACAGGCCCATTTTCGCGGCCGTGGCACACAACGGGAGCGCAGCTACTTAACGCGATCCGTATTACGTGCTCTACGGTGCCGGCTGGTAGAGCCGATTCAAAACGGTGGGTGCGTCCAGTGGAGAGACTTCGTACAGCACGACGGTGTCCATTTGGCGTCGGAAGAGGTGGCGGGAGGTGGAAATCGTGGGGTCCGGCGCTCGATCATTCCGCGCCCGATCGGCAAACACGATGACCTTCGTCGCTTCCGCCGACGGTTCGGCTTTCACGGTCGCGAGGAGGCACATGGTCTGAGAGCCCAGGGTGTTCGCGTACGTCCAGCCGACGGCCGTCACCAGGTCCGTTTGGGCGAGCAGCAACGGGATTCCCAGGCGTCTCCGAGTGATGCTCGCAAACTCCGCGTCGTTCTTGCAGGCCCAGTCCGGTTGGAATCCGCCCGCGACGATGTCGTCATAGACGGACGCCATCGGACGCCAGGCCATGACAGCATACGGATTCTTCGCCGCCGGCGGCGAGGCGAACCGCCAGATTCGCCATCCTCCGAAGACTCCCAGGGCAAGCACCGCGGCGATCGACAACGCTCGAACAAGAGGTCGCGTCGCGAATAGGCGACCCGGACCGGCGGACGCGATCGCGTGGATGCGGGTCCAGCCAAGTTCCGGCGGAGTCTTCGGGACCGGGAACATTCTCCGAATCGATTCGTCGACCGCGCGTTGCTGTCGGACCTCGGCGGTGAGCTCGGGGGATGCAGCGAGCACGTCGCGCTCGAAGCGATCGCGCTCCTCGCTAGGAAGCAGACTGTCCAGGTAAAGGTCGACCAGGTTGGGGTTCTCCGCGGGCTCGCTCATTCAGCCACGTCCTTTCCGCCTTGATCGGTTGTCGCCGCGGAGAGCTTCTGTCGCAGAAATCGGCGCGTTCGATGCACGTGGCTCATGGCGGTGCCCTCCGGAATTTGCAAGAGGCGCGAAATCTCGGCGTAATCCAGTCCTTCGAGGGTCCGCAGGATGAGACACGCTCTCGCCACCTCGCCGACCTCGTCCAACCACTGTCGCAAATTCCCATCGACCTCGCTCGCCAAGGGGCGGCTCCCGATCTCGGCCTCGCTTCCGACCTGCCGTTCAACCGGAGTTTCCGTCCAAGGGTCGGACGCGGCTGCACGGTTTGATGCTGACGTGGCGCCGGGCTGAATCAGTGAGGTACGAATGCGCCGTTCCTTTCGCGCTCGATTCCGTGCGACATTCCGGACCATGGTTCCGATCCAAGCGTCGAAGTTCGTCCCCGGGGTATACGCGTTCCGCTTTCGCAGCCCGATGACGGCGGCTTCCTGCACGACGTCTTCGGCGAGTTCCACGTCGCGCACGACGCTCATGGCGATCAGCCAGAACACGCGATACGACGCTTGGAAGCGATCGGCAAACTCGTCGTTGTCGATCGGCGCGGATCCACCTTTCCCGGCGTCGTCCGGTGTTCCGTCGTAGCGCGTTTCGCCCACTCTGACCATGTCATCACGTCCGGCTCGATTGCCGTCATCGGGGGAATTCGATCAAAAAAAGGGGGCCGCCCTGAAAGAGGCGGCCCCGATAACAACGATCGCTGTCCAATCGCCCCGCCTACGGGCAGGGAATGGCGCATGGATAAGGGGCACTCTGGAACGCCCTCACGACGAGGCTGATGTCCGAGAAGTTGACCAGGTTGTTTGGCTCACAGGGGGTAATATCGTAGATCGCCGGGATGTTCGGGACCTGCCCCTTGAAGACGGCGACGAGCAGGAAGACGTCCGAGAAGTTCACGATCCCGTTGAGATCCATATCACCCCAAACGCCGGTGATTCCCTGTCCCGGATTCGAGGTTAGCGATCCGCATTCCGCAACCACGACGTACGTGCTGCTCGGAACGATATCCGGGTGTGCCACGGTGACCGTGCCCCATACGGCCGGAGTTTGGAACACCGGGACCGCGCCGAGTGAACCGGCCGCGGTGATGTACTTGTCCACACACGGCCACGTCGGCGAGGTCAGTCGCAGCGCCACCGGCGCCGTGGAGTTCGCTGGGAGCGGCGTGACCTTGATCGCGAGCCCGCCGAACCCGACGACGGTCGGTGCATCGGAACGATTGACGCCTCCGCATACGCCGGCGGTGCAGTGGTCCTGCTTCGTGCAGATGTCCTTGTCATCGCAAATCGTTCCGTCGGCGCGGATGTTCGCAAGGCAGGTTCCGGTGCCGTTGCAAGTGTCGGGGGCGTTGCAATTCGTCTTGGTTTGATCGCCGCACTGGAATCCATCGTCCTCAAACCGCGGATTGCAATTTCCGCCGCCGTCGCAGGTGTCCGGGTTGTCGCACGGCGTGTCCGTGGGATCTCCGCATGGAAGTCCGACCGGCTCCGGCGGGTGCGTGCATAGACCACTCTGGCAGAAGTTCTGGGTACACTGGATCGCGGGAACTTCGTCGGAGCAGAGCGTGCCGTCGACTTTGTGGTTCGGTTCGCAGAACCCGGCACCGTCGCAGGCGTCGGGACTGCTGCATTCCGTGTCGACGTTGTTGCCGCAAGCGGTGCCCTCGAACAAGTTCGACCACTGCGTCGTGGAAAGTTCTGGGATGCAGGCCTGGCAGCCGTTCGCCGGGTTTACTTCGCCGTCGAAATAACAGACGTCGTCGATCAGGCAATCGCCGATCGGTTGCACGTTCAGCCGAACGGCGCCCTTGTTGCCCCCGAAGCCGGCGACGCGAATGAAATACGTCGTACTCTGCACGGTCGGCAGGATGAGTGCGGATTGCAGACCGACGCCGCTGTCGTCGTCACACGCCAGCTCCGTGCCGCCGTCCAACGGACAAGCGCTGAAAACATTCAGCACGGTGTCGTTGTCGGGGAGCAGCACGCTGCCCGTTGTGCTGAGGAAGAGCGTTCCATCGCAGTCCGCGACGTATTCGAACCACACGTCGGCGTTCGAATCCACCTGGCAGGAGGCTTCGCCGTCGTCGACTCCCGCGCTGCTGTTGTTGCTGAAATTGGCGCCGACGATCGCGGGTACGGCGAATTCGCACTGGTCGTTGCACTGCGGATCCAGCACGCCGGCGCACACGCCCGCGGTACACTCGTCCACGCCGATGCCGATTCTGCCCGTCCCCGTGCATGCGTTACCGTCGTTGCACTCCGTCCCGTCGGCGAGCACCGTCCAATCACTGTTGGAGGACGCAGTTACGCACGCCTCGCACGTGCTGGTCGGGTTCAACACCCCCTCAAGGTAACAAACGAACCCTCCTCCGTCGTCGATCTTGCACGTTCCTGCCAGTTGCGTGAACTCGCATTGATTCAGGGTTTCGTTGCACGTGTCAGCGGTGCAGGTCAACAGGTCGTCGCAGAGATGCGCCACTCCGCCCTGACACACGCCGCTTAGACACACCGTGTTATCCTGACAGAACAACGCGTCGTCGCACGGGGTATTGTTGGCCACGGTGTTGGTCAGACAAACGCCAAGCCCGTTGCATTTATCCGCCGCGTCACACGGACCGGATGTTTGGCTCCCGCAGTTCGCGTTCGCCGGCGCAAGGTTTGTTAGACAGGTTCCGGTGCCGTTGCACGTGTCCGCCAGATTGCATTCCGTGTTGGTGGGACTTCCGCACGCCGTGCCCGCCACCTCGAACTGCGGTGTGCAAACGCCCGCACCATTGCAGCTATCCGGTCGATCGCATTGCGTATTCCCGGGATTCCCGCAGGCGGCGCCGTTGGGGAGGTTCGGGTGGCTGACGCCGCCGGTCAAGGCGTTGCAAAGATCGCTCGTGCATTCGTTGTTGTCCGTGAGCGGGACGGTGTTTCCGTTCGCGGGGTTGCAGCAGAGGGTGCCCGTGTTGAAATTCGGTTGGTTGACGCAGAGGCCGTTCCCGGTGTTGCACGTGTCTGTCGTACAAGCGTTGTTGTCGTTGCAATTCCCATTGACGGTGCATTTCACTACGATCGTGGCGTGCGGCAGAATGGTCAGCGGGACGTTGACCTCGAACTCGTCGCCGAGAAACGTGCCGGCTTCGTCCGGGTTGAGCTGCAACGTGAAGGTGCCGACCGCACCCGAGGGGACGTCGAGCACCAGCGTTCCGGCGTACCGCGCGGTTCCGGGGTCGGTCACGGGAGCTCCGCTGATGAGCGTTGCGCCGAGCGACGTGTTGCACGATTGCGTACTGCTGGCCGCGATCACGCCCGCCGGAGGCGGGAAAATGTATCGCGGATCCGCGGTGTTGATGAAGGCGTTTTCGCAAGCCGCGATGCAGACACTGGCGGGGCAGTCTCCGTTGGAGAAGCATTGGAGGCCTTGATTCACGCCGGCCTGACATTTGCCCGGCTGGCCTCCCCCGTTGGTTGCGCAGATTGCGCCTGGGCCGTACCCTGTCGGGATGGCGGGGGTGCAGTCGGCGTTGGCGACGCAAGTCCGCAGCGCCGGAGTCAGGGTGCCCGACGTTCCGCTTGAGAGGCCGGCGCAGTCGAGCGTGCCCTGGACCGTTTTCACCCTGGCGGGCGCCCAACCGGCGACCTGAAGCTCCAGGTACACTCGCTGCGGTGTCCCCGTCAGCGTGATCTGGTTCCCCGCGATCACGTTCGTTCCGGAAGCATTCACGGGGACAAGATGCATCGTCGCCGCTTGCGACCCCGCGACCGCGAAACCCAGAATGCCTGCAACAAGTCCCAACCGTCTGCGTGCGTTCATCTGTCCGTCCTCCAACTCGTTCGACCTTCTTGGCCGGAAACAGCCGGTTCACCCCCGCGGGCGCCCGGACCAAGAGAATGTTGACTACATGAATCAGGCAGGATCGGAATCGTCACGCCCGCCCGAGATGACGCGGGGCGCGCGAGAAAACCGAAGCGCGTTTTGCAGTACGCTTTGCACTCCCCACGACCCAATACTTGCGACACGTCCATCAGCGCCACCGATCTCCGATCGGAACGCCTCCGACAACCGAGCCGCACCGCGCACCCCAAGCGCGCGGGCGCAACTGCCCGAATGCTAGTTCCTATAACCGATTTCCACCGACTTGTCCAGTAAAACCCGCGCCGCCGATCGGTTTTCGTTGAACGCACCCCATCGCGCGCGGTTGTGACGCAGACCGACCATCCGTACCCCGCCCTCGCTGTACCGAGGAGGGCGGACCCGGATTCGCCGCTTCGCCCGCCGAACGAGCGTCGGATCGCGGGGTCACGGGCAAGGCTGTGCGCAGAGCGATGCTGCCTGATACGATTTGCCTCTGAACCCGTCCACCGCCCCGAAGATATCGATGAAGTTGATGATCCGATCCGGTACGCAGCCGTAGAGATCCAACGCCCAAAGAGGACCGGCGTTCACGGAGCTTTGAAACCCCGCGACGACCGCGGACACGTCTCGAAAGTTCACCGACCCGTTCGGCGGCGTCCAGCCGGACCCCGACGGGTTTCCGATCGTATCGCCCCAAACGACGGTAGCCTGGACAACGGGCGCGGTCAGCGCCGGCGAATCCACTCGACCGCAGTCCGAGCGAATCTCGTAGTTCATGGACGGAACGACGTCGAGCCCGGTGACGTGAACCGTCGCTCCCCATTGCGCCGCAGTACGGAAGGCCGCGTCCGCGGGTTCGTCGACCAGTAGAGCGATGTTCCCGCTTCCGGACGGCAGGCCGACGTATTTCGCCGTCCCTCCCGGACACGTCGGTTTCACTTGCAGCGCCATCAGAGTCCCCGGCGAGATCGTCCGCGGGATGATGCTCAGATACCTCGCTCCCGAAGCGGAGACCAACGGCGTGAGGCAACCGCACAGGTTGCCCTCGTCACACGTCCCGCTGCAAGGATTGCCCGCGCTGAAGCAACCGGTGTTTGCGTCGCAGATCTCCGGTCCGTTACAGAAAACTCCGTCCTCCGGGCAGAGGTCGTCGTTCGGCGGGTAGACGCACTGGCCGTCCGCGCCGCACGTGTTGTCCGTGCATGCGACGCCGTCGTCGCACTGACCGTCCTCGATGCACTCGGCCGGGAGGTTGAGCTGGATGTACCGCCCGATGTCGGTCGCGCCCTGATCCGATCCTCCTCCGGACAGCCAACTGGGCATGGGCGCCCCCGCGGCGCCGAACCGGATTTTGTGCAACATCTCCCAGGGGTTCTGGTTCGCGACGGTTCCGAGGTATTCAGGAACCGCGACCGTGCCGAAGTTGATCGTAGCCCCGTTCGCTCCGTGACACGTGACGCAGCTCGGCGAACCCTGCGACGTGTATCCTGTCTGACCCAACACGGGATCGCCCAGGAACTGTCCCGCGGGATCGATATACGCTGCGTCGTCGATCGTGCGACCCAAAACGAACGCCACCAAGTCGTTGATCCGAGTGTCGGAAAGCACCGACCCATATCCGTGCCCGTTGGGAACCCCCGCTCCGCGGCCGTTGCTGGGCAATTCGCGAAGCAGCGTGAAGAGGCTCGGTCCCGAAAGCGTGCTGCCCAAGATGCCGGGGAATCCCGTCCGGTGCGGACCCGTTCCATACTGTCCGGCCACGCCCTTGTATTCCCAGCCGTGGCACTCCTTGCAGCGCCACGTCGCCGCTCCGGTTGCGGAGTTGCTCACGGTGTCCGGGCGGTACTGCCAAAGCGGGTGATCGGAACTCGGAGGCGCGACGCCCAATTCGTCGACCCAGCTATCGTAGAGTCGCCCGCCGGTGTTCGGATTGCCCGCGGATTCGCATTCGTCGGGCAGTCCGTTTTGGTTCCCGTCCGTGCTTGTTCCGCAGGCGATGTCCGCGGCGTCCTCGATCGTGTTCCCGTTGCAGTCATTGAGGACCGCGCCGCTCAGACACGTGACCGCAAGTTCGCCGACGCCCTTCGCATTCTGGAACCCGCCGACGCGAATCAAATACGATTGGCAGGCCTCGACGGGGAACGTGACCCGCGCTCGATCGGTCGCGCACGCCGTATCGTTGCATGCGATCGCCGACGCCGTCGTCGGACACGCGCACCCCGCATACACCGCGACCTTGGTGTTGTAGCCGCTGTTGCAAGTTGAGACCGTGGCCGCGCCGGTGCATGAGGGGGTGTAGCAATACCAAAGGTCACCGCCGACCTGTGTGTCGCCGCCGAAACTGCACATCGTAGGTTCGGCGGGACCGTCGGTCGTCGCGTCGGTGCTGTCGTAGGCGAACGAGCCTTCGCCGATCGACAGAGCGCTCGCGCACTCGTCATGCGGCGTCGGTTCGACCTGGCAGTTCGCGTCGCATCCGTCGCCGGGGATCGTTCCGCCGTCGTCGCAGGTTTCTCCGTTCTCAGTGACGCTGTTGCCGCACACCGCCGGCGGGTTCGGGTTCACAATCATCTTAAAGATGCTTCCGGCGTGGCTCACGACGTACAACTCGCCGTCCGCGTCCTCGCCGAAGGAGACGATGGACCCGATCGGACCCTGCGAGGGCGTCAGTTCCGCGGTGCGGTCGCGCAGGTCCGTGACCACGCCGTTCACGTAACGGAACGATCGAATCTTCCCCGAGCAGTAGTCCGCGAAGAAATACGTCCCGCGCAGCAGGGGCATCGCACACCCGCGATAGACGTAGCCTCCGGTGACCGAACAATCGCCCGCGGTGTGGGCGTAGGTGTGTGTGGGATCCGTGAGCGTCGGAGCGTTGCAGGTGCAACCGGAAAGTCCGGTGCAGTCGTTCCCTTCCATGCATCGCCAGCCGTAGTTTTCGCCGCCGTTGCTGTCGGCATCTTGGACGTTGATCTCCTCCACGAGATCCTGCCCGACGTCCCCGACATACAGATCCCCGGTCAAGCGGTCGAACGCGAAGCGCCACGGATTGCGGAATCCCAGCGCCCAGATCTCATCGAGCGGTAGCGACGGGGATAGGAAAGGGTTGTCGAGCGGGATGTAATCCGGGGGACGGTTCACATCGAGGCGGAGCATTTTTCCGAGAAGCGATCCCGTGTCCTGGGCGCGGTTGTTCGGGTCGTTCGCGCTCCCGCCGTCGCCCATTCCGACGTACAGCTTCTGGTCCGGTCCAAACTGAAGTTGCCCGCCGTTGTGGTTCGAGAAGTCCTGCGTGATCGTTTTGAGAACCAAAGCGCTTCCCGCGTCGGCAACGTTGGCGTTCGCGGAGACGTTGTACCTTGCGATCACGGTGTTCCCGGCTAGGTTCGTGTAATTCACGAAGAAGCGGCCGTTGCCGGCGTAGAGCGGATCGAACGCCATGCTCAGCAGGCCTCGCTCTCCGTCCGAGGTGATCAGGGAAGTGATATCGAGGAACGGCGTCGCCAGAAGCGCCCCCCCGGTTAAGATGCGAATCTTTCCGCCCTGTTCGACGATGAACAGCCGCGATGCGTCCGCGGGCGGGGATGTCACGTACACCGGGCGATCCAGTCCGGTCACGATCCGCGTCGTACCCGGAATGTAGTCCTCGCACTCGTCCGGGATGTTGTTTGCGTTGCAGTCTTCGCTCGTGCCCTGAGTGATGTCGATGCTGTCGGGGATCTCATTGCCGTTGCAGTCCGCGGCGTTGGTGATCGGCCCGACGGTGACCGCCTCCAGGGAGGCGGGGGTTCCAGGCTTGAAGAGTCCGAGCGTCACCTTCGAGGTCTGTGGTTGGGCGTCGGTCTCGAAGCGGAAGTTGTAGAGGGTTCCCCAGCGGATGGCGTTGGCCCACTCGTTTTGGAGGTACGTGCTGGTCGACCAAGTGACGGACACGCTTGACTGCGTCGAAGGCCAGTCGGTGCTGTTGATCGGTTCGCCGCTGTGGTAGTCGACGTCGTGAAACCCGACGTTGCGAACCGTCGCGGTCGGATCGATCGGAACCTTGAACGAGCGAACCGATCGCTCGCAGTTCAGATTGTGAAGCGCGTATTCGTACGACCAGTAGCCGCCGCCGACGTCCGTCGCCTTGGCCGCAAGGATGAGGAGTCCGTCGGCCGGGACGGTGATGTCGGTCTCGACGACGGCGGGATCCGCGATCTTCCAAGCACGAATGGCGGGCTTCTCCCGCTGCGTCGTTCCGGTGAGACCCACGAAGACCGATGCGCCGGCCCCGCTCACCTGCGTCGGTCGGTACGAGGCGTTGTTGTTCTGCTTTCCGGCGACCGCGTCGTCGCGTGTCACATATTGGCACTCCGCGAAATACTGCGCTCCCGCGTTGAGGGTCTGATCCAGGTCCGTCTGACGAACCTGCAATCGTCGCGCGATCGGACCCGTGTAGGACGGGTGCGTCGGCGGGAACGGAAACAGGCCAGTGTGCGCGTTCACCTCGAACCGCGGACCGAGATTGAACTGGGTGCCGTTGAGGTTGGCGGAGTAGGGGTCGGAGCAGTGAACGCCCAGCTCCGTTCCGTCCGTCGAATGGCAGTCGGCGTAGCAGAAGAACCCGGAGACGGCGAAGAAACCGTGCTTTAGCCAGCTCATGCCAAGCTGCTCGAAGCGGCCGTTCTTCAACCGATACAAGCCCCCGCCGATCACCGGATGGCGATTGTCGTCGGCGTACCAGTCCGCGTTGCCGGTCCCGATGTTGCAAGACGTGGTCCCCAGCGAGAGCGCCGCGATTCCGCTGGTCACGCCGTAATTGTTGATGTTGTGGATGTCGGCCACGATCACGTCGGGCGCGACCGGTAGCAGCAACGCGGGATCGCTTTCGTCGCGGCGCTCGGCCTCAAACCCGGGTATCGCCACAGCGCGATGCCCATCTCCGGTGTCGGGAGTCGCGTCTCCTGTGATATCGAGATGACCCAGAGTCAGATCGGCAAGTTCGGGCACGCCGAGCTCGATCGTCCAGGAGTCCGTGGCCACAAGCTCGCCGGTCAAATGAAACCTTCCGGTATCCGGCTGGACCTCGAAGGAAACTTGCGCTAAGCGGAACGCGGCGGGTCGACTCTCGCGTCCGACGACGTCGTCGCGTACGAACCACGTCCCGCTGTCGGATTGAAACGCGG
>ORJL010839171.1_pt1 | contig 11070 bp, 4 predicted proteins | sample 1779941 | NCBI WGS metagenome assembly ORJL01 (sample SAMEA104232317, study PRJEB22302) | groundwater metagenome | biome: forest; feature: aquifer; material: groundwater | place: USA | collected 2011-08-07 | depth 5.8 m | reverse complement strand
GTGTTTTTGAGTGGCTCGGTGTTGTCTTCTGTTACAATTAATGTACAGCAAGGGTGGAATATGATAGGTTCCATTTCAACTTCAGTTGCGACCGGTGATATTGTTTCAAATCCAGGTGGAATAGTTACCTCTGAATTCTATGAATACACGAATGGATACAATTCTTCATCCACAATTTTACCCGGTAAAGCATATTGGGTTAAGGTAAGTCAAACCGGAACGCTTACACTATCGGCCTCCGCAATGAATGCGAAGAATCGTATTAACATAATTCCAACAAAGTCCTTGCAGAACCAAGAAATTAAAAAGGATTGAGCATTCTGCAAGGACGCGGAGTGGAGTATGATGCTGTCAGTTTAGGAATCAACATTGAAAGAGTAAATCATACGGACAATGAAATTCCAGAGTTATGACGAAATCTCTTCTTAATATCCGCGTTACGAATGAGGGGAGGCTGTTTTCATGATTTCTATTGCTATTTGCTTTAACTTTTTGTAATTTATTATTGTAAATCACTTAACGATAATATTTGCTAGAGGACGGCAATGCTATTTTTACAATTACGTGGTAGATTACATCAGAGGTTTGTTCATTTACTCAGGGCTGCAATTTTTCATCATTCATCAGAATGGGTGAAGTGGTGTTTATTGCTTTTTTTCATTTCTCAAATTTCTTATTCTCAAGAACGCTTAGGGCGAGTTACGTCTGATTTTCGGATTAGTTCGGATTCGACACCATCGACGTTTGTTCAGAAAAATATTCGATTGTTTCCGAAAACGGATTCAGGATTTGTTGCGGCGTGGGAAGATGATCGCGGTGGTGAGAAATCATTTTATGCCCAACGGTTCGATGCATCGGGGAATAAGATAGGTGGGAATTATAAAACTTTTTCGAACGAGGCGATTTCATTTTTGAAAGATGGGTCTTCGTTGTCGATAAAGCAAACGATAAGCCCATGGGAGGATTATTGTTATATAGAAGTTCAAGGCTATTTTAGTGATTCATCGGGTGTCGTATTTGATTCTCTATCACTTGTATCAAGCTTCCTTCCGGGTTGTGGTAATCTTTATCAAGAAGTAGAGTATTATTATGCGAATTCAGATGATAGTTATTATTTTCTTTTTAGAAATATGGGGAAGTTAAATATTTGGAGATACGATAAGTATGGACATGTCGATGAAGCAATGATACTTATTACAACTGGATATGAATCGATAAGGTCAGCTTCAATTTCTGTCCACCAGAAGGGTGATTATCTTTTAACCTTTTATAAAACCTTTATAAATGGTCAGAATGAAATTTATGGTACTTTTGTAAATTCCACAGATTCAATTCTTGCACAACCACACCCGTTGGGGTTATGCGTCGATACTCTTTATAATAGAAATAGTTATGATCATTTTCCATTAATCAAAAGTTGTTTGTTAAGTGATTCTACATACGAGGTTTTTGCAACTCGAAATGATTCAGCGTTGCTTGAATATAGGGCATTTGATCTAACCGGTAATCCCTTAATGAATACGATGCAAATACCGGTTATGATAAACGGATACGATCATTTTACGTTATATGATATAACAATATCGACAGCCAAACAAAATTCGGTTTCTCTCATGGTGGAGGGTATCTATTCATTGGGAAATCAAGATGACAAATATACAGTCTTACTAAGATTTGATAGTACAGGAATGGAGGTTGGAGTTCCGGCCGTTACCGAGGGGTGGCTCAAAAATGATGGAGGGTATAATATTTCACTAAATGATCACGATTATATCGTAGCAAGTGATGATGACGATGATGTTTATTTAAAGCACTATCATGATCTCATACCTGAGGACAGCATGAAGGTGAATGATGATAGTTTAGGTAGTAATGATGAAAAACCTTATGTGACTCCGGCAGGGGAAGATAGATTTTTTGTTACATGGGAAGCCGCAAAGAAGTATTATGGTCAGATGATAAATTTACAAGGTGAGAAACTCGGTGATCAGAGAATTCTTGAAGGTAAAACAGTCAAATGTATTACCAATGATATTTGCGCAAATGTATGGTCATTTAGGAGCGATAATCAAAAAAATATTTATGGGTTCACACTCTATAACTCATCTTGGGAAATTGTGAAGCGAGAAACAGTGATGGTAAGCGAATCTTTATTGGATTATTCGGGATATGTTTCGATCGAGAAACTAACTGACACTACAATGGTGTTTGTTGCTTATAAAAATTCAATGGTATATTCTTTAACGCGATATTCTTCGCTCGGTCAACCATTAGGCGAAAGAGAATTTACGGCACATTCTATTACGACTCCGAACATATTTTTAACCAACGATAATTCGTTTTGGCTTTCGTGCGGGGGGAGTTTACAACAGTATTCAGATCAAATTGACACGATATCAATTCAATACAATCTCAATAACCCTCAACTCTATTTAGATGGTTATAAATTTTTAACTATTGAACCTCAATGTTATGTTGAACCTATTTACTATTGTACGAACTCTACAAGAATCAATGATGTAACTAACAATTGGCAAAGCCAGCTAATTCCGATAGGTGATAAGGTGTATAAATTAGGGTCGAGTCGATTTTTGACGTTTATTAATGGTGATCAAATCTATGCCAAAACCTTTTTCAACGATGGCAGAGTAGACCATAATAGCGTAAAAATCCATAGTGAAGCCGGTGGGTATAAGAAAGAGCCATCGGTTGCTGTTCAAAATGGGTATGCGTGTTTTGTGTGGGCTGAGGTACGCTCGCCGGGGAGAGGGTATGATATTTTTGGCAGTGTGATGCCAATTTCATCGCTTTTGGATGTTCCGGATAACGATGCTACTTTATTACCACAGGAATTTACATTGTATCAAAACTACCCTAATCCGTTTAATCCTTCAACAATGATACGGTATGATATACCCGTACAAGGTAATGTGAACATTAGTGTATTTGATGTGCTTGGCAGGGAAGTTACACGGTTGGTAAATGGAATACAGCAGGCAGGGGAGCATTGGGTAACATGGAATGCTGAGGGGGTTCCGAGCGGTGTGTATTTTTATCGGGTTACAACGAATAATTTTACAGAGACGAAGAAATTGCTCCTCATGCGTTAATAAGTTGTAGAAGAGAAATTTTCACTCCTTTAAAAAGTGGTGTTGAACCGAAAACGAGCCTTCTGCGCCAGAGGCGCATCTGCTTTTGGCTGAGTCACCGCTCAGGCTGACGAATTTATAAGTAGTAAGTTTTGTTGAGACGTAATGGAAACGTATATTAACGTTTCCTATGGCAGTATATTTTGTTCTCATTTTTCAGCAATTGCTCGCGAGCGGCACTCATTTAGTCGCTAAGATGGTTGTGCGCGATATTGAACCTGTTACGCTTACATTGCTCCGTTCGGTGTTGGCGGCATCAGGGTTACTTATCTATTATTTAATTACTAAAAAACGATTTGATTTTAAGAAAGAAGATCATAAACGGATGTTATGGTTGAGTTTTCTTGCTATTCCTATTAATCAATTTTTGTTTCTTGCCGGGATGCGATATTCGACTCCCGCAAATGCGGCGTTATTGTATGGTTCTACTCCTGCTGTTGTATTAGTTGTGTCTCACTTTCTTGGGAAAGAGAAAATAACATTCAGAAAATCGTTGGGTGTTGGCGTTGCCTTTTTGGGAATTGCCCTTATTGTTTTCCAGCATGGTATTGATTTTACCTCAGGATATACTTTTGGAAACGTACTTTTTCTTTTCGCAGTCATTGCATGGGGATTATACACGGTACAGGGGAGATCGTTAACAATAGAATATGGAGCGTTACCGACAAGCTCAGCTACTATGATAATGGGCGGATTGATGTTTATGCCGATAGGTGTTTTTGGTGTTGTCAATTTTGATTTTTCAGTATTAACGCCCGCTCACTGGGGTGGATTGTTCTATTTAGCAATTGCAACATCGGTGTTATCTTATTATTTGTGGTATTATGCATTAGAGCGGATTGAGGCAAGTAAAGTAGCTATATTTACGAATATTCAACCGGTTCTGACTACGTTATTTTCTGTTTTGATTTTTGGTCAGGAAATCACAACTGCCTTCATTTTAGGGGGATTATTGGCGTTAGCGGGAGTAATAATTACTCAATTCGGTTAAGTGTTTTGTAAGACAGAATATTTTTTTTATATTATAAGATACCCTGCATTTGACAAATACAGGGTATTTATTTGGAGAGCTGGCAGAACGGCTATTGCACCGGTCTTGAAAACCGGCGCCCTTACGGGCTTTGGGGTTCGAATCCCTAGCTCTCCGCGAAAATCCCGAAACTTGTAATTTAACTAGTTTCGGGATTTTTTGTTTGGAGACACCCAATCCGGTATCATTCATAAAAAACTAAAAAAAAGTAATTACCTACCAAGACAGAAATGAAATGAGCTTTTACGATTTACATTGAATCTGAAATTGTATTTGGATAATAGCTGCCTTCTTGGAGGTCAATGAGAGACTATATAAGGCAAATTAATCTTATTTAAGTCACGTAGTACTCATTCTTATCTTGTAAATCAAGAGTGGAATCTCTATATTTTTTTGCCATTATTACCTTCGTTAGCATTCCATAGCCGGAACAGTTTATCAGGTTATATTGGTGTTATACTTGGTGTAGATTATTAAGGAGTAAAGGTTAAATACAAAAACCTTTTTTCGACAATAGTTTTCACAAAACGTTCGCATACTTAACATTAGATTATCAGCATTGAATTTATAAGGCATTATGTTATGACCGGAAAAACCTTTCAATGGAAATACATATTATCATTACTTTATGTTTTCTTTTCATATACCTTTACAAACGCGCAACACAACGAATATTTTCCTGATCCGAATCCTGCCATACAACAAAGGTTGGAAGAATGGAAAGACTTGAAGTTTGGGTTATTAATGCATTGGGGAACGTATAGCCAGTGGAACATTGTGGAAAGCTGGAGTATTTGTCCAGAAGATTTAAACTGGGCGACAGGGGCTCGCAAACCCGGCATAGCTGATAATTATCATGATTATGTAAAGGCATATGAGAATTTAAAAACAACATTTAACCCGGTTAAATTTAATCCTGAACGTTGGGCAGCAGCAGCCAAAGAAGCGGGAATGAGGTACATGGTATTTACGACAAAGCATCACGACGGATTTTGTATGTTTGATACGAAATACACTGATTATAAGATCACCGATACAGGTACTCCCTTTTCCTCAAATCCACGCAGTAATATTACAAAAGAAATTTTCAATGCATTTCGAAATGAAAACTTTTGGGTGGGGGCATACTTTTCGAAACCGGATTGGCATTCTGATTATTATTGGTGGAAAAAGTTTCCAGCTGCAGACCGCAATGCTAACTATTCGATAACAAAATACCCTGAACAATGGAAACTGTTTACCGACTTTGTTCATAATCAAATAAATGAATTAGTTAGTGATTATGGTAAAGTTGATATTTTATGGCTTGATGGGGGATGGGTTCGCAAAACTACCGATGAAGAGGTTAAAAAAACTTTAGCCGATATCTATGAAGGATCAAGATGGGCAAGAAACCCACAAAATCAAGATATAGATATGAGACGATTAGTAAAAGAAGCAAGAGAGAAACAACCTAACTTGATCGTCGTTGATAGAGCTGTCCCGGGAGAACATCAGAATTATCTTACACCTGAACAAGAGATACCAGCAGAAGGGCTACCATATCCATGGGAAACATGTATGACGATGGCAAGCAGTTGGAGTTATGTTCAGAGAGATGAGTATAAACCGACAAATGAAATCATTGAGAAATTAGTTGATATTGTAAGTAAAGGGGGTAATTATTTGTTGAACATCGGCCCAAGCCCTGAGGGAGAATTTGCAGATACGGCATATAGCAGATTGAAGGAAATCGGTGCATGGATGGAAATAAACAGCGAAGCGATTTATGGTTCCAGAATGCATAAAGTATTTAAGGAGGGAGATGGGATTCGTTATACTCAATCAAAAGATGGGAAGACAAAATATATTTTCTTCTTTGATTTTCCGAATGACAGCGTAACACTTTCAAACATTGCATTTACAACAACCACCAAATTGCAATTGCTTGGAAGTGAGTCAAAAATAGAGTGGAAGCAACATGAAAATACAGTTGAAATACGTATTCCATCATCTGACCGCCGGGCGAGCAATCATGTGTGGGTGATTAAAGTGACAGAGAATTAGCCAATGATAAAATACTCCAAACTGTGTTCATTTCTTATAGCACTCATTGCTTTATTTTCAGTATGCAATGCGGATAACCTATCGATTGTTAACAATGGAAAGAGCGACTACACAATTATCCTGCCTGAACATTTTTCAAAAGAAGAACTAAAAGCCGCGAATTTTCTGAATGAACATTTGCAAAAAATTTCCGGCTGTGTATTGCCAATTACGTATTCAGACAAACAACTTTCCGGCAAGTATATTATTATTTCGAAATCGAAAAGTATTACAATCGGTGACGGGTTTTCAATTTTAATCGACAGAAAAGAATTAATTATACATGGAGGAGAGAACAAAGGTTGTCTTTACGGGGTTACCGAGCTTTTAGAAAATTACTTAGGTGTAAGGTATTATAGTCCGACCCATGTAATTATTCCGAAATCTAAAAACGTTAATCTTCCCGACATCAAATTAGAAGGATCATCACCAAACACGTATCGGATCGTAAACGGTGATTTTGAGAAGGATTCTAATTATATCGATTTCAACAGGCTACATACAATAAATGAAATATTTCCGGAAAATTACTATGTGCATACATTTAACAGACTAGTTCCCTGGAAAGAATATTTTGCTTCACATCCCGAATATTATGCATTAGTAAGTGGCAAGCGAAACATCGATCAGCTCTGTCTTACTAATCCTGATGTTCTTAAAATTGTATTAGAAAAATTAAAACAGGAAATGCTTCTACAACCCGATAAAAATATTTGGTCGGTAAGTCAGAATGACAATTATTCATATTGTCAATGCAGTACATGCAAGCAAATCATAGAGGAAGAAAAAAGTCCTGCAGGTCCGGTTATTCGGTTTGTCAATCAAGTAGCAGAGCAGTTTCCGGAAAAAACTATTTCTACATTGGCGTATCAATTCAGTCGTTCTGCACCAATTAAAACAAAACCGCTCAATAATGTACAGGTGATGCTTTGTACAATTGAACTGAATCGGAGTAAACCGATTGCAACAGACCCGTTAAGCGTTTCTTTCCTAAAAGATTTAGAGGATTGGGGAAAAATTTGTCAACATATTTATCTATGGGATTATACAGTCGACTTCGATCATCAATGCAGCCCTTTTCCCAATCTTCATGTACTACAGCCGAATATTCAACTATTTGTTAAAAATAATGTGCATGAACATTTTCAACAAACGAATACAACCGTTGGTGCAGAGTTTTCGGAGTTGAAGGCATATGTGTTAGCAAAATTACTTTGGAATCCCGGTACAGATGTAAGCAAAATAATCGAAGAGTTTACAAACGGTTTTTATGGTCCCGCGGCTCCTGCGATTCGAAAATATATTTACCACCTGCAAGACGAAATATTGAAAACCGGTGAATGGTTAGATATTTATGGTCCGCCGACAAATTACCAGAATACCTTTTTATCGGCAAAGAATATAGAATTGTATAATTCATATTTTGATGAGGCGGAGCAAGCGGTTGCAGGGATGAATGAGTATCTCTTGCATGTTCGGATTGCGAGAATGCCTCTTCAATATGCAATGATGGAAATCGGTAAAAACGATATGTTCGGGGAGCGCGGCTGGTACAATGAAGTTGAAGGTGATTTTATTCTTCATCAAACCATGTTGAATACTCTTGAATCTTTTTATCAATCCAGTAAAGTAGGTAACTGTAAAATAATAAACGAATCAAAGCTCACACCTGAAGAATATTATCATTCAACCCAACGATTTATAAACGTGCAGGTAAAGGGGAATTACGCATTCAGGAAAAAAGTAACTGCAGATCCTCTGCCAGCAGAAAAATACAGCGGTGGGAATCTTTCACTCCTCACGAACGGAGTTCGTGGCGCAAATGATTTTAAGGTTCACTGGTTGGGCTGGGAGGGAAAAGATTTTACACTCACGCTCGATTTAGAAAAAACTATTATTGCCAATGAAATCGAATTGAGCTCCCTATGGTGCGCTAAAAGTTGGATATTACATCCTGCCTCTGTTACATGTTCTGTTTCAGAAAATGGAAATGATTTTATTGAAATTAGTACGCTTGTGAACAAGGGAACTCAGGAAACAGACGAAGTCAATCGGTTATATTCTTTTAAAGCCCCAACGACATCAATCCGGTTTGTAAAGTTTGATGTTATTGGCACCCACAAGCTATTTGATTGGCATCCTTCTGCAGGAGGAACATCGTGGGTGTTTGTTGATGAAATAGTGGTGAAATGATTTTTTCATACAAGCGCGGATCAATGGAATGAAACTGAACATTATGAGAAAAACATATATTATCTTTGTTGTTTTGTTAACAATACAAACGGCTTCAAGTCAAATCTATAAAGATTCACTACAACCTGTTGAAATGAGAGTGAGGGATTTGCTCTCCCGCATGACTCCAGAGGAGAAATTTTGGCAATTATTCATGATTCCCGGAGACCTTGGTGATAATGCAGATAACTATAAAACAGGGATATTCGGTTTTCAGGTTAATGCCGCCGGACAAAATACAGATGCGGGTGGGCAATTACTTCAGTACAAAACAAACAATTCGGCTTATGAAACGGCTGTTAAAATTAATAGCATCCAAAAATATTTTATCGAACAAAGCAGATTGGGAATACCAATCATTGCATTTGATGAGGCATTGCATGGATTAGTACGCTCCGGTGCAACTGTGTTTCCTCAAAGCATAGGTTTAGCTGCGACCTGGAACCCGGAACTTGTTCATAACGTTGCCGAAGCAATTGCCGATGAATGTTCATCAAGGGGAATACGACAAATACTATCACCGGTTGTAAATGTTGCCACTGATGTACGCTGGGGACGTACCGAAGAAACATACGGAGAAGACCCTTTTCTTGCTTCGGAAATGGGAGTAGCATTTGTTTCTGCCTTTGAAAAAAAGGGAATCATTACAACTCCCAAACATTTTGCCGCCAATGTCGGTGATGGAGGTCGTGATAGTTACCCAATATATTACAACGAACGCTATATGCGCGAGGTTATTCTCCCGCCTTTTGAAGCATGTATAAAGAGGGGCGGTTCACGGTCAGTGATGACTTCTTATAACTCTTACAATGGAACTCCCGCTACAGCCAACGATTGGCTTCTTAATCGGCTATTGAAAAAAGAATGGGGATTTCAAGGGTTTGTTATTTCTGATGCTTGTGCCGCGGGTGGAGCAAATGTATTACATTTGACGGCAAGCGATTATCCTGACGCATCTGCCAAATCGATTAATGGCGGACTTGATGTTATTTTTCAAACAGAATACGATCATCATAAGCTCTTCGATCCCCCGTTTTATGATGGAAGAATTCAGCAACAAACGATTGATGATGCGGTTGCAAGAGTATTACGTTTAAAGTTTGAACTTGGATTATTTGAACAACCATACGTAGATCCGAGCAAAGCAACACTATCAAATGGCAATCCTCTTCACAGAGAATTAGCCAAAAAAGCTGCATTAGAATCTATTGTACTTCTTAAAAACAAGAACAATGTTTTACCACTTTCAAAAAGTATTCGATCAATAGCTGTCATTGGGCCTGATGCCGATACTGCCCGGTTGGGAGGATATAGTGGACCCGGAAATGATAAGGTGAGCATTCTCAGTGGGATAAAAAATCTAGTTGGAAAGAATGTAACGGTCAACTATTCAAAGGGATGTGAACGAGAATCCATAGAGTATGTAACAATTCCTTCTTCAGCTCTTTCGTGTACAATAGATGGCGAAAAAGGGGAAGGATTAAAAGGGGAGTATTATAATAACATTACCTTTTCAGGCAGTCCGGTATTTACGCGATGCGATCAACAAATTCAATTCCAATGGACGTTATATTCGCCTGATCCGACAAAACTTCCATACGATTTTTATTCTGTTCGCTGGAACGGAACAATACATTCTCCTGAAACAGGAACATATCAAATCGGTATTGATGGTAACGATGGTTACCGTTTGTATATCGACGGAAAACTTGTCATAGATAATTGGGTGAAACGTTCAAAGCAAAGAATTGTAACTGATTATTATTTCGAGAAAAATAAAGAGTATGCTATAACAATTGAGTATTACGAGCCTACAGGAAATGCCCGGCTTAATTTAGTTTGGAATATGGGTGTTCACAATAATTCTACGCAAGAATTTGAAGGTGCCGTTGAAGCTGTTTCAAAGAGCGATCTTGCAGTTATAGTAGTTGGGATTGTTGAAGGCGAGGGACTTGACCGTGCTTATCTTTCATTGCCCGGTAATCAGGAAGAACTCATTAAAAAAATTGCCGCTACTGGTGCGCCGACTATTGTTGTTTTGGTGGGAGGAAGCGCTGTAACAATGAATAACTGGATACATAACGTTGATGGTATTTTAGATGTATGGTATCCGGGAGAAAGTGGCGGGAATGCCGTAGCAGAAGTGTTATTCGGTGATTATAACCCGGCAGGGCGATTACCTATTACCTTCCCGGTATTTGAAGGACAACTACCTTTAGTTTACAATCATACACCAACGGGAAGATTAGATGATTATGGTAACCTTACAGGTCAGCCGTTATTTCCATTCGGATATGGATTAAGCTATACAAAATTTGAATATAGTAATGCCAAGCTGGGTTCAGATGTCATTACTACGAGGGATTCTACTTATATCTCGGTCAATGTTACAAACACCGGAACTGCAAAAGGTGATGAAGTTGTTCAATTATATTTGCACGATGAAGTAGCTACGATAGCACGCCCTGTTACAGAATTAAAAGGATTCAAAAGAATCAACCTTAAACCGGGAGAAACAAAGGAAGTACGTTTTATTATTAATCCCGAAATGCTTTCCATGCTCGACAATAACAT
>ORJL011933612.1_pt1 | contig 11071 bp, 8 predicted proteins | sample 1779941 | NCBI WGS metagenome assembly ORJL01 (sample SAMEA104232317, study PRJEB22302) | groundwater metagenome | biome: forest; feature: aquifer; material: groundwater | place: USA | collected 2011-08-07 | depth 5.8 m | reverse complement strand
TGGACCTACATCAAGGACATGGTCGGCGACCTCGCGGAGACCGTCATGTCCGGCATCCGCGACTGGGTCGCCACCAAGGTCATCACCGCCGGCATCACCTGGCTGCTCAGCATGCTCAACCCGGCGTCGGCCTTCATCCGCGCCTGCAAGATGATCATCGACGTGGTCATGTTCTTCATCGAGCGCGGCTCTCAGATCATCTCGCTCGTCAACGCCATCCTCGACTCCCCCCTGATCCGCGCCGTCAGCTTCGTCGGATCGAGCGCCACCGCGCTCCACGTCTACTCGCGAGCGGCAGCCTCCGGCAAGCGCGCGCAGTGCCAGGGCGGCGCGAAGAATCCTGTTGTCATCATGCCTGACGCCGATATGGCGATGACGACGCGTATCCTGGCCGACTCCGCCTTCGGATGCGCCGGACAGCGTTGTCTGGCGGCCTCGGTCGCCATCACGGTCGGCGACGCGCGCAAGCCGTTGACCGAACAGATGGTCTCGGTGGCGCGCAACCGCAAGGTCGGCTACGGCCTCGATGCCGGCGTCGAGATGGGCCCCGTGATATCGGCCGAAAGCAAAAGCCGTGTCGAAGCCCTCATCGCCAAGGGCGAGCAGGAAGGCGCGGCGGTGCTGGTGGACGGGCGAGGCCAATCGGTGGCTGGGTACAAGGACGGCTTCTTCGTCTTCCCGACCATCCTCGATGCCGTCCCGCCTCGGGGCGAGATCGCCCGCACCGAGATCTTCGGCCCCGTCCTGAGTCTGATGCGCGCCGCCACCATTGACGAAGCCATCGCTCTGGCGAACGAGCGCACCTACGGTAACATGGCTTGCATGTTCACCAGCGACGGCGCGAACGCGCGCCGCTTCCGGTATGAGGTGAATGCAGGAAACGTCGGAATCAACGTAGGCGTCGCCGCGCCCATGGCCTACTTCCCCTTCAGCGGCTGGGGCGAGAGTTTCTTTGGCGACCTGCACGCGCAGGCCGGGCACGGAGTGGAGTTCTACACGCAGACCAAGGTGGTGGTCGAACGCTGGCCGAGAGACTGGAGCCGCCGTTTCTAACCCACCGGGAAAAGACCTATGTCCAAGTTTCTTGTTGGAAACGCCCCTTGTTCCTGGGGCACTCTCGAATTCGAAGGGACCGGCGGCGAGCAGATCGGTTTCGACCGTATGCTGGATGAACTCGCCGAGTCTGGCTATGGCGGCGCCGAACTGGGCGATTGGGGTTACATGCCGACCGACCCGCCTGCGTTGCGCGATGAGTTGTCCAAGCGCGGCCTGGTGATGCTCGGCGCATTCGTTCCCGTCGCGCTCAAGGAGCCGTCCGCCCTCTCTGCCGGTATCGCCAACGCGGTCAAGACATCTCGTCTGCTGGCTGCGGTCGCAACCGCTCCCGCACCCTATCTTGTCCTGGCGGACAACAACGGCACTGTAGTCCGGCGCACCCAGTGCGCCGGCCGGATTACGGCGAACGACGGTCTGAGCCTGGCCGAGTGGAAAACCTTCGCATCCGGCGCTGAAGCGGTGGCCCGCGCCGTTCTGGCCGAGACCGGCCTGAGGACCGTTTTCCACCACCATTGCGCCGGCTACGTCGAAACGCACGACGAGATCGCCAGACTGCTCGAGCTCACCGATCCTCGAACACTCGGCCTGGTCTTCGACACCGGCCACTACACCTACGGATCGGGCGGCGCCGACGCCGTCAAGGCGCTCGAAGCATTTCGCGAACGCATCTGGTACATCCACCTGAAAGACTGCCACCCCGGCATCGCCGCCCAGGCGCGCGCCAAAGGCTGGGACTACTTTGAAGCGCTGCGCCACGGCATCTTCTGCGAACTGGGCAAAGGCTCAATCGATTTCCCGCGCCTTCTGCGCCGCCTCGCCCGATGGAACTACCAGGGCTACATGCTGGTTGAGCAGGACGTCCTGCCCGGCATGGGTTCGCCCAAGGAGAGCGCGCGGCGCAACCGCGAGTACCTTGCGTCGATCGAACACGATTTCACCCAGCCAGCCTAAAGGAATCTCTCATGAACTCCCGAAAACTGAATGTCGGAATCATCGGCGCAGGCCGCATCGGAAAGGTCCACGCCGAGACGGTTGCCTTCCGGGTTCCGGAGGCCCGGACGCTCTCTATCACCGATTTGAGTCGTGAGGCCGCCGAGCAGGTCGCCACCCGCTGCGGCATCCCCACAGTGGCCGGCTCCGTGGACCAGATCCTGGCCGACCCCGCCATCCAAGCCGTCCTCATCTGCTCGTCCACCGACACGCACGCCGATCTCATCGTCCGCGCCGCCCGGGCCGGCAAGCACATCTTCTGCGAGAAACCGATCGCGCACAGCCTGGCCAAAATTGACGCCGCCCTGGCCGCTGTCCAGCAGGCCGGCCTCAAGCTCCAGATTGGTTTCAACCGCCGATTCGATCCTAACTTCGCCCGCGTCCGCGCGGCGGTGGCCAGTGGCGAAATCGGCTCGCCGCGCCTGCTCCACATCATCAGCCGCGATCCCGCGCCTCCACCGATCTCCTACGTGAAAGTCTCCGGCGGCATGTTCCTCGACATGACCATTCACGATTTCGACATGGCCCGATTCCTGATCGGTGACGAGGTCGAGGAGATTTATACCGCGGCCGGTGTCATGGTGGATCCGGCCATCGGCGAGGCGGGCGACTTGGACACGGCCCTGATCGTGCTACGATTCCGCAATGGCGTCATCGGCATGATTGACAACTGCCGCCAGGCCGCCTACGGCTATGACCAGCGCGCCGAAATCCTCGGTTCCGCCGGCAAGATTGCCACCGAGAACTGCTATCCCAACGAGGCCACTGTCAGCACCGGCGATTGCGTGCGGAGGGATCTGCCGTTCAATTTCTTCATAGAGCGCTACACCGAGAGCTACTCGATCGAGATCCGCTCGTTCGTCCGATCCGTCATGGAAGACAAGCCAACAGCCGTCACCGGCCTCGACGGCCGCATTCCGGTGGTCATGGGGCTGGCAGCGCGGAAGTCGTTCAACGAGCGTCGCCCTGTGAGGCTTGATGAAATCGCCTAATTGAAACCAAGTAATCTCTGGTTGATGGTTCCATCGAGCCGTCGCCAGGCAAGCAAAGAGACCCCATGAAGAATCCCATCCTCAAAGCCATCGCCACGGACGTGCACTTCTGGGTGCCCGTCGCTGTCCTCATCGCTGGAATTACGCTCCTGCTCGTTCTCAAGTGATCTCATGAACACGGACACTTCTGCGGCTCGGGGCCAATCGCCCCGTTCCCTCCACCAGGTCGGCGTCATGTGTGGCCTGGCCGCCGGCGCATGGCTGGGCGCGGGCGAGGCCCCGACGAAGCTCGTGACGATGGGCTTCTCGCCATTCGTCATCTCGCTCGGCATGGTCGCTGGCGTCTTCGTCGCGCGATGGACCGTGCCGGTGGCGCTCAAGGGCACGGCCTTCGTGCTGATGGACTTGAAAGAGAAGCCGCACTTGGTCGTCTGGGCGATTCTTGCCGGTATGCTCTGGGCCGTGGCCAACACGCTCACGGTCTTCGCGATTCGCGATGTCGGACTCTCGATCGCGTTTCCCCTCTGGAACATCAATAGCCTTGTCGGGCTGTTCTGGGGCTGGCTGCTGTTCAACGAACTCCGTGGTTCGGCGGCCAAGGATTGGGGGAAGGTGCTCGGCGGTGCCGCCGCCATTGTTGTGGGCGCGTGCCTGCTTGCCTACGCGACTCAGCACCGCTCCGCGGGCGGCCCGAGCAACGCCACCCTTGGCGTCCTCGCCGCCCTCGGCGCGGGCCTGATGTGGGGGACCATGTACATCCCCTACCGCAAGGCTTACATCAGCGGCATGAACCCGCTCTCATTCGTGACGGTCTTCACCTTTGGCGAACTCGGCACCATGATCGCGCTCGGCGCGACGTTCCATGGCGGCCTGGCGAATCTCGCGGTCGAACTGGGCAAGGCGCGGCCCGCCATGTTCTGGCTCTTCCTGGGCGGATTCTGCTGGGTCTTGGGCGACCTGTTCCAGCAGTACGCCGCCAAGTACATCGGCATCGGACGTGGCATTCCCCTGTCGAACACAAACCAACTGTGGGGCTTGGCCTGGGGCGCCCTGGTCTTCGGTGAACTGGCCAACCTCGGTATGGACGCCCGGCTCCTGGTTATCGGCGGCTCGCTCATCATGATCGCTGGCGCGGTGTCGATCAGCTTTGCCGAAGCGCCCGCCTCCGAACAAGCCTCCTGGAAACGGGCGATGGAGCGCGAGTGTACGCGCTACAACATGGATCCATCGAGCGTCGCCGCAGTACTGCGAGGCGAAGAGCCGTTCGTGCAAGCGAAGCTCAAGCGCCATTGGTGGGAAGCGCTCGTGGTTCTGGGTGCCATCGGAATCTTCGTGTGGCTCGGTCTCGACGCCGCCCACCAGGAGATGGCCTTCAGCGTGCCGTGGATGACGGTGCTGGCAGGGCTTTCGTTTGTGTTCCTGGTGGTCTGCGGAATGGTGCTCTGGCGCCGCACGCGATTCTCCTGAGACGGCGGCATGGGAATGATGAGACGGATGGGAGTCATGGGGCGCCCGGCCTGGGCGGTGGCCTATTCCGGTACTGTAGCCGGACCCTGGTCATCCGCTCGCGCAGACCGCCCTCTTTCACAAAATCTTGCTCCAGCCGGCGGAGTTGCTGGTCAATCAGGTAATTGGTCTGGTGGATGAGACAGAGCGCGATGTTGGCGATCACTTCGGGCGGGCGGGTCTCCACAAACTCGCGGTAGTCCTCGTAAGTCTGCGGTGTCTTGCGACCCAACTTGCGGACGTATTGGGCTTCCTTGGAGTCCTTGTCCCAGATCTTCAGGTCGCGGGCGCGAAGGTAGTCCCGGTAGTCATCGAGCAACTCCTCCAGGCTGGCGCGGGCGACGTTGGTGAGCTTGATCTCGGTTTCCTTGGAGGTGAGCGCAGCCTTGCTACCTTCCAGGATGTTCTTCTTGCCAGAGCGGGCCGACTGGATCATCTGGTCAACAGTGCGGTCGCCCTTGGCGAGGAACTTGTGCGCGAAGCGGAAGGTAATATCATAGACGATCTCCGCTTTTTGGAAGGAGATGAGAGTCTGGTAATCGCCCCTCGGAGGAAGCAGCCGCTCCGTCGGCTCAGAGGAATCCTTCGCATAACTCCCATCATTCCCATTACTCCTATTACTCCCATTCTCTCTCATAGGTGCCCTCTCTACCCCGGCGCCCGAAAATATCGTCTTACGAACAGCAGAAACCCGAGCATGGGGATAGCCCCCGCCACTGAAGAATATGCCATGCCGTGTCCTTGGATGAAAGTGAATTGCTTCATCATCTCGATTTGTCGCTCCGGATAGCCCATGACGCGGTACATCTCCAGCAGGTCGATTTGGGTGAACGTAACCCAGGTGGAGGCGGCCATCACGCAGAGGCTGGTCAGAACAATCCACCAACCGACGGCGCGCAGCCGATAGACCGCCCAAGCGGAGTAGCCCCACAGCGCAGCCAACCCCACACAGCAGAGCGAGCCGACGACGCCCGAAAGCAACCTGCCGAACACCGGCAGCACGCCATGGGTGGACAACGGCAGGGTGAGCATCGTGACCGCTCCAAAGCCGAGCCAAAGACTCAGCCCCAGCACCGGGAGCGGACAGGCGTCGGTCCAACACGGCGACGGGTCGCTGGACTCGCAGGTGGCGCGCACATGGCGGCTCCGATAAAACAAAACCAGGACGCCCGGCACTGCAACGAGGAAGAATCCCATGAAAAGGATGGAAACAATCATGACCACAAGGCGGGCTGATTCCGGCAGACCCTGGCCCCGGGGCTGGGAGGCGTTCAGGATGCTTGGCAGGAAGAAAGCCATCGCCGCTGTGCTGAGAACACCCACCGCCAACCAACTCCACGCTACGATCAACGAGAGTGACCATGCCCAACGCCGGGTTTTGCAGGAACCGATTCCGAGCCAAATAAGCACCGTGGCGACGGTGCCGTAAAAGACCGCGCCGGGGATGATCTGACGGAGGGAGAGCGGATCCTGGGTGACCCGTGCCGCCGTGACCTGCCCTACAATCATGAGAGGAATCATGAGCGCAGCCAGACCACCCAAGAGGATCTCGAGGATGCCGAACACCATCAGTCCTGTACTGCGGTCTTTGAAATCCAGGACGACTGGGCCAGCGGGAGCTACGGGAGTTCCGTTCATAGCGGTGGAACTGGCGGCACCGGTGCCAGCAGGCCTGAGATGAGAAACGAGGGTTGCATAAGATTAGTGCAGTGTGGGCTCTTGGCTGGAGGGTGGCACGTTCAGGCAGTCTCGTCGAGTTGAATCAGGCGCTTATTTGAGCGTCTTCTGCGGCGAGGCGCGCCCAAGCCGGCGTCTCCAGGGACGGAAAGGACACGGACGGAGGGGACGATTCGGGCTTTTTGGAAAGAGAGCAGGTTCTCGTAGCCGCCGTGCGGTGGGATGAAGTGCTCGGGCATGGGGTGTAGCTTTCTTAAGGGACTCAAGGGACGGAAGTGACTGAAGGACTGACGGCAGCGGATGCGTGGGGGCCTTTTGTCCCTTTTGTCGTTTCTGTCATTGAGTTAGCTCGCGCTCGCCCTCGGGCTTCTTCCTTGCCGTCAACTGTTACGCGGTAGGCGAAGTCCTTCTTGGCAACGGTGAAGGTGAGGGTTTCGGGGGTCTGCCGAAACTCGGCGGCGCGCAATGGCTTGCCCTGCACGTCCACCACCTCGACCCGCTTCACTCGAGCCGGGCGTCCGAAGGCTTGGTCCAGTTGAAGGGTTAGAGCAAAATCATCACCGTCGGGCAGGGGGATGACCATGAGTGTGTTGCCCGAAACCACGGCGCGGAACGCACCGGCGGTGCGCGCAAGACGGAAGTCGGTGGGGGCCGAGTTCGCCAGCGTCCTACGGTCAATCGCCGGTGGCCGCTCGGGCTTCACGAGGCGCACCGCGGTGATGTTCGTCGCGCCGTTCTCGAGTTTTCCTTCGACAACGAGTCTGCCGACGCGGTAGCGCCGGTTCGCATCCTCCTGTCCAAGCAGCCGAACGCGCCGACCGCGGCGACTCTCGCCGTCATAAAGGCCCACCAAGACGTCATACTCACCAAGCGGCATACCTTCAGGAATCGAGACTTGCCAGTCGGTCGTCACGCGGCCGGACCATCGTGAGGTCGGAGTGGACGGCGTGCCGCCGCCGTAGAATTCGGTGTCCGTGTAGCGCCCGGGTGTCGGGCGGTTGAAGTGGTAAAAGACGCTGAGGTCTTTCGACGCGGGTTGGTCGGCCTGCCAGTTTACGGCGAGGCGGAAGTTGCGTCCGCCGGTGTACTCGAGGCGATCGGCGGCCGGCTCGATCGCCAACGGGGCGTCGGGGTTGAACCCGCGCCCATTCACGTAGAAGCCACGAGGGCCCCGTGATTGCTCGACGATCAGCCCACCGAGTCGCTCGATGCTGGATTCGATGCCACGGTTCTTCGCGAAGTACCCGTACTGCGGCAGTGTGCGACCGGCGATAGTCCAGTCGCTCTCGCCCCGGTTCACATAGACGCGTCCGTCTGGGCCCCAAGCGACAATCAGGCGATGGATGTCACCGTCCGGATGATCAACGCCGGTGATTTCATCGAGCGCAATGCTCTCGATGAAGTCCTGCGCCAGCCAGTATTTGCGCGTGGCGCCGCGAACCATGTTTGGCAGTTCCATCATCAGGGCGTGCCCGGTGAGCAGTTCGGCGGTGAGGTAGTCGTCGCTTTCGATACCGTGCAAATCGCGAGATAGCCCGCCTTGGTAACGGCTGGAGTACCCTACGCCATGAAGGCTGAAGCGCGCGTGGTTGACCACGTCGAACCACGGCACGCGCGACCATTCGCGGCAGGGCACGGCGTTGTGGAAGTGCCCGCCCTTTGCGCTAAGCATCATGAACTGGCAGTCCGCGCCGTCGAGCCAGCCGATCAGTTGATCACTGCCGGCTTCGCTGGTGGTGGGGGCGTTGTTGCCGAAGGTGTCGCGCATGAGGGCAAAGTCCTCGCCCCAGCAGCGGAGCGTTTCCATCTTCGAGTGGAACTTGCCCGCGCGATCATAGAAATCGAAGGCGTTGATGGAGGTCCAGACGTCCACGAAGGACGCGCTCGGCTTGAGCGCGGGTTGGATCAACTTGAGGTTACGTTCGAGGAACGGTTTCACCCTATCCGGACGGAACTGGTAGGCCTGGGCGCCACGCCCCTCGTTAAGCCAGGCTTTGCGCGGATTGCCGTCCTCCGTGAAGGTCACATGCTCGTAGCTGTAATTGTCGCAATCGGGATAGATATCGATGTAGTTGTCGTGAAGCCCCCACAACGCGCCCGCCTGGTCGCACACGCCGCCGAGTTCACGCAACTCCTCGATGGTGCCGAGCGAAGGGGACGGTGGGAAGATGTCGGGAAGGCGGTAGTCGTAACCCCAGCGTTGCCAGTCGTGAAGGATGACCAGGGAATTGGTGACGCCGTAGTCGAAGCATCGCCGCAATAACGCGGCGTTCCCAGCGTAACGTCCGCCCCACAGGTCAAAGACGAGGCGTCCGGATTTCTTCGCCACACCCGCCGACGGTTTCTTGTCGTAGAGCGGACGGTACTTCAACGCGCAATCGAAGGCGCCCTTCGCACTAGGCACGAAGGTGAATGTCGTGTCCGGATGGGTGTGCAGCGCGTAGATCCGCTGCGGCCCGTCCACCTGGAAATAGTCCGGCGGAGTATCGCAGGCGGTCAGCAGCGAGACCCCGTTCTCAAAATCGAAGCCGACGTGGCTGGTGGAGAGATTGTGTCCGCCACTCCCCGCGCGAAACGCGCCAGGATCCACAATGCAGTAGCCGTGGCCGTAATAGACGCGAGAAGCCTTCTGGTCGGCGCGGGCGAGGGAGAGGTCGGTGATGCGCAAGCCTCCCGAGATCTTCACCCGCAGGCCGGCTTGCTCGGCCCAGACTTCAGCCACGAGTTCTGTGGTCTCATTGTTGACGTGGATACGATGCCTCACACGCAGACGATTGTCCTCCTGGCTCGTTTCGAACTTCTCGACTACCGCTCCTGAGGGCCAGCGACCGAGCGGTTGATCAAACAGCGCTATGTTGATCCCGTCGAACGCCACCACCTTGGTACCGTTGCCGAAGGCAAGGGCGGCATCAACGAAGCCGTTGGGCCCGAGCACCACCGCGGCCCGTTGACCGTCCGCGAGGGGGATCACAAACGAGCTCGGGCCGGCAGGACCGCTGGCGACAGCCTGACGAGCACGTTCCAACTGCTGCGTTTTTTCAGCCGCCGACAGCACTGGCGGCGCGGCGCCAACCACAATCATCGGATCACCCCAGAACGCGGAATCGCAGGTGGTGTCGTTTTTGGGTCCCGGATGACATTCCAGGCGCAAGAGAACCTCCTTGCCGGCAAACTGCGTCAGGTCGGCTTCGCCAGGTTGCCACGTCTTCGCGTCGGTATGGCGCTCAAAGACCTGCCGGTCGTCCCCCCACACCCTGAAAGTGACCCCGTCGCTCGGCGGTTCGGTCGGCCCGATGTCCCGGATGGCGTTGAAGAACGCGAATCGAATGGGTGTGACCTCAGGCAGCTTTAACCGGTACTCGGCAAAAATCGTGCCAGGCCCGCCCTGGTAGGGCGGGTGCATCTGCAGCGAGGATCGCGTTTCCCCTCCGCGCGCCATCGGGCTGCGGGCGAAGTTCGCCAGGGATCGCGGCTCGCTGCCCTGCCAGCGGACTGGGAGACGTTCCAGCGGCTTGCAAAGCCATTGCCAGGCGATTTGCCAGTCCTTCAAAGAGGCGAGCGGCAGCGCGCCGCCGGCAGGCAGCACGACCACCGGCAACTCGCGCGCAGTCGAGCCCTGCTGGGTCGTCGAAGTGAAGTCGGTCTCGTAGATGAGCACCGCATGCGCCTCACGTTCCAGGCCGCCCGACTCAAAGCGGCCCCACACATGCACTGGGTAGAGCGCCGAGAGGCTGCCATCGCCCATCGCGAATTGGAAGGTCGATTCGGCCTGGCCGCCGGCGGGCACGGATACGCTCAGACGGGTCTGGCCCGCTGGACGCGTCTGGTCCGCGAGGCCGACCATCTCGAGTCGCACGGTCAGAGCGGTGGCGCCGGAGTTGGTGAGCGAAACGGTAAACGCCTGCGACTGATTGAGGTGTTTGACCGTCGGGATGTGGCCGATGGCGAGAGTGAGCGGGCCTTCGGTGACTTCCTGACCGTTGAACCCAAGGGCGGTGAACCCGAAAGCCAGAGCGCCCAGCGAAACGAGGAGCCTCTTGAAGAAACACATGAGAGGGACCGTGGCAGAGCGGCGAGAACTTGTCAGCAAGGTTGATGATCAAGGAGACACTGGCGTCATGAGACGATAGAATCGCTCGGCACCGCCAACAGTGTTAGTGATCGAGATTCGCCGTTCGACAGGCAAACTCGGGACCATAGCGAAATTCGTCCACGTCACCACACCCAGCCCGCCCGAACATTGCACGAGGCAGGTCCTGTTCGAGCTCGCGGTGAACGTGAACACGACCGCCATGGGGGCTTGGTTGAGCCGGACCGTTTCGATGCGTAAGACGCTGGCCGCATCGCGCGGGTCGGTGCCAGCCATGAACTCCCGCAGGTTACTCAGGCGGTCGCCGTCGGGATCCTGGCCGGCGTCTGAGGGGTCGAGACGATTCAAATAGTTGGCGGTTTCCCAGAAGTCAGGCATGCCATCGCCATCGCTATCGCGATACGAGGCGGGGAGGTCGGCGCCTGGCGTGGGCGGAGCGGCACACCAGTTGGCAGGATCCTGAGAGGCGGCCAGCCTGTTCACCCTTTGGAGCGATAGACCGCCCCCGTCCGCGCCGGCGGGCCACGGTGGAGCATCGTCGTAGGTCAGCGAGAAAAGGGTGGGTCCGCCGGGATAGCCCAACGTCAGCGTCTCGCCAGCGTTGTCCAGTTTGCCCGTGAACTCTCCGCGCACAGCCACATTCGGGTAACGGGCGGCGAAGTTGCTCAGGCTGCTCGCCAAAACGAGAAAGGCGCCTGGCGCCAGCGTCGTGCCGTTGGTAAACGCAAAACCCACGCCCGCCGTGAGGGCCAAGCCGCTC
>ORJL011817572.1_pt1 | contig 11072 bp, 2 predicted proteins | sample 1779941 | NCBI WGS metagenome assembly ORJL01 (sample SAMEA104232317, study PRJEB22302) | groundwater metagenome | biome: forest; feature: aquifer; material: groundwater | place: USA | collected 2011-08-07 | depth 5.8 m | reverse complement strand
GGTAAATATCTCCACCAACATTAGTCATGCTTGAGCCAACAGCAGCAGAGTTTGGCTTTGTAATATTCACCCTTACAATATTTACCTTAACATTATCAGTTACATTTGCAGAAATGCTTACTAAAGTTCCTGTGGAAAATATTGAGGGTGTGGCAGAAATTGATGTAATGCCTGGCTTGTCAACATCTGCGCCTTCCTGAAGAACAGTCAGCATTTGATGTGCAGTATTGGTTGGCGAGACGTAGAGATAGTTAATTATGTTGGAGGTAATATTGCATGAGATATTATTGGTTCCGAGAATTGTATTATTAAATGTGAGGTTTGCCCATCCATTAGAATTTGTAAGGTTGGAGCCTAAATACCCGGTAGCATTGCTCCAGAAGGTAATGTTATAGTTTGCATAAGGCGCAAATACATTCTTATCTGTAACCCTGCATGAGATAGTTGTATTGCCGCCTTCGATTATGTTGGACGGATCCAGACTACTGGCAGAAAGTTCTGCAATTCCATAGATAAAAAATGCCAGCTTAGGAGTTGTTTTATTATAGATACCCAAATCCTCTGCATAGATTGTAGTTACATTTACTCGTCCGACTCTGCTAAACTGCGTTGTATTGGATGTGTCTAAGGTGAAGTTTGTATAATTTTCGCTTAAGCCGACACCTGTAAAATTCACAAAACTGCCATTTCCATTATGCTCTAATATTGTAGAATTAATCATTGCGTTCCATTGCGCATAGGCAGTTAAGATAATTCCTCTCGTAATATTAAATTCAGTTCCTAAGTCGCCTGACTCATTGCTGAGATTCCATTTTGAGAATTTTGGCGCAATTCCACTTCCAACAGTAAAATTAACATCATCAACATCCCTGCTTGTTCCAGTTGTTGAAGGGCAGAATGCCATTGTCTTGCCGTTCTGGAGCATTATGCATCTGACTGATTGGGTTGTTGCCGTACTATTTATCACAAAAATTGTGCTTCGGTTGGTTAGTGCGCCATTGCCTTCTGCTCCAACTATTGCAGAGAGAAGCTGATGTACTCCTTCTGTATTATTATAATAAATTCCGACTATATCATTGTTATTGCTTCCTCTTACACTGCAGGTTACGTTCACTGTGTCGCCAAATCCAAAGACAGTTCCATTAATATATACCTCAGAAACATTTCTTGCTCCAGAGCTTGAAGCACAATCACCGAATGTATCATCAAAGGAAATATTATTGCATGCATTGGTATATCCCCATGCCTGCGAGCATGTTCTTGTAGAAGTGTCAGCAGCAGGCTGTAGAGGGTCAACAGCCAAAAACCACTGCCTTGCTTCTGTAAAGCGATTATTATTATATCCGATATATGCCTGACCTAATTCCCATAATTCAGGTGTTATTAACGGAGGCAATGCAGAATATTCTACAATAGAATTATTTTTTAGTCCTTTCCATGTTAATATATTCTTATTGCCAGCAGATGATAAACTTGCGCCTCCTTTGTCTGCCAGACTAAATTCAACAGGCAATACCTCACTAAAGTCAAAGATTGTTGTATTTGTATAAGAGACAATAATTATTCTGGAAGTGAATGCTCCTCTCCATGGGTCTGTTGTGGCAGGAGTGTCTCTTAATATATCAAATTCATAATAGCCTTTTACAGTAAAGTAAGAGTGCATGGAACTATTTACATTATATCCAGATGCTGTTATGTCAAGAGTATAATTTCCTTCTATGCCTGTGTTGGAGAAGTTTGCTTCATAAACACCTCTTTGGGTTTCCACAATATTTCCATTTAGTGTTGTGAACGAATAGACATTGTTTAAGGGGTCGGTGATAGACAAATCAACTTTTGCATTCTGCACAAGATGACCTGCATTGTCTAAAGCTACCATGATTATTTCTGCCTGCTCATTTGGATGATAGATAGATTTTTTTGTATTGACAGAAGCAACACCTGTTTCAGCATATCCGGGATCTTCAGGAGATATTTCAAGATTATAATCCTGCCCGGGTATAATGTCCATTATTTTTTTCCAGCTGCCATGGCATTTTTGTTCTGCAAAATTCCAGTCCTTGCATTTGTATAGTGCTCTGCCAACTGCTGTTGATGTGAGAGTGCCTTTTGTAAAATTCAGATTAGGCTCAATGGCATATATCTTGAGCCAGTTATTTGAATTATCATTTTTGCTTGGCACATCCTCAATTCTTATTGTAGAATTTTTATCAGAGAACTCTTTTATTTCGTTAAGTATTATTTTTTTAATTTCTTTATCCACAGGAATAATGACTAAATCATACTCCTTTGATAAATTCAAAATTCTTCTTATGCTGTTATTTCTTTCAATTAATTTATCATCTGAATAAACCTCGTATAGGACATTTAAATTATTATTCTTTGAATCTTTAAGCTCTAATGAGAAATCTATAGCCTTGACAATCTTAACCTTAAACACCTGCTTTGAAAGCTGTGGAACTATCCAACTAATCCTGTCTATCAAGGAATTATTATTTGTATCATACAAAGTTACATTAAATTCAGGCAAGCCTATAATATCAACATCAGTCCCATTAATTACCCAATATATATGTGCCTGTTCTGGCTTTACCTCATCAATATCTGTATAGGTAACAATATCTTCATAATGGAGAGAGGAATCACTTTCAACTGAAACCTCTTTTTCCTCTTTTTTTATAGTTTCTTCTAATATTTTTTCCTGCTTTGTAGGGGGTGAAGTGTCAAACTCAACAGTATACTGCTTTTCTTCATTTGCCTCAAATTCCTCTATAAAGATTAAATTCTTGTTGGTGGATGTTTCCTCAACAGCGATAATGCCTTGGTCTATTTTTTTGTTTTTAGTTTCATCTGTAATATCAATATTAAATGCATCTTTTGGAAGATTAATCTTGACATTTAATTTAGACAGATAGGCATCCTGATTTTTTATAGCGATAAGCTTAATCCATCTGACTGGCTTGCCTATCTCTGCTTTTAGATGCTTGGCTTCTTCTGCTAATATTGTAATAGACTGGTTAGGTGAGGTCTTGGGTAGCAATACAGAGAAATTATATCTCATAACCTCACCCAAACCATCTATTTCTGCCTCAACAATGTAGAGACCTTCGCTTTGGGGCGCAAAGGTAGCGTTTGGCAGGTAATCCAAGATGTAGAAAGAAGCGTCATTTTGCGAGATTTTAAGCTGTGAGAGGTTTGCATCTGAATAAATATGGGCGGTCTCTCCTAGAGAATATTCTTTTTTGTCAGTGGATAGTGTGAAATTATGAAGGAAGGGCTTTAGTTCATTTGTGATATTTCTATCAGATTTTATTTCTGCCCTTTCTATAATCTGGTTTAAATCCTCTAAGCCCCAGTTAAACAGAATTTTCTGTTTCTGCTGTTCAGCATCTGATTTTGCTATAATTATCAGATTATAAACATCAGAGATTATGTTTTCATTTTGCTTTATTGTAATCAGAAATTTGTCAAATTCCAGATGCTGAATTGTTATATTGAAAGCTGAGTTTTGTATTTCTCCTTCTACATAGGATGTTATTTCACTCAGAATAGATTTTTTAAGGGTTGTCTCGAGGATATTTCTTTGCTTTTGAAACTTGCTGGTGAAATCTGACTCAAAAACTGCATCTTTATCTTTTGAGAAAGAATAGTTTACATATCTCAGTATTTCAAAAGTCAGATTATTTGGTAGATTCTCTGAAATGTTAGGCAGAGGCAATGGCTGTCCCCATTTGAATGGCAGACTTTCGTTAATTTCCTGAGCTTCCAGTTTTGCCTTCACAATCAGCTTGTATATGTCTGGCTTGATACTCGGATTATTTTTTATTGTTATTTTAAATGTTTCATCTGCTATTTTTTCTATGCCGAGAAGGAAGTTAGTGTCTTCGCTATGATTTTCGACATATGCAGTTACTTCCTTGATAGGAGACAAACTAAAGATTTTTTCTATTATGGTTTTTTCAGCAAAGATTTTCTGGGAAAAGTTAATCTCAAAAACCGCGTCTTCCCATATTTCAAAAGAATATCCTTTTGCTTGCTCAGCGCTTTCATTGGAAGATGTCTGATTTTTCTCAATTGGCTCAGTTTCATTTTTTTCAACATAAAATGAATACTGCTCAACAACATTGAAACTGTCCTCAAGCTTTATTATGTAGATGCCCTCTTCTTTTGGAGTGAATTTTATGGATTTTTTGGGTGTGTCAAGGTATCTGTAAATGTTTCTTTCAGATTCAATTGACAGACTATAGCTCTGGTTTTCAGGAAAAGTGAGGTTTATTGTTACAGTATCTCCGTAGCTGTATGAATTCTTGTCAGTAACTATTGAAATCTGCTTTGGCAGAATATCTTCAGGAATAGCGACAGTAAAATTGCGCAGAAAAGTTATATTGTTGATGCTTAAATTAATAATATGTGTGCTGTTTTTCAAGGGAAGAAATTCCAATTGGCTGAGGATATCTCCGATGTAATCATAGAAATCAGTGCCTGTAGAGATACTTAACTTGTAATCTTCTAATTCATAGCTTGAATTTATGTAGATGTAAACTATTTCTCCTAAGGAATACTTTTCTTTATTGGTAGAGAGGTTTATGTAATATAGCGAGGAATTATTGCTCAGACTACCTGCTATTGATAAGGTAGTTAACGCTAATATAATGCTAACTACCCAGATTGCTAAATACTTCATCTACCCAATGCGCCCCCTTATCAAAAATAATAGCAAATCTTCAATAAGAACTGATTATTAAATAGATTTCCTATCACTTCTAAGGGGTATAATCATAATTTGAAGATTTACTTCTTGTTTTCTTTGATGGTATTAAGTAAATTAGTTAACTAATTATTAAATTATACATATATAACAAGATTTTTATTATTTATAATATGTATTTATACTTATTCAATATGTAAATAAACTATTTCGGTGTTGATAATACTTACCATAATACTTATACTATATGTAAAATTCCTTATAAGATATGTAAAAAATAGAAATATTTATATATTGTATTGAGCAAAAATGTTGTCCATAGGATAACTTTTTTGCTCAGAGAAAGATGATGCATGATAAAAAAGAGCTAAGTGATAAACTAACAAAAGAGCTGACTGCGATAAATACATTTATAGAAACGGTTTCTGAAAAGTATAGTCTTACATTCAAGGAAGTTATTGAAATTATTTCTAAAGGAATTGAGAAAGAGAAAGTAATCCTGATTCCCACTTTTATCTTCAGAAACCGCAATCTTGGAATTCTTGAGTCTGTGACAAAATACCTCAAGGAAGAACTCAATATTACTTATCATGAAATAGCTGTTATGCTTAATCGTGATGACAGAGTTATATGGGTAAGCTATAACAAAGCAAGAAAGAAAGCAAAAGAAAGATTTGTAATAGGGAAACCAAGTCTGTGGATTGAGATTTCTATTTTCAGAGACAAACAACAAGGATTGTTAGAGTGCATTGCAAGGCATCTGAAAGATGTGCATGAGATGAGATATCAGGAGATAGCTGAACTGCTAAACAGGGATAACAGGACAATATGGTCAAGCTACAACAAGAGGAAAAAAGTTTAAGATGGGCAAGAAAAATTTTTCATTTGCATCCTTAAAAGAACTGGCAAAAGAAAAGCCGTATTTGATAATTGCGCTATTAATAGTTTTATTACTTGGGATTTCACCGTATTTTAAATTTCTGCCTGCCAGCGCAATAAATAAAACAATTAGCATCAACCTGATTTACTGGAATGAAAGTGAATTTGATACAAACAACGACGGCATAGAAAATCTAACAGGAATAATTGATTTGAGCATAGCAAATACAAGATTTAATTGGGAAGTTAATTACAGCAACCTCGGCACAAGATGGGAGATATATGATTCTGATAGGAATATCTCAACCATAATTTGCTATGGCGCTGTAAATACCTGCAATTTCTTTAATCTTGAGCCCCTTAGAGAAAGATGGAATGAAACACTATATTTAGTCTATGAGAACTACGCTGGATTTAATAATACAGTTTCTGCGCAGGTTGTTTATGTTGATTATAGTTTTGAGATAAATAATCCTTATACTGAAATTTATAATTCTGAATGGCAGATACTGCCTGCAATTTTTATTAATATAACTGAAACAATCAACGACACTTTAATTCTTAATGAAACCCTTAATCTTACAAACACTACTGGAAATATATCTCTTGAGCTGAATTTATCAATAAATATTACACAAAACCTTCTTTACATTATCAACATCTCTGACGGCTTGTTAACATGGAAATATCTGCCTGCAAATGAATCAAATGAAAGCGGCTTGTATTTTGACGGCGTGGATGATTATATAATAATCAATGAATCAGAGAATATCAGCATAGTCAACAATTTTTTAAGGATTGATGTTGTTGCCAAGATTGACGCAAATTCATCAGGAGTGTTGGTTTCTAAGTATGATTATCTCAACAGCAAATTCATTGAACTCGGTGTCAATTATGAAGGCACAATAAGATTTGCATTAAGCGATGTTGATAATTCTATTTCAATAGAAAGCGAAAACTCTTACAGCGACGACAGCTACCATAATATCACTGCAATACTAAGCCAGGATATTGTCCAGATTTATGTGGATGATGTTTTGGAATCTTTTGCTGATGCTTCTATTTTAAGCAATCTAAGCAGTGAAGTTCCTTTCTCAATCGGAGCCAATGCAGGCTATTTGCAATGGATGAATCAACCTGTTCAAAATTTCAAAGGAGAAATAAAAGATGTCAAAATATACTTTAAATAAAAAACTGAAAAAAATAAACGTTGCGCGTTTATTTTTTTATATAGTGATACTGCTTTTATATGTCCAGATAGTTTCTGCTTCTAATGCAACTGCTGTTTACAGGTCAAACACAGGTGCTTGCGCAGTTAATGTATTGAACTGCCCTAAAATAAGAATCTGGAACTCTACTGGATTAGGAAGCTGGAACGCAGAGGTAGAACTCGCAACAGCAGGCTCGACAATACAGCAGGCAGTTATAAAATACTCTCCGCTAAATACAAAAAGAATAATTGTAACCTCAAGTGCTAACGGAAACATTGATGCTTATGTATGCAGGTCAAACTGTGATAATGCAAACTCATGGGTTGTCAGCAATAACATTGGCAATATATCTTCAGGTGTAAATCAAAGAAGGTTTGATGTCTCGTTTGAATCATATACAGGAAATGCTCTTGTTGTGTATTCAAATCTAACGACAATAACAACATGCGATTTAATGTATCTCATGCTTCCTGAAGAAACAATGAGCTTTACTGGAATACAGCCTATCTGCATAGATGATACAACTCAAGGGACAGATATAACATATTCATGGGTATCATTGAGCAGTAATCCGCTAAACACAAGCACAGAGATAATTGCAGTAGGATTTGATTCAACAAACAACGACATAAGCGGATGGGTCTGGAATGGGAACACATGGGGAAATCAAAATGTGATATCTCAAACAGCAACAGCTACTGGAGGCATGGAAGCACTGGCTGTAAAATATGCAGCAGACGGAAGTTTAGGCATGATAATTGGTGGATTTGGAATAACAGGCAGTGTAAACGGCTCATATTGGAATGGAGCTTCATGGACAACAGCAACACCCGGAGATGTAAATGCAGCCAGAGGAGAAGATGTGCAATTTATTACACTAAAGGCAGATCCAGTTACTGACGATTTGCAGGCTGTTTTCACTGACAGCAGGCCAGCCTTGCATACAGGATATTGGAATGGAGCAACATGGGCGCTCACAAGCAGCATTGATACTGGTGTTGATAGTGGAACTGCAAGGCCTGCTGATTTTGAATGGAATGTTACAGGCTCTGCTGGAATTCTTGTCTGGGACACAGATGGAGCAGGTGTCTTATTAAGTCAACGCCCATGCACACCGCAATGTACTGCTGCTACAGCTACTATATCATCTTATGCAGGCACAGGCGCATGGCTTGCATTATACAGAAACCCAACTACAACAGACATACCCAAAATTTTAGGAGGGCGACTCAACAGCAACTTTGACATTGGTTCATTTTACTATAATGGAACAGGCTATGTGAATTATAGTGAGATTGCAATAACAGCAGATACAACAGTAACAACATGGGAAGCTTTCAATATTGCATTTTTGCGTGCTCAGGATATTGCATCTCCTTTTTGGTACAATGCAAATAAAAACGCAACAGACATTTACCAATTTAATTATGTAACTTATAATGCAACATGGAACGATACAGTAAATCTTGAATCATATATTTTTAGTACAAATGAATCAGGCATCTGGATAAATACAACCCCTGTTGAGTTCAGAAGAAAATTAAACTACTCCATGAATCTTTCTTACATAGCTGCATCTACTGGAACAACTGTCGGCTGGAGATTTTTTGCAAATGACACCTCTGGAAATATTAACATGACTGACATTCTCAATTTTACTGTCGGTGGTGTTGTATGGAATCAGACAAACCTGACAAATGGAACTATTGAGGCAGGAAAAGTCTGGGAGAAAATCGTCAGAATAATTTCATACAGCCCAAATAATAATGTGATAGTGCCATGTATAGGAGATTGTGGAATTATCCAGGAAAATTTCACAGACGGAACTAACTTAATCAATAGGGAAGAGGCATTTGTAAGATTTAACTGCTCTGCTCCAAAAACAGGAAATTATTCTGCCAATTTCAGTGTAACATCCAATGAAGATTCTACGTCGTATAACCTCTCAGTAAATTGCAGCGTGATAGATACAATAGCTCCTATATGGTACAATAACATTACAAATGACACGGCAATTTATCAAGGAGATGTAGTGCAATTTAATGTTACGTGGAATGACACAGGCGAACTGAATTATTCAATATTCTCAACCAACTTAAGCGGCATTTGGGCAAATGATTCGCGAAAACCATTAAATGGCAAAAATGCAATTGCTTCTAACATCAGCTATATTAACCAAACACCGGGAAAAACCTATGGCTGGCAGTTCTTTGCAAATGATTCATCAGGCAATAAAAATCAAACAGACATATTCACATTTATTGTCGGCGGAGTAATTTGGAACACTTCATCATTAGCTTTTGGGACAATAAATGCCGGAGAAGTATTCAACCTAAATACCAGCATAATCTCTTATAGGAACAATAACAATCTTCAGCTAACCTGCATCGGAGACTGCTCTGTTATAAAACAGAATTTTACAAATGGAGATAATCTAAACAATCAGGATTCAGTGCTTGTGAAATTCAACTGCACAAGTTTTAGCGCCGGCAGTTACTCTGCGATAATTAGTATGGTATCAGATGAAGACAGAGTGGCTGACAATATTTCTGTTAGCTGTAATGTGCAGGATACAAGAGCGCCTGTATGGAACAATAATCAAACCAATGACAGCGCAATTTATCAAGGTGATACTGTAAAGTTCAATGTTAGCTGGACTGATAACGGTTATCTTAATTATTCAATATTCTCCACAAATTTAAGCGGTGTTTGGGCAAACTCAACTCCACAGATATTATCAGGAATCTCTGCTGAAGGATTTAATATCAGTTATATCAACCAGACTCCAGGCAAGACTTATGGCTGGCAGTTTTATGCAAATGATTCTCTAAACAACATAAATCAAACTGAGCTATTTACTTTTGTTGTTGGAGGTATTGTGTGGAACCAAACAACCCAAGTAATAGAAAATGCCGACATAGGGCGCGTGTTTAATTCCAGTGTAACAATCACCTCTTACAAACCAAATAATAATGTTCAGGTAAGCTGTGCCGGAAATTGCAGCATAATACAGGATAATTTTGCAGACGGAACAAACATGAATGATTTGGATACAACAACAGTAATATTTAACTGTTCATCCCTAAATTCAGGAAATTATTCTGCAAATTTTACATTGAATTCAACTGAAGATGCAATTGCAGATATTATATCTGTAAACTGCACAGTCTATGATTTCCAATTCCCTAAAATAAGTTTTGCCAATCCAACTCCTGCAAATGACACAAATCAAAGCAGAAACTGGTTCTTCATTAACATAACTGTAAATGACACAAATGAGGCTAATATTACATTTTACTTATTTAATGTAAGCAATCTTGGAAATGTAAATACAACAACTTTGCCGGCAGGAACAAGAAACATAAATTTCACAAATCTTCCTGACGGAGCATATTATTACAATTCAACAATAACTGATTATGCCAATAACCAAAATTCAACAGAAACAAGAATAATAAGACTTGACACAACACCTCCAGCAATTAATCTAATATCTCCTGCCAATGATACATGGGCGGTTGTGAATAATGTAACTTTTACATATAATACCGTTGATAATTTTTTAGGCGTTACAAATTGCAGCCTGATAATTAACAACAAAATAAACTCCACCAATGGCACAATTACCGAAGGGATTTCGCAAAACTTTACTGTTTATCTTGATAATAGTATTGGATACAACTGGAGCATAAACTGCACTGACAGGCTCAACAACACAAATTTCTCAGAAAATAGGATTGTGAAAGTTGATACAAGCTTTCCTGCTATTAGAAATGAAAGCAGAAACGGCACAACCATCTTTAATATTAATGAGATTATATGTCTTAATGTAACGGTTACTGATAATTATTCTGGTGTGAATACTGTTATAGCTGAGGTGAACAGGCCATTATCAGGCTTGACAAATTTCACCATGTCAAATGCCTCTGATGGATGCGGCGGCGCAGGAGGCTCTGTTTATTCTATTTCTATCCTGAATAATCAGGAGGGACAATACAACTGGACTAAGACTTATGCAAATGACTCTGCAGGCAATATGAACATAACTACTCCTGCCAATATGCTAAACTGGTCTGCTGTTTCACTGATATTCATAAATGTAACCATGAAACAGCCATTAGTAAACTTTGAATTAAACGAATCAACATCTGTACAAAACAGCACTTTCTTAATGATATGTAATGCAACATGCTGGCAGGATTCAACAGGCGGCTGTGAGAATGTTTTCTTATACCCTCAATACAATGATGGAACATGGAATTTCATAACAACAG
>ORJL010598703.1_pt1 | contig 11072 bp, 8 predicted proteins | sample 1779941 | NCBI WGS metagenome assembly ORJL01 (sample SAMEA104232317, study PRJEB22302) | groundwater metagenome | biome: forest; feature: aquifer; material: groundwater | place: USA | collected 2011-08-07 | depth 5.8 m | reverse complement strand
CTCTTTGAACGGCTTGTACGCCCCATCCGAAATTGCAAACCCAGTGATGTTGAAACTCCGAAACAAGAGCGCCGCCTGTTTGCGAGTAAAGACTCGTGACAGGGGATTTGCTACGCCGCCAAGATCAGTACCAGCATTCACTATATCAGCGGTGGAGGGCCACCTGGATGGGACATACTGCTGCCAGGAAAGCCGGAGTCTAATTACCCACTTCTTCATAGGGGCAGGCAAGACATAAAGGAGGGTCATGAGCATCCGATACTTGAATTGCATCCTCCACCAGTATCTCAACGAGGACTTATGATAGACCATAATGCTGCCTTCCCCTCCGTTTTTCAGCACGCGATAGATTTCCTCTACCGCCTTCTCTATCAGAGGAGAGTGGTGAATGACACCCGACGAGCAGACAAAGTCAAAGGTCTCGTCCTCGAAAGGAAGACACTCGGCGTTTGCCTGTACGAAGGTGCCCTGCAGCGTCCTGAGCTTGAAGCGGATTGATGCCAGGTCTATGGCTTTCCTTGTCAGGTCGATTGCCGTTAGCTCTGCTCCGCTCCTAGCTAACTCTTGGGCGTTATATCCCTGGCCGCAACCGATGTCCAAGACCTTCTTTCCTTTGACCAGGTGCATCCTATACTTCTCATGAATAAGCGGCGAGCGGAGTTGTATCAGACGATCCATCTCATCCAGCATGGTCAGAGGGTTTTGGGCGAGGTGGGACACTTCAACCCATCCAGGAGGAAACTGCTCCCAGAACTCACGAACTTGCTGTATATCTACATTCTTCTGATTGAACATGTACTGAGATCTCTCGAAATTGTGTCCTAGCTATAACGCACACCTCTTGTACCGACTGTTATTACCTCATCTTCAGGGCCACGTCCGACTTGGTGAAGCGGTACTTCCCCGAAGCCTCTTTTGGGATGCTTTCCACAAACTGGACCTCGAATCTCATCTGGCCTTTGGTGTATTCACCAAATTTCTCCAGCATCTCCGCCAAAAACGTGTCGCGGTCACACGACTCGGTAGGCACCACGCGGACCAGTGCGTGATCCTGGCTGGTCTGGTGTACCTGAAACGCCTTTACCTTGTCTATGTAATCGTAGAAGAAGGTTGTGAACCGGTGCCCGTAGACTTGGGAGCCGTCTGGAAGGACGAACATGTCGTAGATGCGACCGGTGACCTTGTCCATCAGCGGCAAGCCGCGGCCGCAGGAGCATGGCTTGGCCATGAGGCCTCCCATGTCCTCATTCCAGTAGCGTATCAGCGGAGCGGCGTAGTTGAGCAAGTCTGTCACAACTATCTGGCCCGTTTCCCCCGGCGGCAATGGCCGGCCAGCATCGTCCACCACCTCCACTGTGCGGAAGTCGGCTTCTATGTGCAGCCCATCCCTCCTCTCGCACTCTACGGCGCAGTGGTGAACCTCCACCGACCCGTACTGGTCGTACACGGGCGCGCCGAAGACGCTCTCCACCTTCCCCTTCTGGAAGTCCAGCGTTATCTCTGAGGTGAGCCAGATGGCGCGAGGCCGGAACCCGGCGCCGCCTGAAGATTCCAGGTAATCGGCAAAGGCGGTCACGGCGCTGGTGTATCCTATGAGCAGGGCAGGACGGAACCCCCGCAGCAGCCGCGCGAACCCATCCATCTTGGCCTGGCTCATCTCAAAGGCGTCCAGCAAGACGTAGTTCTTGAGGGCACGGTGCCACCAGGGTTGACTGTTGTACAGGAACTCCTGGTTGAGGCGATTCAGACCCCAGATATGGGCAGTCTTGTCGCCCAGGCGGATGCCCCATCTTTCCACCGTCCGCATGTACACTGCCCATATCTGCGAGTCGGCGGAGATATCGTGGTAGACCTTGACTGGAATTCCGGTAGAGCCGCCCGTAAACCTCTGCATCCGCCGAGACGGCGGAACACCCTGGGCCACCATGTCGTCCAGGTGATTGCGCACCTCATCCTTGGTCAGCACAGGCAACTTAGAAAAGTCCTCGGGCTGCTTCAGGTCGCCGGGCTGTAGTCCCGCCTCGGAGTATTTCTTCCGGTAGTAGGGCGATCTGGCATAGGCGTGGGCCACCAGCCGCTTCTGCTTCTCCCAGGCCATGGCGGCCAGTTCATCGGCGCTGAGCCATTCATTCGCCTCCACCTGGCGAAGGGTGTCCAGCAGGTCCCAGTCCCGCCAGTGCTTGGCGCGCCACAAGGTCCTAAATAGGACTGGGTTCATGTTGGGATTGCCGCCTGCTTTGCCTGTATGGGAAGCCACCGCTTCAAGAAAGCCACGGTCATCTCCTGCCGTCCTTCGTGGAAGTGATGCCCCTCGCCGTCGATTCGAACCTCCAGCGCGGCCCCAGACCCAGAGGCGTCGTAGCTTGTCCTAAGAGCATCGGCTAGCTGACGCACACCCGCCACAGGAAAGTTGTCGTCTTGCTCGCCGGCGATAACCATGAATGGGCGCGGGCACAAAGCGGCCAGCAGCACATCCAGGTCGCCCACGGTCTGAAGCAGCCCGGGAGCATAGCACGAGAAGTTGTGGATAACGTCCCGGGCCATCATCGTCTTCCAGGTTCCCACTCCACATGAAGCCACTACCGTCTGCACGCGCCTGTCGAACAAGCCCAGCAGAGGAGCCAGCGTGCCACCCATGGAGTGACCGATGACGCCAATCCTCTCTTTGTCTACATCGTCCCTGGTTTCAAGGTAGTCAACGGCCCGGGAAAGCTCCAGAAGGTTCCATCCCAGGAGTGTGGCGCCTTGTAGCAGAAGGTTCCCGAAGAGAAGTCGCTCTGTGTCGAGATTCCACGGCCCAGGGCTGATGGTTTCGTTGAAGCTGCGGTCTTCGAAGCCCAGAAGGTCTGGCGACAGAACAACGTAGCCCTCCCTAACCAGCCGCAAGCCATAGCCATAAGTGGCGTTCCCCTTCCGGATGGCGGTGACCTTGCTCTTGCCCCACAGGAGGTTACCACCGTGCCCGTGGATGGCTACCAGGGCCGGCCTGGGTTCTTTGGCCCCCTTGGGCACCAGGACATAGCTGGGGGCCCACTGGTTCTCGCTGATCTGAAAAGCCACATACTCTTGAACATAGTCTCCACAGTCCCAGGCAGCAAGCCGGGTGGTAGCCATCGCGCTACGGAGTGGCAGACGTCCCAGAACCCGTAGGAAAGATTCAACCAGTGCGGAGTCTTGAGAAGGCGTCCGGAGCAACGCCTCCTGCAAGGCCGTGGAGGGCAACTCCTCATGGAAGGGCAGCCGAGAAAAGCCATCTTTTGCCGCGGCCTGAGCGGAGTCATCGGCGCGATACACAAGCCGCCCGGGCGGCGCCGGCGGCGCTCCATATCCGAACCGATTCCGCACCCGTTGGATCACGCCGTCACTCTCTGCCTCAGCAGTTTCTCCACCCGCGAAACCTCTACGGCCATGCGCTCCTCCCAGGTGCGGAGGTTCGCCTCGGCAAAGCCTCGAGCGTTGCGTGACATCTCCGTCCTTCGAGCGTCGTCCTTAAGCAAAGCAGCGATTTGAGCAGGAAGCTCTTCTCGGATTCGGGGCAAGCTGACCAGCACACCGTTATGGCCTTGAGCAATGACGCCATCAAGGGAGCCGTCATCGATGCTGACCACGGGCTTGCCGCACACCAACGCCTCCATAACAGGATTGGATAGGTTGGACTGGTCGCTGCAGTTCACATATATGTCGCAGGCATTCAGCAGCCGGTACACCTGAGTGTGTGGAATGGGACCGGTAAATACGATCCTTCCTGCGACTCCCAGCTCGCGCGCGTATTGCTCCAGTTGGGAGCGCATTGGCCCGCGATGAGTTATGACCAGGTAGGCATCGGGTAGCTCCTGAAGAACCGCAGGCATTGCGCCTATGATACGGTCCAGCCGCTTCCAGGGACTCAGCTTGCTCAGGGTCAATAGTATCCTTGTGCTCTCTTTTACATGGATACCGTACTCAGCCCAGACTGATGCTGGGTTGACCTCCGGCCTGTAGATGTCTTTGCGAACGCCGTCCAGGAGGAACAGGATACGCTCCGGAGGATGCCCCAGGCGCAAGAGCACCTCATCCCCTTTAGTGCCATCGTTGCTCATGACGCAGAGGTCCGCATCCACCGCAGTCCCTCTAAGGTGGAAGGGATAGCGCTTTTCGGCTGTGCCGTCGTCGAGGGCATGTTTCAGAAAGCTACCCTGGAACCTGGTGCACAGTGGGACACCTAGCTGAGTGGCTACCCTGTGGGCTATGGGTGTCGCCCCAGCTTCGAACCCGTACACCAGGTGGACCGGCCTGTGGCGTGCGATATTCATGCACGCTTTGTATGCATACCGTTCAAACAGGTTCTCCGAAAGGCGATTGAGCAAACCAGGGGTGACGCCGTAGTTAGCGGCGAAGGGCAGGACTGTTTCAGGCGCAGGTGGAAAGGGTGCTGCCTGGTCTGCCGCGCTGCGCCGTAGCCAGTCCCGGACTCCGCGGAGTCTCTTTGTCCATCCTCGTCCGATGAGCCTCTGCCGCCACGTGTGCAAGGTTATGCGGAAACGCCGTATCTCCACGGAGTCCGCCTCCGGCCCAAACAACTCCTCCGCCGTGGCAACGTTGGAGTCGTCCTTCTCGTTGGTGACAAAGGTAACGTGGAATCCCGCCGCCACGTAGCCGCGTACCGTCTGGTACAGGACCTGGTTGCCCGCCCGGAGCATGTCCTGGTCGGAGACCATCAGTATATGTCTGCGCTGTCCAGAGGACATGGCTAGCTTAGCTCAGTGCCTGCGTAGGCACGTACCTCTCCAAAGCGTCCACGATATGGAGGCTTGTCTTGCCATCGCCGTATAGCGATGGCCGTTCTAGAGGGGCCTGAAAGTGCAGCACCGCATCCAGAATTGCACCTGGGTCTGCCCCAACCAGGGTGTTCCATCCAGCCTCCACCGTCTCCACCCACTCAGTCTCGTCCCTCATGGTTATGCAAGGCGTGCCCAGGCAGTACGCCTCCTTCTGCATCCCCCCGGAGTCGGTAAGCACCAGGCGGGCGTTCCTTTGCAGCACCAGCATGTCGAAATAGCCGACGGGAGGCACTGCCTGGATATGCTTGCCCAGCGTGTGGCCGCCCTGCTTTAGCGCCGCCTGCGTCCGTGGATGGACAGGAAACACGATAGGCTCTTGAATGGAGTTTAGCGCGTCCACAATAGCGCCTAGTCGCTGTGGATTGTCACTGTTCTCTGCCCGGTGCACCGTCGTCAGGAGATAGCCCTTTGGCCGGAGAGAAAGCCGGGCAAGAACGTCCGACTGCTGCTCCGCCAGCTTCAGGTTGTGGAGAATGGCCTCGTACATGACGTCCCCAACCAGTTGCGCCCTGTCCACAAGGCCTTCGCGCCCCAAATTCTTCATGGCAGCAGGAGTAGGGCAGAAGAGGATATCCGAAATGTGGTCCGTGGCTACTCGGTTGATCTCCTCCGCCATGGAAGCGTTGAAGCTGCGCAGGCCGGCTTCCACGTGGGCCACGGGTATGCACAGCTTGGCGGCTGCAAGAGCGCCAGCCAGCGTGGAGTTGGTATCGCCCCGGACAATGACCCAATCCGGCTTCTCGCTCACCAGCACGGCCTCCATACGGCTGAGCATCTCGCCTGTCTGCCGCGCATGAGAGCCTGAACCAACACCCAGGTTATGGTCAGGCTCTGGGAGGCCAAGCTGCTGGAAGAACACCTCGGACATCTCATAGTCGTAGTGCTGGCCGGTGTGAACCAGCACCTCCTGATGCCTTGCCCTTATGGCCCGGCTCATGGGAGCGGCCTGGATGAACTCGGGCCGGGCACCCACCACGGAGACAACCTTCACGGCTTGGCCTGCTTCTGCTTGGCCGGAGCCCGCCGCGGGGTTGCCACGGAAGCCTCGGCAGCCTTTTCAATTGCCTCCGCCAACTCCAGCACACGTATGGCGTCTTCGGCGCCCACCAGGGGCTGCTGGCCCGTTCGGACACACTGGATGAACTGTTCAAGCTCCGCGTACAGAGGTTCGACCATGGGGACGTACACCTGCTCCACCAGCCCCTCCTGGCGATACAGCACCCGCTCGTTCCGTGCCTGGAAATCAGATGTGGCCTGGCGGTGGACGACCACCGTTCGAGCAAGAAGGTCTGCCTGGACTACGCACTCTTCACAGATGGCGGTGATCTCCCGCACCTTCTGCTGGCTGATCTTGCTGGCCGTGAGGCTAGCTACCACACCGTTATCAAAGCGGATGTGGGCCGTCGCATGGTCTATGCAGGCGACCCTGGCCCTGAGTCCCACTGCCTGCACTTGAGCTACAGAGCTATCTACCAGCTTCAGAGCCAGGTCTAAATCGTGGACCATAAGATCCAACACGGCGCTGACATCTGCCGCCCTCTGCACAAAGGGACTGAGGCGGCGTGCTTCCAGCGCCAGCAGGCGCTCATTGGCCAAGACTTTGGCCATCTCCGTAAAGGTCGGATTGAACCGCTCCACATGGCCGACCTGGAGCACCTTTCCCGCTTCAGAAGCGGCTTCCGCCAGCTCTTTGGCCTCGCGCACGCTGCCTGCCAGAGGCTTCTCCATAAGAACGTGTACCTTTCGGCGCAGGCATTCCATGCCTATGGCGTGGTGCAGCGCCGTGGGCGCGGCTATGCTGACGGCCTCCACCGATTCCAGCAGTTGCCTGTAGTCCTCAAAGGCCTTTGCCCCGTACCGCCCGGCTATGGTGGTAGCCTGACCAGAATTGGCGTCGGCAACCCCTACCAGGCGGACCCCCGGAAGAGACGCCATTATCCTGGCGTGTTGCTGGCCCATGCTGCCTACGCCTATGACGCCTACAGATATGATGCGCCGGTCGTCACTCAAGCTGATGGCCTCACCTTGCCCGCTCATTCACGGTTGGCTGAACTCCACCCGCACCTGCTTTCGAGATTGTCGCAATCTCCCCGCAGGTGGCGCATCGCATTTGCCACGCGGAACCAAGGTCGCTCGTCACACTTAGCCTGTGTCCGCAACGGCACACGAAACCGGTCAGACGTGCTGGCACCCCTTGAACCAGCCCGTGGGCGCGCACGTCGGCCACAACCACGGCTCCCGCAGCCACCATCGCCCATTCTCCAATCACAGCATCGGGGACTATGGTGGAGTTGGCGCCCAGGGATGCTCCGTGCCTCACAATCACCGTTCCCTGCCGCCAGTCGGACTCCGTGCGGGGAGTGCCATCGGGGTGAATGGCCCTGGGGTGGCGGTCGTTAGCCACGCAGGCCCCTGGCCCTACGAACACCCCATCCTCCAGGGTAGCGCCCGAAAAAATAAGCGCGCCATTCTGAATCTTGCAGTTGTCGCCGATTCTGACGCCGTGGTCTATGTAAACACCCTTGCCCAGAACGCAATCCCGGCCTATGGAAGCCCCCTCCCGCACCTGGGCGTGATGCCATATGCGCGTCCCCTGGCCTATGGTGGCCAGCGGCGAAACATCGGCAGTGGGATGCGCTGTATACTCCATATCACGTTGCGGGAACAGTGCTCAGACTGTCCAGCAGTTGGCCTGGCTCCACCTGCTGTATCCAGAGCGAGTGCCACAGTGCCAGGTTCAACAACATCCAGATCTGGTATCCACTTTCAGTGTCGCCCCGCCGGTTGCGAGCGCACAGACGGGACAGAATGCGCCAGTCCAGAATGTCATCCAACCCCTTGTTCCTCCGCACCAACGCCTCGGCAGCATCCACTATGGGGCCCTGCACCATATTGGATGCGCTGCCGCAGAACCCCACCTTGGGCCTGTCTATCACCCAGTCGGGCACCAGACCTCGCGCGGCCTGCCTCAGGATGTACTTGGTTTGGCCGTTCCGATATTTGAGGTTCGCTGGTATGGAAAGAGCAAAACGCACAAACTCATGGTCCAGATACGGTACCCTGGCCTCAACCGCCGTGGCCGATGTCATCTTATCCACCCGCATCAGCAGTAACTCTGGCAGCCGGTGCTTGAGCTCCAGATAGATCATATCATCCAACAGAGTCCCGTTGGCTCCAGCATCGCGGCGCACCTGGTAGTGACTGCGCACCCACGCCGCCGCATCCTCGCCGTCTCTGCGGCCAAGCATGGCCCCTTTGTCGTGCTCCGAGAACCCAATGACACCACCCCAGAACATAGGCGCGTTGAGGGCGGCGCGCTCAAAGTAGGTCGCTCGGGCAGGTCCCAGCAACCCGCTGGCGACTCGCGCCGCCGGTGACTTGACCAATGAAGGCAGGGAAGCGAAGCGCTCCCAGGGCCGCTGGAGCTCCAGGTAGCGTGCAAAATGGTTGTACCCACAAAACAGCTCGTCGCTGCCTTCGCCAACCTGCACCACAATGGTACCGTTGTCTCGGGCCAGCTTCGCCACGTGGTACAGGGGCACGCACACCGGGTCCGCCAGAGGCTCATCCTGGTGGAAGACCATCTTGGGCAGGAAGTTCACGAAATCAGTGGGCGTGATTGTGACCTCGTGGTGGTTGGCTCCAAAGTGCTTCGCTACGGCCCGGGCTGGGGCCATCTCATCTGAAGCGGCATCTCCCTGGATGGCCACGGAGAATGTATCCACCGGCCGGTCCATCATCTGCGACATCAGGGCCACGTTGAGGCTGGAGTCCAGCCCGCCGCTCAGGAATACGCCGAAGGGTACGTCGCTCATCATCCGCCGCCGGATGGACTGGGCAAACAGTCGCCGCAGCTCCTGGACATACTCCTCTTCGGTGTCGAAGGGTGGTTTGTCCTGCGGGAACAGGGCGTCCCAATACTGCTCAATCTTGATGTCGCCGTCCGCTGTAGCCATCAGCCTGTGCCCGGCAGGCAACTTCATTATCCCTTTGAACAGTGTGTTGGGAGCCGGCACCACGCCGAAGCTCAGGTACAGTGGCAGCGCCTCTCGGTTGACCTCCCGGATGACCCCGGGCTGCGAAAGAATAGCCTTGATCTCCGAGGCGAAAATCAGACGGCCCTGGGATACGGTGTAGTAGATAGGTTTGATGCCCAGGCGGTCCCTGGCCAAGAAGAGGCGACGATTACGCTCGTCCCAGATAGCGATGCCGAACATACCGATGAAGTCGTTGACGCAGTCCGGGCCTTTCTCCTCGTAGGCGTGCAGGATGGTCTCTGTATCGGAACGCGTTCGGTACACGTGCCCCTTGGCCTCCAGGGCTGGCCGAAGCTCAGCGTGGTTGTAAATCTCGCCGTTGAATATGGTCCAGATAGTGCCATCCTCGTTGCACATTGGCTGGTGGCCGCCCGCCAGGTCCACTATGCTCAACCGGCGGAACCCCAGGCCCACGCGGCGGTCAGGGCTCAGGTATGTCCCGCCGTCGTCTGGGCCGCGGTGGAGCATGGTGTCAGCCATGGCCTGAAGCCGTTGAGCCGCTAGCTCGTCGTGCCCTGTGAAATCAACTATGCCGCAGATGCCGCACATGAGTAGCCCTCCTCTGCCAGTTTCCTCTTAGGCCAAATCGCCCCCAAGGCTACAGGCACCCTGCGCCTGCCTTCCCAGGCGTATACCAGTAGAGCCGCCAGAAATACCAGGGAAGGCCCCATGCCATACAGAATATACCTGGGCTCCACGTGAATAAAGCTAAAGGGTATCAGCCGTGCCAAAGGCAACACAAGCAGCAGCCATGCATACGGATGTTTGCGGAAGACTATGGCTCCCAAGATGGCGCCAATCCACAGGGACCAGTCCAGCAGTATCAGGAGAAAGGCCACGCCGTTGTAACCGATGGCTAGCGCCCAGCAGGTGGTGGCCCCGCCGGGGAGTACCTTCCACGTTTCGCAGTGGGCACTCACCTTTTCCCCTGGAATGTCCAGCGCGGTCCTGATGGCCCGCGGGAATCCCCAGTTGTACTGAATGAGGACTATGCGCTTGGCCCTGTCTAACGTGGTGCGGACGAACCACATGGGGTCATCACGAAAGGCCTTTCTCACCTCATTCCAGAAGAAGGTTTCAGAGGCAGGAGACCTGAATTCAATGCCAAGAGAATCCATCAACCGCTCGGCCTCGGCATCGCTGAGCACTGCTCCCCACGGGTTTGTGTACTCGCCGATGCCTGCCCATATGTTATAAGCCGCGGCAGGAGAGGCAACAGCAAACCGGCCAAAGCGCTCCTTCTGGATCAAGCCGTAGGGGACCAGGGAAATAAAGGCAACCAGCACCAAAAGCACGCCGACCTTTGCAGACTCTAAGAGTCGTGTCTTGAAGGCGCCTTGAGTCGCTATCATGGCCGCCAGCGCAAGAAAAGGGACCGTTCCCGCTACGTCTGACCTGAGATTGACGCCAACGGCCGTCAGGACTGCCATCATGACCAGCCACTTCCAGCCGCCGTTGCGCAAGTATAGGTAGAGGCAGAGCAACAAGCCCAGGGATACCGATGCAAGGAAAGCCTCGGGCCGCGGTTCAAAGGCCAGGTAGGCGAAGGAGAGCCATATTGGGTACAGAGCAGCAGCAGTAAGGCCAACATTGCGACTGAAAATCCGGCTACCAAGGAAATAAAGCATGATCGGCGCAGCGATGGCATCTATCACGAGGGCCAACACCTGTGCGTATATGTACCGGGCCTGTCCTGTTATCTTGAAGGTAGCCGCCAGAAGAAGGGGATACCCTGGTGGGTAATCGGTGCTAGGCTGGGTGAGGGCCAAGTCCTGCGGCACCTCTATGTCTTCCAGGTCTATGAGACGCCGCTGGTCTTGCTGAACAGCAACTATCTTCCCTAGCCACCCGTTATCCAGGTGAAACCCGTCACCCCGCGCCACGCTGAAGGCTGTTATAGCATGGTAGGCCGCTATGCCGGAGGCTCTAGGTTCCAGTGCCAAAAGAAAGGTCATCCTTATCAAGAGTGAAAGCAAACATATGGCTAACAGCAGGCGGTGGTTGAGCACCCAATTGAGAGTCATCGGCTGCTTAGCACCATGCCAGCTTACTGGTTCGCTCTTTCGACTTTGACCAGCGCATATATTGATGACCCGGGAACAAAGCCAGGGATGACTCTTCTGTCGGCTGCCATGGTCATGCCGCAGAGCCTGTGCATTAGCACCACACCTTTGCCAGGCGGCACCACTTGAATACCTCTTCTGATTCCAAGCAT
>ORJL010485520.1_pt1 | contig 11072 bp, 13 predicted proteins | sample 1779941 | NCBI WGS metagenome assembly ORJL01 (sample SAMEA104232317, study PRJEB22302) | groundwater metagenome | biome: forest; feature: aquifer; material: groundwater | place: USA | collected 2011-08-07 | depth 5.8 m | reverse complement strand
GCGGTCACGAAGGCTACCTGCGCAATTTCCCCACAGACTACGTACCTCCAACCGGCGACGGCCTGTGGGTGCCGACGCCGCCTGGCTTCCAACGTGCCTTGCAGCCGTACTGGGGCAACAACCGCACCTTCGCCCTCCCGGCCGGCGACGCCTGCGAACCCGAGCCGCATCCGGCCTACGCGGTGGAGCCGGCATCGCAGTTCTACCGCGACGCACTCGAAGTCTATGACACCACTCGGACCCTGACCGATGAACAGCGCGAGATAGCGCTGTTCTGGTCGGACGACCCGGGGCTGACGTTCACCCCGCCGGGGCATTCGATTTCCATCCTGAAACAAATCATTGAACGCGACGGACGCATGCTGGACGTAGCCGCCGCGGCGTATGCCAAGATCGGCATCGCCGTCGCCGATGCGTTCGTCTCGTGCTGGAACGCGAAGTTCGTGTACAATCTGCTGCGTCCGGTGACCTACATTCGAGCCCAGATCGACCCAGCTTGGGAGCCCATCCTGACCACGCCGCCGTTCCCCGAGTACAGCTCGGGGCATTCGGTTCAGTCGGGAGCCGCAGCCGAGGTCATGACCGCACTGTTCGGCGCGATAGCGTTCACCGATCGCACGCACGAGCCGCGCCTGCCGGCGCGCAGCTTCACGTCGTTCTTCGCTGCGGCGGATGAGGCCGCCATCTCGAGGCTGTACGGGGGCATTCACTACAGGCCGGCCATCGAGATCGGGATAGATCAGGGTAGTTGTGTCGGTAGCATCGTGAACGACCTGCGCTTCCGCAATTGATGCGGCTGACGTTGCTCGCGCTGCTGCGGCGTCGCAAGACTGCGAATTCGCGACACAGCTCGTAGTCTTTCCGGGAGTCCCTTCAGCCCGAAAACCTCAATTGCGCTCTGCGGTGATGAATGTGCCCTTCGAGACGGCGCCAAAAAAGGGCGCCTCCTCATACGAGGGCGAACGGTGTAACGACAGATGCAACAATTCTTCCCGTTCGCCCTGAGGAGCGGCCATCTTCTCAGGCCGCGTCTCGAAGGGCGCGCGCCGACCAGACTGATCGCGACCTGCCAGTTGAACTGATGTTTTCGGGTTCAGGACTGATCCGGACTATCTGCGTCCGAGGGCAGACAGCGCCGGGTAGAGACCGCGGAAGCGTGCGTAGGAACGATCGTACAGCGCGCCGTGCTCGGGGTTGGGCACAAACGTTTGCTCGACCACGACCCGTTGCTTGATCGCTGCCAGTGTCGGCAAGACTCCAATCGCCACCGCGGCCGCGAGGGCGCAGCCGACGGCTCCGGCGTGCTGCGGGGCGCTCACTCGTTCGACGCGGCGGCCGGTGATGTCGGCAATCGTTTGGAGCCACAAGTCGCTGCGCGCACCGCCGCCGATGGCGCGTACGCTGTGGCAGGGTAGTCCGGCGGCGGCGACGGCCTCGAGAGTCCAGCGCAGGTTGAAGCCGACGCCTTCATAGACGGCGCGCGCCATGTGCTCGCGGCCGTGCTCGAGCGACAGATTGACGAACGCTGCGCGCAAGGTGGCATCGGGCACCGGCGAGCGCTCGCCAAACAACCACGGCAGAAACAGCAAGCCGCCCGCGCCCGGCGCGGCCTGCGCCGCTTGCCGTTCGAAATCGGCGTAGTCGCAGCCCATGATGCGACTGAACCAGTCGATGCACGCACCCGCGGTTTCCGATTCGGCGATCATCAGGCAAAGCGCAGGGTCCGGACCGGCCACCGTCGCGATACCGTGGCGCGGCAGGTTGCGTGGCTTCGACACGCTGATCCCCAGCCAGCTCGAGGTGCCGAGGTAGATGTGCGCATCGCCGTCATCGACCGCGCCCGAGCCCACCGCGGCGCTGGCGATGTCGGTCATCCCGGTCGCTACCATCGTCGCGCTGGTCAGACCCATCTGCGCCGCCGCCTCGTGTGTCAGCGGGCCAATGACCTCGGCGCAGCGGCGCAGCGGCGGAAACTTGTCGAGCGGTGTGGTGGCGATGCGCGCCAGCAGCTTCGACCAGGTGCGCGTCTTCGCATCGAGCAGGCCGGTGGCGGCGGCCGCGGTGTGATCGATCACGAGCTTGCCGCTGCCGCGCGCCACCAGGTAGCTCGTCGCATCGCCGAACGCCGTGGTGGCGGCGAACACCTGCGGCTCATGCCTTCGCAGCCAGGCGATCTTGGCGATGAGATCCTTGCCGGTCGGCAGGACGCCGGCGATGGCTCCGGCAATCGTCGCACCGCCGAGGCGGCGGATCAGCTCTCCAGCCTCGGCTTCGGCGCGGTGATCGAGCCAGCTGATCGCCGGCCGTGTCGGCGTTCCATCGGCGCGCATGGGTACGAGGGCGAGCATCTGGCCGGCAAAGCTGATCGCCGCGACCTGATCGGCGCCGACGTTGCTGAGCCGGATGACCTCGCGTGTGCAAGCGACGACGGCTTCCCACCAGTCCGCCGCATCCTGCTCCGCCCAGCCCGGTTGTGGATGCGCCAGGGCATACTTCGCAAAGCTGCTGGCGAGAACGCGCCCGCCGGCGTCGACGAGCACCGCCTTGTTGCCGCCGGTGCCGAGGTCGTGTCCGATGAAGTAGGGCACGGAGACAGGGGTCAGGGGTCAGTGGTCGGTGGTCAGTTGCCTGCGAGCGGGATTTCTTTGCGGTTGCCGTGGGCGTCGATTTGCTCGACGTGCACGGAGTCGCCGGCGCCGCCGCTGCTGAAGCGCTTCCACATTTCCATGGCGAGACCAAGAACCTCGAAGGGCTGCACGGCGGCTTCCGGCGGCACCACCCCTTTGGCGGTGATGGCGCCGCGGCCCATCAACACCGCTCCGGCCGCGGCAGGAATGCCCGTCCCTTCGCCTGCGCCCGCGCTCTTCGAAGACAGCGACAGTACGATGGTGCGCTGCTCGCCGCCCTTGTAGCCGCCGACCACGACCTTCAGGCAGCCGCCGGGTCCACTCACCCCCGCCTCCTTCAGAAGGCGCGCCCGTTGCGAGATGACGTGGGCGACGGAGAACTCGAGGGGAACGACCTTCTGTCCCTGCACGACGATCGGTTCCTCACTGCAGGCGCCGACGCGTACCATGTCTTGAGTGAGGCGAAAGTAGCTAAGCGGGAAAATGACGCCGAGGTTGGTGGCGCGGCGCAGGCCGGGGATATGTTTTGGAAGCGTGATCGTTTCCGGATGCGGATACGGATACACCGGGAAGGTGCCGACGTTGCGGAACTCCGTGTCCTGCACGTAGGCCTGGCCGCTAGCGTCGAGCTGCCGCACCTGGATGAACTTGCCGTCGATGAACAGCGGGATGTCGTTGACCATGGCGTGGATGCGATGCTTGACGACGGCGGGGCCTTCCTCCGGCTCGCCGCCGTGGATGTGCATGATGTCCACCGACTCGACGCGGTCGAGCAGCACGTCGGCGCACAGGCGCGCGAAGACGTTCGCCAACCCCGGCGAGTTGCCCATACCGATAAGCGCGCAGATGCCGGCTTGGCGCGCCGCGTCATCCATCTCGAGCATGCGCACCGTGGGTTTGAGGTCGTCGCAGATGTCGACGTAATTGATGCGGGCGTGGATGGCCGCCTGCAGCGTCGGCGGACCGAAGCGGTAGAAGGGGCCGATGCAGTTCAAGACGACGCTGGCGCCTTTGATGGTCGCGGCCAGAGACGATGCCGAAGTGGCATCCACGGCGACGCCGCTGACGCCGGTTTTGTTGTAGGCCGACGCGGCGCTCTTCGCCTCGTCGCCGCGCACGTCGGCAATGACGAGCTCATCGAAATAGTCGGCCGACGCGAGCGCGCGCACGGCAACGCTCCCGACGCCGCCACAACCGCCTAGGACTACGACCTTCGACATAGGTACCTCCACCGTGGGGGCGCACGGCTGTGCGCCCTGCGTGCAACGTTTGCGCTTACTCTTTGACGCGCGCCATGAAATGCCCGTCGCGGGTGTCGATCTGAACCAGCTCGCCGTTCTCCAAGTACGACGGCACCTGCACGACCATTCCGGTTTGCAGCCGTGCCGCCTTGCTCTGAGCTTGCGCCGTGGCACCGCGCAGAGCGGGCTCGGTGTACTCGACGCGCAGGACGACGGACTGCGGCAGCTCGATGCTCATGACGTTGCCGTTGAAGAGCAAGGAACGGATGCCTTCCAACCCTTCGACCAGATAGCCGGCATCATCGCCGAGCGCCTCGCGGCTGAGCGCGAACTGCTCGTAGGAATCAGTGTCCATGAAGTGGCAGCCCTGGTCGTCGGCGTACAGGAACTGGATAGGGCGCAGCTCGATCTGCGCTTCGTTGACCTTGTCGGCGGTCTTGAAGGTGCGATCGAAGACGTTGCCGGTGCGCAGGTTGCGAATCCGGGCTTTGACCAACGTACTCGCGCCGCGCGCCGACGGGCTCTGAAAGTGTACATCCATGACCGTAAACGGATCGCCGTCGATCTCGATCCGCAGTCCGCGCTTGAAATCTCCCGCAGTCAGCATAGCCGCCGTGTGTAGCGTCGCCGCCGCGGGCGGGCAACGTGAGGAAGGCCGCGATCTTCATGCCATCAAGCGACTCACGTGAGTGGCGGCTAACGACTTGCCTATGAGCCGCGCACCCCTTCTGGGGCGTTGCCCTTGATGCGCGTGTTAGCCTCTGGCCGCGCCGGTCTCTTGCGGAACGGAACGTACGGCCACGAGGTCGTCGTCGAGCACGGGGCGGACGTCCTGGGTGGTGAGAGTGACGACCGCTTGGGTCCTGCCGGAGGCGCGGACAAATTCGACTTCGAGCCCCTCAGCATCGTAGACTTCCACAACTGCACCGAGATCACCCTGCCGCAGCCCATACTGGGGAAGGTCTCGATCGAGCACGACCGTATCCAGTAACTTGTAGGTCATGACTTTTCTCCAGGGAATGCGGTGATGAACCGCGGTGTCTCTTCGTGGAATCGAACAATCCAAATCGTCATCACGCGAGCCTTCCTACCCGCTGGCCCATGAAGCGTACCACGGACTTCGTAGTGCTGACCATACTTGGTGAGCCGTCCGCAGGTTGCCTCGCCCGCCATGGCGAGCTGGCGTAGGTCGAATTCCAGCCGTTGCCAGTCGGAAACCGAATAGCCAAGCGCTTCGAAGAACGCCGCCTTGAAGCGCCCCACAGGATGCGCCCCGGAAAGCAGGTAGTCGCGTACCTTTGCGGGCTCGATCTGGACTCGCTCTCGTGCAGGCAGTTCCACGCAGCGACTCCTATATGCATCGCCTCACGCCGTCGAGATGTGGTGGCTAACGCTGGCCTGCGCCGCGCCGGAGCCAGTGACAAGCCAGCCTTCGCCGCCGTCGACCGCAGCCCAAGCTCAGGAAGCTCGCCGCAGTGGTGACCTCGATCCACTCGCAGCCGACGTAGTGATCGCCGTACCGCGGAAACTGCAGTGACCAGAGGGTAGCGTAGATGCTCATCGTGTCTCACTCTGAACGCCGCGCCAGCGAAATGGCCGACTCGCCGCCGTCCGCTGCAGCCGCGAGTTAGCCCTGTCGGCGCCGCCACCAACCAGGAACAGAGCGTCCTCATAGCCACCGCCGAAACTGACGCGAGTGATCTCGTTCAGGCGGTAGGCGTTGGGTAGCTTCTCCCATACTGCGTCGGCACCGATTTCCAGCAGCGACACGGATTTCTCACCAAGGCCCACCACACGCCCGATGTTGCAGATGCTGGAATCGACCTGCTCGCGATGGATCGTCACAAGAGGGAACTTCCGATTTGCCGAACGCAGGAGTTCCGCAAGCGTGGCGAGGCTTACACGTGGCTTATTCGGAAGGTGTTCGTCTCGCTTCTTCAAGGCAGCCTCTGCGAACACGGCATTCGGGTCTGCCTTCAAGCCCTTCACGTCGCGGATCCGGAGACACTCGAAGCCATTGAACCGGACTCGGTCGTCGAGGAGCGCCAAGAGAAAGAACTTCGGACCGACGGCAAGGACGTAGCCACGCATCCAGCCATCCTCGAACGGCCGTGAGAATCGGATGAGTTGGCGCTCGCGCATCGCTGCCGCGAGTTGAGATGTCTTTGTATTCGCCATGTGAAGGCTAACTTCTGGGGCCGTCTTGAAGCACGACTCCGACTCTATCGACAGGCTCTATAGGCGGCGCACGCTGGAATCCAAGCACGTCGGCCAACCGGCCCAAGAGCGATCACCACGGTCGTCCTCCTTTCCGAATGCAGGGTTCGCCGTCACAGATCGTCCCAACACGTGGGCGGTGGTGAAATGAAATGCCGAATCGCGGCTCAAGCGCCGCCGCCGATCCGGCGCACGTGCTCGTCGACGACTTCGGGCGGGCACAGCGACAGGAAAGTCCGGCAGGCGAGGATCACCAGGGCGAGGTCGTCGATTTCGCCGAGGCCCCAGATCATGTCGGGGATGAGATCGATGGGTGCGATGACGTAGGCGAGGGCGAGGACCAGGATTGATTTCGCCCACACCGACACGCGCTCATCTTTGACCAGGCGCCAGAACAGGCGCACGAACTGCGGCAGGTAGAGCAGGAAGCGCCAGCCTAGTTGCTTGGGGTCGAAGTCGGTTGGAATCGTGCTCATGGCGTTCCTATCGAGTCCTGAGGCCCTCACCCTAACCCTCTCCCAGAGGGAGAGGGGAGATGGTCTTTCTCCCTCTCCCTCTGGGAGAGGGACGGGATGAGGGCGATCGGCGCGGCTTCGGATGCTCCATTTCGTCTACCAACGTTGCGACTCACCACACTCGCTACCGGGTTGAGCACGGGATCCTATCGCGGGTTCGCCGGCAATCCAACGTCCGGCCGGCACGAAAAAGCAATGCGTCCCATGTTTCCCGCGACGATGGTGTGGTAGTCAGCCGCGCCTATGAAGCAGGTACGCATCGGGCTCGTTGGCGCTGGCGTGATCGGCTCCACCCACTCGGCTGTCTTGCGTGGCATCGCCGAGGCCTTGGCCCCTGCGGTCGAGCTGGTGGCCGTGGCCGACCCCGACCCGGCGGCGAGCAGCCAGGCGGTGCAGATCTATGGATATCGCCAGCAATACGCGAGGGCCGAGGAGCTGCTAGCTCATGCCGACATCAATTGCGTCTACATCTGTACGCCGACCTCCTTTCACGCCGAGCAGGTCCACGCCGCCGCCGCGCGCGGCCTGCACATCTTCTGCGAGAAGCCGCTGGCGATGTCGTACGCCGAGGGCGCGGCGATGGTGGCGGCGATCGACGGCGCCGGGAGGCGGGCGCAGATCGGGCTGGTCCTGCGCTTCTCCGCGGTCTTCCACGTCATGCGCGCTCTGGCGCGCGACCCGCGCGCCGGCAAACCTCTCGCCGTCGTCTTCCGCGACGATCAGTGCTTTCCCATCCGCGGTGTCCATTCCAGCGCCTGGCGCGCCGACCGCGCCCTGACCGCCGGTGGCACTCTGATCGAGCACGGTGTCCACGATCTCGACATCATGACCTGGTTCTTCGGTCCGATCTCCCGCCTGCGCGCCTGGGAGCGCAACTTCGCCGCGCATCCGGGCATCGAAGACTACATGGCGATCGAGATCGAGTTCGCCAGCGGTTTGCGCGCGCAGCTGATGAACCTCTGGCACGGCATGATCCAGCGGTCGTCGAATCGCCGTCTGGAGATCTTCTGCGAGAACGCTTTCATCGCCAGTGATGCCGACATGTGCGGCGAGATCACGCATCAGTTCGGTGACGGCCCCGAAGCGGTGATGCGCGACCAGGAAGTACTCGAGCGCTTCGTGGCCATGAACGCCGGCATCCCGGCGGGCCTTACCGACTACTTCGGCGTCCCGTATCTCGTCGAGGATCTCGCCTTCGTCATGTCGCTGCTTGAAGATCGCCCTGTCGATCCCGGCATCGCCGTCGGGTTGGAAGCGCAACGTCTGGCCGCCGCGGTCTATCACGCGGCGCGGACAGGCGAAGAGGTCGACGTGAGCAGCTTCGAGCCGGCGCCGTAAGACATGCGACTGACCTCGTACCAGGGGAAGAAGGCGCTGGTCACCGGCGCCTCGAGCGGCATCGGACGGCTGCTGTCTCTGCGCCTGGCGCGGGAAGGGGCGGACGTCGCCCTCATCGCGCGCCGCGAGGCCGAGCTGGGCGCGGTCGCCGCGGAAATCGAAAAGCTCGGCCGTCGCGCCCTGATCGTGCCCTGCGACGTCGGCGAGCGCGGGCAAGTGTTCGCCGCGGCCGCCGCCGTGCGTCGCGATTTCGGCAAGATCGACATCCTGGTGAACAACGCCGGCTATGGCCGCCACCGCAGCTTTCTCGAATGGGACCTCGACGACATCGAGCGCATGCTGCGCGTCAACTTCCTGGGTACGGTCTACTGGACGAAGGCGCTGCTGCCGCAGATGGTCGAACGCGGTCGCGGCTGGATCGTGATGATCGCCTCGGTGGCCGGCAAGCTCGGCGTGCCCGACGAAAGCGTTTACGCCGCCAGCAAGTTCGCCCTGGTCGGTCTGGCCGAGGCGCTGTCGATCGAAATCGAGGACTCCGGGGTGCACGTGCTCACGGTGTGTCCGGGTGCGATTCATACTCCGTTCTTCGATGCCGAAGCTCTGGCGCGCATGCCGGCGGTGGCGAAACGAATGATGATCGAGCCCGAGCCGGTGATCGATGCGATCATCGCCGCCTTGGCGCGCGGCAAGCACGAAATCACCGTGCCGCGCATGATCCGCGCCGGCTACATCGTTCGCGCCCTCGCCCCGGGTTTCATGCGCCGCAATGTGAAACGGACGGTATCGCATGGCTAGAGTGTTCGTTCTCTTTCCGTGCGCCGGCCCTCACCCTAACCCGCGCCGGAATCCTGCCCTGAGCCAGGTCGAAAGGTGGCGCGGGCGAGGGGAGCCGGCCTCTTGGGTGAGCGGCGCCATCGTTGTCGGGGCTCTCTTCCTCGGCGGCTGCTTCGGCGCCGGCGAGGCCCCCCCGGCGCCGATCGTTGACAAAGCACTCGAACTCGAGGCCGCGCCGGCTCCGGAGCGCTGGATCAAGATCGACAAGACCGAGCACCGACTGTGGCTGTATGAGGGCGAGCAGGTGCTGCGTGAGTACCGGGTGGTGTTTGGCCGCGATCCCTACTGGCCCAAGCTTCACGAAGGCGACAGGCGCACGCCGGAGGGCGAGTACCACATCATCAACAAGTATCCGCATCCCTTCTGGTCGAAATTCATGCTCCTCGATTATCCGAACGCCATGAACGAGGATGTCTACACATGGAGCTACGCCCACGGGCTGCTGCCCGGGCGCGGCGCCAGCGTGCCGGGAATCGGAGGCGCGATCGGCATCCACGGCGCCGAAGATGAGAGCAAGAACTGGCGTGGGATCAACTGGACCCTCGGCTGTATTTCGCTGTTCAACGCGGACGTCGACGAGCTCTATGACATGGTGCCCATCGGCACGCGGGTCGTGATTCAGCGCTGACGCGGGTGCCGACATAGGTTGACTTTGTCGGGTGCGGCCGGTAGTCGCTGGCGTCCCAGGACAGGGGAAGGAGATCCGAATGAACGAACTCTTCGAGCTCAAGCGCCGCGACGAAACCGAAGAAGACGATGACTTAGAAGACGCGGACGACGACGATCTCACGGACGAGGACTTGGACGACGACCTGGACGATGACGACGACGACTGGGACGACGACGACCTGGACGACGACGAAGAATGAGGCGCGCGGGCGCTGTGCATGCGCGCCGTCATCCAACGAGTCACCCGTTCCCGTGTCGGCGTGGCGGATCGTATCGCCGGTGCCATCGAACGTGGGCTTGTGGTTCTGCTCGGAGTCGCCGCAAGTGACGAGGAGTCCGACGCCGACTGGCTCCTCGATAAGCTTCTCGATCTGCGCATCTTCGAGAACGAAGCCGGCAAGTTCGATCGTTCCCTGCGCGACATCGGCGGTGAGCTGCTCGTCGTTTCGCAGTTCACGCTGTTCGCGGATACACGCAAGGGACGGCGGCCGTCGTTCTCCGCGGCCGCGCCCCCGGCACTGGCGATTCGTTTGTACGACCGTTTCGTCGCCCGCGCCCGCGCGCAGGGGTTCACCGTGGCCAGCGGTGAATTCGGAGCCCACATGCACGTCGAGCTGGTGAACGACGGGCCGGTTACGATCATTCTCGATACGCGGGATCGGTAGACGCGATGCCAGGCGCCGGCTTCTACGCGATTCACACGACAAAGCTCAGCTTCCGCAGCGATGGACGGTGGTATGCAGACGACGATCCGGTCGTGCACGAACGGCTGGCGCGTCTGTTCAGCCGCTACGTACGCCGCAAACCCGGCGGCGGCTACGAGATCTGGATTGACGAGCGCTATCACGCCGACGTCGAGGTCGAGGATACCGCGCACGTGGTCATCGGCGTGAACCGAGAGGAAGCCGACCGCTACTCGATCGAGCTCAACGACGGCACCGTCGAGATGCTCGATCCCAGCACCCTGCGCGTCGGCGCCGACAACGTCCTCTACGGCCGCGCCAAAGACGGCGAGGCGGTGCGCTTCCTGCGGCCGGCGTACTACCAGCTCGCCGATTGCATCGAAGAGGCAGCCGCCGGCCAGGTTGTGTTTCGCTGTGGGAACAGCACGGAACCCATCGAGCCCTGCGCAAGATAGGGGTACGGCGCCGTGCCTCCCGGCGGGGAGCTCACCGTCCTTTCACGTCGTGCTGGTGGCCCCCGAGATCCCGCAGAATACCGGCAGCATCGCGCGGCTGTGCGCGGCGACGCAAACACGGCTGCACCTCGTCAAACCGCTCGGCTTCTCCTTGGAGGATCGCTACCTGAAGCGCGCCGGCCTCGATTACTGGCCGTGGGTCGATCTGCACGTCTACGAATCCTGGCAGGAATTCCGGCGCGCCCAGCCGCAGGCGCGCCTGCACTTGTTCTCGGCGCGGGCGTCGCGCAGCTACTTGCAGGCACCCTACCGGTGCGGCGATTTCCTGGTGTTCGGGCGCGAGACCAAGGGCCTGCCCGCGGCCCTGCTCGCCGCGCACAAAGACGACGCCTACGTGATCCCCATCGACTCGCCGCATGTGCGCAGTCTGAATCTGGCCAACGCCGTCTCCATCGTCTTGTACGAAGGTCGGCGGCATTTGGCGGCGGCAGGG
>ORJL011887498.1_pt1 | contig 11074 bp, 10 predicted proteins | sample 1779941 | NCBI WGS metagenome assembly ORJL01 (sample SAMEA104232317, study PRJEB22302) | groundwater metagenome | biome: forest; feature: aquifer; material: groundwater | place: USA | collected 2011-08-07 | depth 5.8 m | reverse complement strand
GGCAGGTGCGGGTGGGTAAGTGCCAGAAAACAGCGACGGTAGAAAAAGGAATTTAAAGCTAACTACGGAAGACCAATGTAGTAACCTCAATCGTCAGTTAAGCCATATATTCCACTGCTCACCTCAATTGAGACCACGAGAGGGTTCCCTCTTTACTTGCGATTTGGTAAAATGGAGTTATGTCACTGGGAGCAATTTGTCGAGAAGAACAGAGCTCGTATAAGACCAATTGTTGTAAAAGAGGTCGAGAAGTTTCGTAATTGTGGCAATCCCAAAAATGGGTTTAAGCTATTAGTTTGTGAGGGCTACATACGTTTGGTGCTCAGATAAACTTTAATCCTCAGGTTCAACTGTACCTCCACAGTTTAGTTATGAGAAATGTGGTGGTGCCATGTATCCGGAGTATTACAAGGGAATCCATGGGTTTGAGTATAAAATTACGGATATCATAGAATAAAAGGACTGAGGCGGAGCCGAAGTTTTTCTTAGCATCATAGTTTTTCCTAAGAACTGATGAAAATTAGAGGAATATCCAATAAGGATATTCCTCTTGTAGTTAATTAATTAGATGCGAGTACCACTTTTTAGATTTTGCTCAGCAAACTGGATTAAGCGTTTGGTCATTTCGCCACCAACTCTACCATTTTCACGGCTTGTACGGTCACCACCGAGTTGTACTCCCATTTCGTTGGCAATTTCATATTTAAATTGATCCAACGCTTGGTCTGCCCCTTGGACTGCTGGGTTATTTGTGTTTCTTTCTCCTGCCATGATGTGAGCCCTCCTTTAAATATATTGAATGTACTGTTGAGACATTCTTATTATCTGTTATATAGGTTATCTTAATCAGGTAATTGTTGTACTTTAATTATGCTTTATCCAGTTCTGGCAATGGCTCTGTTTTTTGGTACAGTTTACTAACAAAGAGCACTGATTTTATTAATCTCAGTGCTCTTTGTTTTAATGTTTTTAATCAGAAATAAGGGGAACCCTGTTCATTTTTGTTTTTAAAGAATTAGTTTCAAGTGAAGCACCCATCGTATCTAGTAAAATTTCTCGAGGTATCGTCAAAAAGACTTGGATGAAATCTGGATCAAATTGTTTACCAGAACCAAAACTTAACTCAGCTAAGGCCTCATCTAAAGACAGGGCCTTGCGGTAAGCACGATCAGAAGTCATAGCGTCAAAAGAGTCAGCAATCGCAAGTACACGAGCTCCAGGTAAAATGATGTCGTCATATATTCCTAACGGATAGCCATTTCCATCCCAACGCTCGTGATGTTCTAAGACCATCTCAGCAATACCTAATCTAACGTAAAAGGGGATTCCTTGAATGATGTCGTAACTTGCTTGGCAATGTGTTTTCATCGTTTCATACTCTTCTTTGGTTAAGGCGGCTGGTTTATTAAGGATATGTTCGGGAACCCCGATTTTACCTACATCGTGTAAGAGCCCAGCACGTAGGACATTTTCACATTCCAAGGGCGTCCAATTTAGATAACGGGCTAAAAGATGGGCATAGATAGAAACTCTACCTGAGTGGTAACGGGTATATGGGTCACGAGCATCCAAGGTAGTTGTTAAGGTTGTAATAACATCACGCAGGAGTTTTTGTAATTCCTCGGTAACTTTATCAAAGGCTTTGGCTACTTCTCCAATTTCATCTGAACTAGTGCTAATAGGAGCAAAATCACTCCAAGATTCCCCTTGTTCAATAGCATGGATGCGATCAAGTAAATCTTCTATCGGTCGCGTTAAACGATAGACATAGTAAAGTACCCCAATTACCGCAAGGATAAAGAAAACTAAGGTTAAACCTTTGATGTTTAGGGATAATTTTCGAGCATCTGCTAAAGCCATGGAAGGATCTTGGGCTAAAATAGCTGTCCAACCAACCTGAGGTAGTGAAGTTTCTGAGGTAATATGAGTAGCTTTAACCTTATCTAGAAAAGCTGGAGAATAAACAAGGCCATCGAGAGATTTTGCTCCGAAATCAGAACCTGTTAAAAGGTCTGGGTCCTCATACGGTCGCAGAAGAAATTTTCCTTGAGAGTCTACAAGCCAAAAATCTATACCGGAAGAAATTGAAATATTATTGCGTAATAGTTTGCTTAAAGATGCTTGACTAAGATCTGCACCAATAATGCCGATAATTTGACCAGCGTTATCGCGAATTATAGTGGAAAAAGTAATGATGCCTTGATCACCAAAAGCCCCTTGATTGGTTACGACTGCAACACTTCCTGGGTTGCTTAGGGCTTGGAGATACCAATCTTGGGTTTGGGCATCATAATCAGAGGTTAGATTCATTTGATCAGGTATGCATGTGATTATCTTACGAGTTTTAGTATCAGCAAAGTAGATTCGTTGCCAGATTCCATTTACTTTAAAAAGGTGGTCTAAATGTATAGCTTGAGTGTTAGTTTCCCATAAGTCATTATAACTTGCTGCTATGGCAAGGGTTTCTTTTTCTTTATCGATAAATTTTAAAACTTCCGATCGAACTAATTGACCAAGATATGAATTATGACGCAAGGCTTGCTCAGTCATAACCCGGTTCACACTTTGATTTACAAAATAGCCAATAAGTATAAGAGGTAATAAAACCAACAGCCCCGTAGCAAGAAGTAATTGTTCGCGCAACTTAACTTTTATGCGTTGTTTCACTTCAACCTCCTAAGCATTCAGGTTAATATAGAATTATATTAGATTAAACTATTCGACAAATTTGTGGATAATCCTACTAATATAGATTATAAAATTTTGGACATGATAAAGTTTGAATTTTAGGTCATCATTTTAACTAAAAAAACTACAGGCATTGAATTCGATGCTCGACGCACGATGCACGATGCTCGATAATAATGCACAATTCATAATGCACAATTCATAATGCACAATGCATAATGCACAATTCATAATGCACAATTCATAATGCACAATTCATAATGCACAATTCATAATGCACAATGCATAATTATAAATACTTGATCTGACCTCTGACCTCTGGCTTCTGACATCCGACATCTGAATTGACCTCCGACTTCTGACATCTGACTTCTGAATTATGGCTTCTGTCTAAATTTATGCTATAATTAACATCTAATTTATAATCAAGGAGAATGAAAAGTTGACAAATTCCCAAATGAATTTAGAAATTGAAATACACTCACGTAAGACGTTTGCTATTATTTCACACCCGGATGCTGGAAAAACAACGTTAACAGAAAAACTACTGCTTTTTGGTGGAGCCATTCGTCTAGCTGGCACTGTAAAGTCTCGTAAATCAGAACGATATGCTACTTCGGATTGGATGGATTTAGAGCAGCAGAGAGGAATCTCGATCACTTCGAGTGCCTTACAATTTAAATATTTGGATTATGTTATAAATATCTTGGATACTCCCGGTCACCAAGACTTTAGTGAGGATACCTATCGGACTCTGACTGCTGCGGATAGTGTGGTAATGCTTATTGATGCAGCTAAGGGAGTAGAAGCCCAAACAAAAAAACTTTTCCAAGTATGTAAGCAACGCGGAATACCGATATTTACGTTTATTAATAAATGTGATCGTTATGCCAAAGAACCTTTAGACTTACTGGATGAAGTAGAAAAGGTGTTAGGGATTGAAGCCTATCCTATGAATTGGCCTATTGGGATGGGATTAGATTTTAAAGGAATTTATGACCGCAGGACGGGTTGCGTGGAACGTTTTTTAGGAAATAGTACTAACAATACCTCTAATGCTCCAGTATCAGGGGAATTAAGTTCATTAGAAGTTCAAGAAGGTATAGGAAGAGAACTTCTTGAACAATTATCAGAAGAAATTGAACTATTAGACCTTGCCGGAAATACGTTTGAACGCTCCAAGGTGGATGCAGGAGAGGTAACTCCCGTTTTTTTTGGGAGTGCGCTCAATAATTTCGGTGTTCCTAATTTCATCCATAGTTTCCTGGAATTGGCACCAACTCCCGGACCTAGAACGACTAATCAGGGAGAATTACCTGCGGTAACCCCGACTTTTTCTGGGTTTGTTTTTAAAATTCAAGCGAATATGAATGCCATGCATAGGGATCGTATTGCTTTCATTCGAATCTGTTCTGGAAGGTACGAACGGGGGATGAATGTCGTTCATTCACGAACGCATCGCCGAATGCGTCTTGCCCAACCACAACAGCTCTTTGCGCAAGAACGGGTGATTCTCGATGAAGCTTACGCCGGAGATATTATTGGAGTCCATGATAATGGAACTTTACGTATCGGGGATGTTCTCAGTGAAAAAGAGGGGATTCTCTTTGAGGCTATGCCCTTTTTTAATCCCGAAAATTTTGCCCGTATTAGCACGGGTAATGCCCTGAAACGTAAACAATTTATTAAAGGCATTCAAGAACTCCAAGAGGAAGGGGCTATCCATGTCTTTCGGGATCTGAACAGTGGGATTGAAGCCCCGATCATAGGGGTCGTAGGACAATTACAATTTGAAGTTTTGGAATATCGTTTGCGTGAAGAATATGGTGTTACTGTGACGATCCAAAATCTCTCTTACGAAGTCGTACGCTGGATTAATAAAAGAAGTGAATCTAAACTCAAAACCTTGCAAGATTCCAACATGAGTATGGTAGTTTTAGATAAGGATGAGAACTTTGCCGTTTTATTGAGGGATGAGTGGAAAACAAAATGGTTAAGTGAACGTTATGAGATTGAATTCCTTTTACAGCCTCCCGATAATTTCTAAACTGGGGTGAATAAATTGCGAAAAGAACACATGCCAAGATTAAAACGTAAGTTATCCTTGGTTTCCGAATTAAATGGAAGCGAAGAATATTTTAAGTCTGCAATTCTTGTCTTGCTGGTTTTTCTAAATGACGAATATCACTTGGTTTTTCAAAAACGGGCCTTAAATATTCGACAGGGTGGAGAGATATGTTTTCCTGGTGGGCATTACGATCCTAGTAGCGATCCTGATTTTGAACACACTGCCATTCGTGAAACCGTTGAGGAATTAGGTATTGCTGAAGAGAAACTAAACATTATTGGCAAATTACATACCGTGCTTACTTCTATGGGAGCAATAATCAAACCCTATGTTGGGATAGCGGACATTCAAGACCTATCTGAAATAAATCTCGATAAAAATGAAGTTGAGTATATCTTTACTGTTCCAGTAGCTTATTTTGAAAAAAATAAACCTGAAGTATATCAGGTTTATCATAAAACGTACCCTTCTTTCATGGATGAGAATGGTGATGAAATCATTACTTTTCCTGCCCGTGAATTGGGTTTACCGGAAAGGTATACAAAACCTTGGGATAACCGTAAATCTAAAATATATACCTATAAAGTTCAGGGAGAAATAATTTGGGGAGCAACTGCTAAAATTGTTTATGATTTTAGCCAAAGAGTCAATTCAATTTAAAATGTACTTACGGAAACAAAATATATACTGCGACATATTTTAGATTAGTTGGTTTAGATATATTATAATATATAGTACCAATCTATAACAAGGATGTGATTAGGATCAATAAGGTAATTCATAACCCGAGCACTGTTCTTTTCCCTTTGCCTACAATACTTGTAACTTCATTAGTGGAAGGTAGCGCTCCCAATATTATAACAATTGCCTGGACTGGAATTATGAATTCCGAACCTCCAATTTTATATATTGGAGTCAATCCAACTCGGTATTCACATAAATTAATCAAAGAATCGGGAGAATACGTGATCAATATTCCAACAGCTGATCAGGTTAAACAGGTTGATTTTTGCGGGCTAGTTTCTGGTAAAAAGGTAGATAAATTTAAAGAGACAGGATTAACCTCAACAGCGGCTACGTTTGTAAAAGCTCCGTTGATTGTCGAATGTCCAGTAAATATCGAATGTCGAGTGCTTCAAACGATCTCTTTAGGGAGCCATGACGTTTTTATTGCCGAGATTTTGGCAGTACACTATAATGACGATGTCTTAGATGAAAAGGGTCGACCGGATGTTGACCTAATTAGACCCTTCAGCTATACCTTGAGAGAATATCGGATGTTAGCTGATAAAATCGGAACTTTCGGTTTTTCTAAAAAGGGATAATTCTCTTTTTTGAAGCGGAAGCAATCTTAAATACACCACCTAAAAAAGTTCCTATTTTATGGGTAACTGAAAAAAAATTTCGATAAATAAGCAAAATTTACACGATAAGTGGTATAATATAAAGGTAGGATTCATTGGGTAGGGGGTAATACATGGTATCAATATTGATTGTAGATGACTCCGCATTTTTGCGTTTAATGTTAAAGCAATTGTTAACTAAACATGGGTATGAAGTTGTAGGGGAGGCAAACAATGGCAGAGATGCTATTCATAAATACCAGGAATTAACTCCAGATATTGTAACGATGGATATTACAATGCCGGAAATGAGCGGTATTGATGCTGTTGCCGAAATACTTAAAATTGATCAGAACGCAAAAATTGTTATGGTTAGTGCTATGGGTCAGGTGGCTACAGTATTAGCTTCTATCAAGGCTGGGGCAAAAAATTTTATTGTAAAACCCTATGAAGAAGAGAAGGTAATTGCAGTCTTAAAAAAAATTGGTAAAGAAAATAGTTAAGGGTATGCCCAAGTGAGTTAAAGTAGGATGAGGAGGACATTTCAGAATGACTGATCACATAGTCTATCAAGGGACTGAAGATTACATAGTTTCGAATGATCTTCGGAACAGTGTTAATATCTCAGTTGCTTTAAAAAGACCGCTTTTAATCAAGGGAGAACCGGGAACAGGTAAAACAGTATTAGCAGAAAGCATTGCTCGTTCTCTTGGTCTGAGCTTAATTATTTGGAATATTAAATCAACCACAAAAGCACAGGATGGTCTTTATGTCTATGATACTGTCCAACGTCTTTATGACAGTCAGTTTGGTGAGCAGAATGTTTCAAATATTAAACAATACATTAAGTTAGGTAAACTAGGCGAAGCCTTTGAATCAACAGATCGGGTTGTGATTTTAATCGATGAAATTGATAAGGCCGACTTGGAGTTTCCAAATGATTTACTTTGGGAATTGGACGTCATGAATTTTTATATACCGGAGACAGGGGAAACGATTACAACTAAACATAGGCCTATTGTTATTATTACTAGCAATGCAGAAAAAGAGCTGCCAGATGCTTTCTTGCGGCGTTGTATCTTTCACTATATTGACTTTCCCGACAAAAGGATGATGGAAGATATTGTTCATGTCCATTTTCCTGAGTTGGATGAGAAGTTACTTGCGGAAGCTTTGAAGTCGTTCTATTGGTTACGTAGTATCTCCGGGTTACAGAAAAAGCCAAGTACTAGCGAACTTCTAGATTGGATTCAGGCTTTAACTATCGGAGGTATCGAACCTGATAAAATATCCCAGGAAATACCCTTCTTGGGTGCTTTGTTAAAAAAGAATCAGGATTTTGACTTGACCTTAAGGCAATTACATTCGCGCGGGACAGAAAACCAGTCTCGGGCTAACCATCGTGGCTGGTAGAATAAAAAATGTTTACAAACTTTTTTTATCAATTACGTCGTGAGGGTGTTCCTGTTTCTATCACTGAATGGATGACATTGATGGAAGCACTGAATGTAGGTTTAGCGGAATCAAGCCTATCAGGATTTTACTATCTTGCTAGAGCTGTCTTAGTTAAAAGTGAAAATCACTTTGACCAATATGATCTGGCGTTTCAGAGGTATTTCCAAGGGATAGAGACACCTGAACAATTATTGGATCAGGTGTCTAAATGGATGGAAAATCCTCTACCTGCGAAAATGTTTTCTGAAGAAGAACGAAACGAGCTCTTAAATAAATTAGGCTTACCAGACTGGGAAAGTTTAAAAGCAGCTTTGGAAGAACGTTTGCGTACGCAAGATGGGCCTCATCACGGTGGAGGTAATTGGATCGGTACGGGCGGGACTTCGCAATTTGGGCACTCCGGTTTTCATCCAGGTGGAATACGAATTGGTGGACAAGCCCATGGACAATCAGCGGTAAAAGTGGCAGCAGAGCGAAATTATCGGGATTATCGTAGTGACAAAACGTTGGGTGTACGCCAGTTTGAAGTCGCTTTACGTCGGTTGCGTCAGTTTAGTACACGCCTTGAGGGAGTCAAAGATCAACTTGATTTGGACTCAACGATTGATGAAACCTGTCAGAATGCTGGGCGACTAAAGCTTGTATGGACAAGACCGCGAAAAAATACAGTGAAGGTTATTGTGCTAATGGATGTAGGTGGCTCGATGGCTCCTTATGCCAAAATCTGTAGTCAATTGTTCTCTGCAGTTCATAAATCTTCACACTTCAAGGATTTAAAATTTTATTACTTTCATAATTGTATTTATGATCTTCTCTATTTAGATGCTTCTAGTAATCCAAGTAAGGCTGTCAAAACAGAGGATGTAATGCGTTCACTCAGTATGGATTACAAGGTTGTTATCATTGGGGATGCCTCTATGGCTCCGAGCGAACTGATGATGATCGATGGTAACATCTTTTGGAACTTAGGAAACGAGGAACCGGGAATTACTTGGTTAGATCGTTTAGCAAAGAAGTTTCCGTATAATGTATGGCTCAATCCAATTCCAGAGAAACATTGGGATCGAGTTCATGGTTATCAAACTATAAAAATGGTCCGTAACATTTTTCCTATGTACGAACTAACCTTAGAAGGTCTTGATGGAGCACTTAAGAAATTAATGGTACGCAAGTAGAAGAAGGAACCCATAAGAGGGTTCCTTTTTTAGAGTTTATAAGGTTGTACGGATGAACAAATGAATCCATTCAGATTACGACCTAGAAGTTAAGTATGGATACGTGGTAAAATGGTACCGATAGAATAAGGTATTACTCTTATGGGAAGGGGATAAATTATGGCTAAAGTCAGGGTGGCCTTATGTCAAATGAAGATCGGGGATAAGAAAGAAGATAATTTAAGTAAAGCCAAGCTCATGTTAGAAAAGGCCGCTGACGATGGGGCTGAGATAGTTATGCTTCCTGAGATGTTTAGTTGTCCTTATGATATTGATTGTTTTCGTAATTATGCAGAGAAGTTACCCTATGGTGTTTCAGGGAGAATGCTCGCCGAGGTGGCTCGAGATAAGACTATCTTCATCATTGGAGGTTCTGTGCCGGAACTTGGAGACAACGATGTTCTTTATAACACCTCTTTGATTTTCAACTCAGCTGGTGAGGTCATTGGTAAACATCGAAAAGCACATCTTTTCGATGTACATGTCAAAAATGGAATTCAATTTATGGAATCAAAAGTTCTAAGTAGCGGAAATCAAGTAACCTTGGTAGATACACCGTGGGGGAAAATTGGGGTGATGATATGCTATGATATTCGGTTCCCTGAATTCTCTCGAATGATGGCCTTATCCGACGCTCAAATGATTTTTGTTCCGGCAGCTTTTAATCTTACAACGGGTCCGGCTCATTGGGAGACTTTGTTTAAAAGTCGAGCTCTAGATAATCAGGTTTTTGTGCTGGGTAATTCTCCAGCACGTAATGAGCAAGCTAGTTATGTAGCCTATGGTCATTCTATTGTAGTCAATCCATGGGGGCAGATCATTCAAGAGCTGGATGAAGGTGAAGGGATATTGGCTGTTGAACTTGATTTAGAACAAATTAAGGAAGTGCGGGAAGCCTTGCCAGTTTGGAAACAACGCCGGGTAGACCTATATTAACAAAACCCAATAGTAGTCTAGGACGTATACTGTTGTGCTAATATAAAGGGAGAGGAGGGACTGGCTTGTTTAGAACTATGATTTGGTTCGGATGGTTTGGGCTCCGCACATTAGCTACAACTTATCCCTTATTGTTAATCTATATTATGGAAGCATTGGGTAAAAAAGGTCATGTAGAAGCCATTGTTGATAAAACAGCGCGGAGTTGGGCTAGGTCACTTGTCCATATTACTGGTAGTAAAATTGAGGTTGAAGGAGCAGAATTAGTACCTCTTCAAGGGCCAGTTCTTTTTGTAGTTAATCATCAAGGTAATTTCGATATTCCTTTAATGCTAGGTTTTGTACCCGGAGCTAAAGGCTTTATAGCTAAAATAGAATTGGAGAATTTTCCTATAATAAGTACTTGGATGAGAAAAATGCATAGTGTTTTTTTAGACCGTGAAAATTTGCGAAAATCCTTATTAACGATGCGAGAAGCAACGGGAATATTAAAAGAAGGACATTCTTTGGTAGTCTTTCCCGAGGGGACTCGCGGTAAAGGAAAGCCACTAGCTGAATTTAAACGGGGGAGCTTGGGGATAGCTGAAAAAGCCAAGGTTCCAGTAGTTCCGGTAACGATCATTGGTTCTTATAAGATAATGGAAGGAAATGAAGGGTTTAAAATTAAACCTGCCAAAGTAAAGATTCTTATATCTAAGCCGATTCAACCGGGAGAACTCGAAGCTGGTCAAGATTTAACCAATGTTGTAAGAGGTATTATCCAAGGGAAATTAACTGGTAAATAATTGGACATCAAGTTTTATATAAAAACCACTGACAGACATTTAACTATACTAAGAAAAGGGATAGTAGTCATAGTAGTCTATGAACGAACTATCCCTTATTTCTTTACTGTGTTTACAGCTTAACTATACCAAATAAACAACGTAGTCAACGTAAACAACGTAAGCAACTCTGACAAAAAAAGTATGTCGACTTTAACATACAGGGACAACCATAGAGTAACCTTACACCCATTTTAATGGGTGAATGTTTAACAACAATCGTCCCCTGCCGCCGGGGTTGTGGATAGTGTGGGTAAGCTCTTTTAAGGAATACCCCAAATGGCTTGTCCAAGCATTGTGGTCAACCCATAGCGACAGCGTAGGGTTGTCCATAATGCGGTACTATCCACAGCCCAACAGAGCAGTCGCTGATTTAATGTCTGTGGGTTAAGCTGTAAATAAATCAATACCGGTTAGTTTCACCTATAATTCCAGAGTATACTGGGAAAAGGCATTTTTATACTGACGGTGGGATTCCCATTCCCATTTGAAAGTATGTAAAATGTCTTTTTGGTTTGCAAAAATATGAAGAAAGGAGAAAAGAAT
>ORJL010926907.1_pt1 | contig 11075 bp, 9 predicted proteins | sample 1779941 | NCBI WGS metagenome assembly ORJL01 (sample SAMEA104232317, study PRJEB22302) | groundwater metagenome | biome: forest; feature: aquifer; material: groundwater | place: USA | collected 2011-08-07 | depth 5.8 m | reverse complement strand
CGAAGCTTTTCCGCGCATTCCTCGTCGAATGCCTCAAGGAGCCGTACGAGGAGGCACCGTTTCGCGACGTCCTCGATCGTCTGGAGGGCTTGCGGCTGATCGCATCGGCGGAGGCCTGGGAACGAATCCGGGTCATGCGCAATGCGCTCGCGCACGACTATCCGGAGTCGGCGGAGGAAAAGGCGGCGGCCCTGAACGTGGCCATCGAGATGGCGGACGAGATGGAAGCCGTGCGGCAGCGCCTACGCGACAGTGCGGCAGAACGGGGCGTCGGTGCTCGCTGATAGGTAATAGGCGCGCTTCGAAGCGACCTGAACCGCCGCGGACCGCGCCCGGCCTTCGATGCTGTTGTCATGGCCGCGAAAACGCGTCGCCGTGATGTATTTCCGACAATTCCTGGAAAATTTTACAACCCATTGTTATTGAACAATTAAGTGGATCGCCTAGAGTGCGAAATCGGCCTCATTCTGGTGCAGTCGGGCCGCTTGCATTTCGTACGTAATCCTGTGATAAAGTAGGCTTGACTCCTAGGTCCGATTTCCGGCCTTTCCGACACGCAATGACCCCATAATCAACAAGAAGCCCAGCGCTCGATGATACTGAAGCTTATCGCGACCACGCTTCTGGCCTTCGCAGCGACGTACGTAGCAGCCTTGCTGCTGATTCCCGTTGCCAGGCGACTGGGACTCGTCGACCTGCCCGATGCGCGCAAGACCCATCATGGGGAAGTCCCCATGGTGGGCGGGATCGCGATCGTCCTTGGGGTGATCGAGACGGGTCTCCTCGTGGGGGGACTTGACCAGGTGCATCCCGCATTCTGGACAGGGTTGCTCGTGATCGTGCTGATCGGCACGCTCGACGACTTGCGCGATCTGGGCCACCGCAGCAAGTTCCTCGCGCAGATCGCCGCCGCCGCGCTGATGGTCTTCTGGGCCGGCTGGTACCTGCATTCGCTCGGCAATCTCCTCGGGCACTGGCCGCTCGCGCTCGGCGTCCTCGCCATTCCGTTCTCGCTCTTCGCCATCATCGGCGTGATCAACGCCGTCAATTTCAGCGACGGCGCCGACGGGCTGGCGGGCGGGCTCGCGCTCAACGCGCTGCTGTGGCTGGTGGTGATCGCCGCGTTCGGCTCGCGCGGTGCCGCGGGAGACCTCCAGATCATGCTCGCGTTTCTCGGCGCGATCGCCGCGTTCCTCGCGTTCAACCTGCGGCTTCCCCGTCGCAGGAAGGCGTCGATCTTCCTCGGCGACGCAGGGAGCCTCGGACTGGGGTTCGTGCTGGCGTGGTTCATGGTGTGGGGCGCTGAGCGGCCGGAGCCGATCTTCGCGCCGGTGACCGCGATCTGGCTGCTCGCGGTGCCGCTTGCCGATACGATTACCTGCGCCGGGCGGCGCCTGTTGAACGGGACGAGCCCGTTCAAGGCGGACCGCAAACACCTGCACCATATCCTCGTCGACATGGGACTGCCCATCGAACGGGCGGTCGCAGTCATTCATGGCTGCGCGTTCATCCTGGCGGCGGCCGGTTTCGCGGGCTGGTATTTCCGCGTGCCCGAGCATGTAATGTTTTTCCTTGCGATGGGAATTTTTGCAGCCTACGTCGTGTTCTCGGCGGAAGCGCTGCGGGTCATCGAAGTGCGCCGCGCGTACGTCCAAGGATCTGCCGCAAAAGAGTCCCAGGAGGACGTGCTGTTGCATCCACGCAATATGCCCGTTGGCTTGGGAGTCAGGCCGGCGCAGGACCCGGTGGCTTTGTTAGAGCTGCCTGGAATGCGGGCGAAGGAAGGGGGATTCTGGGCTTACAGGAACGCTTCAACCAGGCGCGGCAAGTCAATAAGAAGATTGACGAGCCCGGAAACTCCAGCTAATAAAATTGATAAAGCACTCCGCGGTCGCCATCGCAGCGGCCGGGCGTGAGAATAAGGACGACAAGAATGAAACCGTTCATCGCGCAAGAAAAGCTGGTCTCGCTAATCGTCATGGCGCTTTTTTCCGGAATCGCGGGTGCGCAACAGGCCGGGTCCGATGCCACGGGCATCCCAACACCGCAGAAGGCGCCCCAGGTGGGAGCGGGTGGAGTACCAACGCAGGAACAACAGCGCGCGGGCGGGGTTCCGATGGGACCGCTGACGGCCTATCCTTCGGTCACGTATCAGCTCCAGCGCAACGACAACCTGTTCTTGCAGGCGCCGAACAGCGGCTTAGTGAAGAGCGATACTATCCAGGTATTGAACCCGAGCGTTCGCTTCGAGGGCAAACAGGGCGCGAACGTCTACGGGCTGGATTTGGGCGCCACGTCCGGGCGCTACACCGACAGCGGCGCGGACAACTACGACGACAACAACGTCGCGGCGAGCGCGAATCTGAATCCTGAAGCGCGGGTGCGACTCGGCCTGCGCGCCGAGCATCTGGATATTCACGATCCGCGCGGTTCGACAAACGACCCGTTGACTCCCACACCCAATCGCTATCGGCAGGGAACCCTAGGCGGCATCTTCGGTTATGGCGCGCCCGGTGCACAGGGCCGATTCGAGCTCGAGCTCGGCGGCATGGACAAGCATTACTACAACAACCGCGCGACGACCGCCATCAATGACCAGAACCACCGTTACGGCGGCGGCACGTTCTTCTGGCGGATTGCACCCAAGACCTCTTTGTTGGCGCAGCTCAAGCGAACCAATATCGATTTCACGGATTCGACCTCGCGTCTGGACAGCACCGAGACGCGCCTCCTCGGCGGTATCACGTGGGAAGCCACCGCGGCGACCACGGGAATCTTCAAGGTCGGCCAGGTCAAGAAGGATTTCAAGGATTCCACGCTGGTTGATTTCACGGGAACAAGCTGGGAAGGGCAAGTGCGCTGGAGCCCGCTCACTTATTCGCGGTGGGATTTCAGCACCTCGAAGACACCGCGGGAAACCACGGGCGGGGTGGGCACCTTCATCCTCGGTACGACCTACGCAGCGCGCTGGACCCACGCCTGGACGAGTCAATTCTCGTCGGAGGTGTCGGCCTCTCATTCGATCGACGACTACAAGGGCATCGATCGCAGCGATAAGATCAACAATGCCGGGTTGAAGGGTACCTACCAGATGCGGCGGTGGCTCTCGTTCGGTGCCGAATACAGGTGGGGAAAGCGGGACTCGAACGTAGACACGGCGGACTACACCAACAATGTCTTCCTGCTGTTCGTCAACGCAAGCCTCTGATAAACTTTTAGCATTATTTCGGGTCGTACCCGCATTGCGGGGCGAAGCGTTTGTCTATGGCTGTTCTGCGGCAATTCGGATTGCTGATAATCGGGTTTCTTGCTGCCTCTGGCGCGATCGCGCAGTCCGAGGCCGATTCCCTGTCGCGCTACCAGCTCGGTTCGGGCGATGTCATTTCCATCACGGTATTCGGCGAAGACGACCTCAAGCTGCAAAAGATACGGTTGACGGATGCCGGGACGATCTCCTATCCGGTTCTCGGCGAACTCAAGGTGCTCGGCCTGACGGTCGGCGAACTAGAGAAGGTCATCACCGACGGCCTGAAGGGCCGTTATCTGGTCAACCCGAGAGTGTCGGTGAGCGTGGACGAATACCGGCCCTTCTTCATCAACGGGCAGGTTGAGCGGGGCGGCGGATATCCCTTCCAGCCCGGATTGACGGTTCGCAAGGCGGTGTCGCTTGCCGGGGGCTTCAAAGAGCGCGCCTCGAAGGACAAGATCTTCATCATTCGCGACAACGACCGCAACTCCAAACCGGTCAAGGTGGGCCTCGACACGCCGGTTCACCCGGGTGATATCATCACCGTCGAAGAGAGTTTTTTCTAGCGTATTGCGAGGAGCTGTCATTCTGAGGGCGTAGCCCGAAGAATCTGCTTTTCGGATTCGTCAACGACAAAGCAGATCCTTCACTCCGCTCAGGGTGACAGGCAGTCGTGTTCGCAGTAGTGCCGACACATTGCCCAACAGGCAGGTAACACCATGACCGCAAAACCGGTACCGATTACCGCAGTCCCCGACCCCCGGCCGATCGAGGAGCAGGAGGAACGTACCGAAGAATCCTTCGATCTGCTCGAGTACTGGCGCATCGTCGCCAAACGCAAGTGGAGCATCCTCGGGCTTGCTCTTGCCGTCACGCTGCTCACCGCGCTAGTGGTCTTTGCGATCCGCCCCACGTTCCGCTCGACTGCGACCGTGCTTATCGAGGCGCAGAAGAACAAGGTGATCGGAATCGAGGATGTGTACTCCGGGATCAGCGCCAACCGGGAATATTTCCAGACGCAGGCGGAGATTCTCAAGTCACGCGAGCTGGCGGCGAAGGTGGTGCAGAAGCTCAACCTGACCAAGAATCCGGAATTCGACCCGCGGCAGCAGGAACCGCCGTTTTGGAAGCGCTGGCTCGGCAACGTGAGCCCCGATGCGGCCAATCTGGGCATCGCCGTTTCCGATGGAGACGAGGGGCAAGGCGAGGACGCGATATTCAAACGGGTGGTCAGGGCATTCCAGAGCCGGCTCACCGTGGAACCGGTGCGGCTGAGCCAGTTGATCCGCGTCAGCTTCGAGTCCTACGACCCCGATCTTGCCGCGAAGGTCGCGAATACGGTGGCGGAAACGTTCATCGAGAGCGACCTGGAGGCACGCTACCAGATGACGCAGAAGGCAAGCGACTGGCTCTCCGAACGCCTGCGCGGATTGCGGCAGAAGGTCGAGGCGTCGGAACAAGCACTGCAGCAATACCGTGAGAGGGAGCATATCGTCGACGCGAAGGGACTGGCACAGAGCGGCGCTACGCGGCAACTCGAGGATCTGACGAAGGCGCTTGTCGATGCCCGCCAGCGCCGCAACGAAGCGGAAAACAAGTACAACCAGATTCGGGGCATGCACGGCCCGGCAGCGAACTATGAATCCGTGCCGGCGGTGATTGGCAACCAATTGGTCGGCCAGATGCGCGTGCTCGAGGCGGAGGCTGAACGAAAGGTGTCGGAGTTCAGCAACCGCTACGGCAAGGAGCATCCACGCATGATCCAGGCCCAGTCGGAGCTGCGCGCCGCCCGCGAAAACACGCGCAGGGCCATCGACAGCGTGGTAGCAGGCATTACCAAGGAATTCGAGGTCGCTCGCGCCAACGAGGCATCAGTGGAGCGGAGCCTCAGCCGCTCCAAGGGCGAGATCCAGGACATCAACCGCAAGGAATTTCAGCTCGGCATACTGGAGCGCGATGTCACAGCGAACAAGCAGCTCTACGACATGTTTCTCGGGCGCTTCAAGGAAACCAATGTCGCAAGCAACATGCAAAGTACCATCGCGCGCGTGGTCGATCCGGCAATTCCATCCGCTGTGCCTTACAAGCCCAATAAGCGCCAGACTGTTCTGATTGCCCTGGTCGCCGGGCTTTTTGTTGCCGTCATGCTCGCGCTGCTGCTCGATCGGCTGGACAGCACCCTGAAGACCTCGGCCGACGTGGAAAGCAAGCTCGGACTTCCGGTGCTCGCGTCGTTGCCTATCGTCAGCGAACGGGGGATCAAGACCGAGCGGATCGTCGAGCAGAATCCCCAGGCGATGTTCTCCGAGGGCATCCGCACGGCGCGCACCGGCATACTGCTGTCCGCGATCGACGAGCCGCACCGCGCGGTCGTGGTGACGTCGTCGGTTCCCGGAGAGGGAAAGACGACCTTCGCTACTAACCTGGCGCTTGCCTTTTCGCAGACCAAGCGCGTGGTGCTGGTCGATGCCGACATGCGGCGGCCGTCGATCGGCAAGCTCTTCGGCAGGGAGCCGAATGCACCCGGATTGTCCACGCTGGTCTCGGGCAACACGCCCCCAACGGACTGCATCTTCAAGGTCGAAGGGTCGGAATTGTACGTGATACCGTCGGGCACGGTCCCGCCGAACCCGCTTGAGCTGCTGCTCTCCAAGCGCTTCGAGGACACGCTCAATAAGCTCCAGGAGATGTTCGAGATCGTGATCATCGACTCCCCGCCCGTGCAACTCGTCAGCGACGCCATGGTCGTTTCCCGTCATTGCACCGGAATGGTGTACATAGTCAAAGCGGACGATACGCCGTACCAGGTTGCGCGCAACGGCATCAAGCGACTCAAGCGGGCACATGCCAACATCATCGGGGTTGCTCTGAACCGGCTCGATTTCGAGCGCGCCGACAAGTACTACGGCGAGTACACCGGCTATTCCAAGTACGGCTACAAGCGGTATTACGGTGCCTACGGCGGCAAGAAGCGCAAGGCAGCCGCGTAGGGGAATGCATGACGGTTCAACAATGTCATTCTGAGGAGCGCAGCGACGAAGAATCTGCTTCTTGACGTCGTTGGGTGACGGCAAAAGCAGATCCCTCGCTTCGCTCGGGATGACAGCGGGACGGCCTCGGCATGACAATGCGGGAATCGCGCAAGAAATGATCGACCTCCACTGCCACCTGCTTCCGGGCATCGACGACGGGCCGGAAACGCTCGAAGAGGCGATCGCTCTCGCCCGGCACGCGGTTGCGAGCGGAATCACGTATTCGATCGTCACGCCCCACGTGCACGTAGGCCGGTACGAAAACGACCTGCGCTCGATCAGCCGCGATCTTGGCGCATTCCAATCGGAGCTCGATCGCCGCGGGATCCCGCTCAAGCTCGGACTCGGCGGCGAGGTGCGTATCAGTCCAGAAATCATGGACCTGGTCGCGCAGCGCCGGATCCCGTTCCTCGGCGAGCGCGACGGCTACAAGTTCCTGCTGCTGGAATTCCCGCACAGCCACGTCCCGGTCGGGAGCGACAAATTCGTCGGCTGGCTGTTGAAGAACGGGATCCGACCGATCATCGCGCATCCCGAGCGCAACAAGCAGATCATGGACGACGTGAACAAGCTCACGCCTTTCGTCACCATGGGCTGCATGCTGCAACTCACCGGCGGATCGGTGGAAGGCAGGTTCGGCGAGCACGCGCGACGGCGCGCCGTGGACCTGCTCGAGCGCGGCTGGGTCTCGATCCTTGCCTCGGATGCGCACAACCTCGAGCATCGGCCTCCCGAGCTCGAGCCCGGCCGCGTCGCGGCGGCGGCGGTCGTAGGCGAGGAGGAGTCCTGGAAGCTCGTGCGCGACACGCCGCAGTCCATCATCGGAAAGGCGCCGCACATCGCCGTGGTGACGTGACTTTGGGTGCGAATCGACCGCCCCGGCGCTGCGCGCCACCCCTTATATGGACGCCTCCCGGTTTGGCAAGTGATGTTTTGATGCTGGCGCTTGAGGATCTGGCTGCAGTCTTATATCCGGCCTGTTTGTGCAGACCGAAGTCTGCTGGCCCTGATGGAATTCGCCGGGGAAGACCTCATCTCCTACGTGGACTCCGAGTCCAAGGGGTGGCCCAGGTTTGCTTCCCCGCGGTCCGACCTGTCGCGCCATCAATCGCACATCAACCTGCGCAACCTTTCAGCGATCCGCTCTCCCTGTGGTTCGTTGCTCGTCTACGCGGCGCTCCCCGCGTAGCCTTTCTGGTAGGTGCGCTCGTGGGCGAGCAACGCCCAGATTGTGCGCGCCGTCTTGTTCGCCAGCGCCACCGCCACCGCGTTGAACGGCCGGCGCGAGAGCAACTGCTCGAGCCAGGGCTCGCGTTGCTTGTCGTGGCTGAGGACCGAGCGGGCGCCGTGAATCAGCAAGGTGCGCAGATACACATCGCCCCGCTTGCTCATGCCCAGCAGCTTCACCCGTCCGCCGGTGCCGCTCTGGCGGGGCACCAGGCCCACGAAGGCGGCAAACTCCCGACCCGACTTGAAGGCCCTGGCATCCCCGATCGTCGCCACCGCCGCGGTGGCGGTGAGCAGCCCCACCCCGGGAATGTCCATCAGCCGCTTGGCCGCTTTGTCCTCCTTCTTCCAGGCCGCAAGACGCTTCTCGATTTGGGCGATCTCTTGGTCCAAGGCCTCGAGACGTTTCAGCTGGCTGCGCAGGGTTTGCACCACCATCGCCGGCAGTACCGCTTCCAGCTGGTCCAGTTCCCTCGGAATGCGCTCAACGCCTTTTTGCCGACCCGGTGGCAGATCCGCACCGAATTCGTACAGCAAGCCACGCAATTGGTTGATCTGCATCGTGCGGATCTTCACCAGCTGCGCGCGCATGCGGTGCAGCACCAGCACCCCTTGCTGGCCCTCACTCTTTACCGCCACGAATTTCATCCCGGGGCGCTGCGCAGCTTCCCAGATCGCCTGCGCATCGGATGCATCGGTCTTGTTGCCCTTCACAAACGGGCGCACGAATTGCGCCGCGATCAGCCGCACCTCGTGGCCAAGCCCCGCGAGCTTCCTCGCCCAGTAGTGCGCGCTGCCGCAGGCCTCCATCGCAATCACCGATGGCTCGCGGTTAGCGAAGAACTCCAGCACCTGGCCGCGCTTGAGTTGGCGCCGACAGATTTCACCGGTTTCCCTATTCACCCAGTGCAGTTGGAACACGCGCTTTGCCAAGTCCAGTCCAAATGTCGTACTCTTCATTTCGAGCCCTCCTTACCCTCAGTGGTTGTTGCAGAACCTCCACTTTGGCACTTCGATGCCGTCGGGTATAGCGAGGGCTCCTCTCTGCCGGCCCCCTCACCGCCCCTTCGGCGGGAGGGAGGCGTCCATACCATCTCCTTGGCAGGACGGGAATGAAGCTCCCTTCCTCGACGAGGAGGGGTGACGCCGAAGGCGACAGGGTGGTAAGGATGTCTACTTGAAATACCTGGTCACCGGCGCCGCCGGCTTCATCGGCATGCACGTGTCAGAACGCCTGCTGGCTGCAGGCCACGGGGTCGTCGGTATCGACAACCTCGACGACTATTACGACGTGCGGCTCAAGGAAGCCCGGCTCGAGCATCTCCGCGGAAATGCGAACTTCCGGTTCGAGAAGATCGACATCGCCGACGATGAGGGCATGCGAAGCCTCTTCTCGCGCGAACGCGCGGCACGCGTCGTGCACCTCGCCGCGCAGGCCGGCGTGCGCTATTCGCTGGAGAACCCGCACGCCTACGTGCGCAGCAACCTGGCCGGGTTCGTGAACGTGCTCGAAGGCTGCCGGCACAATGGCGTCGAGCACCTGGTCTATGCCAGCAGCTCGAGCGTCTATGGCGGCAATACCCGCCTGCCGTATGCCGAGCATGACAACGTGGATCACCCGGTGAGCCTGTATGCGGCGACCAAGAAATCCAACGAGCTCATGGCGCACACCTACAGCCACCTGTTCGGGATTCCGACCACCGGGCTGAGATTGTTTACCGTGTACGGCCCCTGGGGCCGACCGGACATGTCGTATTTCCTCTTCACGAGAGCGATCCTCGACGGGAAGCCGATCAAGGTGTTCAACCACGGCGACATGCAGCGCGACTTCACCTACATCGACGATACCGCCGAAGACATCGTGAGCGTGGCGGACCATCCCGCCCGGCCGTCCGAGGGATTCGATACCGCCGATCCCGACCCTGCGACGAGCTGGGCCCCCTACCGGATCTACAACGTCGGAAACCACAATCCGGTCAAGCTCATGGATTTCATCGCGGCGATCGAGAATTGCCTGGGCAGGAAGGCCGAGAAGATCCTGCTTCCTCTCCAGGCGGGCGATGTTCCCGCGACGAGCGCGGACACTGGCGAGCTTCAGCGGGCAGTGGGTTTTGCCCCGCGCACTGCGGTCGAGGAGGGGGTGCGGCGATTCGTCGAGTGGTACCGGGGCTACTACAAGGTCTGAGAGGGAGAGTTTGATGGACCAAAGGGTCGTTGCAGTCGTGGGCCTGGGCTACGTCGGCCTGCCGCTCGCCGTCGAGTTCGGAAAGAAGTTGCGCACCATCGGCTTCGACGTTTCGCCGAAGCGCGTCGAGGCGCTGGCCAGAGGCGAGGACACCTCCGGCGAGACCCCGCGCGAGGAGCTTCGGTCGGCGAAGAACCTCGAAGTGACGAGCGATCCGAAGGCGCTGGGAGCCGCCGATTTCGTGATTGTGGCCGTGCCCACGCCGGTACATGCGGCCCACCAGCCCGACTTCGGGCCGCTGCTGTCGGCGAGCGAAACCGTCGGCCGGAACATGCGCGCGGGCGTGACGGTGATCTACGAGTCCACCGTCTATCCCGGTGCGACCGAGGAGATCTGCGTGCCGGTCCTCGAGCGCTGCTCCGGCCTGAAGTGGAAATCGCAGTTCGGCGTCGGCTATTCCCCCGAGAGAATCAATCCCGGCGACAGGGAACACACATTGACGCGGGTAACCAAGGTCGTATCCGGGGACAGCGAAGCGACGCTCGCGAAGGTCGCGGCGCTCTACGGCTCGATCGTCCCGGTCGGTGTCCACAAGGTGTCGTCCATACGCGTCGCCGAGGCGGCGAAGGTGATCGAGAATACGCAGCGCGATCTGAACATCGCGCTCATGAACGAGCTGGCGCTGATCTTCGACCGGCTGGGGCTGGATACTCTCGAAGTGCTCGAGGCCGCCGGGACGAAGTGGAATTTCCTGCCGTTTCGCCCCGGGCTCGTCGGCGGGCACTGCATCGGCGTCGATCCCTATTACCTGACGCACAAGGCCGAGGCGATCGGCTATCACCCGCAGGTGATCCTATCGGGCCGGCGCATCAACGACGGCATGGGCAAGTTCGTCGCCGAGAAGACGGTCAAGCTCATGACCGGAGCGGGAAGTCCCGTGGCCGGAGCATCCGTCAACGTCCTGGGGCTCACCTTCAAGGAGAATTGCGCCGACATCCGCAATACGCGGGTGATCGACATCATCGCCGAGCTGCGCAATTACGGCGTACGGGTCTTCGCGCACGATCCCCTGGCCGATCCGCACGAGGCGAAGGAGGAATACTGCGAAGCGCTGCACGCATGGGCCGACCTGCCGCGCGCCGACGCGATCGTGGTCGCAGTCGCCCACAAGGAATATCTCGAGCACCCGGTCGAGAAGCTTCTCGAGAAGCTCAAGCCAGGCGGCGTGGTCGTCGACGTGAAATCGAAACTCGACCGCGAAGCCTTGAGCGGGAACGGAATATCGTTCTGGCGGCTCTGACTCCGGGCGCTCCCACAGCGTCATCCTGAGCGAAGCGAAGGATCTGCTTTTGACAGCCGCCAATCGAGTGTCCCGAGCTCTCAT
>ORJL011168066.1_pt1 | contig 11076 bp, 8 predicted proteins | sample 1779941 | NCBI WGS metagenome assembly ORJL01 (sample SAMEA104232317, study PRJEB22302) | groundwater metagenome | biome: forest; feature: aquifer; material: groundwater | place: USA | collected 2011-08-07 | depth 5.8 m | reverse complement strand
CATATCGTCTGCGAGGGATGATATTTTCTTGGAAATGTTTTGAAATTATTTATTATTTACCTATTTTTACCCTGGCCGGCCTTATAACCTGGCCTTTGAACGAATAACCTTTTTGCAAAACCTCTACAACTTCTCCCGCTGGACCTTCACTTTCACCCACGGATTCATGATAAATCGGATCAAATTTATGGCCTAAAACTTCTGCTTCTTCTAAACCCAGCTTACGCAAAGTATCGCTAAAAAGTTTTTTAATTCCATCCAAGCCACTGGCATCTTTGCCCGCTTCCAGCGCGTCCAGCACTGGTAAAAAATTTTTAATGACATCAGCCGCAATAAACTCACCCAGCGCGCTTATTTTTTCTTCCCATTCTTTTTTAGAATTTATTAAATCAGCTTTAGCCCGCTTCCAGCCGTTTAAATATTCGTCGCGCTCCTTTTCGCATAGCGACAATTTCTCTTCAAACTCTTTACTTTGTTTATTATTTTGTTCGTCCATATATTATTAAATTCCAAGAACCAAATAACAAATCACAAACAAATTCTAAGTTCCAAATCCTAAATTATAAACTTTGGAAATTGGAATTTTGAATTTAGGATTTATTTGTCATTTGGGATTTAGAATTTTATTTATCATTAAGGCAGTTACTAATGTATTCTACCAAAGCCATATTATGTTTGTAATCCATCCGACGGGGGCCAATCACCGAAACAAAACCTTGATCGCCGCTGGGCAGTTGATATTTTCCCGTTATTAAAGTAAATTCGTTTATTTCTTTAATAAGATTTTCAGCGCCGATAAACACACTTAAACTTTCATTCAAAGCCCGATTCCAAAGCTCATCAAAGTGCCTATCCACATTATCCATAAAATGCATTAACTGATTGATGTTATTAAAACTTTTAAACTCGGGCTCATCAATTAAATTGGAAAAACCGCAAGTGTAAGTGCCTTTTTCGCCGTCTATTGTTCCAGAAACAGAAAGGTCTTTAGAAATTTCCGAAGCCAGCCTGGCAATTTCTTTTAACAACGTGGGTTCATCCGGCCATTTTTTATGAAGAGTTTCAGCAACTTTTTCGGTTTCTTTTGGCGTCAGCCCGCTGGCCTTATTTGTCCTACAGGTCTTATTGGACCTATAGAATATATTTTCTTGAATATACAACCTGTAAGCTTGATCGGTAGGCACGCGCCCAGCCGAAGTATGGGGTTTAGCCAAATAGCCTTCATGCTCCAGCAAACTCATTTCTTTTCGCAACATCGGCGCGCCAATGCTAAAACCGGGCTTATTTACTAAGGCTTTGGAACCCACTGGTTCGGCTACCTTGATATATTCTTCCACGATGGTTTTGAGAATCTGTTTTTGCCTTAGCGACAACATAAAAACCATTTTAATCTATTATCACTCCAGCGTCAAGAGTGATAACCAAGCTAATAAGCTTGCTAAGATTTTAGTGATAACCGCGCCCTTGGCAGACCCTCGGGGTCTGCCACCCGCTAAGCGCCCCCGACCATTTGGTCGGGGGTTTTGTTGCTGATTGAACACTCGGTGTTTGATCAGTGTTGCTATAACCAAACGGTCGTTTTTTACCCCGCGCTTTTGTTGCAACCTAAACGGCTCAACCCTCCCTTGTTAAAACTGCGGAAGAGTTCAGTGCCGTTGAACCATTCGGAAATGTGCAATATCAGATATTGCTTATTTTATATCTATTTATATCCATAACTATTTTTCTAATTATTCTGCTATCGCTGAATTATTAGAAAATATTAACAAAGTCCTAACGCTAAAACTAGCCGAAGCTAAAAGAGAAATCCTCTCAATAGTTAACAACTCTCATACGATCGTGGATGAATTGTTAACAATGACTTTTGCACAAATGCTATAAGCATCAATCTGTAAAAATTTGTTATAATTTACCTAGACCCTATACCCTATCCTATGACCACCATCAAAACTCCAAATATTTCTTGGTTAGACATAAAAAATCCTTCGCCTAAAGAACTCAAATACTTGGCGGATAATTATGGTATAAATCCGCTTATTATTGAAGGCTTGGAAAAACCAACCATCCGCTCCCAGGCCGAAGACTACAATGGCTATATTTACGTAGTGCTTCACTTCCCTGTTTATAATTCTGCCAAGAAAATTTCGGAGCCGGTGGAAATAGATTTTATAATTACGCCGGATACGCTTATCTCTGTAAGATACCAAGAATTGGAAACTCTGGAAAATTTTATAAAAAAGTGCAAAATGCCCAACGGCGCTTTAAGAAAAATGGTTATGAACAAGGGCGCTATTTATCTTTTTTATTATTTAGTGAAAGAACTCTATCAGTTTTCCATGCGCGAGCTGGATCATATGGAAGAAAAGATCGGCCAAATTGAAGAAGCTATTTTTGGTGGACACGAAAAAGAAATGTTGCTGGCTTTATCCCTTTCCCGAAGCGATGTCTTGAATTTTTTGCGGAGCCTCCGCCCCCAAAGCAGTGTTTTGGAAAGTCTGCTGGCGCGTTCCGATTCTTTTGAAGGCAAAGCTAAACCTTATTTAATAGATCTTTTGGGAGAGCATAATAGAGTTTTGAGCCAAGCCGAAAGCCACCGCGAAACTATTGAGGGGTTACAAACCACCAACTCTTCGCTCTTGGAACACAAAACCAACGAGGTTATGAAAGTGCTCACTATATTGGCTTTTATAACCCTGCCGTTAACGTTGCTCGCCAATATTTTCAGCATGAACACGAAATTAATTCCTATAGTCGGCCTGCCGTATGACTTTTGGATAGTTATTGGTATAATGCTCGGAGTCGCGGCGCTGTTTTTTGCTTATTTTAAATCCAAGAATTGGTTATAGGACCTATTGGTCCTATAGGACTTATAGGTCTTATGCGTTTATACAACACCCTCACCGGTAAAAAAGAAGAACTGCCCATCCCGCCGCTGGGCGGGCTTAATTTATTTGTCTGCGGCCCTACGGTTTATGACCACATTCATATTGGCAACGCGCGGACTTTTGCTTTTTTTGATGTTTTGGCTAAATGGCTAAGACACCAGGGCTTTAAAGTTTTTTATCTCCAGAACATAACCGATATTGATGATAAAATTATTGACCGCGCCCGAAAGTCCGGCGAGGAACCATTGGTCTTCGCCCATAAATTTGAAAAAATATTCCTGGAAGACATTAACGCTCTGGGTATTGATTCAGTGAACCAGTATGCCCGGGCCAGCGAGCATATTCCAGAAATAGTGAAGCAAATAAAAACCCTAATACAAAAAAAACACGCTTACTTGATTGAAGACGATGGTTATTATTTTGATTTAAAAACGTTTCCAGAATATGGCAAACTGTCGGGACGAACTGCCCAGATGGCCGAAGATGGCGTCTCACGGATTGACGAAAGCGCCCGCAAAAGAAACCGCGGCGATTTTAATTTATGGAAGTTTTCCAAACTGGATTCCGTGGGCGAACCATATTGGGATACTGAACTGGGCCGGGGCCGGCCGGGCTGGCATATTGAAGACACCGCTATAACTGAAAAATATTTCGGGCCCAAATATGATATGCATGGCGCCGGACAAGACTTGATGTTCCCCCACCACGAAGCCGAAATAGCTCAAATGGAGTCAATCTCCGGATTAAAACCCTTTGTTAAACATTGGCTGCATGTTGGTTTTGTTATTGATAAGACGGGCAAAATGTCCAAGTCCAAAGGCAACTTTTTAACTCTGCATGAGGCCTTAGAAAAATACTCCGCTCCAATCATTCGTTTTTATTTTTTAAGCGCCCATTATCGCTCGCCCTTGGAATACGATGGGCAAAGTTTGCCCCAAGCCCAAGCCGCTGTCAGCCGCCTGGCCGATTTTATGAACCGCCTTAAAGAAATTAAAGACGCAGCCACGCCCTTTCCGGTTGAAGATTTTATCAAACCATTTTGGAAACACTTGGCGGATGATTTCAACACCCCCCAAGCCTTGGCTTCGCTGTTTGAACTTATCAAAGAATCCAACAAATTCATTGATACCCACAGCTTATCCCAGCGCGATGCCCAAAAAATTATTGACTTTATAAACCAAGTAAACGATATTCTGGGTATACTGCCTGCAGAAGAGGAAGCGCCGACCGAAATAACAGCATTGGTAAAACAACGTAACCAAGCACGAGAACAAGGCGACTACACCAGTGCCGATAAATTAAGAGAGCAGATTGAAAAGCTGGGCTGGTCGATTAGCGACACTTCAACTGGAACTAGATTAACTAAAAATTAAACAGATTTTAATTTTAAACTATAATTTTTAAATTTTAACTTTGATTTTTTAATTCGCATGCTATCCCCCATCACTAAACAAAATATCGGCGCGTCTATAGATAAACTGCCTCCCCAAGCGCTGGAAGCGGAAGAGTCGGTGCTGGGCGCGCTAATGATAGACAAAGATGCCATCATAAAGGTAGCGGATATTCTTCATCCTCACGATTTTTATAATCGTTCTCATCAGATAGTTTATTCGGCCATAACCAGCCTCTATGAAAAATCGGAACCGATAGACATTTTAAGTTTGTCCAACAAACTTAGAGAATCCAACGAGCTTGAAAGTATTGGCGGCACAACTATGCTCGCTAGTTTGGTAAATAACGTGCCCACTTCCAGCCATGTTGTTCACTACGCTAAAATAGTCCAGCAGAAAAAAGTTTTGCGCGAATTATTAGCGGCTTCATACGACATCGCTCAACTGGGCTGGCAAGAAAATCAAGATATTGAACAAGTTTTGGATGCCGCCGAAAGAAGAATATTCTCAATTACGGAAAAATCCTTAAAACAAGATTTCTTTCCCATAAAACTGGCGCTGGAAGACGCTTTTGAAAGAATAGACCGACTGCATAAAGGCGACGGCGCTCTTAGAGGCATCGCCACGGGTTTTGCCGATTTAGACAATTATTTGGGCGGGCTTCAAAAATCAGACTTGGTTGTTTTGGCGGCGCGTCCATCGTTGGGGAAAACTTCTTTGGCTTTAGATATAGCTCGCCATGTGGCCGTTAAAGAAAAAGCGCCAGTGGGAATATTTTCATTGGAAATGTCTAAAGAACAACTGGTGGACAGACTCCTCTCTTCACAAGCCAGTGTGGATTTGTGGCGGTTAAGAACCGGCCGGTTATCAATGGACGGCGAAGATAGCGATTTAATCCGCATTCAAGAAGCTATGGGTATTTTAGCCGAAGCTCCAATTTTTATAGACGATGCCGCCGCCTCCAGCGTGATGCAGGTTCGCACTATGGCGCGGCGGTTACAGGCGGAACACGGCTTAGGGCTTTTGATTATAGATTATTTGCAGTTGATGGAGGGCAGAAACAGCAACTCCGAAAATCGCGTTCAAGAAATAAGCGAAATTTCAAGATCATTAAAAAACTTAGCCAGAGAACTTAATGTTCCTGTTTTGGCTTTATCCCAACTTTCGCGCGCGGTAGAATCACGCAGTCCCCAGATACCCAAGTTATCTGATTTGAGAGAATCCGGGTCCATTGAACAAGATGCCGATGTGGTTTTATTTATTTATCGCGAAGACCGGGAAAAACCCAATACCGAAAAGAAAAACATTGCGGAAATTCATATCGCCAAACATCGCAATGGCCCAGTGGGTCGAACCGAGCTTTATTTCAACCAAAATGAAGCGTCGTTTAAGAATTTAGAGAAGCACCAGATGGAAGTTTAACTTACCAAAAACAAAAAAGAAAACTTTGTTTCGAGCGACTTCTGGGAGAAGACATTAATGTCTTAAGATGAGAGGCTCACAGCAGGAGCGAGAAATAGAGTTTTCTGATAAATCTATAGCAATTGATCCGTTCATAGATAAAATTGGCATGTTTCCCCCGCCTATCCAAAAACTTATTACACACTTTCAAAAACTGCCCGGCATCGGCCCGCGCCAAGCCGCTAAATTTGCCATGCGTTTGGTTAAGATGACTTCGGGCGAATTAAAAACTATGGCCGAAGATGTGGGTGGTTTAAAAGATTCCATCGGAGAATGCAGGGAATGTTTTCTGCTTTTTGATAAGCCTAAAACAGAAGGTTTAGACGCCAAAAACTTTCTGTGCCAATTCTGCCGAAGCGATCACAGAGATCATAATAAAATTTGTATTGTCGCTACCGATCATGATGCTTTAGCTATTGAGAAAACAAAAACATTCAGCGGGGTTTACCACGTTCTGGGAGGCTATATTGATCTTCTAAATAAAAAAGAAGATAAGTTAAAACCAAATTTGGAAATTCTAAAAAACAGGCTGGCTAAACTGCCTTTGCAAAAAGCCGAAGCTATAATGGCTCTTAGCTCTACCACCGAAGGCCATGCCACCGTGCTTTATGTTGAAAGATCCCTTGCCGATATGGGTATAAAAATCTCGCGCTTAGCCCAAGGGCTTTCCACCGGCAGTGAGATAGAATATGTGGATGACGATACTTTGATAAACGCTCTAAAACATCGCCGATAATTTTTAAACCTTCCAATTTTATATTATTTTATATTATTTTTTTATATTAAATCAATGTTAACAAAAACATACGATCGTGAGAAAGTGTTAACATTGGTTATTTATTACTACTATTGTTAACAATCTACTCACGATCGTTCTAAAAGTGTTAACAATAAAAAAATAAATATATTAGCCTATATCGTGAGGTAATGATCGTATACTCACGGTATAAAATTAAAAGAAGGTTGCCATTTTGGCAGCCCTCGTGATGTTTTCCACGAAGTCGGACATCGTGGAAATTATTTGTCTGCGACCGACCTTAAACAAAAATCCCCGCTTTAGGCGGAGATTTTTTCTATTTGGACTTCGGTGAAATGCTGGCGGTGGCCGGCTTTTTTACTATAGCGTTTTTTGGCGCGATATTTAAAAACAATAATTTTTCTAGCGCGCCCTTGTTTATTAACCTTAGCCGTAACCGTAGCGCCCTCCACTTTAGGCGTTCCAATTTTGACATTATCGCCTTCGGACACCATCAAAACATCGTCAAAAACAACCTGGCCCGATTCGGCCACGGGCAGTTTTTCTATTATTAGCTTCTGGCCTTCGGCTACTTTGTACTGCTTACCGCCAGTTTTAATTATTGCAAATTGAGACATATTATTATTTCAGCTTACCGGCTTGCCCCGTCATATTGCGAAGCAATATCGTCGGGGTTTTTATTACAGCAAATATAGACAGAAAATTAGGGTAAAATAAATCATCGTTCCGAGCGGCATCGTGGAGAAGACCCCTTTTTGACCCTTTAAATCCCTTTTGCCCCTTTTCTTCTATGTCGTCCGCGAGGGGCGATGATTTATTAGATAAACTATGATAACAAACTAATCCTCATCCTGTCTAGGCCCTTCCAAAGTGAGCACTTCGGCCCCAATCTTTTCTCCAGTAATCCGCAAAACATCCTTATCTATTTTACCAAACTCCTTGTATGTCTGATTATACATACTGACTGTGGTATTTAAGTGATTACCAACCTTTTTGAAATAAGCATCATAGTTTGAAAGATGTTTGATCAGTTCTTCTACACGTTTCTTTATTTCTTGCGCGTCTTTTTCAATGCGCAAAGCGCGCAGGCCCTGCAAGACGGTTTGCAGATAAGCTAAAAAAGACGTAGGCGAAACAATAATTACATGCTTTTGTTTAAAAGCGTATTCAATTAAATCCTCGGCGCTAACTTTTACCGCCCCGACTTTGTTGATTAACAAATCATAATAAATGCCTTCCGAGGGAATAAACATAAAAGCAAAATCCATAGTGTTTTCCGAAGGGCGGATATACTTGGCAGTTTCGTCAATGCGATTTTTTAAATCGTTTTTAAAAACTTTTTCGTGCCGCTCGCGCTCCGCTGGATCGTCTTCGCTTATAATGCGATTGTAGTTCTCCAGCGAAAACTTAGAATCAACCGGCACAATCTTATCGCCAATAAACACGGCCGCGTCCACGATCTCGCCATCGTTAAACTTATACTGCATCTCGTACGAACCCGGCGGCAAAACATTCTTTAAAACATTTTCCAAGTAATACTCTCCCAGAACCCCGCGCTGTTTGGGATTTTTTAAAATGGCTTCCAGGCTTTTGATTTGATCGCCCACCCCGGCCACTTGCTTATTGGTTTCATCCAACCGAACCAAGCGCTCGGTAACATCTTTAAGAATTTGATGACTCTGGCCGGTAATGCCCTGAATCACCCGCGAAGATTGGCCAAACTGTTCTTGCAACATTTTATTGGATTCCGTCAGTTTAGAATCCAAAACCCGCGACATTTCATTCATCTGGTTTTGCAGCATTAAACCCTGCCCGCCATCATTATGCTTCCGCGATAAAAACCAAAAAACACCGGCAAAGCCGATAATTACAAACACGAACAAAATTATAAACTCTATATTCATTATTTAAAAATTAAAAAGTAAAAATATAAAACCACAGATAATAATTAAAATTTTAAATTGTCGTTTTTAGTTTTGAACTTTTATTTTTTAACCAGTTTAACGCGCCTGATAAATAACCATTTTCCTACCTCAATAACTATAACACCCAGCACTCCCGAGCCAAAAAAGATCAGCCACTCCAGAGCGCCAATAGCTTCGGTGTGTAAAATTGTTTGCAATGGCGGAACATAAACAGCCATCGCTATTAAAATCAAACCAGCCAAAAAAGACCAAATCAAGTACTTATTTTCCCAAAAATGTATTTCCCAAATGGGACGGCGCAAACTGCGCATGGAAAAAGTATAGCATAGCGCCGAAACCCCTAAAGCCGCGAAAGCCACGCTTCTGGCATAATTTATATTTTCAAACTGGTTATAGAAGAAATAGAATATGCCAAAAACGATAATAGCGCTAATAACGCCCACCACTAAAATTAAAAATCTTACAAATCCATCCAGAATAGGCTTGTCGGCTGATTCCGGAGGAAAATCCATAATATCTTTTTCGGCTGGATCCAAAGACAACGCGATTGACGGCAATATTTCGTGAACCAAATTAACCCACAAAATCTGAACCGCCACTATGGGGATAGGCAGGCCAAAAAATAAAGACAAGCCCACTAAAATTATTTCACTGAAGCTAGTGCTTAAAAGATAAGCCGTAACTTTTTTTAGATTATCGGTAATAATCCTGCCCTCTCGTATAGCTTTAACTAAGCTGACAAAACTATCATCCAACAAAATCACATCCGAGGACTCTTTAGCCAAATCAATCCCGCTTGAGAGGGCCACGCCGATATCGGCCCGTTTCAAAGCCGGAGCGTCATTGACTCCATCGCCAATAACCGCGACAACCTCGTTTTGAGATTGCCAGGCCTCCGCTATTTTTAATTTATGTTCCGGCGTAACTCGGCTGAAAATATCAATGCCTCTGATTCTATGAGCTAATTCCTTAGGTTCAAAATTATCAAGTTCTTTGCCTTCCATAACCTCCCCTGAAGATCTGTTTTTAACTAAAAGGCCAACTTCATTAGCCACGGCTCGCGCCGTTAAAGCATGATCCCCTGTAACCATAACCACCCGTATTCCAGCTCTTCGGCTGATGGCTAAAAACTCCTTGGCATCTTCCCGCACCGGGTCTTTTAAACTAACCAAACCGATAAAATTTAAATCAAACAAAAGCGATTCTGAATAATTATTTTTCGTTCCGATAAAAGATTGCGCTTCTATTTTTTTTGAACAAACAGCCAAAACGCGCCCGCCGTTTTTAGCCATCCCTTCAATAGTTTCTTTAATTTCGCTTAATTCAAAGGGGATAGTGTTTTCAAAACGATTTAAAATCTGAATCTTTTTAATTCGCGGCAATAATATATCGGCGGCCCCGACAACAAAAGCCCAAATTTCTCCTTCGGGGGTTTCTCTAAAAGAAGCGCTGAATTTTCTGTTGCTGTTAAAATGAATCTCTGAAACTTTTTTAAATTTTTTTTCAAGCTTTACTAAATCCAAACCCGCCCGCGCCCCAGCCGCAACTAAAGCCCTGTCCACTGGACGAGCGTGAATAACCCATTTATGAATTTCATCTTTTGTATTTTCAACAATCACGTCGCTCGCGAGCATGCTATAAGAAAGCAAGAGCATATGATTGCTGGCATATTCCACTGTGGCGTTCATCTGAAAAATACCGCTTCTCCGCTCCGGGGTTAAAATTTTTGAAACCTGCATTTCACCTCGAGTCAGCGTGCCGGTTTTGTCGGTTAATATAACGCTGACACTGCCTAGAGTCTCTGCGGCGACCAATGAGCGAACCAAACTATTGGCTTTCAAAATTCTTCTGGTGCCTATAACCAAAATAACGATGACAGCCACAGACAAGCCTTCAGGCACCGCGGCCACGGCGATAGCTACAGCCGTAAGGAGCATTTCGCTCAGATTTATAGACATAAACACGCCCCACAAAAAAATCAGTCCGCTTAAAACCGCCACCATGGCTCCTATAAACCGGCTTAATTTTGATATTCTTTTTTCAAAAATAGTCCTGGGCCTTAAAATATTTTTTGCCAAACGCCCGACTCTTCCAATTTCAGAATTTTCTCCGGTTCCAAAAACCACCGCGTCAGCCGAGCCGTCAACCACCGCTGTGCCGAAAAAAACAATATTAGACCTCTCAAAAATTGAAGCGCCCGGCTTAACACTGTCAACTCCCTTTGAAATATCCGAGGATTCGCCCGTGAGAATACTTTCGTTTACTTGCAATCCGTAACTTTTTATTAGCCGGGCATCGGCTGGAATTTTACTGCCGGGGCGAAGATAGATAACATCTCCCGGAACAACATCGGCAACTTCAATTTTTTTAACATTGCCGTCTCTTAGCGCCAGCGCTGATCGGGCCTCAAGTTTTTTTAGCGAATTTAAAGATTTTTCGGCATTATATTCTTCTATAAAACCCACCAAACTGTTAAATAAAATGATAGCTATAATGATGGAAGCATCGGCGTAAGAACCTAAAAATATCGTCGAAATAACCGCGAAAATTAAAATGAAATTCAGAGGGTTAAGAAAATGTTTAAAAAAAACTTTCCAGCCCGGCGAGCGTTTTTCGGGTTTAAAAACATTCAAGCCAAAGTGTTTCAGCCTTAATTT
>ORJL010373582.1_pt1 | contig 11076 bp, 9 predicted proteins | sample 1779941 | NCBI WGS metagenome assembly ORJL01 (sample SAMEA104232317, study PRJEB22302) | groundwater metagenome | biome: forest; feature: aquifer; material: groundwater | place: USA | collected 2011-08-07 | depth 5.8 m | reverse complement strand
GATGCGGGCTCTGCTACGCCCAGGCAACTGTTCGGGCTCCCGAGGGGTACTGGCGGGGCGACCTCGCTGAGCTACGGTCTTTCGACCCAGGGTAAAACGGCCTGCCCCACCATAGCTACCAAGATACAAGGGTAAACTCCGCGAAGGGTCTCCCCTCTTTCATGAGATTCTTCGTCCACCTGCGGCGGACTCAGCAAGAATGACATCTTGTACCACAAGCCAGTGTGGTCCCCTCAGCCTTGGGCCTGGTTGTTACTGATATAATGGCGGCATGAAATGGAGTGTCACCGAGCAGGCGCGCCAGAAGCTGGCTAAAGAGCGGGGCGCTACCCGTAAGGACTGGGGTGGCCGCATCCCCATCGCCTTGGTCTATCCCAATACCTACTTTGTCGGCATGTCTTCCCTGGGATTCCAGACCATCTACCGGCTCTTCAACGAGTACGACCACCTGGTGGCTGAGCGCTTCTTCGTGGAAGGGCGCGGCGTCAGCGAGGCGGGCGACCACCCGCCTGTCTCTATCGAGTCCCAGCGGCCCCCCGCCGACTTCGCCTGCCTGGCTTTCTCGGTCTCCTTTGAGCTGGACTACTTCCAGATCGTGCAGTTCCTCCGCGCCAGCGGCCTGCCCCTCTACGCGGCCCAGCGGGATGACAGCCACCCCCTGACCATCGCCGGGGGCGCCTGCTGCATCACCAACCCCGAGCCCATCGCCCCCTTCTTCGATGTCGTGGTCACCTCCGAGGCCGAGCCGGTGGTGTCGGCGCTGGCCGAGGCCATCGCCGTCGCCGCGACGGATGGCCGGGCGGCGGCGCTGCGCTATCTCGCGGGCGTCCAGGGAGTTTCCCTGCCAGCCCTGGCGGAACCAGGCGCCACCCCCGCCCAGGCCCGCCGCCAATGGGCGCGTGACCTGGATGCCACCTCCGCCCACACCGTCATCCTCACACCAGACACGGAGCTGGCCAACATGTACCTGGTCGAGGTCTCGCGCGGCTGCGGGAGGGGCTGTCGCTTCTGCCTGGCCGGCTACGTCTTCCGGCCTGCCCGGGTGCGCCACCTGGACCGCCTGCTGGCCCAGGCCGAAGAGGGGCTGCGGCTGACGCGGCGCATCGGCTTGACCTCGCCGGCGGTGTCGGACCTGCCGGACCTGGAGCCCCTGGTGCTGGGCTTATATGAGAGGGGCGCCGAGATCAGCGTCAGCTCACTGCGGGTGGACAACCTCTCCGACGAGGTGCTGGATGCCCTGGCCGCTAGTGGCACCAAGAACGTCACCATGGCCCCGGAGGCCGGCTCCCAGCGGCTGCGCGAGGTGGTGAACAAGGGCGTCTCCCAGGAGCAGGTCCTGGCCGCGGTGGAGAAGGTGGCGCGCCGCAAGGTGCCCCAGCTCAAGTTCTATTTCATGGCTGGTCTCCCCACGGAGACCGATGAGGACGTGGACGCCATGATCGCGCTGCTGAAAGAGAGCAAGGCGGTCCTGGACAGGCATAAGGCCGGCACCCGCATGGTAGCCAGCGTCTCGCCCTTCGTACCCAAGGCTGGTACACCCTGGCAGTGGCTGGGCATGGCCCCGGTGGGTGTCGTCGACGCCCGGCTAGCCCGGCTCAAGGCGGGGCTGCATCCCCTGGGTGTGGAGGTGCGGGGGGATAGCGCCGGATGGGCGGAGATCGACGCCTGCCTATTCCGCGGCCAGCGCCGCCTCGGCAGCGTGTTGGAGCGCATGGACAACCTCACGCTGTCCTCTTGGCGGCGCGCCATGGCTGAGTGCGACCTTTCCATTGACCACTACGTCCACAAGGACTGGGACCCCAGCGGGCCGTTGCCCTGGCAGTACCTGGACTGGGGGATGAGCCGAAAATTCTTCGAGCTGGAGTTGCGCCGCACCGAGAGCGCCCGGCACACCACCGGCTGTCCCCCGGATTTTAGCAATACCTGCCGCCTGTGCGGGGTCTGCACAGACGATGTGCGGGGGCCTCTTGTCCTGCGCCAGCGGGAGCCCGCCCTGGTCTAGGCTGGCACTCGGTGCCCAGGGCTGGCGCCGCTGCCGCGCTCACGCAGGCTAGCTCTCAAGCTGTTTTAGGTGCTGCAACCCATGGTCGCTGGCAGCTCCATCGCCGAGCGGATTGCCTCTATCCAGGGGCGCATCGCCGCCGCCTGCGCGCGGGTGGCGCGCGATCCCAGGGGGGTCACCCTGGTGGCCGTGTCCAAGACCTTCCCGCCCGCAGCCGTCGCCGAGGCCTATCGTGCCGGGTTGCGCCACTTCGGCGAGAACCGCGTGCAGGAGGCCGAGGAGAAGGTGCGGCAAGTGTCCGCCCTGGGGGCCACGCCGGTCTGGCACCTGGTAGGCCACCTGCAGACCAACAAGGCCCGCACGGCGGCCGGGCTCTTTGCTATAATCCACTCCATCGACTCTGTCCGCACCGCTGAGGCGCTGAGCCGCCATACCCAGGGGACGCTCCCCGTCTTTCTGGAGGTGAACGTAGCCGGCGAGGCGAACAAGAGTGGGGTGGCACCCGAGGACGTGGCCGCTCTCTGGAAGGCAGTGCAGGGGCTAACCCATATCCAGGTCCTGGGCCTGATGACGGTGGCGCCCCTGGCCGCCGACCCGGAGGCGGTCCGCCCGGTGTTCCGACGGCTGCGGGAGCTGCGGGACGGTCTGGGCTTGGCTGGTTTGTCCATGGGGATGACCGACGATTTTGAGGTAGCCATCGAGGAAGGGGCCACCCACGTGCGCATCGGCCGTGCCATCTTCGGGGCGCGGCCAGCCTGACCGGCCGGGCAGCGGCGCGGGCCTCTTTTTAAGGCTCCAACAGGAGTGGCGAGGGTGAAGATAGCGTTCATTGGCGGTGGGGTCATGGGAGAAGCCATGATCGGCGGCCTCCTGGCCAAGCAGGTGGCGACTCCCCAGACTCTGTGGGCCGCCGACGCGCGTCCGGAGCGGGCAGAGCTGCTTGCCGAGCGCTTCGGCGTCCACGGCCTCACCGATAACCGGGCGGCCGTGGACGCCGGCGATATCGTCGTCCTCGCGGTCAAGCCCCAGAACCTGCGGGAGGTGCTGGCAGAGCTGCGCGGCCGCGTCCGGGAGCGGCAGCTGGTCCTCTCCATCGTGGCCGGCGCCAGGCTGTCGACCCTTACGCGGGGGCTGGGTCATCAGCAGGTAGTGAGGGCGATCCCTAACACGCCGGGCCAAGTCGGGGAGGGGATCACCGTCTGGACCGCCCCGGAGCAGGTCGATGGCCCCCATCGCGAAGCCGCCCGCGAGGTGCTGCGTTGCCTGGGGGCGGAGGTCTATGTGCCCGACGAAGCCTACATAGACATGGCCACCGCCGTGAGCTCCAGCGGCCCGGCCTACGTCTATCTCTTCATTGAGGCCCTCATCGACGCCGCGGTGCACATCGGCTTCCCGCGGGAGATGGCGCAGCAGCTGGTGCTGCAGACGGTGCGGGGATCGGCCGCCTTCGCCCAGCTCTCCGGCAAGCACCCGGCGGAGCTGAAGAACATGGTCACTTCCCCCGGCGGCACCACGGTTGAGGGGCTGCTGGAGTTGGAGGCCGCGGGGCTGCGCGCCGCGGTCGCCCGCGCCGTCATCGCGGCCCATGCCAAGGCCAAGGCGCTGGGCTCGGCGACGGAGGGTTGAGCGACGGCATGAGCAATGTCTATCTGTTCCTGGGCTATCTCTTCAACGTCCTCTTTTTCGTAGTCCTGGCCCGCGCCCTGGTGTCCTGGTTCCCCGTGCGGCCCGATAATCCTATCGTGGTCTTCCTGGTGGGGGCGACGGAGCCGCTGCTCTACCCGCTGCGCCGCATCCTGCCGCGCTTCGGGGCGTTTGACCTTTCCCCCATGGTGGCGATGATAATCCTCCAGGTCATGGCAAGCCTTTCCAAGAGCCTGGCCTAGGCGGGGACGGACCCAGCGATGGCCCTCTCTTCCTTCAAGCGGGTGGATTTCCACGTCCATAGCCCCGTTTCCGCCTGCTATGAGGACAACATGCGCCCCGAGGCCCACCTGCACACTCAGCCCGAGGACATTGTGGAGGCGGCGCTGGCGGCGGGCCTGGATGCCATCGCCCTTACCGACCATAACTCCGCCAGGGGCATTGACTCCATCAGGGAAGCGGCGGCGCGCCGGGGGCTGGTGGTCTTCCCTGGGACCGAGATCACCACCCGCGGCGGCCACCTGCTGGCCGTCTTCGAGCAGGAGACGCCGGCCGCCGTCATCACCGGACTGGTGCGGGCCCTGGGGTTCGACGAGGCCAAAGAGGGGCAGGGCTATGAGGAGAGCAAGGTCTGGCTGGATGAGGTGGCGCGCCTGGTGACGGAGCGCGGCGGCCTGGCCATCGCCGCCCACATCGACCGCCAGCCCAGAGGCTTTACCGCCTCCTACGAGTCCATCGCCGACAAGAAGCGGATACACGCCTCTCCACACCTGGCGGCCCTGGAGATAACCGTCCCCTCCAACAAGGGTGCCTGGACGCGGGGGGCGATGCCCCATTACACCAAGCGATACCCCTGCGTGCAGGACTCCGACGCCCACGCGCCGGGTGAGATCGGGCGGCGCTCCACCTTCCTGAAGCTGCCGGCACTGGACCTGGCGGCCCTGCGCCTGGCCCTGCGGGACTTCGAGGAGCGGGTGCGCTTCCCCGAGGAGCTAGACCTGGCTCAGGGCTGAGCGGGCCTCAGGCCACCATCCGGCGCGGCTGCGCGACTTGGGACCTCCCGGCCTTGCACAAAAAGCCGCCGAATTCCTGTCACACTGAGCCCTTCGGCTGGCTCAGGATAGGCTCCGCGAAGGGTCCGCGCTCCTGTAGGACGGATTCTTCGCCGCCTGCGGCGGACGCAGAATGACATTTTTTGTGCAGGGCTAGACCTCCCCTATAATTGGTGCGCCAGCGCCCCAGGGGCTGGCCGGGGAGGTCGGCGATGCGCATTGGCGCCCACGTTTCTTCCTCAGGGGGGCTGGACCTGGCCCTGGACCGGGCCCGCGAGATCGGGGCGGAGGCGATCCAGCTCTTCGGCTCGGCGCCCCAGGGCTGGCGCCGCACCAACCACACCCCGGAGAAGAAGGCGCTCTTCCTCAAGAAGTCCCAGGAGACGGGCATCGCCCCCGCCTTCATCCACGCTATCTACCTCATTAATCTGGCGACGGACAACGCCGAGAACCTCCAGAAGGGCATCGCCGCCCTGGCCGCCGACCTGCGCCTGGCCGCCGAGATCGGCGTCCGGGGGGTCATCTTCCACGTCGGCAGCCACCGGGGCGTCGGCCTGGAGGGCCGGCTGGGCCAGATCGTGCAGGCGATGCAGGCGGCCCTGGAGACGGGCGCGGGCCAGGCGTACCTCTGCATCGAGAACAGCGCCGGCATGGGGGATACCATCGGCTCGCGCTTCGCCGATATCGGGCGCATCATGAAGGAGGTGGGCAGCCCGCGAGTGAAGGTGTGCCTGGACACCCAGCACGCCTTCGCCTCGGGCTACTACAACCTGGCCGACCATGATGGGCTGGAGCGGTCCATGGACGAGTTCGAGCGCGAGATCGGCCTGGGAAACTTGGTGGCCGTGCACGCCAACGACTCCAAGTGCGCCTTCGGCGGCGGCCTGGACCGCCACGAGAACATCGGCGAGGGGCACATCGGGACGGAGGGCTTCGCCACCATCATGGCGCACCCCGCCTTCAAGGATCTGCCGTTCCTGCTGGAGGTGCCCGGCTTCGAGGACAAGGGCCCCGACGCCCGCAACGTCGCGCTCCTCAAGCAGGTGCGCGAGCAGGCTGAAGGTAATAGGAAGAGCTAGAAGAGGCGTGGGGCCTTAGAGGCGCTAGAGGAGTTCCCATTCTTCATCCGACAGCCCGGCCTGCTTCAGGATCGAGCGAATGACGGGCAGCGAGAGGTCGCGTGAGTGTCTTGGCACGGTCACCTTCCACCCCGCGTCGTTCACATATCTGGCGTGGCTGCCTCGCTGGCGGATCTGGTGAAATCCTGCCGCGACCAATCGCCGGACCACCTCGCGGCTGTGGAGGGACCTAAGCGGCACGAGCCGGGCACTTCACGCGCAGGTAGATACCCTCTCCATGCCCCTTTTCAGTAGGGAAGGGCTCACCTTCTTGAGCCAGACATTCCAGATGGAACGATACCATGCGGCGGATGTTGGCAAGTGCTTCATGTTTGTCGGCTCCGTCATCTGCGATTCCGAGGGCTGGCACTTCAGCGACTACTAGGCCCGTAGCTTTGTCGCGGGATAGCCTGACCCTGTACTCTAGATATGGGCTGGCTTTCATGCTGCGTTCCTTGGTCTGCATCGGGTGTCTCCGTTCGACTGTACCCCATTCTAGTCCGTTTCTCAGGTGGTTGGACACTAGCCCAGTCCCAGCCGCTCGCGCAGGCGCTCCACCAGCTCGGCGCCCTTGTCCCCGATGGGGACGCGCACCTGCTGCATGCTGTCGCGGTCGCGGATGGTGACTTGCTGGTCTTCTTCGACGGTCTGGAAGTCGACGGTGACGCACAGGGGCGTGCCGATCTCGTCCTGGCGGCGGTAGCGCCGGCCGATGCTCTGGGCGTCGTCGTACTCGGCGGCAATGCCGGCGCGCCGGAGCAAGTCGAAGACCTCCCGCGCCTGGGGCCGCAGCTTCTCGTTGCGCGATAGTGGCAGGACGGCCACCTTGACAGGCGCTAGCGCCGGGTGCAGCCGCAGCACCACGCGGGCCTCCTCCTTGCCCTTGGCATCGGGCGCCGCATCCTCGGCATAGGCGTCCACCAGGAAGGCCAGGGCGGTGCGGTCCACGCCGCCCGAGGGCTCGATGACGTAGGGGATGTAGCGCTCCTTGGTGTCGTCGTCGAAGTACTCCAGGCCCTTGCCCGCGAACTGCCCGTGCTGGCGCAGGTCGAAGTCGGTGCGGTTGGCGATGCCCTCCAACTCGCCCCAACCCCAGGGGAAGAGGTACTCGATGTCGTAGGTGTCCTTGGCGTAGTGGGCCAGCTCTTCCTTGGCGTGCTGGCGCAGCCTCAGCCTGTCCTTGCGGAGCCCTAGCTTCAGGTACCAGTCGAAGCGCTCCTGCAGCCAGCGCTGGTGCCACTCCTCGTCGCTGCCGGGCTTGCAGAAGAACTCCAGCTCCATCTGCTCGAACTCGCGGGAGCGATAGGTGAAGTTGCGCGGGTTGATCTCGTTGCGGAAGGCCTTGCCGATCTGGGCGATGCCGAAGGGGATGCGCTTGCGGGTGGCGGCCAGGACGTTGGGGAAGTTGACGAAGATGCCCTGGGCGGTCTCGGGGCGCAGGTAGACCTGGGCGGCCTCGCTCTCCACCGGGCCCACGAAGGTCTTGAACATGAGGTTGAACTGGCGGGGCTCTGTCAGCTCGCCGCCGCACTCCGGGCACCTCGGATTTGCTAGGGTATTTGTTGCTAAGTTATAGTCGGCGAAAATAGTACCGAAATGAGGTGTGGCGAGTTCTAGGCGAATCGATCTCGCTTGCTTGGCCGCGCTTTGGCTGAGCCTCGGGAACATGGCCCCAATGAAGTACTCTCCTCCTGCACCCTTTCGAGTCAACAATGTGCCTGATCCGTCTAACTCCTGTGGGGCAGGAGAGTCTGTCAACGGATACTCCTGCCTTCGGACATCTTCAACTGGCAGCGCGAGCCGTGTATCTCTACCACTCAGATTCAGATAAACCCTCTTGATCAAAGGGCCGCGATTCGTTGCCTCGGGCTCCAGCAGTCGAACAGAGACGTCACTCAAGGTGAATTGCATGGTGCCGTCCCCGAAATCGGTCGGTCCTGCTTGAGCATCAGTGAAGTCGATTTCAACGTAATTCGGGATAATAAACTCCAGGTAGTCGAGCTGGTCGGCGCGGAAGCGCCCCTGGCAGGCCTTGCAGTCCACCATGGGGTCGGTGAAGCCGGCGACGTGGCCGCTGGCCACCCACACCTGGGGGTGCATGAGGATGGCGGCGTCCAGCCCCACCACGTCGTCGCGCTCCCGTACCACGGCGCGCCACCAGGCGTCCTTGATGTTGCGCTTGAGCTCGACGCCCAGGGGGCCGTAGTCCCAGGTGCCGTTCAGCCCGCCGTAGAGGTCGGAGCCGGGGAAGATGTAGCCCCGGCGCTTGCACAGGGAGACCAGCTTATCCATGTCGAGAGGGTTGCGCTCGCCGTCAGTCAAGGGTGCTCCTTCGGTTCTCGGACTCCAGTTCTCGGATTGTATCGGCAGCTTGTCAGCCTTGCATAAAAGGTCTAGTTTTCTGTCCCCTGGCGTTGGGGCTGGTCGACTCCCAGGGAGGCATCTGGCCAAATGCGGTGCCAGTGTAGCGGATTGGGGTTGTGGTATGCTAGAGCTACGCCGCTGATAGCTGATTGACAAAAATGCGGTGGATCGGGTATCGTTAGGCCAGTAGTCAATCACTCCGGTCAACAAAGTCAACTTTCCTGAGGTGGCTGCTCATGTGCCTCACTTGTGGTTGTGTAAACAAAACGGCACCGACGGGCAAGCGCAACCCCAATATTCTTCCCATCATCCCACCTCTTGCGCAGAAGGTGGGAGGCAAGGGGGTTATCCCTTACCTGTCGGCGGAGATCGACAACTTCGAGCGCGAGATGACCGCCTTCCTGGCAGGGGAATACGAAGACCCCAACGAGTTTCGCGCCTTCCGGCTCCAGCACGGCACCTACGGCCAGCGCCAGCCCGACAACCAGATGATGCGGGTCAAGATACCCTACGGCGGCCTCACCGCGGATCAGCTGGACGTCTTGGGCGAGATCGCCGAGCGCTACACCCCGTTGGGCCGCGGCCACTTCACCACGCGCCAGAACATCCAGTACCATTTCGTAAGGCTCCTGGACACGCCGGCGGTCATGCGGCTGCTGGGCAGCGTGGGCCTGACCACCCGCGAGGCCTGCGCCAACACCGTCCGCAACGTCACCGCCGACCCCTTGGCCGGCGTCGCGCCGGACGAGGTCTTCGACGTCACGCCCTATACTGCCGCCTACGCGCGCCTCTTCGTGCGCAACCCCGTCTGCCAGCGCTTGCCCCGCAAGTTCAAGACCGCCTTCTCCGGCAGCCCCGCCGACCGGGGCCTGATCCCCATTCACGACCTGGGTTTCCTGGCCCGAATGGTTGATGGCAGGAGGGGCTTCAAGATCGTGGTGGGCGGTGGCCTCTCCACCCTGCCGCGCAAAGCCCCGACGCTGTACGAGTTCATTCCGGTGGAGGACTATCTGGTGGTCTCGGAGGCGGTCCTCAGGGTCTACAACCGCGATGGGGAGCGCAAGAACCGCAATAAGGCACGCATCAAGTTCCTGGTGGACAAGATCGGCATCGACGAGTTTCGCCGCCGAGTGGAGCAGGAGCTGAAGCAGCCCTGGGTCCAGGAGCTCCGCGCCCAGAACCTCGACCCGCTGTTCGATGTCCCGCAGGAAGAGATGGAGGCGCCCCAGGTCCGGAGCGGCGTCAGCACAGCGCCCCGCACCCCCGAGTTCGAGGCCTGGCGGCGCAGCAATCAGTTGCGCCAGAAGCAGCCCGGCTATGCGGCCGCCTACGTGACCCTGCCCCTGGGGGACCTCAAGCCCAAGCAGTTCCACGACCTGGCCGCCATCTGCCGCCAGTACGCGGGCGGTCGCCTGCGCACCACCGTCCAGCAGAACCTGGTGCTGCGCTGGGTGCCGGAGGCCCTCCTGCCCGACCTCTATGCAGCACTCGAGGCCGCGGACCTGGCCGAGCCTGGCGCCGAGACCCTCGCCGACGTCGTCTCCTGCCCCGGCGCCGACAGTTGCAGCCTCGCCGTAACCGCCTCCCGCGGCCTCGCCGTGGCCTTGTCCAAGGCCGTGCGCGAGCTGGACCTCGAAGACCCCGCACTCAGGAGTCTGCGGATCAAGATGAGCGGCTGCCCCAACGGCTGCGGCCAACACCACCTGGGCAGTCTGGGCTTCCAGGGCGCCTCCTTCCACGTCGATGGGCGCCAGGTCCCGGCCTACGACATGTTCATCGGCGGGGGCATCCTCAGCGAGCAGGTGGCCCGCTACGGGGCGCGGGTCGGCAAGGTAGCAGCCAAGCACGCACCCCAGGCCATGAAGACCGTCCTGGGCACCTATCTGCAAGAGCGCCAGACCCTGGAGAGCTTCGAAAGCTGGGTGGACCGGGTCGGGGTGGAGCGTATCAAGGTCCTGGTAACGCCCTTTGCCAGCGTCAAGTCCCTGGCGCAGGACCCCGAGGCCTACACAGACTGGGGCCAGCGCAAGCTCTACCAGGTCGAGCGGGGCGAAGGCGAGTGCGCCATCTGAGACTCCGGATTCGTCAGGTCCACAAATAACAGGCCTCTGCATGCCGGCAGAGGCCTGTTTTCGTGTGACCTGGGTACTTGCCTTGCTGCGGCCAGGACGCGCATGCTACACTGGCCCCCGCCGATTGAAGGTGGAGGGGCTTGATGCCGCCAGTCCTATCTGTCCTCTCCCCGCCGGGCGATCTATTTGGCGTGATACCCCTGGCGGTGGCGGTCTATATCACCGCCGCCGTCTTCTTCGGCCTGTCGGCCTACGCCCTTTACCAGCGTGTCTTCCGTCTGGTCCTCCTGGGCCGCAAGGACGACCTGAGGACGATGCTCCTCGACCGGCCGCTGCAGCGTCTGCGCCAGATGACCATCATCGTGCTGGGGCAGAAGAAGGTGCTCCAGCGCGTCGCCCGCCCGGACCCCAGGACGGGCCGCCGCGACTTCGCCGGCCTGGGACACGCCCTCATCTTCTGGGGTTTCCTTCTCTTCTTCGCCAGCTACCTCGTATTCATCTTTGGCGACTCCGCCTGGCGCGACTTCTCCCGCACCATCCTGAGCGCGCCGGGCAAGCATGTCTACAGCTTCATCCTGGATATGGCGGCGGGCTGGATACTGCTGGCGCTGGCCTGGGCGGCGGTGCGGCGCTGGCTGGCGCGCCCCCCGCGGCTGCGCAAGCTCAGGAGCTGGGACGCCGCCCGCATCTTGCTGTTCATCTCCAGCCTCATGGTCACCACCCTGGGGTACGAGTCCATGGACATCGCCGCGCAGGGGCTGGCCGGAGGGGACGTCCCCTGGCGCTGGGCGCCGATAAGCTGGTCCCTGGGGCAGGTCTGGCAG
>ORJL010683348.1_pt1 | contig 11077 bp, 9 predicted proteins | sample 1779941 | NCBI WGS metagenome assembly ORJL01 (sample SAMEA104232317, study PRJEB22302) | groundwater metagenome | biome: forest; feature: aquifer; material: groundwater | place: USA | collected 2011-08-07 | depth 5.8 m | reverse complement strand
GGTTCACCCCCACATGCGTGGGGAATACCCTGCAATTCCATAGCTAACCGTAAAAAGCGTCAAGTGTGATTACCCTTCTGCAGTGTCAGCGTTTTTGGCAGTCGCCTCGTCATCGACGGTTGTAAGGCGGCGCTTGATCTGAATCAAGGAGACCCCTTCCAGGTCAACGAAGCCGCGTTCGGGTGCTCCATACTGGCGGTAGGAAAAACCCTGGGGGTTCTGGTCAGCCCATATCTGCATTACTGCCCCGCTCGTTTTCGCCTTCTTGATTGCCATTAGCCACAGTTCATCCCGCACTCTGGCGCTGGGATTCCCCAGAAAAATCCCTGTCTTCGGCTCCAATAGCCAGCGTGACAATGCGCCCCTCAAGCTCGTCGGGACCTTCTCCAATATCATCACTAACACCGAGCACCTCCGCAATGTCCGGTAATATCCTCTCCATCAACTTGAATTCGTAAAATGCCTTTCGGCATTCGATTCTTACGCAACGTTCCAGCTCCTTCGGTTGCCCGCCAGCCACTTTAAAAGCTACGGGGATAGTGGTCTCCGTTTTGTACAGGTCGGCGATGTCATATACAAAACTTAGCATCTTGCCGGTATGAATAAAGCCCAGCGCCGCCGAATAACCGGCGGAGAGAATACCGGCATGGCAGACACCGTAGAGGCAAGCATTGGCGGCGGAAAGAGCGCGATTTATGGGGTCGCCCTTGTTCCAGTCGTCCTGATCGTAATTGCGGCCTTTCCATTCTATACCGTATTTCTTTGATGCTTCGGCATAGGTGCGGCGTACTCGAATGCCCTCCATACCGCGAATGCTTTCCAAACTCACAATCGGGGGAATCACTTCCTGGAAACGGAAGCGGTACATGCGCCAGGCTACTTGGAGCCGTTTGGTCTCATCACTTACCAGCACTGCCTGACGAATCAGTCGGCGGGCGCTGTAAGTGCCACCGATGCTCGCGGAATACAGTCTGATGCCATCCTCACCGGTCCACGCAAGTAGACAGTTATTGCGTGAAAGGGCTTTGACCGCAGCGTGAGTCACCGTGGAGCCGGGACCAAGCATGACGGTTGATAACTGATCAACAGGTATTGGGGTGACGCGGTCGGCCTGGTGGAAACCGAGGCCATCACCGCTGACATCCAGTCGACCCATCTCCAGGTAGAGATAGCTCCAGCGGTCCCGAAAGCGCGGCAATTCATAAAGGCTACGCATTTCTATTCCTTCACGGGTGCAAGCGAAAGCAATCCGAAGCCAAACCCCTTGGCGCTGCCGATACCCTCCTTTACGGTAGTGGCAAAGAGCTCGGGGGTGACGATGCGTAGCTTGCCCTCAAAGCGGACGGCATAATGACCGAGCTTACCAATGTGTTTCCCAGTATCCACCTGGACTACCCCTTCCGGGATGGCGCGGTAATCAAGCAGGTCAAAGCCACCGGTTTCCGCCTTCCGTTGGAGCCATTTGAGCTGGTCTTCTTCGCGAAGTAAGCCGAGGCGGTAGCCATTTTCCTTGCCTTCCGCTTGCTTCTTGACAGAGGGATTGGCTCTCATGCGAAAATACAGGGTCTGCATGGCCTGAAAATGGGGCGTGTAAGCTCTGTACTCCGCGGGTTCTAACAGGCAGTCCGTGATGAAATCCGCCTTCGGCCAGTCCGGCTCCTTTTCCGATTGGACAATCAGGTGAATGGCATTGTTTCGCTTGTTCTCATCAGTGCGGTAGAGCACACGTCCGGGACCTCCATCATCAACACCAGGAAAAGCGCGGTACACGGCCTGGTGCAGACGGTATGGATTTATCAATAACTCACGGGTACTGCGCCCCGCTGGGTTTAGCTTTAAGCGAGATAGATACATGATTCCTCCTTTGCGGGTGGCAACTTCGCCCGTTCAACCACGTCACTTCTGACATAGCGCAAGCCGAACTGGCGGTCTGCGCTGACAAATGAGATGGGCTGGTCCTGTTTGACACGGTCACCCTGCCCGAACTCCGTCTCAATCTCCAGTCGTAAAGTTTCCACCGCTTGACTTTTTCTGCGGGAAAGCAGATAGGGGTAAATCTTCAGGGCAGCCAGCATGTCGGTGCAGTCCGGCAGTAGACCATCGGGGAGACACACCGGTAGACCGGGCACAAAAGCTTTCCGTCCCAGGTAGAGTTGCCAGACAGGATTGGCTAAATACCTATGCAACTTTTGTAGTAATGGAAGCTCACCAAGCAATGCCACCAGGAAACAGGCATCCGCCAGGTAAAAGCGGTTGGAAAGCTCGCAGTCTTTGGCGCCATCTCCGCTGGCCTTTGCCACATTCTGAGCGGTGTGGTAATCCCGCTTTAGTGTGCCCTGCCGGTCGACCCGGACACCCATTTTCAATCCTGCCAATTCCCCCACTGTCTGCAAGTCCTCCCGTGGTTTGCCCAGGGCAGCGCATAGCAGGCCGATGACCCCGGACTTGGACGGCTCCAGGTCAGTATCCCGGTTGGTGAAACGGCTCTGGGTACCCCAGGACTGCATGGGACCAGCCAGGGGTAAAAGTAATACCGCCATCTTACCCTCCTTTTAGCTGTCAACCTCAACCGTTTGATTTATCCGGGCAATCAGCATATCCAGGTTCTCCACGCTATCGAGACCACTGAGTTGACTGGCATTCAGCGTCACGGCCGGCTTCGCCTTGATGCCTTTTTCACCATAAACCTTGACCAGCTTGTCCCAGTAATCAATAAGAGCATCCTGGGATTTCTGCACCAGGTCGCCGTTGTCTCCCACCCAGACCGGGCTGGCGAACGCATTGGCGAGCGACCATGTGCCAGAATCCCGCCCGACGGCGAAGATAAATGAAGGTGGATTCTGGGCAGCGAACGAATTCTGCTTGCCGGTAGGTATGGCATTGACTGCGGCACGAATGAAGGCATCTACCGTTTTCCCGGCCAGCGCTCTGGCTTCTTTCAGTTCATCGGCGGTGGCTTTCTCCCGTGGCTTGCCCAGCAGGTTGTCCTTCAGTTGGTTTACATCGATATTGGCATAGCGGTAGTAGCAGGCGGAGTTGAACTCCACGGTACCCATCATGCCGGCGCCGGTCTCCTCTTTAGGCTGGAGGTCATCCATGGCGGTATAGAAATCAAACTCCACACCGACCTTGTGGGTGGAGATGGCATGGGCGACCTGGCAGGCGGCGTCTCTACTTTTATCAGGCAAATCAGCCAACATCCTTCCGAAGAGCGCCAGGTCAGCCGCTTTCCCGCCATCAAGCACTTTAAGCAATTCTTTACCCAAACTGGTGGTCTCTTTCTCTTTCTTCCCCTTATCATCTTTTGTTTCTGCCAATTCAGCCCAATGATTTAATATCAAGTCAGCCAGTTTGGTGAACTCCATTTCACCCAGGAAAACCAGATATTGGGTTTGATTTTCTTTTAGGGCGAGTCCCATACTGGAGACAGCTTTCGTTACGACGTTTTGTGCCTGTTCTTTCTCTTTTCCTTTATTGACTAAGCGGTCTGTCAGGTTATCCACTAACAGCTTGGTACGTTTGGCCAATGCTTCCGGTGGCAATAAAGCGTTATCCTTGAAATATTTCCTGATAGAGCGTTTGATGCACTGGCTGGAGATGCGGGCGCGGCGGTAACCGCCAAACTCGCATTCTTTGGGGGAGTTGGTATCATCCCGGTTCAGGTTAGAGGGCGCGAAGTTCTGTAAGATATGCAGTTCAATAATCATGGCTATTCCTCCTTGTTTTCTTCAATAGTTTCTTTGTCCGGGACATTTGTAGTCTCTTTTTCACCCTGGAAGTTACGCCAGAATTTTCTTGCCCACTGACGCTGGACATCACGGCTTTCCCTATACCAGTTCTGGATATCCCGGAGTAGTTGCACCCAATTAACCGGGATTTCCTTAGATTTGAGCAAGCCGATTGTGTGACGTAAATGGTCTGGTAATTCATCCTGGTGGCAGTTGAGCAGGGCAACCAGGCGCTTTTCCGTCCGCTTTTCGGCCTCATCACGGTTGCCACCGTCCGCCGCCTCTCTGTCTACCAGCGCGCGCAGGGAGGCCCCCATGTTTTCTGGCGGGTTCGGGCCAACGGTGTCTTTGCCCTGGTGCCAGTCAGCAAAAAGTGCCCCTACTAGATAGTAAGCGTTTTCTTGCGACTTTTTTGTTCCCGCCGGCACAAAGCGCAGGACGTGACGGTCCATCTCCCGCGCCGTGCCCGGAGGTTTGCCCAGGCCGCGGCGGAGGGCGGCGAGCGCGCCCCGGTCTTGATCCCTGACCAGCCTCTCAAGATGGCCGATGAATTTGTGTTCCTGGGATACGCCAGTGTTCATTATTTTCCCCCTCCTTTCTTTTCTGTGTTAAGATACGGCTTCAGGATTCTATTCAGATGGTTGTTGAATGAGTCTTCCGCTAATGTCACAGCTTTGAGCATCCTTGCCGTGCGGTCGAGACTGCCGGTGGTCTCATTAAAGGCGGCCCAGGCGGCCTGGCGTACCTTATCCGCCCACCAGGGCAGCACTGTTTTGCCATATTCATTTTCCCCTGTTTTATCCCCGGGCAATTGCGTGACCAATTCGTTGAAGGAAATACCAAGCTGTGCCCAGTAGGGGCGGGAAGGAGAGAGGGAGTCAACTAAAGACCTAACTGCATCCTTATCAGCTTTTTCTGGTTCATCAGGTTTCAGAATAATAGATGCCAATATGCGTAATGGACCGGGTACGGACAGTTTCTTGCGCTTTCCTTTTTTATCCGTGATTTCTATCTCAACAAACCCCGAACCAAGCAGCCTTCCCACGCTCTCAGCTACTTCAAGCGCATCCCTGAGTTTTCCCAGAAGATTTTCATTTTTCTCCTCAAGATATTTGAGGGGTAATGGCAGACGTTCGTGACGCCAAAGGAGAATGCTAGCCTGGTCTGAAATCATACCAACCACATCCATATTGTAAACGGCGAATGCTGGTAACAGATTGTCTTCAACAAGGTCATTGAGCCATTCGAGTATTTTTGGTCTAGCGTTTTTATCTTCGACAGACTGAAACAGGATTAAGCTATCACGCCAAATAGTCTTCTCCTCTTGGAACTTTAAAGGAGGCCATGGGTCGTTTCCTTGTTTTGCTTTTAGGAAAGTTAGCATAGGCTCTTTATCGTGTAACGAGTAACTATCAGGAAATTGATTCCCCTTCCTAATAAGCACATTCCTGATTATTGGTTCACCTGTTCCGTCCGCTTCCGCAAGAAATTTAATACGACGACTTTGCCATGTTAAAAGGTCAAAATATCCGTTGAGGTTACGGTCCTCGGGTTTGGTTTCGTCATCTTTTTCCCACGCTGGTTTGTCGTCTTTCTCAGCATGAAATGGCCTCTCATCTCCCTTGTTATATGCACAAAGATTAAGCATCAGGCTCTCGAAGAGATTCCTGCCCCTCATGAGACACGTGGCGCCTTTGGTTAAAGGCGCAGCTTTTGCCGACTCTTCGCCTTTTAGTCGTGGTTTAGACAGACCCGAGTATCCACCTAAAACAAAGCATTGAAAGGCAAGAAGGAGGCGGGTCGCTTTAGCCGGAGAAATCCCCAGAATAACATCATCTGTATCGTGGTCAAATAGGGTTGCTTTACCTAAATATATTGCTGATTCATGAAGAAGGTTCCCTATTGAAATAGGTTCGGATTTGTTGGTAACCGCAGAGGTTAAAGAAGCGCACTGGTAAAAAGGGTATTTTTCATTAAGGAGGTCAAAGCGGCTGTGCCATTTGTCCAAATAGGTCGTTAGTTTTGCTTTGTCCCAATTACCTTTGCCATCGTTCCATAATTTTGCCCACTCCGTTTCATTAGCCGGACCAAAATTGCGGTGCAAGATAGCCAGAAGCAGGCGGTGAATTGCCACCATAACCAATGGCGATGGGTCAAAGATTTCTTGAATTTCTGAAGTACGTTCAAAGGTTTCTTTGATTGAAAGTTCTTCACGCTCACCATCAGGTAAAATACAGGGAATCCATTTGCTATCGATAAGATTGAAACTGAACACGAGGAACCTCCTTTACTCCCTTTTCTTTATCACCAGGCCTGATTCATCATCAAGACGGATTTGAAAAGTTCCATATGGAAATATGCATATACCTTGCTCATTAAAGAAAAGGATGCGATGGTGACGCAGTAGTGCCGTTTTTCCCCAAGCTATAGGTAAGGTGTTTTTATCATCATGAATTATCGCCACAGTTAATCCAAAACGTGACAAAGAGACAGAGTGTTCCAATAACCTTCTGATAATTTCTCTATTTGGGGTGATATTAAAGTCCAATGGCTCATTCCGTTTCTTGTCCAAGAAAGCTTGCGTGCCGGTACCATAAAGACAGATTACATTCACGGTCAATCGGGTAAGCCGGGTCAGTGCTTGATGAGCCATATGGAGAGTGGGGTCATCCTCTTCTCTGGGGTCACTGACCATACGCCCAAGAGGCCCGCTAAATCCCGGCCATTTAATGTAGCGGTTTTCTGCTTCACCCTTTTCGTAATTCAAATCTTTAAATTGTTTTCGTTTGCTCTCTTCCCACTGCTCTTTCAACGCCTCTGAAAGCCCGGCGGGGCATTCCCGTTTTTCGTCATATACCGCCTCTATCAAAGCCTCAACGTTTTCCGGGATTTTAACCACTGTTTTATTCTTAATCTCCAGCCAGCTACGCAAGAGGATGTGATAATCGTAAACCGCCCGAGTGCCTCCGCCAAAATCAGGGACGCCGTTCGTTTCATCAGGCTGGCAAATCCATAATACTGGTGGCTTTCCCACAAAGTTCGCTGACCGGTTGTCCCGCTTGTGCCGGTGCATGCGCCCCGCCCGCTGGAGCAGAAGGTCCACCGGTGCCATTTCCGTCACCATCAGGTCGAAATCAAGGTCAAGGCTTTGCTCGATTATCTGGGTTGCCACCAGCACGGCGCGCCTGGGCCTTTTTACTTTTCTTTCTTTACCGTCTGCGCAGTGCACCTTTTCATCAGGTTTGCCAAAGCGCAGTAATGTTCTCTCTTCCCGCTTTTTTCTATCCCCATAGAGATAGCGCGCGTGCAGGAGGTCAAGCTCCGGGTAACCATCACCGGCATCCTGCCCCTGAAAATACGGCTTCAATGATTGATACACCTTTTGCGCCTGGTCAACCGTGTTACAGATGACCGCCACGCAACCGCCGTCTGCCAGTGTTTCCTGTAACTGCTTACCCAATATATATTCGCCACCATTTTCCGGCAAATCTCCACTTACCATCTGAATTTGCAGTTCCTTTGTGGAATAAAGCGAGGTGCCAATCGTTTTCGCATGGAATTCACTGCCATCCGTCCACGAGATACGCGGGTATTTGATTTCATCCAGCGCAAGTGGCACTTCAATCTCCTCTTTGCGAATTCCTTTAACGTAGGCTTCGAGTAGAGCATCTCTTCGTCCCTTTGGCAGTGTGGCGGAAAGTAAAACGACGCTTGAACCGAGCGCCGCCAACCATTCCAGCAAGCGTTCCATGAGGGTGGTCATATAAGCATCGTAAGCATGCACCTCGTCGATAATGATTGTCTTATGCGCCAAGCCAAACAGCCGCACAAAGACGTGCCGTGTCTGCAGAACCGCCAGGAGCGCCTGGTCTATGGTGCCCACCCCGAACGGCGCCAGCAATCCGCGCTTGCGGTAGGTGAACCATTCTGAGGCAACTACATCTGCGGGAGCGCCATCATAACCCGGGTCATCGCTGACGTTCTGCGCTTCAAATTTATTTTTCAGCGTCTCAAACTCAGCGGAAAGAGCCGCATGTCCATGAAGCAACATCAAGTTAATCCGCTCGTTATCATGGTAGCGGTTTTCCAGATAGCTCCTGACCCTACCAAACATCTGGTCGCTGGTAGCCATGGTGGGCAGAGCGAAGTAGTAGCCTTTTTGCTCCAGGCATTTCACCCAGTTATCTGCCAGGTAAATGGCGGCTTCCGTTTTGCCTTCACCCATGGGCGCTTCGATTATTACAAGTCCAGGCTGGCCACCAATCCTGTTGGCTAGGGTAATAGCTTCCTGCTGGAGCGGTCTAACATCTTTAATAAACGGAAATAGTTCCTGAACTGTAGCCGCTGTTAATGATGGTTTCCAACCCGTCCACCCAAGTTTATCCAGCGCCTCAAGAGCTTTTCCTTTTGCATAATCAAGATGTTCATCCACTGTGTGTTCTGTTTTATAGGGGAAAAATGTTTCGTTGGAAGCTATCCAGTCTGCCACAGATGTCAAACCCGCCAGGAACATATAAAATGCATTCCCCGGTTCACCAGATGGCGCGGGTAAATCCTTAATTCCACATATCACTCCCAGGTTCTCACAGAGTGCTTTGCGGACGTTTTGCCACTCTCTTGTTCCAAGCCAGGCTCGCCACCTCTTCATTTCCTCGGAGTTTGGGAAAACGCCGTGATGCCCGCCCAAAACCACCGCCAGCTTCTTCGCTAGCTGGGGTGAAAGCTCGCTTTGAAATAAATCCGGGAGCACACAGGCTGAGACAGTGCCGTGGGGAATATCTTTGACGTCTTCAAAATCAAAACCTATCTTCTTCAGTTCCTGTTTGGCGGTATCACTCTTGCTCTGGAAACCGGGAGATGCCTTGCCAATATCATGTGACCCTGCCAGGAAAGAAACCCACTGCCTTGCGGACTCTGATGACACCGCCAACTCTTTTGCCATGAATTGTTGCGCGCTTTTTTGGAGGCACTTTCCCCATATCTCTTCGCAAACTGCAGCCGTGTCCAGCATGTGAAATAGGAGGGGATAGTGGTCGGGAGAGTCTTCAGATTTTTTCGCCCAAAATAATTGTAGATTTTCAGGATTCATTTTGCGTCTCTCAAACAATCCATTAACCTTCAAAGTACAAGATAGACAATTCGCGTGACCATTTCTTGAATTCTTCCCTCAGTGTTGCGGGATCAATCACTTCAACATCCGGACCCCAACTCCGAATCCAGGGGGTTATTTCCAGAGTACTGCCGACCTTTAATGTCATCAGGCAACTCTCATCGGCCAAATCCTCTACCTTTTGCGAATGGTGCCACACCGATTCTTTGACTCGTCTGGCAACTTGGGCAGAGAACTTGAGTTTGACCTCGATTTCTTCTCCCCAAATAACTCCCCAAGCTGACGCCATGAGCTTCTCCAGATTTTGCCCCTCTGGTATCTCGAATCCCTCTTCCAGAATATCCGCCTCTTCTATCCGCTCCATTTTGAAGGTGATTATACCCTCTTTTCCCTCACGAAAGGCATGACCGATCACATAGATAGAAAAGCCTAATCCTGTCATGTCCACGAAATAGGGGTCCAGGCGCCATTCTTTCAATTCTGTGCTCTGGAGCGACCGATAAAGAATTCTCATCCGCCGCTGAGTACTCCAGGCGATGGCTACCAGCTCGAAGATTCGTACATAGCGGTCATTATCGGGCTTGAGTTTAATGGCCTTTACAATCTCTTTTAATTGTTGTTCCAGGGGATGTGGAAGAACACTGGCCATTTTGTTGAGAGCAGTACTAATATGAGGATTATTCTCATCCGTCTGCCGGATGGCTAACCGGGAAGCCAGGAAGAGGGTCATAGCCTCGTAAAGTGAAAAGGAGACCGGGGGCAAAATGTACCCTGAGATCAAACCATAACGGTCTCCGGTCTTGGTTACAGGGATGTGCAGGTCACTTTGAAGAGTTAACAGGTCTCGCTGTACTGTGCGAGGGCACACACCACACAGCCTGGCCAGTTCCAAGGAAGTTAGTCCTCCAGGTGTGTGCAGGAAATGTTGTATCTGCGCCAAACGAGTTGAACGGGCAAGGATCTCTCCATGTTCCATAGATAGCCTCCAGCAGTCACTCTCTAGTGACTTTGATGCGAGCATTATAACACAATGCTATAACATCACGGCGACATCTTCGGTCGTTTTAAAAGAGGTGATTTTGGAACCATTCCATTGGGGGGGAAAAGTCACCAAAATCTTCAGGCGGCAGAGGGTGGGGTTGAACAATCCGTCATTTTGTGTTCCGGTTAGGGAGGAGCCATCAAGCGCAAGCTACTATGGGTGTCGCTACGCCCCTTGCTCTTTTTTCCACAATACGTGGTACTTTCTGACGGTAGCCCGGTAACTGCGAGGAGTTTTAGGGTCCTGATATTTACGCAGGAGGAAGGCCACTTCAATCGTGGAATACCCCTGGTCGAACAAAGTAAAAACTTTGCATTTCAGGCCGCCGGGGTCCATCCTATACTTTCGCGATGTCTCGATGAGCTTACTGTCAGTGAGTTTACTGTCACTTATAGAATGCATGCTATAATTCTACAGGATAGGTTAGAGAACAACAAGAGACAATGTAGAGATAGCCCAGAGATAGCTGAGAGACAAACGAGAGACAAAGGAGAGTATATGTTAGAGTATGGTTACGAGGATAATGCTGAGCATTTGACCGCCATATGACCCATTTGAACACTGCACATTCCATCCTGTTGTTCAGGGCCAGTCAGCCTTTATTGAGGGCATTACACCCATACCAGGCACAATACGATTACTGACCCCGAACTGATGGCCTCAGTCAGCCCACCTGGTGGAGAGCAGACCCCCAACTGATGGTGAGCAACAGACACCGAGCAGGTCTTCCAGCAAGCCGAGCAGAATAGCCTTGGTGCTGAGGGAAGCCAGGCACCCGACTGAGTATTTGAGGAGAAAGTGCGCCTAATGTTAAGGATAATCGTGCTTACCCCTAAGCACGACCTCGAGGATGTTTGAGGGAGGCGCTGAGGATAACATCAAGGATGTTGAGGGAGTTTAGGATAAAAAGTTCCACTGGAGCCATGTGGCTACATGTAAACGCTGCGGTGTACGGATGCCTCCAAGAATCCTGAGAATGCCGCAAGAGAGGGATTCAGGCAGCAGATGAGAACCCTGAGAACTTGATTCAGGTAGCAGACGAGAACCCTGAGAACTTGATTCAGGCAGCAGACGAGAACCCTGAGAACTTGATTCAGGCAGCAGACGAGAACCCTGAGAACTTGATTCAGGCAGCAGACGAGAACCCTGAGAACTTGATTCAGGCAGCAGACGAGAACCCTGAGAACTTGATTCAGG
>ORJL010641985.1_pt1 | contig 11077 bp, 15 predicted proteins | sample 1779941 | NCBI WGS metagenome assembly ORJL01 (sample SAMEA104232317, study PRJEB22302) | groundwater metagenome | biome: forest; feature: aquifer; material: groundwater | place: USA | collected 2011-08-07 | depth 5.8 m | reverse complement strand
TATAAATCTCTTTAATCTTTAATTTGTCTCGATTCTGATTGATTAATTCTATCCCTAACTCATTAGCGATGATATGGGCCGCACCCTCTTCGCTGATCAAGCCGGATAATTCGTTTATTTTTACCTTGATTTTAATTTCTAAATCTTTAAGAGTAAGCTTTCCAGAACTGACTATCTTCTCTTTTATTTCTGCTAAGGGAATCTTGAACATAATTAAATAGAAAAATAACGGTTTTATAAAGTTTTGGATTGTAGAAGATATAAGAAGTTTAACTCTTAACAAAATAATCTATCTCAGACTCTTTCCCTTCTTTTACACTAGCTAACCCGAACAAATATTCTTTATCCGCATCTAAAGTATTATCTTCCAAAAAGTAAACCAGCTCTTTTCCGCAGAGGTAAATAGTATTAGCCTGTTTTTCTGAAGGACAATTCTCGGTTTTAGGGTTAGATAATTCTACGCTCTGATGGAAATAGCCAAACCCTGCTGCGCTGGGCATGCTGGAGAAAATATCTGCAGTTAATCCAGACTTGCTCGCTACTTCCGGCCAGTTGGTGTAGTGTAATTTATAACCTTCTGCGAGAAGGTCTTGCTCGAAAGTAATTTGGTGTTTTCCATTAACTTTACTAATTTTAATTCCACTTACAGCTAAAGCTTCTCCAGGAGTGAAGTCTAAAGAGAAAAAGTATTGAACAACCTGTTTTGGATTATCTCCAACTTTAACTTTCCCTAAATTTGGGCTTTCTATACAAAAAGCAACCCATCTCTCTTCAGAAGAGGGCTTTGGTTCTTTTTCGCAGGAAGAGTAATGCCAATAAGTTTGCTTTTGTTGGTCCAGGCATGGCCATAAATCTTTTTGATTTTTACAAGAGTTAATCAAAATTTGAGCTTGAGATTTCAATAGATCATATTCTTCAAAAGAATAACCTAAGTTTAGGGCAAGATCAGAAGAATATTGGTAAGTTCCTACTTTAGATACGGTTTCTTGATTTTTTCCAGTAGCTAAAAAAAAATTATCTTTAAATTTAAAATCAGAAAATTCTTTTTTAGGTAACTTCTCTTTGAATTTCTGATCAGCTAATTCGGCAACATTTTTAGGGATATCCGGAAAACAGTTTTCTTCTGCTTTGTTCCAGAGATTAAAATCTTTAATCTTTCCGCAAGAGGAATCTTTAATAAATCCACCCTGAGAAGATAATTCTAAAGCGATTTTGGAAGCGATTTCTTTAGCGACAATTTCTGTTTTTAATTGTTCTTTTTTTGCTTCCAGATAATTCTGCTCTAAAAAGTCTAATTGCCATTGGCCTTTAACTTCTATTCCCACATTGCTCCATTTGCTGGCTAAAAAGAATACTCCTAAAGCTATTAGTACTCCTAAGATAATCCAATGAATCAAAGTAGCTTTTTTATTCATTTTTTAAGATTTAAGTCCCTATAAAAAAGGCAAGAAGCCTTTTAATCGTAAATAAAACATTTCATTTTTATTTACGAAAACAAACTTCCTCCTCTTCAACCCAATTACATAATCCCTTAGCTATCTGGGCAGGGTCAGTAAGGCAATCGGTGCTAGTCTGATAATCCCAGCAGCCAGTAATTACCTTTTCTTCCCAAAGATTGCTTTCAGCAATCAATGAGTCTACTTCCTCAGCTTGAATATCGATCCCCCCTTGAACTTGAACAGCGAGATGATTAAGAGCAATCTCTTTTTGATGAAAATCAGCTATTTCACTGATAGATCTCTGCTGGCTTTCAGCGATTCCTCCGGATAAGGCCAGACTAATAAAAAAAAGCAGGAAGAGTCCAGCAATAATGGTATAAAAGAAATCGAATAAATCGTCCATCATCCCTTTCTTTCCCAAAGTCTGGCCTAATAATTTCATGATCAAATCTTCTCCTGAACGTAAATGATTAATTGGTCTGGTACTAAATCCGAACTTTCTGAACTAGATTTTACTAGCACTTCTTTAAACAAAGTAAAATCATCTTTATTGAAGTAATTGTTAGTAACTACTTCTTGATTTAATCCTTTTAATTTCAGACGAAAATTGAGGGTTTTAATTCCGGTTTGAGCATCGGTACGATAACATTTTAACATCTGTTCAGGGCTAAACTTAGCCAGATCAATCACCCCAGAATGGAGCGAATTAGTCTCGGAATCAAAATAAGCAAAACATTCCGGAAGATTAACAAATCTTAAGGCGATTAATTCTGCGTCTAATTCCGGAGGAATTTTAGTAAGATTATTTTTGTATTGGGCAATAACTACTGCAAAAGAAAAGACCACCGCAGTAATAATCACTCCGGCAATGAGCCAATAGATGCTCTTCCTGGCAAGATCGAACTGGGCTTTATGATTCATTTTCTAAACATTCCTTTAAAATTATCCTTTTTGATTTTTTTTCTAGACAGATGGGCGAAATTCTAATCACTGAACCTTCGGCAGTATAACCTTGAGGCAAAAAGAAGGATCTAACTGCGGGGGATTGGTCAGTCTGTTCATTTTCAAAGACAGAGACGCTATTAGGAGTTAAAATGAACGAAAATTCAGTAACGTTTTTAGGATATTCTACTAACGCATCTCCAGGAACTGCCACTAAAGTATTCACCATCATTTTAATATCTTCGGCAGCATTAACTTTAGCAGTTAAAAGCGAGCTGCCATAGGCATGGGCGATACTAATGGTAATATAAACCACTATGCAAACTACAATAATCTCAAAGATCATTACGAGAATACTACTGGCTTTCTGGTTGTTTATAAAGTTGGTAAAAAAGCTTTTATTCCTAACTTTATAAACTAGAGAAAAATTATCTCTTTTATTTTTCGCGTTCATTTTTGCTGAATAAGATCAGATCCCCTTCATTAGATAAACTTATCTGGGTTCTTCTGGCTACTTCATAGTAAGAATCAGTATCCCAATTAGATTTTGCAGCAAGATGACGTTCAATTAAGAATCCTCCTGAACAGGTGTAAGATAGGACTTCGTGAGGGCTGCCAAAACCGCAGGGATCTATTTTTAAGGGTAAAGAAAACTCTTGACAGTAAGGCTTACTTTCAGTAGCTTTATACTTTGCAGTTTCCATTAATTCGAATTCAGGATCTCTAAATAAACATAAACAACCTTTTCCCGGAGAACAAACTTGGGGATTAATGAAAATCATCTGGTAATCTATATTTGGAAATTCCGAGTCTACATTTACCACTAATTCTTTTTGGTTAGACTCGAAATAGATTATGGCGGTGCCCTCATCTAAAATCAATTGGGCGGTTTTATGGCTATCGATAGTTTTTTCGACCTCTTTAACCGTATCCACAAAATCAATAAAGTTCTGTTTAGATTGGTCACTTAAACGGAAAAAAGTAGAACTGACGTAACAAGCAGGTGCGAAGACGATAATGGCTAAGAGTATAGTGACTAAAAAGTCTACCATGATCGCTTTCTTGGTTATTGTTCTCATTTGAGGTCATAAATTTAAAATTAAAAAAAAATTAATTTTTAATCCATCTCTTTTCTTTACAGATAAAGCTAGCTTCATTGATGATGATGGACTGGAAATTAGCTTCAGTATTGCAGAGATGCCACTGGTCAGCATTGCAGAGCAAGGAACCGCTTTCTAACGCTTTCCAATTATAAGTTAAAGCGTTTTGGGCATCATTTCCAGCAGTGTTTTGAAACTGAGTTTTCCATGAAGATAACTTGGTGGAAGCGAGAGACTCAAGTATTGTTCCATCATTAACCCCGCCATAACCACAATCGTTAGTAATTGTATCTGCTTCTGAAACTACTACCAGACAACCTCCCCCCGGAGGGAAAGGATCTTTATTGCTGGGGAATTTCCCGCTTTCGCAAGATTCCCCTAAACTATTACAAGTGTATCCATCAGAATCGCTCACTTGGCCAATGAATCCAGAACAGGGTTCTTGAATGGTTTGCTCTTGAGGATCAGCATCACCATCATCATCAATAACCAATTCAATGGCTTTATATTTAGTAAAAGTTCCTTCTTTCATCTTTTTATTAGACAGAATTAAAAAGAAAGATTTTTCATTATTGATATCGTCGGTCTCTCCAAGATTATTTTCACTGTCTGCTACTAATTTTACAAAGCAGCCTGTTTTTCCCTGGCCATCGCAATAATCTCCTAAACCAATCTGGAAAGTCTGTTTTTCTAATTTTTTGCTCTCTCCGGCACCTAGACTATTCAGCGACCAAGCTTTGTTTCCGGAGGCTCCCGAGATCAAAGTTGCAGAAGTGCATTCTTTCTTATTTTTAGAGCTGCAAATTTTTAATCCAGTATAAAAAGGAAGATCAACCGGCTGTTTTTCGTAATTGATCAAAGTGGGCTCTATAATTAATTCTGCTTTTTCTGCACCTTTTAAGTCTAATTCTAATTGGTTATTTACCAGCAATTTTGGTTCACCTGCAATAGAGAGACTAAATTCTTTGATGCCTACGTCCCAATTTCCAGCAATTCCTTTTCCTGCTGATTCAGGTAAGTCAGGTAATTCTCCATTAACTTTATCGCATCGAGCCATACATAAATCTTCATCGTCCTGATCGCATTTAGGTACGAAATGGTCAGGATTGCTTTTAGAGGCAAAATAACTACAGCTTTTAGCATCATAATCTGCTTCCTCTGGACTGGTACCTAAAGGACAGCCGGGAAGTTTATCTTCTTCTATTCCTTTAGTGGAGAGGCAAGGACATTTATCGCGATAATTAGCTACTTTATCCCGATCGCAGTCTCCTAGTTCATCCATTTCCGCAATAGGTCCTACTTTACTGAAGCCGGTGCGCAGGAACATAAAAACTAGGATAAGAACAACCACCGCGATAAGTAAAGCGATAATAGTATTAATTACTGGGCTAGACATTCCTTTTTTGAATTTGATGCTTAACATGGAAATCACCTTCTTTTTTTGATTATTCTGGTTATTATTAGTAAAGGCATTTTTTAATTTTCTTTCTTCTTTAAATTTTTATTTTGTTTAATCTCCAGCGATATCCGGCTGGTAATAGCAGGGCTGAGCTGCTTCGAAACGGTTCATGCTTAAAAGCCAAATCCCGTTTTGATGGTAAGGTATCTCAAAACCCATCGACCTACTGCCGCTGGTAGTCCAAAAATTCTCATCAATATTACTGGCAAAAACTACAGCATAAACGTTTTTGGAATTGAAAGACTCTTCGATGATATGGGCATAACCATTTTCTTGGATATAAGATAAAATACTGCCTCCACCCCGATATTTAGATTTTATTTGGTTAAGGTTATTTAAGAAATCTAATTTACTAAAAGCTGGACCTTCCTCATAAATTAAGGTAGAACAAACAAAACATTTAGTTTTATCTCTAGAAACAGATATCGCACTAGAACCAAATAGTTCATTATACTGTCCTTCCTGCCAGATCCACCAACAGCGCTCCAAGGCTAGGGCCATAAAGTCCATCGCTTCTTCCTGGCTGCCGGCAGAAAATTTCTTATCCACGGTCTTGCATAAAGCGGGAGTAGAAATATCTGTAACCCCTATATCCATGTTGGTATTCGCTTTTAAAGCTAAACTGTCATGACAGATGATTTCTGCTTCTTTACCCTCGGCTTTAGAGATAAAACGCATCAAAGTTCCAGCGATGAGAATAAAAGCAATTAGAGTAACCATAATAATTACCAGCTGGCCGGCAGCAATACCTCTTTGTTTCATTTTTTATCTATTTTGTGTTACTAATTCGAATCAATAATCAATTTTAACATTCAGTTAATTTTTTGTTGATCACTTGATAATTGATCCCTTCTTCATCTGAATATTGGAAACAATTATCGTCAAGGCCATCTGGTGAACTACCCGCACAATTTAAACCCCCATCTACAGTTGGGAAAAAACAGATGTGTTTATTATCGGGGGTAAAGAGCCAAAATTGGCCTTCGAAATCCTTAAAGCTATTCCCATAGTCAATCCTATTCTCGTTTAATCCTTCGAGATTATAAGCGATGGTAATCTTTTCCACGGGATTAAAATAATTGGAAGATTCGGTTTTACTGTTTAAGAACCTTTGATCGAAGTTTTGAGTAATCCCACTACTTCCGGCGATAACGCAGGGGGTCATGCCCTCAAATTCGGTGGTTAATTCGGTAATTAATGATTTACCATCAACGCCACCGTAAACCAATAAAGTGGTTTTCCCTTCTGTGTATTGAAAAACAAGAGAAGTATCATATTCTCCTAAATTGGAAACTCCTTGATATTGATGAAAGCAGTTTTTGTTTGGGCTTTTCAGCATTAAGTTTAAACTTGCAATTAAAGAATTAACTGCTTGACTATGTTCAGGAGGGATCTCTGCAGGAGTTGCGTTTAATTTATCTCCAAATCCGCTGATCTGGGGAACATAATCCTGAACTCCTTTGACTACGACCCCAAGCTTTTCAAAGCCTCTCTCGGGGGAATAATAAAACCAGAGGGATAAAACTAAGAAAACAATAGGAATAAGATAAAGAACAACTTTAGTTACGCTTTCCATTTTATGAAAGATCACCTAATTTAGCTAATAGGCCCCCTAAGTCATTATCTAGAACACCGTACCAAACCGCTATAAAAATAAGGAAAGCTACAACTATGATTAAACCGACAACTTCCCAAACTTCCATCCCTTTTTTGTTCATGGCAAAAGATTTGTTTTTAGCTTTAAGACGAAATAGATAAAAGCCAGGCCCAAGATAATTACTGCGATGGTTACGGCTAACTTAGCAATGGTTGCTGAGTCCGCCTCTGCTTTTTTGGCGAGGATCATATTTAGATGTCTTTAGTTCCTATACAACAGCCCATGCTCTCTTTAGGAATGCAATTAAACACAGAACTATAAGAGTAAGATCCTCCCGGAAGATTTTTACAGACAGTGTTACAATCTCCACCAATACCCCCAATACTGGGTTGACAGGACACGCAAGTTCCACCTTTACTATCACAACTAATTAATCCTTGCTCCAACAAGCTAGTTTTTCCTGTAAACATGACCATCAAGATGATCAAGACCACCAGAGCAATTACTGCTCCGATGATGATCCACCACATCTCTGCGCCGGCTTTTTTCATTTTAACTTAACTCCATCTGCATCCGCTAGACTCACAGCCAGTTTTATCCTGAGAAGATTTGCATCTGCTGATTTCATCTTTGAAAGCAGCTTTAGCTAACTCTTTAGCTTCTAGAGATTCTGCCTGGCCGAATTCTAAATCAAAATTAGCTTCGGAAGTGGCAGTCGGAGCGCAATCTCCATAAGTAATGCGCATGGCTACTAATTCTGCTTTACCTTCTTTAGATAATCCTTTTTCGAAAATTCCGATCCTTCCGGTAAAGACCATTACTAGAATCACTAACACAATCAAAGCTAAAGCTGCTATTATAATTACATTAATAGACATCCCTTGCCCTTTTTTCATTAATTTCATCAATCTCACCTCGTTTTTTATTTAAAATAGTATTTATACAAAAGAAAGAAATTTAATATATAAATGTTGCTATAGGTTTGAAACCGGCGGGGGTTAATCGCACAAGAACAGCTCAGCTTCAATCAATCCGGCATCGGTATGGATAGGAAAGATTCCGGAACTGTCCCGATCTTTTTTAGTGCAGCCTTTACCAGACTTAATCGGGCCGACTAAAAGAAGCGGCTTTTCTTCACTAACTTTAACTAGCCAGGCTTTAAACTCATAATTCTTGTTCCAAGCGCCTAAGCTATCAGTTAAGAGTTGGGTAATGGTTTCATTAACGAAAATACAGCTATGTTTCTTTTCCTGATCTATTGTACTTTGACAGCGATAAAGCGAGTAGCCATCCGGACTATAAGTATAATACTTAGCACAATCTTCTAAAAGATCTTTCCCGATCTGGGGATGGACTAGTTGAGCGAAATCAGTAGAACATTCGGTATCAGTAATAGTAGTTTTTAAGACTGCACTTAAAGAGCTATAAGCAAGACCTTTCCTGGTAAAAATCTTTTTCTGAGGATCATCTTTTAAAGCGAATTTAGCCATGAAGAGCATACCTAGGGCGATGAGGATAACTATTACTACTAAACCAATAATTTCCATCTGGGCTTTTTTATTTGATTTAAAGAGTTTAGTTAATTTCATGAGTAGACCTCTACCTTCAGATAGCCATAAGCGTATTGAGACTGGCCGAGAGAATTAATTTCGTTTTTTAAGGAAACGACAAAGTAAGTGGGCTCTTTCTGGCTCCAGGCAGGAAGAATAGTGCCATTTTCTAAGATTTTAGTTTTTTCTTTATTATACAGATAATAAATATTCTCTGGATGAGGATAAAGTTCTTGCACAGTAATATTAGCAAAAGAAAATAATTCAAAATAATAATCTCCCAGATGCTTTTTAAAAGTTTTACCTGCATAATTTAGTTTGATTACATCCAGACAATTATCTTCTGCCTGAGCTTCTCCTTTAGTGCAGACTAATTCCGGCATGAATAAGGTCTTTAAAGTAGTTTCCATGGCCCGGGAAGCGAGCATTTCTTCCTGTTTCTCCTTAATGGCTATTTTTTGGTATTGGTAATAAAAAATTATTCCGAAAAGTATCAGAACAAAGAAAATGAAAAGTACAGCGATGGTTTCAGTCATCCTAATCTGCGCTTTTTTATTTTGGTTCATTTTTGATTTTGATTTGACGTTGGTTAAATTTCTTATTTTTCTATTTTGATTTAGTATAAAGTTAAACAATCTCCTTTTTCTCCTAAATCACGGTTAACCTGCTGCAATTGTTTGGCGGGGGTGATTAAATAAGTACAATATTTAGGTTCAATTAGACAAGAACCAAGATTAGTTTTAATATCATTTAAAGCGATGATTAAACTAGTTTTCTCTCCGCTTTCTAAAAGGTAAGGCCCTTGAATATAATTCAGACAGCTTTTAGTTAAGGTTAGCTCTGGATGATCTAGATAATATTTTTCCATCTCTTTAGCTTTCTGTTCGTAAATCTCTAATAGATATTGCAAGCGCTGGAAGGCTTTAAGCATATTGCATTGATACATTTTATCATTAGCAGAGAAAATAGCCGCATATTTAGCCGCGTCCCTCTCTTCAGCGATAGAGACAATAGTAAGAGGATTAAGATGCATCTTTTTCCATTGGATTCCCTGCTTTTGGTAGTAAGTAATCAGATTGGAGCCAGTAAAAACTAGGGCCGTAACTTTATCATCTTCTAACGAAGCTAAAGAATCGGGAACTTTTTTGTTCTCATTTATCGATGATCCGTCAAGATCAATAATCCGAACTTGAAAATTCTTTTCCGGGCTGATGGAAGAGGGGTCCAAAATCCATTGGACATTAAACCCTTGGGTGGCATTAAGAAACTCTTCATAAAATTTATCCTGACTGACCAGAATAAAATATTTGGTATTGAAAGAGGTAACGAAAAGTGAGTCGATTACCTTAAACGGAAAATTGTAAGGTAGGCTCCACAAAATCATCTTAGTGGCTTTAAGCTCTTGAGGAGAGAAAATTGGCTCGATCCTACTCTGAATCGAGCTGCCTTTTTCTTTAATTCCAAATTCGCCCAAGCTTCTGCCCTGCGGATCTATCTCGCAATTAAAGTAAAGAGTATAATCTGCCAGACCACTGGTGTCGATAAAGTTTTTAGTTTTTTCTGAGACCCCTGCTCCGGCAAAGATAGAATCCATTACTTCGACTACCTCGAAAGCTAATTGCTCTTCAGCAGCAGCTTTTTGTTTTACCACTATGCCTACAAAGAACAATAAGATTACTGCCCCGGCAATTAAAATATAAATCCAATTGAAGGCGATCTCTACCTGGGCTTTTTTTGCGCTTCTCATTTTAAGAGTTAGATAATTCCGTATGGTCTCCTTTACCTTCCAGAACCAAAGAGAATGAGCCTGCGTTGATTGGCGGGCAGATGAATCCTGCTGGCTCTTCCTTTTCATCTAAAATAGAAATAAGGTAAACTTTTATTGGAACTGTAGCCTGCGGTTTGAGGAAAACGTTTTGGTCTACACATTCGTAACCTGTTTCACATCTGCCCTCGTTAACTCCTGATTTTGCTTCCTCTACTATCTCACAAGCAGCAAGATCTTTAGAACATAATTCTTGCAGTTCATCTGGATGTTCCTCCACAAAATAATTTAAATCCAGAAAACAGATTTGTTCAAACCGGGCAGGAAGATCAAAATCTTTGATCCGAACTGAATTGTATTCAGTGTAAATGGTCTTAACAGCCAATTCCAGATTATTTTTGAACTGGACGAATTCTACTTCTTCTCCACTCTCCAAAAATCCAGAGATAGCTTGATAACCAAAGATCATGATCAAAGCGAAGGTCAAGGCCGCAATCATAAAAACAAAGACCTGTTCTATGCCCATGGCTTTCTTTCCGAGAAATAATTTTTGGGCCAATTTACTTTTTCCTCTTTTTACTCAAATCTTGCAATTGAGAGAAGATGTCTTTCGCTTCCTCAACGTCTACTACCTCTTTAATGTCTTTATTTGTACTCTTCTTAGCGATAGATTCCAGGCGATTAAAGATGCCTTTTTCCTCAGCTCTTAATCCGGGCTTAATCTCTTCTTTATGTTCAGTATAAGTCTGGGCCAGATTCTGCAACTTATCTAAATGGGGCGCTTTCTGAGATAAGATATCGGCAATATGGGGTATTTTGATAGAACTTTTACCGAACTCTCCGAAAAGCTCTTTCCTTCTGGTTAATTTTTGTTTTTCTTCTTTAGCTTTTCTGAGCTGAAAGATTTTCTGTTTCCATTCGTCCACTATTCCTGGCCTGGCGCCTGGAGCTGCTCGGCTAGGAATTGCACCTAATCCAGGCTTGCCTGGGCCGGCTTTACCAAGAGGAGAATAAAGATAATAATAAATTAAATAACCACTGCTTACTCCCATCAATAATAATCCTAAGACTAAGAAAATCCAAGCTAAATAATTTAGTTCTGCTCCAGGAGCGGGTAGCCCACCCTCTTTTTCTTTCTCCTTTTCCTTTTTTTGCGGTTCTAATTCATCCTTTAACTTATCTTTACCTTTAGCAAGAGCATCGGCTAGGCAAGGATTAAAATTGT
>ORJL011026408.1_pt1 | contig 11081 bp, 9 predicted proteins | sample 1779941 | NCBI WGS metagenome assembly ORJL01 (sample SAMEA104232317, study PRJEB22302) | groundwater metagenome | biome: forest; feature: aquifer; material: groundwater | place: USA | collected 2011-08-07 | depth 5.8 m | reverse complement strand
GGGAGGCCCGGGCCAGGGGGCGCCGGTCACCGAAAGGCTCACCGCCCCACTGGTCCCACCACCTGAGAGGCCCGTGCCGGGGGTGACCCCCGTGATAGTGCCTCCCGAGTCGTTGTCCACTCCGTCCGCGAACCCAGCCGGGGTGCCCGTGAGCCCGGACCAGGGGGCGGCGGAGGCGCTGGCTGCCGTCGCAGCGTTTAAAGCCGAGTTGGTGGAGCCGGCAGACGTGGCGTAGAGCGCCTGAGGAGCGGGGGAGAGGGCCTGCCTGGGGGCCAGGGGGGTGAAATCCACGCTCCCGCCCGGGCGGACGGCTATGTCCAGCCACCGGGACTGGCCGTCGAAGGCGCCCTCCCCGAAGTCCAGGGCCACCGTAAAGAGGCCCCCGGTGACGCCGACGCCGGTCCGCTCTATCGTGCTCCCCACCTGGCTGCCACCTACCTCCGAGTCGTAGAGGATGAACCGGAAGTCCTGGCTCCCGGTCACGGGCGTGCCCGCCTGTCTCAGGAAGCCCTGGTAAGCGATGGCCGCGCCCAGGGCCGCCTGGGTCCCGCGACTCTCGCCGGCAGGCCCTTCCGACCGGGCGGTCCCGGCCGGGTCGATCAGGACCATGAATATCAGGAACAGACCCAAGAACGCTGGCGCTTTCATGCTATCTCCTCTCCCTGCCTTCCACGGCTGCACATGATTGACGGCTCGCGGGTTCAAGCCTCCATGCTTGTGCGTTTTAGCACCTGGCAGGCGCCTGTGCCCCAGTGTAGCATATTGGGCATAGGCTCGCCATACCCACGCTGTACCCCCTATATACATCAGGTAGTTCCCTGATTCCCGGCCCTTCGGGCAGTCATGGCATCCGGCCTGCCGCCATCGCGGAGTCCGATAAGCATTTTACATAACGTTGGCGCCCGATGTGCCTGAGAAAGTGGCGCGCGGGTGCAGGGCGGGGTGAGACCGGGCCACCGGCCAGCCCTTCATGAGCCCTCCTCAATGCTTTATACTAAGGGGTGTCCTCTTCGACCAACCTGACAGTGCGCCGAAGGTGGAACATGACCCCGCGGAAGGGGCCTGGGGTCATGAGAGACTTAAACGCAAGGGGAAACGCCATGTTCGATAAAGAGAGGCTGACGGAGCTACGGGAGCGCTTCCAGCAATGGGTGACCGGCGCACCACGCGGCCGGGAGCGCCAGGAGCATTTCGCCACGATATCCGGCGAGCCCCTGGAGCCGGTCTACACCCCTCTGGACCTAGCCGGGTCCGACTACCTGAACGACGTGGGTTTGCCCGGTGAGTACCCCTACCTGAGGGGCGTCCACCCTAACGGCTACCGGCAACGCCTCTGGACCATGCGCATGTTCGCGGGCTTCGGCTCCGCCGAGGAGACCAACGCCCGTTTCAAGTACCTGCTGGAGCACGGCCAGACCGGCCTCTCCACCGCCTTCGATATCCCGACCCTGATGGGCTACGACACCGACGATCCCGCAGCCAGGGGGGAGTTCGGGAAATGCGGGGTCGCCGTTTCCTCCCTTGCGGACATGGAGATCCTGTTCGAGGGCATTCCGGTGGATACCATCACTGCTTCCATGACCATCAACAGCCCCGCTGCCGTGATCTGGGCCATGTACATTGCCGCCGCCGAGAAGCGCGGCATTCCCATGGAGAAGCTGGGAGGCACTATCCAGAACGATATCCTGAAGGAATACATGGCCCAGAACGAGTACATCTTCCCCCCCCGGCCCTCCATGCGTCTGGTGGTCGACACCTTCGAATTCGGCGCCCGAAGGCTGCCTCTCTGGAACACCATAAGCGTCAGCGGCTACCACATTCGGGAGGCTGGGTCCACCGCCGCCCAGGAGCTGGCGTTCACACTGGCCAACGGATTCGCTTACGTCCGAGCTGCCATCGAGCGCGGCCTGGATGTCGATGATTTTGCACCCCGTATAAGCTTCTTCTTCAACGCCTATAACGACTTCTTCGAGGAGATCGCCAAATACCGGGCGGCCCGCCGGATCTGGGCCAGAGAGATGCGGGACCGTTTCGGAGCCAAGGACGAGAGGTCCTGGTGGCTCCGTTTTCACACTCAGACCGCCGGCTGCAGTCTGACCGATCAGCAGCCCGAGAACAATGTGGTGCGGGTGGCGCTGCAGGCCCTGGCAGCCGTCCTGGGAGGGACCCAGTCCCTCCATACTAACTCCATGGACGAGGCCCTGGCGCTCCCGTCGGAGAAGGCGGCGCGGGTCGCCCTGCGGACCCAACAGATCATAGCGCACGAGAGCGGGGTGACCGGCAGCGTCGACCCGATGGGCGGTAGCTACCTGGTGGAGGCACTGACCAACCGGCTGGAGGCGCACGCGTACGCCTACTTTGCCAGGATCGAGGCCCTGGGCGGGGTGATCCCAGCCATCGAGATGGGCTTCTTCCAGAGTGAAATAGCCCAGGCGTCCTACCGCTATCAGCAGGAGATAGACAGGAAGGAGCGAATCGTGGTGGGGGTCAACGACTATGTCATGGACGAGCCCATAACCATTCCGCTCTTAAAGATGGACGAGGCGGGGGAGAGACGCCAGCTCCAGCGGCTGGACCGCGTGCGCCTCGACCGGGACGGGCAGGCGGTGTCCCAGAAGCTCGAAGCGCTGCGTCTCGCCGCAAAGGGTCACGACAACCTCATGCCCTATATCCTGGATGCGGTGCGCGCCTACGGCACGTTGGGCGAGATCTGCGGGGTGCTGCGACAGGTGTTCGGAGAGTACCAGCAGACGGAGACGGGGGCATAGCGCAGCATTGCCGATTCGTCGCAGGCGCCCGGCACCCAACGGGTGATAGGAACGGGGTGGAAGTCCACCTCCGGCAAGGGGGTCCCCCTCATCCTGACCTTCTCCCACGGGGAGAAGGAACTCTCGGGCCGCGTTCAACCGCCATACCCAACGGGTGATAAGGACGCGGTAGAAGACCACCTCCTGCAAAGGGGTCCCGCTCATCCTAACCTTCTCCCACGGAGAGAAGGAACTCAAGGCCACGTTTGGCTGCCATACCCAATGGGTGATGAGAAAGGGGTGAAACGCCACCTCCGGCAAGGGGGGCCCCCTCATCCTGACCTTCTCCCACGGGGAGAAGGAGGTCAAGGCCGCGTCCAGCCTCTTCAGCGGGTGTTGGCTTTGTAGGTCGCCACGTATGCTATAATCGGCATTGGGATGATGTATTCGCCGGTGCTAAGAAGACAGACGGCAAGCCATACCAGACCCGCCGGAGTCGCAACCTATGACCCGCCGGCAATGGGGTCGGGCCTGGCTGGAGGCGGCAGTGCCTAGCACGGGAGAGGTCGCGGGGAGGCTGGCGGCTGGCCTGTCCGAGCTGAGGCAGTTGCTGCCAGTCAGGCAGGTTGCCCTGCTGGGCGCCCGCGCCGCGCACGAAGCGGACTCGTCCGGGCAGGTCGTCCTGGTCGTTTACGGCGGCCCCAAGCGCCAGGACGCGGTCGAGATCGTCAGAAGAGTACTTGACATAACCGCCCTGGAGCCGCGAGTCTTGTCTCTGGAGGAATTCGCCGAGTCGAGAAACATCCTTGACCCGCTGGTCGCTAGCGGTATGGTGCTCTACAAGCAACCTGACATTGGCTGGAAGAAGCGACCTCCCCACCGCCCATGGCGAAGGCGCGTGCGGTGGGTGGGCAGTGGCCTGATGGCCCTGGGAATGGGCATCGTCCTGAGCACAGGAGGCTTCTACGCCTACTCCTACTATACGCTCAGCGCGATGAACCAGGGGGCCGACTCCGGTCAGGAGTTGGCCGCCGTCCAGGCGGCTTCGGAAGCAGGCCCTGGTGAGGCCCCCGAGCCCACCGACGAGAGCGCTTCGAGCCTGGCGGCTCCGCCTGATCTTGGAGGGCCGTCCATTCCCAGCGTCTTTGTCCCCCCAGCCAGGAGCATAGGGGACGAGGTCCCCTGGGAGGGCGTCGCCAACTGGCCTCTGGGCACATTCCCGGCCGTCAGGGTAATCATCCCCAGCATCAATGTGGACTCCAAGATTGTGGACATCAAGCCGATACTCCTGGACGGCGAATGGCAGTGGGAAACTCCCAAAAACGCCGTAGGCCATCTCCGGGGAACGGGTCAACCGGGGGAGTCAGCCAACACGGTGCTGGCGGGCCATATCTCCAGTCCTCAAAAGGGAGAAGGGGACGTCTTCCGCCGGTTGCCGGAAGTCAAGTTGGGTGAAACGGTGATCGTCTACACTCAAGTGAGGGCCTTGGCCTACCAGGTTACCGGGACGAAAGTGGTTCTCCCGGAGCAGGTCAGCGTCCTGAACCCCACCAAGGACGAGACCTTGACGCTCATAACCTGCGTGCCGGACCTGATCTACTCCCACCGGCTGATCGTCACCGCCAAGTTGGTGTCAGCCGTGAAGTGAAAAGCCCCGCTGAGCCGGATTGAACTCAGGGGGCTTACCTTCCACAAAACCGCGGACCGGGAGGGTCAGAGTATCTGCAGTACCACTCTCTTGCCCTGTCGCGCCGCAGCCACCTTCAAAAGGGTCCTGACGGCCTCGGCTACGCGCCCCTCTTTCCCGATGACCTTTCCCATGTCACCTTCCGCGACCCTCAGCTCAAGGATGATGGTCTTCTCGCCCTCTGCCTCAGAGACCCGGACGCTGTCCGGATCGTCCACGACAGAGCGGGCGACAAACTCCACCAGCTCCTTCATGCCTTGGCCATAGGAAGGACGCCAGCCTTCTCCATCAGCTTGACCACTCGTTCGCTGGGCTGCGCGCCCTTGCGCATCCAGTCCGTAGCCTTGTCGGCATCGATACGAACTGTCGCCGGTTCAGTCATCGGATCATAATGGCCTATCAGGTCCAGATAGGCGCCATCACGTGCCAGGTGGGAATCGATTACCACTATTCGGTAGCTGGGCTTCTTCTTGGCCCCAATGCGGCGCAGACGGATTCTCTCCATAGTCTCTCTTTAGCTTTTTACGTAGTATATGGCAAGGAACGAACGACTGTCAAGCAGAGCCCCATTTGTTAACGGCACCCAGAAGACGGTCGCTACTTCCCATTCTTTACATAATCCAGCGCGCGGTCGAGTTGAGAGTCCCGGCCGGCCAGCCTGTCGGCATCGGAAATTGCGATCACGATGTCGGGTAGCAAGCCCTTGCCCTCGATGAGACGTCCGTTCGGAGTCAGCCACCGGGCGAAGCTGACATAGACGGCTGACCCATCGCTCAGGGCAAAGAACCGGTTGACAGAACCCTTGCCGAAGGTCTGTTCCCCAATGACGGTGGCCCTGCCTCGGTCTTGCAGCGCCCCCGCCAGGATCTCGCTGGCGCTGGCGCTACCCTTGTTCACCAGGACCACCAGCGGGATGTTGGTGGCGATCCCACCGCCCTTCACGCTATAGGTAGTCCTCTTCTCGTCCTTGTCGACCTGATACGCGACCACGCCATCCTTGAGAAACTGGCTGGTGATATCGATGGCCTGATCGAGGAGGCCGCCGGGATTACTGCGGAGGTCGAGGATTACGCTCTTGACCTTACTATCGAGAAGGTTCTTTAGGGCTGCCTTGAAGTCATTCGTAGAGGTATCGCTAAAGACTGCCAGTCTCAAATAGCCGATATCGTCAGGGAGAACCCTGCCGGCCACAGACGTAGTCTTGATCTGGTCACGAACGATCGACAGTTCCGTCGGGCTCCTTTCCCCTTCGTGTAGAACCAGTAGCGTCACGGTGGTCCCGCGCTGCCCCCGAATCTTGCTCACCGCCTGGGCGACTGTCATGTTGGTCGCATCCTGACCGTCGATCTGCAATATGCGGTCGCGAGGCCTTATGCCGGCTTTGGAGGCAGGCGATCCTTCCATTGGAGCGATAACAGTCAGTTGCTGGTTCAGGAGACTGAGCTCAGCACCGATGCCCTCGAAGGAGCCTTGCAGGTCGGCTTGCTCGAATTGGTAGTGCTGAGGATCGACGAAGCCGGTGTGGGGATCGCCAAGGGACTCCAGCATCCCTTTGATGGCTCCCCGGGTCATGATCTGGGAGTCCAGCGCCTTGGGATCAACGAAGTTCTTCTCCGTAATCCCCCAGGCTTCCCAGAAGATCTTGAAATAGTCGGGATCGGAAGACACCTCGAAGGACGCCGGCCCGGAGGAAGCAGCGGGCCCTGTCATTCTGGCCAAGCCGAATCCGGCCACAAAGAAAATGCTGGCCAGGATGGCCAGCGCCAGGATGACCAGGGTGATCTTGAATGTTCGTAGCAAGCGACCGACTCCCATCGTAGTTACCGGGTTTCATTATACGGCCAGGTCTTTTGTTAAGTAAAGGACTGGTTCTCTAGTATTTGCGTTTGCCTCTTGCCTCCAGTGAAGGAGACCTGTATACTAATCTCGGTTGGAGGAGATTTCCGTTGGTCAGACCAATCGATCCTGGACATACTGTCATGAGTCTGGCTGATCCCTTCCCGGTTGCTCCTCGTCCCGGGGAAGGGGCGGTCTCTATCGGAGAGGTCTCCCTGGGGGTCCCATTTGCCCCAATTGCTGCTGTAGGGCCTCTCCCGTGAGGAAATCCCGCCTCTTCGTCATCGGTCTGAACCACCATTCCGCTCCCCTGTCAGTACGGGAGAGAGTCGCAGTGGTAGGCAATGATCTGCCGGTTTCTCTTCGCGATCTGAAACCGTACGTGTCCGAGGGCGTTATCCTCTCCACCTGCAATCGTACCGAGATCTATGGCCTTTGCTCGGACCAGGGCGAAGGCGCATTGCTCTTCTTTCAACACAGGGCTGGGGGCATTCCGGTAGGACCACACACCTACGAGCAGCACGGGGTCTCCGCCGCCCGGCACCTGTTGCGGGTGACCTGCGGGCTGGATTCCATGGTGGTCGGCGAGCCCCAGATACTGGGCCAGGTCAGGACCGCCGAAGAGGCGGCGCTGGCCGCTGAACGCATTGGCCCAGTTCTCTCACGTCTGTTCTCTCAGGCGCTCATCGCCGGGAAGCGCGCCCGAAACGAGACCGACATCGGCAAGAGCGCTGCCTCGTTCAGCTACGCAGGCGTGGAGATTGCCCGAAACCATCTCGGCGCCCTGGGGGGAAAGACGCTGCTGTTGATAGGCGCCGGGGAGATGAGCGAGCTGGCCGCCAAGACACTGCGGGATAACGGCATCGGCGAGATCCTGGTGCTGAGCCGGACCGCCGAGCGCGCCCAGGCTCTGGCCGAGAAGTTCGGCGGTCTGGCAGTAGATAGTCAGAGCCTCGCTGCCGCGCTATTGAGGGCCGACGTGGTGATCAGCTCCACCGACTCGCCCCGCCCTATCATCCGTCGCGACCTGGTGGAGGCAACGCTGGCTGCCAGGGGAAACCGCTCCCTGGTCCTTCTGGATATGGCCGTCCCCCGTGACATCGAGCCGGAGGTGGGCGATCTTCCCGGGGCCCATCTATATGACATCGACGACCTCGGCGAGGTAATCAGGCAGAACCTCCAGCGCCGGCAGGCCGAGGGAGACAAGGTCAGCGCCATCATAGAAGAGGAGTTGCGGGCGTTCTTCACCTGGTGGGGTTCTCTCCAGGCCGTACCGGCCATTAAGGCGCTCCAGGACAAGGCCGAGAACGTAAGGCAGAGCGAGCTGGCCAAGATGGACGGGCGCCTGGGCGCCCTGTCTGAGACTGAGATGGCCGTGGTTGACTATCTGACCAAGTCCATAGCTAACAAGATACTTCACAAGCCCATCGTTGGACTCAAGTCCAAGGCGGCGTCAGGAGACCACGCCTCCCTGGAGATCGCCAAGGAACTGCTCGGGCTACAAGAGGAACGGTAATACCTCGACGCCGTCTCTGAACCGTAGGATAGCATGCCGCACGGACGAAAAACCCCCTAAATCCCCCTTGTCAGGGGGACTTTCAACTACATCCCTCCGATATGCAAGGTGTGCAAGAACACCCCCCTGATAAGGGGGGCAAGGGGGGTTAACGGTCTATATCCCGTACAATCAGTCTCCTACCGAAAAGGCACGCGAGAATCGAAAAGCGCCGAAACCCGCCGAGAGGAAACAGTGGATCGAGGTGTGGCACAGGGCTTTACATAAAGTAGTTGAGGGTACTTCATGAAGGGCGCGCTCCGCATCCTCCCCTTTCTTGTTTTGGTGGCCTCTGTGGCCTGCCAGTCTGACTCTGCCAAACCAACCCAGGCGGTAGCGATTTTGAGCCCTACAACGACCCCAAGCGTGCTCGCAAACGCTACGCCAGCCGTGCAAGCGCCACCGCCAGCCGCGCCCGCTCCATTGCCTTCGGCGACGACTCGGGCCGCCGCCACGGCCAGCCCGACCGCGGCGCCCCTCAGGACTCCGACGCCGACACCCAACCCGACTCCCACGCTGGACGTTCAGGTACTCTACAAGGGCTTGGATACTCCATGGGCCATAGACTTTGCCCCAGACGGGCGCGCCTTTCTCACCGAGCGTGCCGGCCAGATCCGCGTGGTCAAGGACGGGAGTCTGCAGGCCGATCCCTGGATAACGCTGACCGTGACCGAGACCGGTGAGGGCGGTCTCCTGGGCCTGGCGCTGGACCCACGATTCACACAAAACGGCTTCATCTATGTCGCGTATACCTACCGGAGCCAACAGGGAACCCTGGCGAACCGTTTGGTCCGCCTGCGCGAGGACCCGGCTACCGGCAAAGGCGCCCAGGACAAAGTACTGCTCGACGGAGTAGTTGCCGGCCAGAACCATAACGGAGGGCGAGTCAAGATCGGACCGGACGGCAAACTGTATTGGACCATGGGCGAGACCTTCAACGGATCGCTGGCGCAGGACTTGAAGTCCTTCAACGGCAAGGTGCTACGTCTCAACACCGACGGCAGCATTCCCGCGGACAACCCATTTCCTGACTCTCCAGTCTACTCTTACGGCAACCGGAATCCACAGGGCCTGGCGTGGCAGCCCGGCACAGGGCGGCTTTACGAAACGGAGCACGGTCCTAGCGGTGAGAAGGGCTGTTGCCAGGACGAGGTCAACTTCATAGAGGCGGGGAAGAACTACGGCTGGCCGGCCATCAGCGGAGCCGAGACAAGGGCCGGAATGGAAACCCCCGTCCAGCAGAGTGGCGCCACTGCTACCTGGGCGCCCGGCGGGGCCGCCTTCGTTACGGGCGGTCCCTGGGCAGACTCACTTGTGTTCGTAGGACTGCGCGGGCAGGCCCTTTACCGCGTGACCCTGGACCCCAACGACCCTCGAAAGGTAGTTTCGTTCCAGCCCTACCTGCAGAACCAGTACGGAAGGTTGAGGGACGTGGCCCAAGGGCCGGACGGCGCCATCTATATCCTGACCAGCAACCGGGACGGACGGGGCAGCCCGGTGGCGGACGACGATCGCGTGCTGCGAGTGGTTGTGAAGTAGGATGCGTATGTCCTACCGCACCGCAAGCCGGGGCACTGGATGCGAGGTAGCTCGATACGGTTGGGTAGGCAGAGAGCCTACTTTACATAAGGTGATTCATGCTGCCACGTCGATGGTTATCGCCTGCAAGGGCTCCTTCTCCTCGGGCACCGCCTCGCCGTGAGCTTCCAGGCACTCGATGTAGCCGGCGATCGCTTCTTTGGCTCGCTCCACACACTGTTCAATTGTCTCGCCCTGTGTTACACAGCCAAGTAATGAGGGAACGAGCACCGTGTAGCCACCCTCCACCGGATCAGACTCCAGGATGATAGTGTACCTGCGCATCTTTTACCTCACAACATGGCTGCAAACTGCTCTACGGTAAGCCCGGCTTGTTCAAGTATGACCTTCAGCGTGGCCGGCTTGACGGTCTCCCCTGCGTGGACTGCCACCGTTACCGCACCTGCCCGACCCATCCGGCGCTTCTTTGTTAATGCCAACTTCGCGCTTCCAACTCGACATAACAGCCCTAGTGCGAAGTACATTGATGCGCGCTTTTCACTTCACCCGGTAGGGTTCCAGCCTCGCCGCCAGCCGCGGTGGCAGTTTACCTCGTACCAGGGTGCCAGCTTCGTCGTGCTCCTCCCGCCTGAGGGCGCCATGCCTCCGAAACAGGTCGACCAACGCAGAGTCCCGGTAGGGTATTCGAGCCGTGATCTCAACCATGTCCCGAGCCAGGACCCGGGATATCTGTTTCAGCAGCTTATCCAGACCCCAGCCGCGTAGCGCCGAGACCGGAATGCCGCCGGGGAACGGCCGTGCCGCCCGGCGCACCGCCGGCGGCCAACTGGCGGGCCCTGACGCTGCCCCTCCATCCTCGGTGGTTATCAGGTCCACCTTGTTGAGGACGGTGATCACCGGCTTCCCTTCGAGTCCAAGTTGCCCCAGGACCTTGTTCACCGTACCGGCCTGTAAAACCGCGCTCTCATGCGTTATGTCAACTACATGAAGTAAGAGATCGGCCTCTTCCAATTCCTCCAGGGTGGCGCGAAAGGAGGCAACCAGTTTCGTCGGAAGCTTCTGGATAAAGCCCACGGTGTCCGTCAGCAGCACTTCTTGCTTGTTGGGGAGGTCTACCCGGCGAGTAGTGGGATCGAGGGTGGCGAAGAGCTTGTCCTCCACCAGAACATCGGCGCCGGTGAAGGCGCGGAGTAGCGAGCTCTTCCCGGCGTTGGTGTAGCCGACGAGCGCCACGATGGGCACCGGCAGGCCCTTGCGCTGCCGCCGGTAAAGGGCACGGTGATTGCTCACCGCCTCCAGTTCCTCCTTGAGATGGGCGATGCGTCTCTGCACCAGGCGCCGGTCGCTTTCTAGCTGCGTCTCACCGGGGCCCCTGGTGCCAATGCCACCGCCCAGTCGCTCGAGGTGCAGCCAGCGTCCGGCCAGACGAGGCAACTGGTACTCATGCTGGGCAAGCTCGACCTGCAGCCGGCCCTCGTGAGTCTGGGCCCGGCGAGCGAAGATATCCAGGATCAGGGCGGTGCGGTCAATAACCTTTACCGCCAGTTTGCGCTCCAGATTGCGCTGCTGGGTAGGAGTCAGCTCATCGTCGAAGATGATCACATCGAAGTCGAGCTCCCCTTTTAGGTGGTTAAGTTCCTCTACCTTCCCGCTTCCGACGTAGAAAGCCGAGGTAGGATGGCGAAGCTTCTGTTTGGCGGTCCCCACCACCAGGGCC
>ORJL011020924.1_pt1 | contig 11082 bp, 11 predicted proteins | sample 1779941 | NCBI WGS metagenome assembly ORJL01 (sample SAMEA104232317, study PRJEB22302) | groundwater metagenome | biome: forest; feature: aquifer; material: groundwater | place: USA | collected 2011-08-07 | depth 5.8 m | reverse complement strand
AATTTGCATTGCCGCTATTAACAATTATCGCCTGAAATGCGCGCGATGCTTTAAGATAATCTTTACAAACCTTAAGCGGAGCAGCCTGCAGTTTATTCATCGTAAATTTACAAGCTGCCTTCGCCGGTACCGCAGAATAGAATAAGGCTAGATCAAGCTTCCCAGATTTCTTTAAGCCTGCGGCCACGCCGTTCGCTTTAAAGCCAATAGGCAATACTGCTTTATTAATTATTCTCATAATAATGCTGTTGTTTCAGGGAACCCATACATGATATTAAAATTCTGAACGGCTTGGCCTGAAGCACCTTTTAATAGATTATCGATCGCTGAAATAATAATAATGTTATCGGAATTATCTTGAATACCGATATCGCAAAAATTAGTTCCCACAACGTCTTTTAATCTGGGAAACTCGCCTTCCGGGCGGATTCTCACAAACGGCTCATTCTTATAAAACTTTCTATATAATTCTATTAAATTCTGCGCTTTCGCGCCCTTAGCTTTCTTCACATACATTGTTGCTAATATACCCCTATTCACAGGTAATAAATGTGGAACAAATATTACCTTAATATTTTTACCGGCAAGCTTAGTCAACTCCTGATTTATTTCTGGCGAATGCTGATGCGCATTTACTTTATAGGCCTTAAAATCTTCGTTGGCCTCGGAAAATAAAAATCCTTCAACCAATTTTCTTCCTGCTCCAGTAACACCCGATTTCGCATCAATAATTATTGAGCTGGGTTCAATTAAATTTAATCCTGCCAGCGGCGCAAGCCCCAAAATACTAGCCGTAGGATAACATCCGGGATTAGCAATTAACTTCGCAGTTTTAATTTTTAAACGATAAATTTCCGGCAAACCGTAAACTGCTTTTGCAAGATTTACCTTATCAGACTGCTTAACTTTATAGAATTCTTCATAAATCTTTGTATTTTGTAATCTATAATCCGCGCTTAAATCAATAACTCTAATGCCCGCCACAAGCAACTTCGGCACAATCTCCATAGACGTTGTATGCGGAAGAGCTAAAAATACTGCGTCACACGACTTAACTATTTCTTTTAAGTCAGTCGAGACCCAAGCTAAATTAGTTCGAGTTTTAAATTTTGGGAAAAGATCGGAAATTTGTTCGGATCTTCCACTCCTGGAAGATATATTAGTAAGCCTTACATTAGGGTGCCTCAAAAGAACATCGATTAACTCTTCGCCTGTATAACCACTCGCTCCGATAATCCCGACATTAATCATTTCTTAACCCCCTCGTTATATTGCTTAATCTTATGATAAAACCCGTCGATAGTCAAGCTTTTTCTCGACGATTAAGTTACGCTAGATTTAATACTATTGCTTTTGCATTTGTTCGCTCGCGAAAATTTTTGCCGTCTGCTACGGTTTACAACTCTCTCACTCGGAGAGAACACAACATTCAGACTTTCCCCGCTCGTTCGCTGTAAGCCCTTGCAGACTTTTGCCAAAATTTTCTAATGCTCGCAAACAAATACAAAAGCATTTTATAATAATCTTAACCTGCCTCTGGCAATACTTCGAGCGAATTTGAACTTTTAGCCAATGGAGCTTCTAGTATTTCGGGTATCCCGAGGTTCCGCCGTAGGCGGAACAATCTCGGGACAGCGATGCTGTTTGAGGCCCGAGAACTAGAGTTCGAGGGCCGAGTTCAGCAGCTGCCGAAATACTAGAAGATCATTGGCGGCCCCGCCAACGGCGGGGCAAAAGCGATATGAGCGAGAAGTATTGCCAGAGGCAACACGCATACAAACAAAAAGTCCCGCGAAACGTTTCGCAGGACTTAATTTGGATTTTACTTTTTGGTTTTAAATTATAATATTACCTCTTTGTCCACTGGAAGCGTTTGCGTGCGCCCTTCTGACCGTACTTTTTACGCTCTTTCATACGCGGGTCGCGGGTCAAGTATCCTTGTTTACGCAGCATATCTTTGAAGTTAGGTTCAGCAGCAATTAAAGCACGAGAAATACCATGCCTTAAAGCACCTGCCTGGCCAGTTAAACCGCCTCCATCTAAATTCGCTTTAACATCATATTTAGTGGTAGTATTAGTTAAAACTAACGGCTGTTTGCCGATAATCCTGTCTGTTTCCCTTAAGAAATATTTATCGTAAGGCCTTCTATTAATCGTAATCTCTCCGGTGCCCGGGACAAGCCGCACCCTTGCTACGGATTCTTTACGTCTTCCCACAGTAATAATTTTTATGCTATCGCTCATTATAACTCCATCACCTTTGGATTTTGCGCTGCATGTGTATGCTTATCATCAGCATATATCTTTAGTTTCTTAATCAAATCACGGCCTAATGGCCCACCGGGAAGCATGCGCCTTATAGCCAGCCTCATCACCATAGTCGGCTTTCTTCTAAACATTGTTTCAAAAGAAACTTCGGTCAAACCCCCCGGATAGCCGGAATAACGCCTATAAACTTTTTGCGACGCCTTCCTACCGGTAAGCCGAATTTTAGAAGCATTAATGACAATAACACCATCTCCAGTGTCTATGGACGGGCTAAAAATCGGCTTATGCTTTCCGCGTAACACTGAAGCAACGCGCGTAGCAACTCGGCCTAAGATCTTATCCTTAGCGTCAACCAAATACCACTCTCTCTTGACATCTGCTTTTTTCGTAACATAGGTTCTAATCATAAGTGATAAAGTATAGCATATTTCTTAAACTTGTCAAATATTTTTTAAAAATTTTCTGAATTATATAAGGAAAGAATTAAGAACTTCTCTGAACGTTACAATTCCCACTACACCACCAGAAACCACCGCCAGCAAATCCTCCTGTCACCCACTTACTAGTAGTATAACATTGGCTCTTACTACTACTTGCACCGCCCATTGAACTACTTTTACATGGTATCGCTACAACTAATTGCTGGTCTTGCCTCAATAAGACTACCAGCCTAGGTTGTTTCCATTTTTTCCGCATTAGCATATCACCACCTTATTTAAGTATAATCTCCGAATAAGATTTGTCAAATATTATTTTTTTTATTGCTTCTTTCGTCTATATCATCTTTGCTGGTATTAAAAGTTATTACAGGCCTTGACTGAAGTATCCAAATTTTGCCTTTAGTATCAATACACCATTCAATCTCCTGCGGCTGTCCAAAAAATTTCTCAATCCTTAGCCCCATATCTGCGATACCCCTTAGCCTAGTGGCATCAAATTCTAATTTAGCTTGAGCCATAATTATTGAAAAATCCCCCTTTTTCATTAAATATGAATCGGCGAGAGCTTTACCGGAAACAAGATTTTCGCACATGCCTGCGATTAATTCAATTAAAATGGCTCCGTTGTTTCTAAAATCCATCGTCAGCATTACTCCGGAATACTCTGCTTGAGCAATCTCCTGCACAATTATCGACATCCCTGCGTCTTCATCGCTTATATTATTTTCCATCCTGTAAATTATCGCCCGAGTATTATAAAATGAGGCCCAGCATTTCTTTATCGCTATCTTTAGGTTTTCGACGCCTTTAATACCACAATAGCTGTCAAATTGACCGGCAAAAGATATCCCTGCCTTATCTTCAAGCAAAGAACTTGACCTTACCGCCATGCTCTTATTCGCTAGCGCCATAACTGCCTTATTTAAATCAGATTCAAGGGCTGCCGGAAAAAAACAATTAATAATTACCTCTTTTATCTTACACGATATTTCATCTATAGCTAATATATCTGCCGTATTTTTAATTTTAAGCCCTGTAATTAAACCCTGCAATTCATCCGATTTAATTATTTCCTTAAATGGCTTTATGGTTATATAAAACGCCTGGGGCACGGGAAATAGGCTAGACAACTTTAATAAGCTTTCTGCTTTCTTGCCTAAACACATCTTATCTATATCCGGATCTCCAGGCCAAATAACATCTTTCGTAATATTGTTAAGCGAAAAAATTCTTTCTCGCTTTAAAAGATTTATCCTGTGCCTGTGGCGATAATATTTTTTACCCTTAATCGCAGGATTATCTAAAATCCGAATTTCTCCTGTCTTTCCATTTATCTCCAAATACTGCCCATCTTTAACTGCGGAATAAAATTTTACCTGCACAAGACATGGCATATCGCGCTCCCTAGCGATAAGCGCGGCATGGGCTAACGCTCCGCCGCTTTCACTAATTATCCCTATAGCCTTTCCATATAAAATAGTAAGGTCCGGAGAGAGATATTTCGATATTATTATTGAACCATCATTACATTTTTGATAATCACTAAAGGAATTAATATTAACGGCTGGGCCGATTATCTTCTTGGATGAAGACACGCTTAACCCTTTGGCTACATTACTAGGCCTGCCCTGGAAATTACTTTTATCGGGCACATATATATTCCCTAAATAGTAAATAACCTTCTGAGGCAACTCTATCAGTTTATATTTTTCGAACGATTCTCTTCTTTCCTCTAAAATTTGCCTCAAGTGGTCTTTTTGCTCCTGATTATCAAGTTTGATATTGTTAAGTTCTGAAACTTTAAGATAAAATATTAAGTCGCCGAAACCAGTAAATGCCCCCAGCTTTTTAAATGCCGAGCGCTCTATAGCCAAGTATCTTGCAGCCAGAAATTTGGCATTCTCCCTCCATTTCAAGCAATAATCTTTAGGGGTACCGGCATAACCATATCTCTCCAGATCCGAAGTATCTTCTAAAAATCTTGGTTTTGATATATCGTAGGGCGCAAGGGAATAAAAACCAAATAATTCTCTAACATCATCCATATTGCCCTGCGTAATTAAACTGTCCAATTGCCCTGACTCACAGATACTAATCGCCGTGCAAGATTTAAGTTTTATTTTTAAGATATAGCTTAAAAGAGCAATATTTGAATAGGCCATCGAACAGACAGCCAGCTCGAGCGCCTCATTAGCGATTTTAAGCGGATCGGCAATATTCGCTTCCACGGAATACCTATTATAGTAATCTAATGTTTTTTTCCGGAAATCTTCAAAATCTTTTATTGCTTCATTCGCCCTAAAACTAAATTCTATTGTCTTGGCTACCTGTTTCAACGCATCAAACGGCGATGCTAAAAACAATAAAATATTCGATAAATTAACGTTTCTTCTCTCAATTAATAACCCATCTCTTAGGCTAAAAGATTGCTCTGCCCCTATGTTATTTATAAAAACATTATCGATATTTTTTAAAAAATACATCCTTCCGGAGATGAATATTATATATTGCATACCAACCGGCGCTATGGCGAATCCGGATTCAGAATAAACCCTCCAGAAAGGACCGGCTGGATCAAATATATTTTCGAAAAATTCCTCTGTACATGGCTTTGCAACCGGCACTAAATCAGAATTCTCATTTCTCTCTAGCACCATTACACTATTATTAAACAATTTATTCTTATCTAAAAAACCAGACAGCTTATCAAAACTAAAATCATTTTTTAGTGCCAAAGAAATAGGTTCTCTATACATCTTTAATGAAGCTCCACGACCTAACGGCCGAAAGTATCTTTTCTTTCTGGATTCCGCTGTATACCATGGAGCGGAATCCCGCCAGTCCCGACGTTACGTCGGGACTGGGTGCGGGAGAAAAATTTTTAAACAATTTGCACTAAATTTATTATCCCGATGCAATGTCTTATTTTTAAGCGTAAATGACGCCGAAAAAAAAGTAACGATAATAATACTTAGGCCTAGGGCTACTATCGACTTAATAAAAGACATTTTTTGCTTTTCTGAAAAAAGCCGGTATTCCCGAAAATTGCTTATAAATAAAATAGCTAACCCTAGAATTCCCGCCAGTAAGCTTGTGCTTATGATCTCTTTTGTGTTTAGGGGATTTAGAATTACTGCCGCAATAGCTGCGGATACGATAAAAATAACAACCTTGCCCGTAATATTAAAATATACTCGAGCAATTTCGTATACGTGCTTGCCAAAATATAAACGGTTTATCGCGCCTGCGATCGCCAGCCATAATGCGATAAAAAAGCACATATTCATAATAAAGGCCCCTAAAGAGAATATTGCAGTGTATATTATCGGGGGCGCTAAAACTATTGCCTCCGCCTCTTTGATCATAAATAGCGCAATAAATAATATTATAAATAGGATAATCTTTTTCATAAATGCTTCTCTTTTATCTTTTTTGATAACGCCTTAAATAAATTATCTGCTATATTATTACCAGCGCCGCAAGTATATACTACCTTATAGTCGCCTCCTTTTTTTATCCCGATATAGCCCCATTCTAAACCACTATCCCGGCATCCATTAATTTCACCGGCTGAAGAATTAAAATACGCCTGGGGTATAATTTCCTTAATAGCCGATATTTCCTTCTCGTCTATGGAATATGCCTTTGCCGATATAAGCTGGCGGCCTTTTTTCGTAAATTCTTCCCGAAGAATGGTCCCGTCTGGGAAAAAATGATAACTTAACGAATTCCCTTTTTGCGGCACAGAAACAAAGTTAATATAAAAAGATTCTACCGGCATTGTTGCTTCTAATGCCAGATCCGTATTATTTTCGACTTCGCTTATCCATTGAGGCGCATCATCAGCATATTTTGTTACTGATTTCGTTTCATCAGGGTCGCTAAAAAGTATATGCACAAGCCTGCGATTATAAGACTCGATAGCCTCGCTTTTAAAAGCTTTCACTAAAGTCTTTACATTAAGTATTAACTCTTGCGCTTTATCTTTAGCTATTATGCCAATATTTACTTTGACTAACCTGTCTATTCCGGCATTACTTTCAACTTTCCTTAGAATAACGCCATTTGAATTAACGATATATTCGGTGGAACAAGCCTGCTTACAGCCCGGATCTTCCGAAACAAATTCATAATAACTAAAATTATTTATTCTATGTGCAAAATTATTTATTGAAAATTTTATTTTAATAAATACTGCCAAAATGAATATTAGGATAATTAAAAGAGGAATTTTTTTACGCATTTCTAGATGAGGGAAGCCGAAAAAATATCTGTTGAGCACAAAAATGGCGGCTTACTTAGAATTTTGTCGTGACTGAGTTTTTGGTTTAATCCCGCCTACCACAAGAGCTTGAAAGACAGGTTCCCCGGAAACATCATTACCGAATCGATAAGGCTTTATGCCCTCGATGCCGGGCTTTATGCCCTCGATATAGTCTTTGAGGGATTGAGTCAAGTGTGTATTTTTAAGAAATCTTGTCTCTGAAGCGATAACGTAGCTATCTTTACCGCCGATACTAAACGGCACCAAACCCTGCTGGCGCATTAAATAAACCGTTTTTTCCATATTTGTAAAATCTCCCTGCATAAATAAAATAGCGCCTCCGGGCTTAAGGCTTTTCACGGCAAAATCAGTAATTAGCCGGTCTATAAAATACCGGCCGTCAGGACTATTGTCCTTAAATATTGAAATTAACTCCGGAGAGCTGCTAATCGCTGCATCAGAAAACCTGCCCATATCGCGTGGTATAAAGGGAAAATTACAGATAATTAGGTCAAATTCATCTTCTTTACTTAAAAACTTAAAGGCATCTTCATTTACAATCTTTATCCTATCGCTAACGCCGCTGGTTTGGGCGTTCTCGGTAACTAAATTCCACGCTTCTTTTTGATTATCTACTGCGATTATCTCAACTTCCGGAATATGCTTTGCGAATGCAATAGCTAATGTGCCTCTGCCGGCAAAAAGATTGCATATTTTTTTTAGCTCATTGCCCTTATTACGCAATTCATCTATAATCTGCGGAATATTCCTAGCAAAAAGACTGACATAATAATTATTTTTGGCCAAACTAAAATCCGCATCATCTATTTTTATCGATTTCCCGCCACCAATATCTATATCTATCCATTCTGCTTCTGGGATATTACTGTCTTGTGAATTATTTGCTACTTCACCAAAAACTAATGTATTGTGCAATAAAAAAATAGTGCCCACGATAATTAAGTTAATCGCAACAAATTTATTCTTCATATGCTTATCCTCCGCTTTTCCAACCCATGACCTTATACGTTATTATATAAATAAGCTGCAAATAAATCAACTAAATCTTATGCCTTAGCTGCCTTAGCGGATCTACCTAATAATTAACTTTAAATAGGATAAGGCCATTAGCAGGAGCGGTTGGGCCGGCTAATCTCCTATTTCTAGAATTTAATATTTCCCGCATGCTTACACTGGTTAGCTTTCCCCGCCCAATAGCAATTAAGGTTCCAATAATATTTCTTACCATATTATAAAGAAAACCGTCCGCTTCAATATCAATTGTGATAAATCCGGAGCTAGTTTTCTTAATCGTTATTTTTTTGATTGTGCGCGTGGTATCTTTAACTTTCGAGCCGCTGGCGCAGAAAGCCTTAAAATCATGCTTGCCTAAAAGAGCTTTTGCTTGTCTGCGCATTAAGCTTACACTTAAAGGATGATGGTAAAAATAAACTGTATTTCGTAGAAGTGGGGAATGATATTTGCGATTTAAAATAGTATAGCGATAAACCTTTGACTTAGCCGAGAAGCGGCTGTTAAAATCAGCCGGCATATCATTAATTTTAGTAATTACAATATCTTGAGGAAGATTACCGTTTAAGGCCAATTGCAGCCGATCAGAAGAAATTTGTGAGTTCGTCCTAAAATTTGCTACTTGAGCAATGGCATGCACACCAGAGTCAGTGCGGCCAGAAGCAAATAATTGCACTTTCTCCTGAAGTATCTTACGAAGTACTTTTTCTATTTGTTGCTGTATGGATTTACCGGTATGACGATTTTGAATTTGCCAACCTACGTAATTTGAGCCGTCGTATTCTATTTCGAGCTTGAGATTACGCATTCAGCAATCTGGACGGCATTAGTGGCAGCGCCTTTACGCAAGTTATCCGCGACCACCCACAGCCATAGGCCATTTTTGACAAAAGAATCACGGCGGATCCTGCCCACAAAAGTCTCGTCTCTTCCTTCAACATCTTTAGGCATTGGATAAAGATTATTTTTGGGGTCGTCCATAACAATGACGCCCGGGGCCTTGGAAAGAAGTTTTTTAACTTCTTCAGGAGAAATTATTTTTTCGGTTTCAATATATACCGACTCAGAGTGGCCAGTCCGAACAGGGACACGGACAGTAGTTGCAGAAATCTTAATTTTATCATCATGCATAATTTTATGTGTTTCTTTAACCAGCTTCCACTCTTCGTTAGTATACTCATCCTCCACAAAACTGCCAATATGAGGAAAAACATTATAGGCTAATTGCTGTGGCATAGATCTATTTTCTATTTTTGTATGCACATTTTCAAAACCGCCTGCGGCAATTTGAGCATTTTCTTCTTTTAGCTGCTCAACCGCACCCTTGCCTGCTCCGGAAGAAGCCTGTAAAGTAGTAACAATTATTCTTTTAATCCCTACCTTTTTATGGATCGGCTTTAATGCCACAACCATCTGAATGGTTGAGCAATTTGGATTAGCAATAATGCCTTTATGCTTCTTGACGTCGCCTGGATTAACTTCAGGGACCACTAAAGGAACTTTGGGGTCCATACGAAAATCTGCCCCGTTATCAATAACTACTGCCCCACGCTTCACTGCCTCGACTGCATAAGTTACCGCTGCGCCTTTTTCACCTTCAGTGCCGGCAAATAAAGCGATATCTATATCATCAAAACCTTCTGGAGTAATCGGTTTAACTGAATATTTCTGACCATCCACTTCTATGTCGCGTGCCGAGCGCGCAAAAATACGCAACTCGCCAATCGGAAAATTACGTTGTTTTAAAACTCGCAACATCTCGATACCAACAGCACCTACACCGACTACAGCAACATTGGTTTTTTTCATTAATTATCTCCTTAATTCTTTATTGTAATCTATACGGGTGGCTGCCAATACAGAGCCCTTGCCCGCCCGCAGACGCAGGTCGAGGACGGGCGAGGTGGATTGGCAGACAGGACCCGTTCATCTATAAAGAACTCGCTACTAAATCTCCAATTTCGGTAGTCGAATAACCCATCTTACCAGCAGCTAAAGATTTTATTTTTGTACTCACAAGCTTAATAACTGCATCCTCAATTGCCTTACCTGCTTTTACCTCGCCGAGATTTTCCAACATCATACCAGCCGCGCAAATTGCAGCTAAAGGATTGATTACGTTTAACCCGGTGTATTTTGGAGCGCTTCCACCGATTGGCTCAAACATAGATACGCCTTCAGGATTAATATTTCCGCCAGCGGCAATACCCATCCCGCCTTGAACCATAGCGCCTAAATCGGTAATAATATCACCAAACATATTGTCAGTAACAATTACATCAAACCACTCTGGATTCTTCACAAACCACATTGTAGTTGCGTCAACATGAGCATAGTCAGTTGTAACATCAGGATATTCTTTAGCCACTTCATTAAACGTCCTCTGCCATAAATCCCAAGCAAAAGTTAAAACATTAGTCTTGCCGCATAAAGTCAACTTTTTTCTTTTATTGCGCTTACGCGTATATTCAAAAGCGTAGCGAATACAACGTTCAACGCCTTTACGCGTATTATAAGAAATCTGAATTGCCACTTCCTCTTTTGTACCCTTATCCTTAAATTCGCCCATACCTTTATATAGGCCTTCAGAATTCTCACGCACCACTACAAAATCAATATCTTCCGGCTTCTTATTCTTTAAAGGACAAAAATCAGCATTATAAAGCTTTACCGGACGCAAATTAATATACTGGTCCAGTGCAAATCTTAATTTTAGTAAAACATGAGTCTCTAAGATCCCCGGCTTTACATCCGGATGCCCCACCGCGCCTAAATAAATTGCGTCATATTTTTTAAGCTCAATGACATCACTATCTTCGACTAGTTTTCCAGTCTTTAAATAACGAATGCCACTAAAATCAAATTCTTTTGTTTCGTATTGAAAGCCAAATTTTTTAGAGGCCGCTGCTAAAACTTTTAGCCCCTCCTTTACTACTTCCGGGCCTGTCCCATCTCCACCAATAACTGCGATTTTATACATGAATAAATCTCCTTATGGTTTTTAGCTTTTTACTTTCACACACTTCACTTAAAAAATGATAAGCGAATCATACGGGTGGCTGCCAATACAGAGCCCTT